>Ga0207710_10000109_pt1 | contig 104351 bp, 91 predicted proteins | sample KBSS24metaG_FD_184400 | JGI IMG/M metagenome (GOLD analysis project Ga0207710, IMG submission 184400) | Switchgrass rhizosphere microbial communities from Kellogg Biological Station, Michigan, USA - KBS S2-4 metaG (SPAdes) (version 2) | ecosystem: Host-associated > Plants > Roots > Rhizosphere...
CGGTGCTGGAAGTACGACTGGGTCATCGACCTGGACGTGCGGAAGTTCTTCGACACCGTCCCCTGGGACCGCATCATCGCGGCCGTCGAGGCCAATACCACCTTGCCCTGGGTGATCCTTTACGTGAGGCGGTGGCTTGCCGCTCCCATCAGGATGCCCGACGGAACACTGGCCGAACGGGACCGCGGAACCCCACAGGGATCCGCGGTCAGTCCCGTACTCGCCAACCTTTACCTGCACTACGCGTTCGACCTGTGGATGGCCCGGGAATTCCCGGCCTGCCCTTTCGAGCGCTACGCCGATGACGCGGTCGTGCACTGCAAGTCCCTGGCCCAGGCCAGGTTCGTGCTGGACCGGCCGCGGAAGAGGATGGAGCAGGTCGGCGTCAGCCTGCACCCGGAGAAAACCCGGATCGTGTACTGCAAAGACGGGAAAAGACGTGGCTCGCACGAGCACACGGAATTCACCTTCCTTGGCTTCACCTTCCGGGCGCGAGGGGTGCGGGCCCGAAGCGGGAACGTGTTCACCGGGTTCGTCCCGGCAGCCAGCAAGGACGCCATCAAGAAGATGAGCAGGAAAGTGAAGTCCTGGCGGCTTCACACGCTCACCGGTCACACCATGAATGGGATCGCCCGGGCGGTCAATCCCGTCATCCGGGGCTGGATGCAGTACTACGGAGCTTTCTACAAGACCGAGCTGTATCCGCTCCTCTACCGCATCAGCGCAAATCTGCTGCGGTAGATACGGAAGAAGTACCGACGGCTGAGGACCTTCGCCAAGGCGCACCAGGCGTGGAAGAGGATCACCTTGCAGTACCCGACGCTGTTCGCGCACTGGCGGTGGATCCACGGCTTCTGGTGAGAAGGACAAGAAGAGCCCGGTGACGTGAGAGTGTCACGCCGGGATCTGCGGGAGCCCGGGGGTGCGATTCCCCCGGGCCACCCGACCGAGCTTCTTCGCGAGCGAGCAGAAGTAAAGTTCGAGCTGGCCGTTCCCCAGCATTAGTGCGGTTCGCCGCCAGTTTCGCCTCGATCGCCAGATATTCCTCCCAAGTGATGTAGCCGGGATGGTGACCTTTGATGAGGACCGGCCACTGGCCGCGGGGTAGTTCGACGGTGCGGGTATGCACCGACCCGTCCGGGTTGACGGTACGACGGGATGAATACCGGCCGAACACATAGGCACCGGCGCATGCCGGTTCTTGAGCACACCCAACGCCCGGGCATGGGTGAGCCGGCCCCAACGCAACTGACCGGCCCATGCCCCGCCATAGGCGCGCAAAGGGAATCGGCGCCCGGCGAACGCGGCGACCACTCCGAACGCCGACCCGGTCGCAGCGAACGCGGCCTACCTTCATCTCTACAACAGCGCGGTCACTGTCGAGCATTCTGTCTTCTACTTCAGAATCTTCTCCAGTTCCCTTCAGGACACACCAACGCCGCCGCCGAGTCCTTCTGGGCCACCCTTAAGAAGGAGCTCATCCACCTCCGCCCATTCGACACCCTCGACCGAGTCCGGGCAGGAGTCTTCGAATACATCGAGATCTACTACAACCGGCAGCGGATACACTCCGCGATCGGCTATCTCACCCCTTTCGAGTATGAGGAGAAATTTGACGGACAAGGCCTTCGTGTAGCATAGTCAGTACTGTCCACTAAATCGGGAACACTCCAAGAGTGCTATGGCCGCGACGACGGCGGGTGCCAGCAGTCCGATGGCGCGCCCGGGGGGGTGGAGCAAGGTGATCGGGATACCGACTCCGAGTGCTACCAGCAGACTGGCCAGGCTGATGGCCTGGCCAAGTCGTTTCCCGCCGTGGAGGTTGCGGGCGAATCCGTAGTTGGCGTTCTCCTGGTGCAGCAGCGGGAACTGGCTGTTGCCGCGGGTGACGCCGAGCAGCCGTCGTACTGCCTCCGCATACAGGGCGTCGGCCTGCGCGGGGTCTCGCGCTTCGACGGCTGCGGTGGGCAGCGGCAGATCCCCGCCGAGTGCGGCCTGCACATCCGCGTGCCGCTGGGCGATGACCGCCTTGCTGGGCGAGGAGCGCCAGCGCAGTCGCTGGGTTGTCGGCGGCCCATCCCATGCCGCCCATAGATCGGCCTGTGTGGCGTGGCCAAGGCGACGGACCAGGGCGTGGGCCAGGGGCAGAGCGGCGAAGTTGACCAGTGCCCACAGGCGGTTGGCGCCGGGTAGCGCTGGCAGCAACGCGATCCCGAGGGCGAGGGCGGGCAGGGCGATAAGGACAGCCGGTGCGAGCCGGGCGCGACGCTCGTAGTTATCGCCTATCGCCGCGAGCAGGCGGGACGGCACAGAGGGCTGCGCGTCTGCGGATGGAGGGTCCGCGGCGCTGCCGCTCATGAGTCCTCATCGGTCTCGGCGCTGTCGTCGACGAACCCCAGGGGTTCCGCAGAACCCCAGCCAGGCCTGGTGCGCTCGTGCACACCCGCGGCGACACGACCACGAACCCGGCGGCAGCCGCCCGGCAACGACTCGACGACCTGCACGCCGCCGCCCGCGCGGCACTGCTCGCCCTCACCGCCGCCGCGCGGCCACCGGAGTCGGTGACCGCCGTGCTCGCCGACCTCGACGCCACCGGCCCGAAGCCCACCGCCGATCCGCGGCACCGGGGCGCTGGCCGGCGCCGGCCGAACGACACCGCCGCCGGTGTCGCCATCGCCCACCTCATGCTCGCCGGCCCGCCCGGCGATCCCGACCCGGCCATCACCGACTGGCTGATCGACGCCGCTGCCCACCGGGACGAGACCAGCCCGATGCTGCTGCTGCACCGCTGGAAGAACACCAGTCCCGACCTTCACGGCGCCCTGCTCAAACGCCTGACACCCCACCTGACCCTCACCCGCCAGCTCCGCTACAGCACCTCCGCCACGACACCCCGCCCACCCCAGACCGGCCACAGCCGTGACCGCGCCGCCGCGGTGCCCGGCCTGTTCTGGCGAGGATGGGCACTACGGCTCAACCCCACCGGCCTGCTGGACCCGCTCGGCTACCGCACCGTGCTGTCCGCGCTGCTTCTGCTCGCGGGCACCGATGACCTCAGCTACCACGACGCCCTCCGACTCCTCGGCCACACCCCCACCCCCGGCGCCTACCCGGCACCGACCGTCGCCCGCCTGCGCGCCACAGGCGTCCTGGCCACCGTGACCGCCGCGCTGGGCGACCTCGCCGCCGCCCTCGACACCCAAGGATCACCCATCGACTTCCCGCCCCCGCCACACCCCAGGGCCAGGATCGGTGAGATGACGACGGTCCTGCTCGGGTTCGCCGCCGGCCTGCTCATCGCGACGGTCACCACACCGGTCGGGGTGTCGGGGGCGGTGTTCCTGCTGCCGGTGCAGCTCGATGTCCTGCACACCCCGAACCCAGCAGTTACCCCGACGAACCTGCTGTTCAACGTGCTCGCCACTCCGGGCGCGCTGGTCCGCTACCGGCGTCAGAACCAGCTCGCCGGCCCCCTGGCCCGCCTGCTCGTCACCGGCACCCTGCCCGGCGTCATCATCGGCGCGATCATCCGCGTCCATCTCCTGCCCGGCGCGCGGCTATTCCGTCTGCTCCTAGGGCTGTTCCTGCTGCCGCTCGGTGTCTGGCTCTGCCTGCGAACCCTGCACCCACCGACCGGGCAGCCCACCGCAGCGCCGCAGCCCCGGACCATCACCGCGCTGGCGCTGGTCGTCGGTGTCGTGGGCGGAATCTACGGCATCGGCGGCGGTTCGATCCTCAGCCCGATCCTCGTCGGACGCGGGATGCCCGTCCCCACCGTCGCCCCGGCCGCCCTCGCCGCCACGTTCGCGACCTCGATCGTCGGCGCCGTCACCTACGCGATGCTCGCGTTGACGACCCCCGGCACCATCGCACCCCACTGGGCCCTCGGACTCGCCAGCGGTGTCGGTGGCCTCGCCGGCGCCTACCTCGGCGCCCGCCTGCACCGCCACATCCCCCACACCGGCCTACGGCTACTCCTCGGCACCCTCGCCGTCGCCCTGGCCGCCGTCTACCTCACCCAGGCCCTCTGACCGACCCGCACCCTCCACACGGGCCGGTGATCTCCTGCGGGACTTCGTCGGGAGCTCGACGACCACGCTCGTCGACTTCACCGCCCCGACCACCATCACCCCCGGCTCCAACCCCAGGTCATCGGCCGCTTCCCGGCTCATCAACGACACCAGCCGATGCGGCCCCGCCTGGATCTCGACCTGCGCCATCACCGCGTCCCGCACCACATGCGTGACCAGCCCAGGAAACCGGTTACGTGCCGACTTGGCGACCACCGGCCGTCCCAGAGTCGCCTGCTCGCCGGCCGTCTTCTGCGCAAACGCGGCGAGAACAGCACCCTCGATCGCCTGACGGCCTGCATCATCCGTGATCGCTGCCAGCTGGCCGCTGGCGACCAGCCGGCGCACCGTGTCGTCACTGACACCCAGAAGCCCGGCAGCGTCCTTGATCGAAAAGCTCGGCATGGCTCAGGCTACCGACACCACCCGGGCCTCACCGCGCGTCCCCTGCGCGCGAACCGAGGCGCTCCCCACCCACGCAGCACCGCCAGCCAGAGACGCCCAAGGACCAGCCCCGACGCCGCGCAGCAGCACCGCCGCGATTGATGCGCCCGGCGTGCATGTCCCCACGGGCGACAACGCGGAGTCACCGGAATCGAGCGGCGACCTTGACGACACAGCCGACGCCTGCTCATCAATCCCGACCACACAGCGCATGACGCTGCTCAAATACGCGCGAACTCCCAGGACCAGCTGCTCACTTTCAGGCGATTCCTACAGCCGAAGATGAGCACTGCAGAGCAGCGGTGGTCAGGTCTACTTGAGCAGCGCTCGGAAAGCTGCTCAGATAGACGCCTGCTGCGCAGGTCCTGAGGCTCCACAGGGACAGAGGATCCACATGACGCCTCCCGACCGGTCGCCAACCGACCTCCCGCCCGCGGCGGAACCGACCACCGAGCCGGGTCAGGCGGCGCTGGTCCGCGCGCGCACCGCGGTGGCCGCGAACGTCGTGTAGGGCATGGTGAAGTCGCCTCCGATCGTGTCGATGGCGGCGCCGACGTGGTCGAGGATCTCGGCCTGGGCGTCGGGTGGGAGCTGGGTGAGGGCGCCGGTGGTGGGCAGGTGGTCCAGCCATTCGTCGCGGCTGTAGGACTGTTCCCAGTCGAATCGCCACTGCTCGGGCTCGCCGTACCCGCCTGCCGCCCGGATGCCGTCGGCGGCTCTGGCGAACATCGCCTGGTAGATGTCCACGGCGGTCCGCGCTGGCTGGCCGCGGCCAGTCTCGTCACGGCCGGTCTGGCGGAGGGTGAGTGGCGAGTCGGGCGCGACCTGCTGGTAGGCGGCGGTGAAGGCGTCCTGGACCTCGGGTGGGGCGTCGAAGGCGTGACCGAAGACCGCCAGCCGACCGCCGGGCGGCAGGATGCGCGCCGCCGTGGCCGCGCCGGTGATCGGATCCACCCAGTGCCAGGCCTGGCCGGAGACGACCGCGTCGAACACGCGGCCAGCCGGATCCCACGCCTCGAACGTGGAGATCTCGACCTCGACTCCGGTCCGCCGGGCGAACGCTGCCATCCGCGGGTCGGGATCGACGCCGAGCACCGTGCAGCCGGCCGCCTGGAACGCCCGGGCCGCGATCCCGGTGCCGCAGCCGACGTCGAGGATCCGCCTGCCGGGGCATTCGGCGATGATCCGCGCCACCAGCGCGTCGGGATAGCGGGGCCGGGCCCGGTCGTAGCGCTCGGGGTCCACACCGAACGACTCGGCCATCGCCCGGTGCAGATGAGGCTCCCGCCCGGGAGGTGGTGACGGCTCCCGCGATAGAGTGGGCATGCGCCCACATTAGTGGGCGGGTGCCCATTAAACAATCCGGTGCGGGCTGCCGACGGTTCGGGTGCGGGCTGCCTGCAGGTATGGAGGGATGCGCGATGCCAACGGGGGTGCACCTGCACGACCCGCGCAAGCATCTGTTCGACGCTGCCGAGCGCGTCCTGTCGCGGGACGGGCCGAGTGCGCTGACCAGCCGGGCGGTCACCCTGGAGGCGGGTGTCGCCAAGGGCGTCCTGCACCGGCACTTCGCCGACTTCGACGCCTTCCTCGTCGAGCTCGTGCAGGAGCGCGTCGCCCGCGTCGAGGGCCAGGCGGCGGTTCTGCGCCACTCCGCTGGGACGGGCACCGTCACCGAAACCCTCACCGGCGCGCTGGTGGACCTGTTCGACCCGGTCGCCGTCGCGATCGTCAGCCTCGTCGTCAGCCGGGACGAGCTACGCCGCCAGCTGCGCGAGGCCAGGCCCTCCCCGGGCATCCCGATCCTGACCGACGCCGGCGCCATGATCGCTGCCTACCTCGCCGACGAACGCGCACAGGGCCGCATCGCCGCCGACGCCGATGTCGACTCACTCGCGCTCTCGCTGATCGGGGCCGGCCACCTGCTGTTCGCCGACCGCCAGAGCACCCCACCGGACGCCGCGGCCCTCGACAGGGTCGTCAGCACGGTCATCGCCGACGTCCTGCAACGACGGCTGCTGTGAACCATCCGCCGCTCGGGGAACCGTCCGACCGCGACGGCGTCGTGCACGCGCTCGCCGCCCTGATGGTGCGCACACACCCGCTGCGCGTACTGCGGGTCGCGATCGACGGACCCGACGCCGCCGGCAAGACGACTCTGGCCGACGACCTCGCCGCTCACCTGACCGGCCGTGGCCGTCCGGTCATCCGCGCCAGCGTCGACGACTTCCACGCGTCCTGCGATGGCTCGCGCCGCGCTCCGGCTGATCACGCGGCTGACATCAGCCGATACAGGTGCTGAGGCCGGGGCTCTACTGCGGCGCGCGGCTCTATCAGCCGAGTCTGTCCTCGATCCAGGCGGTGGCGAAGTCGACGACGTGCGCAGCGTCGAACAGGTAGCTCTCGGCCGCGCCGACCTGGCCCCGCCGGCCGATTCCCACTGCGAGCATGTCCTGGGCGATGGCCTCGAATGGCTCACGCCCCTCGGGCACCACCGTGGAGTAGTCGAAGGCCCCGTTCTCCGAGTCGATGTCGTGGAAACGGCGCCAGACCCGCTGGCCGTCCACGAGGACGGGCTGTGTGTAGTCCACGAACCGCTTGCCGGGCGCCCTGGCGAGTGCCTCGGCGTGATGGAGCAGCGTCATCGTGTCCAGCGGAGCGCCCAGCAGCAGAATCCGCCCGCCATGCGCGACCAGCCGTGCCAGGGGACTGCCGGGGCCGTGGGGGTCGTCCCAGGGATGATCGGCCATGAGCTCGGCGGACGCCGCCCCCAGCGCCGCGAAGCTGACATCCGGATGCCGGCTGCGGACGGCTCCGGGCCAGCGGCGCAGTGCCTCTGGAAGCCTGCCGTTGTTGTGGTCGGACTCGCTGAGGTCGGGATCATAGGCCGGGTGTTCCTCGCATAGGGCGTCCTGCCAGGCCTGCGGCCAGGTGACGACGTCGTAGGGCGGTGCGTCGTTCCAGCCACAGGTCACCATCAGGGTTCCCCGCGGTCCGACCACGTCGAGAAGGGCGTCGATGATGGTCCGCGGACCGCCGGCCACGTAGCCGAGGGCGGACATACGGGTGTGGAACATGACGACGTCGCCGTCGTGGAGACCGAGGGCGACCAGGTCGCGGCGGATCCGGCTCCGGGTCACGGGACCGTCGGAACGGGTGAGGAGGTCCATCTCATCCACGATCACGAACGTATCGCCTCACATTTCGTGCTCCCACCAGCCGCGCGTGTCGACGTCCGCAGCATCCGCCAGCGCCTCCAGCTCGGCGATCTCCTCCCCTGGACCTACCCCTGCCCGGCCGAGCCGTGCACGATCTGGCCATCTACATCGCCGAACCCGGCACCGCCTCCGAAGACCGGCTCGGACTCCTCACCAGCGGGGCGGCTACGCACTCTCCGACGGAACAGCCCACCCGCCACTCTCCCGCGCTCGGGCCGCAGTGATCGGGCGTACCTCATCTACAGGGCGGCGACGGTGGTGGGGGCGCGTTCGGCGCGGCTGAGGGTGCGCAGCAGGGCCAGTGGGCCGTGGCGGCGGGTGGCGAGGCGGGTCAGCAGGGCCAGGACGGTGTCGGTCGCGTCGGTGGGGAAGGTCGGGGTGGGGACGTCGATGCTGACCGCGAGGTCGTCGGCGTGGATGACGAGTTCGAGCAGGCGGGTGACGAGGAAGTCGTCGATCGTCAGGCACGACGCCCCGAGCGTGACCGTCAGCGCGGCGTCGACGGTGGGCAGGCCGACGCGCAGCTCGGCCAGGGCGGCGTCGACCTGCGTGGCGAGCGCGTCGGGGCCGTCGGTGGCGGTCTGCTCCCCCACGTCGCGCAGGGCGACGTTGATGTCGTCGTCGACGGAGGCGCCGACCCAGGCCGCCCGCGCGTAGTGCTCCACGATGGCCACCGGCTGCCCACCCGGCCCTGCGGTGAGCCGGGCGGGCACGGCGAGGATCTGCCAGGCCAGATGCCCGGCCAGGCCGCTGACCTGGAACGCGGCGAGCGCGCTGGGCTTGTCCCAGGACGCCGCCACGGCGGGGTCACGCAGCAGCGACGCCACCGTCGCCGCGGTGTCCAGGAAGACCTGCCGCACCGATGCCATGGCCATCATCATGTACCGACCGGAGATCCCCTGCGCCGGTGCGTGACGCCGACGGTGATCGCTCAGGGGTGGTCGGTCGGGGGTGATCTGTCAGGGGCGGCGGTCGCGGAAGGTGCGGCGCAGGTCGCCGACCCAGGCGTCGGGGACCTCCCAGGGAATGAAGTGGCCGCCGCGCTCGTGCGCGTTCACGTTGACATGGTTGAACCAGGCGGCCTGCGGGCCCGACAGGAACGCCTGGATGCGCTCATCCGTAGTGTGGATACCGGGCGGGTTCTCATAGCCGACGAAGGTGAGCCCGACGGGAGCCTGGACGACCGGGGTGCGGTCGTGGGAGGGGGACCAGGGATAGCGGTTGGCGTTCGCGTAGTACCGCATGGAGGTGGCGATGGAGTTGTTCACCCAGTAGATGGTGGCGTGGGTGAGAATGTCGTCGCGGGTGAAGACGTTCTCGATGTCGCCGTCGTTGTCGCTCCAGGCGTTCCAGCGTTCCACCATCCAGGCGAGCTGCCCGGCGGGTGAGTCGGCGAGGCCGTGGGCCAGGGTGGCGCTGTCGAGCATGTGCACCGCGATGTGGGCCGCCAGGCGGTGGTCCAGTTCGATGATGCGGGCACGGATGTCCTCGGGCTGGTCGTCCGTGAGCGGCCGGCCCGTGGCGAAGTCCCAGGCGCGGGGGCCGTTGAAGAAGTTCAGCGGCAGCCCGGAGCTGATGTGGACGCCGTACAGCGAGTCCGCGTACCTGTGACCGAGCTGGCTGGTGACGACCGCGCCGATGTCACAGCCGCCGGCGGCGTACTTCTCATAGCCGAGGGTCTCGGTCATGAGGGTGTGCCACAGGTCGGAGACCTTCCAGAAGTTCAGGTCCGGGAAACCGGTGAGCGGGCCGGGGAAACCGAAACCGGGCAGCGACGGGACGATCACGTCGAACGCGTCCGCGGGATCCGCGCCGAACGCCCCCGGGTCGGCGAGCGGATCGATGACCTTCGACCAGTGCCAGAACGTCCACGGCCAGCCATGGGTCAGGATCAGCGGAATCGGGCGAGGCCCACGGCCGGGCTTACGCATGAGATGCAGCGGCACACCGCCGACGGTCGTCTGATAGTGCTCGTAGGCGTTGATCGCCGCTTCGGCCTTGCGCCAGTCGTAGCCGTCGCGCCAGTAGGCGACCAGCTCGCCCAGATAGCTCGCCGGGACGCCGTAATACCAGTCCTCGTTGCCCTCGTCCAGCGGCGGGCGGGTCAGCGCGAGACGGGCCCGCAGATCCTCGAGGACCTTCTCCGGCACGTGGATCGGCGTCGGCTCCAGGGGGAAGACGGTCGGGATGGTCATGGCCGCGGTTCCTTTCCGGATCCCGTGCGTTCGTCCTCTACGGGGCCGTGATGCTAGCCGGTGCGAGCTGGATCACGCCTCGAGGAAGACGATGTTCTCCGGGGGAACGGTGAGGGTGACCGTCTGGCCGGCGCCACCCGACGCGGTGGCGACGGTGACGAGGCTGTCCAGGACGGTGGCCCGACCGTCGGGAACGGTGAACAGGCGGTCGTTCAGGGTGGCGAGGAACTCGCGGAAGCCGGACAGGTCCACCCCGCCCGTCTCGTCGAGGGTCAGGTACTCGGCGAGGCGGCGGAACAGCTTCGGCAGGATGACCAGGTCGTCGGTGAGGGCGTCGCGGGAGGCGACGGTAAACCCGGCGGTGGTGGCGTCGAGCTTCCAGATGCCGCTCGCGGCGCGCCGGGCCGCCTGCGCGGTCGTGGCGAGTTCGGCGCGTAGGTCGGCGTACAGCTTCGAGTAGAACGTCGGATACGCCCAGCCGGCGGCGAGCAGCCGATGGTTGACCGAGCGGCGCAGGCCCTCGACGTCGAGGAACACCGACGCGCCGTCCTTCGTGCCCGTCGGCGGCTGGCCGGCGAACGCGATCGCGACGGCGCGGCCGTACTTGTCAGCGAAGCGGGTGAGGATGCAACCGTCGGTCTGGACGGGCGTGGCGGCGGTGACGATGCCGCGCTCGTTGCGGGTGACGTCGGTGAAGCCCAGCTCGCGCAGCAGCGCCTCGGCGGCGCCGCCGCCGAACTCGGGCCGCTGATGCCACTCACGGGCGGCATGCGGCGGGGTGTAGTGGGTCTCGAGGGCGTCGATGGCGTCCAGGCGCAGCTGCACTCCACCGGAGGCGTTCGCCTTCACCGCGATCCCCGCCCGGCGGAACGCTCGCGGGTCACGCGGATAGAACCGCACCGAGTCGCCGTCCGGCGACGCGCCGACCACCCGATAACTACCCGAGATCAGTGTCAATGGCACGCACCGTATCTTCCCGTGCGCCACAACCCCCATACCCGCCGCGGCCGTGAACGCCCGATGAACATTGGATCATCACCGCCTCCACCACGAGTGGAGCGCCCGTCCCCCGAGCTCAGGCGTTCCGCGGAACGCGACCGGAGCGCGTCCTCCGGGTCTGCCCGGGGGCGGACCGCCACTCGCGGGCACGAAGGCCGCGGTCATCCGGTGGACACCGAGCTGCCCGCAGGCAAGGCGCTGGCGACCCAGCCGCTCGGCCCGTCGGCGCAGGCAGACCCACCTGCCGAGGCTCCGGGCGGCCTTCCCCGGACGGCCGGTGCGCCGTCACCACATGACACTGCACACGTCCCCGCGGCGCCCCGTGGCGCACCCCCACCCCTACCATGGAGATCATCAGTGGCGCGGACGGTGACGGTCCACACCGCCGTGTCACTGATCTCGCCCCATCGCACCACCACCGCAACCTGCCTGCCGGACGGACGAAGGGTGCCAGCGCCGTGACCACCTTCGAGGACGCCGCCGCCCTCAGCCGCGCCGAGAGCGGCCTCGCCGTGATCTCCACCCTGCGTGCCGACGCGGAGGGCGTCCAGGCGTCCGTCGTCAACGTCGCGTTCATGGCTCATCCGATCGTCGAGGAAGCGGCCCCCATCGTCGCGTTCGTGACCTACGGCGGCGTGAAACTCGCCCACCTGCGCGCCCGACCCACCGCGACCGCCACCGTCCGCTCCGGCTGGCGCTGGGCCACCGTCGAGGGCAGCGTCGAGCTCATCGGCCCCGACGACCCACACCCGGGCGTCGATGACGAGCGCCTGCGCCTGCTGCTGCGCGAGATCTTCACCGCCGCCGGCGGCACCCACGACGACTGGCCCACCTACGACCGCGTCATGCGCGAGCAGCGCCGCACCGCCGTCCTGCTCACCCCCACCCGCGTCTACGGCCCCTGACGCCGTCCCGCCGTCCGCCGACGGAGCCGTCGTCCCGACTGCCGACTGCCGACTGCCGACTGCCGACTGCCGACTGCCGTAGCCTTCCCGCCATCCAGAACTTTCCGCCTCCGCGCCCCACCTGCGGCCTCGGGCGCGCAGCTGGTGGATGTGACGAATCCGACCGAGGGGTGACTTGTGGGCGACAAACAGCCCAGCCCCCACGTGAGCTGGCCGCATCCGCCCAGATGAGGCCCGCGGTTGTGGGTATCCCACAACGACGAGCCATCGATCTCGGCGCCAGCCACGCTGGGCGCCGCCCCGGACGGCCTGCGAAGGTAGAGGCTGTCACCGCCACGGGGCCACCCTGACACCCGCGCGTCCCGTCGCGTTCACCTCTGACGCAGCACCGGCACCGGCGAACCCACACACCGGCGAACGAACGGGAGAACGTACTCGTGCAGGACAGGATCGTGGTCACGGGAATCGGCGCGATGACTCCCCTGGGCGGGGATCTCGCCACCAGCTGGGACGGTCTGCTCGCCGGCGCCTCCGGGGTCGGCCTCGTCGAGGACGACTGGGCCGCTGACCTGCCCGTGCGCATCGCCGCCCGCCTGCCCATCGACCCGGGCGCGTCCCTACCGCGCAAGGACGCCCGCAAGCTCGACCGCTGCGAGCAGATGGCCATGGTCACCGCCCGCGAGGCCTGGGCCGACGCCGGCAGGCCCGAGGTCGACCCGCACCGGCTCGCCGTCGTCATCGGCACCGGCTACGGCGGCGTGCAGTCCACCCTGTCCCAGCACCGCGTCGTCGAGGCCGGCAACGCCCGCCGCATGTCCCCGCACGCGATCATCATGCTGATGGCCAACGGCCCGGCCGCCTGGGTCAGCATCGACCTCGGCGCCCGCGCCGGCGCCCGCACCCCGGTCAGCGCCTGCGCGTCCGGTGCCGAGGCGATCTCCATCGCCATGGAGATGATCCAGGCCGACCTCGCCGACGTCGTCGTCGCCGGCGGCGTCGAGGCCCCCGTCGACAACCTGCCGCTCGCCGCGTTCGCGCAGATGCGCGCCCTGTCGACCCGCCACGACGACCCGGCCGCCGCCTCGCGGCCCTTCGACGCCGACCGCGACGGCTTTGTCCTGGGCGAAGGCGCCGCCGTCACCATCCTCGAACGCGAGTCGTTCGCCACCGCCCGCGGCGCCCGCGTCCACGCCGTCGCCGCCGGTGCCGCCGTCAACTCCGACGCCCAGGACATCACCACCGCCGACCCGGCCAACCAGTCCCGCGCCATCGCCACCGCGCTCGCCCGCGCCGGGCTCACCGGAACCGACGTCGGCCTCGTGCACGCCCACGCCACCTCCACCCCCGTCGGCGACCCGCTGGAGGCCGAGGCGATCGCCGCCACCATCGGCACCCACCCCGCCGTGTTCGCCACCAAGGCCTCCACCGGCCACACCCTCGGCGCCGCTGGCGCGATCGGCGCCGTGGCCACCATCTGCGCCCTGCGTGACGGCGTCATCCCCCCCGTGCGCAACCTCGACCGTCTCGACCCGGCCATCAAGCTCGACGTCGTCACCGGAGCCGCCCGCCACGAACGGGTCACCGCCGCCGTCTCCAACGCCTTCGGCTTCGGCGGCCACAACGCCACCGTCGTCTTCACCGCCGCCTGAGCGCTGCCCCGCAGGTGGACAATCCCGTGGGCCGTGTCGGCTACCCGGCACGGCCCGTGATCACGGGCTAGTCCTCGCCCGGCGTGGCCTCAGCCTCGACGCCGGCCTTGCCGGCCTTCTCGACGCCGGCCTTGTTGACGTCGGCCTTCTCGACGTCGGCCGCGGCCGTGGCGTGATCGTCGGGGTCCGACTCCGGCTGATCCAGGCCCGGGAGATCCACGGCCGGGTCGGGGGCGTCCGCGGCGCGGCGGCGTCGTCGTCGGCGTACCAGCACGACGACGACCGCGGCCGCCGCGAGGACGATGACCACCGACCCGGCGGCGACGACCACCCGGACCCAGACCGGGGTGGAGTCGTCGACGTGGCCGGAGACCTGCACGTACTCGGGTTTCTCCGCGGTGGACGTCAGGTCTCTGGGCACGAGGATCTGATCCTTCGGGCCGAGCAGCCTGTTGCGGTGGCGGAAGTCGTCGAGGCTGGTGAACAGGGTGCCGTGCTTCGGGTCGAGCGCCACCGTCCGCCCGTCGTCGCAGCGGACCAGGAACAGCGACAGCGCGTCCAGCTTGGCCACCCCGGCCCGCTCCACCACGATCCGCCGCTCCACCACCGACCCGGGTGCCTGCTGCGCCGACGGCTCGCAGTGCGGCGAGGACGACGACGAACCACACCCCGCGAGCAGCATCACCGCCACAACGCCGAGCACACCCAGCAGCGCCGAGGCCCCCCGCACCGATCTCACCCCGCGACGCTCACCGCCCGACGGGCACGCGGCGGCATGGACGGTCGGATCGTTGGTCACAGGGTGTCGGCGACGCCCCGGGGATGCTCGGAACATGGCCCCATTCTGCTGGCCGCTCGCAGCAGGGGCGTCGCGCCGTCCGGTGACCCCCGCCCCACCGGTCCCGCGGGACCGGGCGACCGAGTTGACCTCGAGCGGGCGCACGGGCGATCCACCTCGACGTCACCGCCGCCGTTCGCGTCCTCGACGACGCCGTGGGCTCACGGGGTGCTCGGGGTCTCGGTGGCGGCGGCGATGCGGTTGCGGTGCTTGGCCTCGAAGGTGGCGCTGTCGTTGGCCCGGGGGAACGGCGCGTCGGGTACGGGGACGCCGAGGAAGTCGCACAGCGGCTCCCAGCCCTCGGCGACGTCGAGGACGAGCAGGTGCGCGGGCGGGATCTCGGCGCGGACGGCGGCGGTGTGCTCGGCGAAGATCTCGCAGGCGCGGTCCCGGTCGGCGAAACGGCCCTCGAAGACGCCGTCCCAGATCAGCGCGTTCATCATGTCGACGACGCGGCGACCCTGCTCGTTGATGGTCGGCGGCACCGACGACACGGCACGGAAGATCGTGTTGTGGGCGCTGCGGTACCAGGCCTCGGGGTCGCGGACGGTGTGGATGACCCGTGCCTGCGGGTAGGCGTCGGTGAGCTCGCGCCAGAAGCGGGCGCCCGGGAAGTCGACCGTCGACCGGTAGCCGTCGAACAGCTCCTCCCAGTCGACGGGCTTGCCGTCCACGGCGTCCGTCCAGCCGCCGATGGTGGTGCGGCGGGCGAGCACGTCGTCCATGTGATGACAGGGGCCGAATCCGAGCTGTTCCAGCGCCGTCTTGAGTGACAGCGTGCCGGTCCGGGGGAATCCCACGCCGATGACGTCGAGCATCGTGCCTCCTCCGCTGCCAGGAGGACCCACGGTGGGGCCGCCACGATCCCCCGTGAAGATCCACCGACGAATGGCCGCTAACTGCCAGAATGTTCGCTGTCTCCCGTGGTGATGGCAGAGCCGCGGGGGCGGGCGAGGCCGCAGGGGTCGTCCTGGCCGGGGGCGCAGGGTTCGCATTCGGCCTCGACGGTGACATGCGCGATGCCGTGCCGGGCGGCGAGCACCGCCTTGATCCCGTCGGAGACGGCGCGGGCCTGCGCGAGGCTGGGATGCCCGCCGTCACCGGAGTCGTCAGGATGGCCGAGCGTGACGTGCACCGACGCCGCCGTCACCCGGTCGGACAGGCTCCAGACATGCAGGTCATGGACGTCGAGGACGTTGTCGTGGCCGAGGATGTCGGCACGCACGGCGGAGACGTCGAGCGAGTGGGGGGTCTCCTCCAGCAGCACCCGCGAGGCGCTGACCAGCAGGCGCACCCCCTGCGCGGCGATCAGCGCCGAGATCGCCAGCGACATCGCCGGATCCAGCCAGTACCAGCCACCGGCCAGCCAGATCACCAGACCGGCCGCCGCGACCGCGACGGACACCGCCGCATCCCCGGCCAGGTGCAGCACGGCGGCGCGGGTGTTCAGATCACCGTCGCGTTCCCGCACGACCAGCGCGGACGCCCCGTTGACGACCGCCGCGAGCAGGGCCACCACGACCACCACCGGCCCGTCCACCGACCCGTGCTCGCCCAGACGGCGCAGCGCCTCGACCGCGAGCAGCGCCGTCACCACCAGCACGGCCGCCGCGTTGGCCTGCGCGGCGAGCACCGGCCAGCGCAACCCGCCGAACGTGCGCCGCGCCGAGGGCGGACGCCGCGACAGCGTCAACGCCACCAGCGCGAGCGCCACACCGGCCGTGTCGGTCAGGTTGTGCCCGGCGTCGGCGAGCAGCCCCACCGAGTGCGCCGCCACCCCGGCGACGGCCTGGCCGATGACGATCGCCAGGTTCAGCCCCGTCACCCACCACAACCGCCGCTGCTGCGCCACCGATGTCCGCCCCGACACCCCATGCCCGTGGGAATGCCCGTGGCGGTGGCTGTGGGAGTGCCCGTGCTCCTCGCCGCCGGCCCGGCCGTCGCCATCACCGTGCGCATGACGGTGGCCGTCGTGGTCCTGCGGAGGGACCTGGTGCCCGCGACCCGGGTCCGGGTGGGCGGTCGGGGGGGTCACGACAGCGCCTCGTCGACGGCGGCGGTGGCCTCGGCGACCGCCGCCGGGAGGAGCGGCACGGCGGGAGCGGCCAGCTCCACCGCCTCCGCCTCGGCGGCGGCGGGCTGGCGCGCGAGCGTGCCGCCGGCGCTGAGCGCGTCGACGTGCACATGGTCGGGATCGACCGCGAGGACGACCTCGAGCAGGTCGCCGAGGGCGTGGCGCAGTTTGTCGTCGGCCAGCTCGTAGCGCTGGCGGCGGCCTTCCGGCGTCGCGACGACCAGGCCACAGCCGCGTAGGCAGGCCAGATGGTTCGACAGGTTCGTCCGGCCCACGCCGAGGATCTCCGCGAGCTCCGACGGGTAGGCCGCGCCCGCGCGCAGCACGAGCAGCAGCCGCGCCCGCGTCGGATCCGACAGCGCGTGCCCGAAGCGGGCCAGCACCTCAGCGGACGACGCGAGAGCAACCATGCCCCAACGATACAGCGTCCGCTGACGTCAGCAACTGCTGAACAGAGCGACCGTTCCTGTGCCGGCCCCTACGCGTCGAACAGAGCGCTGACCGACTCGCCGTTGTGGATGCGGCGGATCGCTTCGGCCAGCGGCGGGGCGACCGTCAGCACCTCGAGCTCGGGCACCCGGCCGTCGAGAGGGATCGGCACCGTGTTCGTGCAGACGATCTCGACGACCTCCGGCTGGTCGGCGATCCGCTTGAGCGCCCCGGCCGAGAACAACCCGTGTGTGCAGGCCACCCGCACCGAGCGCACGTCAAGCTCGCGCAGGCGCTCCAGCAGCTCCAGCACCGTCGAACCCTTGGCGATCTCGTCGTCGAGGACGATCACATCGCGGCCTGCGACGTCCCCGATCACCGAGGAGATGCTCACCCGGTCGTCGGCGAAACGCTGCTTGGCCCCCGCGGCGACCCGAACCCCGAGCATCCGCGCGAACGCCGCCGCCTCCTTGGCGTTACCCAGGTCCGGGGAGACGACCGTCGTGTTCGACAGGTCGTAGCGGCGGAAGTGCGCCGCGAGCTCCCGCAGCGCGTGCAGATGGTCAACCGGGACGCTGAAGAAGCCGTGCACCTGCGGCGAGTGCAACGTCATCGCCAGCACCCGGCTCGCCCCCGCCGCCACCAGCAGGTCCGCGACGAGGCGGCCGCCGATCGAGATCCGGGGCGCGTCCTTCTTGTCCGAACGGGCGTACGCGTAGTGCGGCAGCACCACCGTCGTGCGGGCCGCCGACGCCCCCCGCGCCGCGTCCAGCATCAGCAGCAGCTCGACGAGGTTCTCCTGCGTCGGCGCGACCAGGGGCTGGATCAGGAAGACGTCGCGCTCCCGGCAGTTCGCCGGCAGCTGTACCTCCAGGCAGTCGTTCGCGAACCGCTGCGTGCGGACCCGGTGCAGCGGCACGTCCAGATGCGTGCAGATCTCCTCGGCGAGGCTGGGGTGGGCACTGCCGCTGAAGACGGCGATGTCGCGCACGAACTGCTCCCTGTTCAGCCCGGGTGACGCCGTTCTCCCGAATGACACCCGGAAGACGGGCCACGGTCGCCGTCCCGTCGGCAACCGCCCCGGATGCTACCGACCAATCGCCGTTGCGGGCGCGCGGCCGCCACGGCACCCACCGGGGCGCGGGTGGCGTCAGGGGGCCCGCAGCGCGTCGCGGATCGCCACCCGCGTGCCCGAGCGTTTCACCGCGTTGCCGTACACCCGCCCCGCCAGCCACACCAGCAGGCCGGTCAACGCCACCGCCAACAGCAGCGCGAGCACCACCTGCCACACGGCCACCGACCCGATACCGATCAGCATCGGCATCAGCACCGGCGCGAACAGCGGGATCATCGCCAACACCAGCACCAGCCCGCTGTGCGGCGACGCCGGCAGCACCGAGATCCCGACAATGTACGGGACGATGATCGCCGCGATGATCGGCGGGGTGACCCCGCTGGCGTCCTCCTGGCGCGACACCAGCGCCCCCGCCGCCGCGAACAGCAGTGCGTACATCGAGAACCCGATCAGGTACCACAGCAGTGCCATCGCCACCGACCCGACCGCGAGCCCAGCCGGCATTCCCAGCTGCCCCGTCGCGATCCCCAGCCCGACGCCGACCACGCCGATGAGCGCCAGCTGCCCCAGCGCCACCACCCCGATCCCGACCACCTTGCCGGCCATCAGCTGCCACGGCCGCACCACCGCCAGCAGCAGCTCCACGACCCGCGACGACTTCTCCTCGATCACCCCCTGCGCCACCATCGGCCCGAAGATCATCAGCGACAGGTAGACGAGCCCACCCGAGAGCAGCCCCAGCAGCAGCCGCGACCCGTCGACCTCGTGCTTCGGACGCAGCGCCGTGACGTCGACCCCCGCCGTGGCGATCGCCCGACCCACCGTCGCCGGATCCCCGCCCAGGCTCGCGACCTGCGCCTCCAACGCCGCCTGGCGGGCCGCGACGGTCAGCACGGCGGTGAGATCGTCGGGCAGTTCCCGGTCCACCGTCACCTGGTAGCCGCCACCCGCCGCACCGGTGCTGACGAGCGCATCCACGTCACCGTCACGCACCGCCCGCCGACCGTCCGCCACATCGGTCACCGTGCGCACCCGCACGTCCTTCTCCAGCGACCTGCCCGCGGCGACGATCGCCGCCGCCTGCCGACCGTCCGCCGCCGTCACCGCCACCGTGGACGAGGACGTCTCGCCGCCGACCGCGTTCAGGATCAGCACCGTCGCCGCGATCGCCACCACGAACAGCGTCGTCATCACCTGGAACGCCCGCGACCGCACCCGCGTGCCGATCTCCCGCCCCGCGATCAGCCGCAACGCCCGCGCCGTGCCAAGCTCGCCAGCCGCCACGCCCGCTGCGCGCTCGCCCGCGTCCGTCATGCCCGTCGTCACCTGGCCGCCTTCCGCCGTCATCGGGCACGCGGGCCCGCGACCCGGTCCCCACCGCTCACGTCGCCGCCCCACCCGATCGCCCCGCCACCTCATCCGCCCCACGCTCCGCCACGTCCGCGGGGGCAGCCGGCAGGAGGTCAGATCCGCCAGGGGAGCCGTCCGGGACGCCCGAGGAACCGCCCGGTGCCCCCAACGGGTCGACCACCGTGCCCACGGAGTCGTCCGCTGCGGCTCGGAGATCATCCGGCGCGTTCCGCGGAACGCCCACCGCCGCCGTGGGCACGACGCCCGCGTCCGGCGCCGACGCATCGACGCGCGGCGCGGCAGCCGGGACAGCAGCTGCCGGGACAGGAGCGGTGGACGCCGTGGCGTCGGCGTGGACGACGTGGCGGAACAGCTCCGTCAGGGACGGCAGCCGGCGGCGGAACTCGCGTACCGGACCGGTGGCCAGCGCCGCGTGCAGCACCGCCTGGTCGTCAGCGTCCGCGGCGAGTTCGAGCACGACCGCCCTGCCCTCCCGGCCGTGCACGGTCACTCCCGGCAGGCCGTCCGCCCAGCCGTCGGCGGCGGCCGGCGCGTTCACGACCAGACGGCTCGCCCCGCCGGTACGCAGCTCGTCGACCGGCCCGCAGGCCACCATCCGGCCCGCCGCGACGATGCCCACCCGGTCACACAGCCGCTCCACCAGGTCCAGCTGATGACTGGAGAACACCACCGGCACCCCGGCGGCGCGCCGCTCGCGCAGCACCTCGCTCATCATGTCGACGGCCACCGGGTCCAGGCCGGAGAACGGCTCGTCGAGCACCAGTACCGCCGGGTCGTGCACGAGCGCCGCGGCGAGCTGCACCCGCTGCTGGTTACCCAGGCTGAGTTTCTGCACCTCGTCGTCACGCCGCGGCGCGACACCGAGCCGCTCCGTCCAGCGCTCCACCGCGCGCCGCGCCGACGCCGGACCGAGGCCGTGCAGCTGGGCGAGGTAGGCGAGCTGCTCGGCGACCTTCATCTTCGGGTACAGACCGCGTTCCTCCGGCATGTAGCCGATGCGACGCCGGGTCGCCAGGTCCAGCGGGACGCCGTCGAAACGCACCTCACCGGCGTCCGCGGCCAGTACGCCAAGGATGATCCGCATCGCCGTCGTCTTGCCCGCACCGTTGCTGCCCACGAACCCGAACAGCTCACCCGCACGGACGTCGAACGACATCGCGTCCAACGCGACGGTCGCGCCGTACCGCTTGGATACGCGGTCGACCTCCAGCCGCCCACCGCCCATGGACCTCACCGCCTCCCAGCCTCGCCTCGCCGGTTCGCGCCCATTGTGTCCGCACCTCTGGCGATCTTCGAGCCACGGTGCAGTCACCTACCCGACACAAGATCATCAAGGGGACCGGATGGGCTGGCAGGTGCTGTGGGTTGTGTGAGCGTTGTTGATCATGGCTGCGAAATTTAGTCAACACCGTTGATTATCTTGATGGACGACGGGAAGGACCGGTTCCGGGCGCCGACGTAGGACCCGGTGGCGGTGTCGTAGATGCTCACCTGATTGTCGCTCGCCACGTACAGGCGCCGGCCGTCCGAGCTGACCACATCCGCGTAGGCCGTGGTGACGGGGAAGGTGCGCACGACCTTCTCGGTCGCGGTATCGATGACGCTCGCGGTCTTTCTCTGCAGCGTGATCTCGTAGAGGTGGCGGCCGTCGAAGCTGAGTGCCCCGAGCGGCTTGCCACCGAACGCGATGTTCCTGCTGATCGTCCGGGTGCACGCGTCGAGGACGTAGCCGGAGCGAGCCACGACGTCCAGTGTCGGAAAGCGTAGGAGACTGGGCCGGAATCGGGACTGACATGCGCCACAATGTGCCCGTGCCGGCCACCCAGAAAAGGGTGACGGGGCCGTTCCTCTCCCCCGCCCACGTCATGCGGCGGAAAGGCTCGGCTCCCGGCGTGACCCGGTCAGTCGCCTGCCGGCATTCGCGCATGTTCCGGCAGACCGTGGAGAGGCCGGCTGACTCTCGATCAGGCCGGACGGCGCCAGACGGAGACGTGGGTCTGGCTGGTCGCGGTGAACGGCTGCCCCTCCCAGCCCGCTACGCGCTCGGTGAGCTCCAGGCCGGCGAGGCGGGCCATCAGATCAAGCTCGCTCGGCCAGGCGTAGCGCAGGTCCAGCGGGAAGGTGCGCACCCCGGCGGGGCCAACGAGCAGACGCTGCACGCGGACGCGCTGGGTGAGCGGGTCGTGGCTGGAGGCGCTGAGCAGCGTCGCGCCGGCCTCCATCTTCTCCACCGTCACGTGCTGGCCGCGGTCGTAACGGGTGAGGTCGGGGACGAACACCTCCACAACCACGCGCCCGCCCGGCCGCAGTGCCGTGGCCGCGTTCGTCAGGCACCGAAGCTGCGCTTCCTGGTCGGTGAGCATGAAGAAGGTGTTGAAGACGACGTATACAAGGTCGACCGGGCCACCGGGCACGTCGACGTCGGCGAGGTCCCCGAGGACCGTGGGAATGTCGGCGCCGCCCGGCTTGGCGCGCAGCCGGGCCAGCATCCCGGGCGAGGCGTCGACCCCGACGACCGACGTGCCCAGCGCCGCGAGCGGCAGGGCGACGCGGCCCGTGCCGATCCCGAGCTCCAGCGCGACCCCGTTCCCAGCCCCGACCGCGGGGCGCGACCGGGCATGCAGGAACGCCGCGACCTGCGACGCCTCCCGCCCTCGCGAGGAGTCCGCCGGGAACCACGCGTCGTACACATCCGCGATGCCCTCGCCGTAGGATTCGAGACCTGGTGCGGCGGTAGTGTCACGCAACTGGCTCATAGGACGCAGGCTGCCACGAGCTCTGGACGTAGCGCATCTGGTTTTCTCCCGACCGACCATTACTGTTGATCATGGATCGACGGGGTGTCGTCAACGGCGTTGATTATCTTGATGCTGACCGCGGCGCTGCCTCGAGGCCTCCACGCACGCGGCGGCCGGGCCGCCCCCCACGGCGTCCCGGGGGCGCTGGTCGGCGGGGGTACCGGCATCCCGATCAGGGGTGCTTCCTGTGGTCGTGCCCGGTGCGGGAACGCGTCCACACCGTCGCTGCCCGCGTCCGGGGGCGATGCGACGAGCGTGGGGCATCGCCCAGACGGGCCGGTCCTCCACGGTCCGCGCCGACTCCCCCAACGTCGTCCGACCCGCGCGCGGGGCATGCATGGCATGCCCGCCCGCCTGCGGCACCATGGGCGAAACGCGGCATTCTCGGCGCGGGTGGGGAGGTCAGGATGGCCGACGGCCAGCACGGTGACGACGACCGGCCAGACGGTGTCCGGGGCGCTCGGGCGATCCGGACGACGACCGTGACCGCGGTGTCGATCGTGGCGGCGGTCGCGGCGTTCGCGTCCTATCGGCACATGCGCGCCGTCGCCCTCGAGCACGGCGAGGACGCGATGACCGCCGCGGTGCTGCCGCTGAGTGTCGACGGGCTGATCGTGGCCGCGTCGATGACGATGCTCGCGGACCGCCGCGCCGGACGGGGACGCGGCGGGCTGTCCTACCTGATGCTGGCGCTCGGCGCGTGTGCGTCGCTGGCGGCGAACATGCTGCACGCCGAGCCCAGCATCGCCGCCCGGATCATCGCCGGCTGGCCGCCGCTGGCCCTGCTGGGCTCCTACGAACTGCTCATGCGCCAGATCCATCCCGACGCCGCCCCGCGTGCCCTCCCCCGCCTGTCCATCCCCGGCCAGCGCCGCCCGTCCGCCGCCGACCCGCCAACCCCGCAGGCCACGGCACCAGCCCCGACGGCCGCTCCCCCTGTCCCCGCTGCGTCGCCCATCGACGGCGCACCGGCGCCCGTTGTGTCGCCGCAGGACACGCGACCGGCCACCGCGAGCCCCACGAACGGTCCGCACCATGCGGCCCCCCGCGAAGCTGCCACTGAGGGCGCTGCAGGCGACGCCGTTGCGGGTGGCTCCGCGCAGGCCGCGGCCTCGACGGGGCCGGCGGCTCCCCCGTCCTCGGAGGAGCCCACCGGCGCCGACGACCTGGCCCGTACCATCCCGCTGGTCACCGTCCAGCTCGGTGACGATCCGGCCACCCGCTCACCGGTGCTGGAGGCCCCCATGGATCCCGCGGCGAAGCGTGCGGCTATCGTGCGGGCACTGGACGACGCGGGCGGGTCCGCCACCGGCGCCGTCGAGATCCTGGCCACCCGGGGCATCACCGTCAGCAGAAGCTGGGTCTACCAGGTGCGCCGCGACACCGCCCCCGCGCCGGGCGGCGAGGCTCCCTCGGGCATCACCGCCGTGACGCTGCGCGGGCGCCGCCGTGGCCTCGCCCCTGACCATCTCCGCGCCTCCGCGGCCGCCGCTGGCGGCTGAGCCCACGCGCCGCACCGGCACCTTCACCGGTCCGGGAACCTGCCGTCAGGGGAGCTGGATGTGCAGGTGGGTGCAGGAGTCGGCGAAGGTCAGGATGCCCGCTGGGAGGGCGGCGCGCGGGCCGCAGGCACTCTGCCCGAACGAGGCGGGGGTCGTCAACAGCGTTGATTATCTTGGTGAGGGGGTGGTTCGCCGGGCCGGCGGGTGGTGGATCAGGGGGCGCCGGGTGGGATGAAGGAGAGATTGGCGGGGGCGCCGTGGTCGAGCAGGCGGCGCAGGGCATCCGTGTCCAGATGGTCGGCGACCAGATCGCCGAGAGCGTCGAGGCGCCGCGCGCGGATGGCGGCGAAGGACGTGTCGGGGGCGGGGGTGAAGGCGCGGCCGGCGGCGGTGGCGACCCCGGTCAGGTAGGCGCGACGGAAGGCGTCGTTCTCCAGCAGGCCGTGCCAGCTGGTGCCGGCGACGGCGCCGACGCGGACCCCGTCGGCGGCGAACGGTGCCGCGTGCGCGTGCTCGGCGATGGTGAGACGGCCGTGGCGGATCTCGTAACCGCTGATCGGATGACCGCTCTCGGCGTCGACGGCGTTGCGACGGCCCAGCAGCTTCGCGGTCTCGAACACGGTGGTGACGGGAAGCAGGCCAAGACCGGCCACCTCCCCCGCCCGCGACTCGACCTCGTCGACGATGCGCTCGCCGAGCATCTGGTAGCCGCCACAGACACCCAGCACGGGTCGTCCCGCGGCGGCGCGGGCGGCCACGGCGTCGGCGAGGCCGCGGCGGCGCAGCCAGGCGAGGTCGGCGACGGTCGAGCGGGTACCGGGCAGCACGACGAGGTCGGCGTCGGCGAGATCGTCGGGATGGGTCGCCAGGCGCACGACGACGCCGGGTTCGGCGCGCAGGGCGTCGAGATCGGTGACGTTGGACAGCCTCGGCAGCCGCACGACGGCGACCCGCAGCGTCTGCGCGGTCCCGCGGGACCGCGCTGCCTCGCTGTTCTGGTCGCCATCACCGTGCTGGTCGTCGTCGAGGCCGCCTGCGCCGGGATAGCTGGCGAGGTCGAGGGAGTCCTCGACGTCGAGCCACAGGCCGGAGCGGAACGGGACGACGCCGTGCACGGGGCGGCCGGTGAGGCGTTCGATCTGGCGCAGGCCCGGTTCGAGCAGCCGGGGGTCGCCGCGGAACCGGTTGATCACGAAGCCGGCGACGAGGGCCTGGTCGGCGGGTTCGAGCAGGGCGAGGGTGCCGAACAGGGCGGCGAACACCCCGCCCTTGTCGATGTCCCCGACGACGATCACCGGCAGGTTCCCCGCCCGCGCGAGCCCCATGTTCGCGATGTCGGTGTCGCGCAGGTTGATCTCGGCCGGGGAGCCGGCCCCCTCGCAGATCACCGCGTCGAAACGGGACCGCAGATCATCCAGGCAGTCCAGGACGACCCGGGCGAGGGCCTTCTTGTGCGGCCGATAGCCCAGCGCGTCGACCTCGGCCACCGGACGGCCGAGCACGACGAGCTGCGAGTGACGGTCACCGCCCGGCTTGAGCAGCACCGGGTTCATCGCCGCCTCCGGCTCCACCCCGGCCGCCGCGGCCTGCATCGCCTGCGCCCGGCCGATCTCCGCGCCATCGGCGGTCACGGTGGAGTTCAGCGCCATGTTCTGCGCCTTGAACGGTGCTACCCGCACCCCCTCGCGGGCCAGCCATCGGCAGATCCCCGCCGTCAGCACGCTCTTGCCCGCGTCCGACGCCGTCCCCGCGACCAGCAGCCCACCACCCATCGACGCCGCCCTCACCTTCCCCGTCATCACCTCGCGACTGTGGTCGCCTGCCTCGTCTCCGACGTCTCCGACCTGCGCGTCAGCCCGGCATGTCCGGTCCCGCGGGACCGCGCGGCGTGGCTGCGCAACAGTACGGTCCGGATCGTCGCGTCTCCCGGCGCACCGCGACGTCCGTCATGACCTCACGTGGGCGGGGCACCACGCAGGACGCCGACGGTCCGGCGCAGTGCCCCGGCCGCGGCGGCGGTGCCGATCGCCGTCACCGTGAGGCTCGCCAGGCCCGCGGCGGCGGACAGGCGGGCGGCACGGTCGACGTCGGCGGCGGTCGGGGGGCGGCCGAAGCCCAGCTCGGGGCGGTGCTCGACCCGGTAGGGGTAGCGCAGCTCGCCGCCCAGGCGCAGGCCCAGCGCGCCGGCGAACGCCGCCTCGACCATCCCCGCGTTCGGCGAGGGATGCGACCGGCCGTCGCGGCGCATCACCCAGTAGGCGTCGACCGGATTGCCGCCGACGAGCGGGGCGGCGGCGCAGGCGGCGAGCGCGCACAGCCGGGCCGGCAGCAGGTTCGCCGCGTCGTCGAGGCGGGCGGCGGCCCAGCCGAACCGTTCGTAGCGCTCGCTGTGATGGCCGACCATCGCGTCGAGGGTGTTCACCGCCCGGTAGCCGGCAAGGCCGGGAAGGCCCGCCGCCGCCCCCCACCACAGTGGTGCGACGATGGCGTCGCAGGTGTTCTCCGCCAGTGACTCGATGGCGGCGCGGGCCACCCCGGCGTCGTCGAGCAGCGACGGGTCACGCCCGCACAGCGTCGGCAGCCGTGCGCGGGCGCCGGCCAGATCTCCGTCGGACAGCCGCGCCCCGATGCCTCGACCGGCCCGGCGCAGCGACGCCCCGCCCAGCACCACCCAGCTCAGCCCCGCGGTCACCGCCACCGCCCGGGCGCCGATCCGGGTGCCGGGCCTCGTGCGGGCGAGCAGGCTCTCGGCCGCGGCGGTGGGCAGGGCGACGGCGGCGACGAGCAGCGCCGTGTGCAGCGCGCCGGCGCGGCGGCTGTCCCGGTAGAGACGGGTCTCCAACCGGGTGGCGGCCTGGCCGAAGCCCGCGACCGGGTGCAGCCGGGCCGGGTCCGCGAGCACCGCGTCCAGCGCGACCCCGACGGCCAGCCCGCCCAGCCTCGCGGCCACCCCGCGCCCCCGCCCGCACCCCCGCAGCGGCGACGGCACTCAGACGCTCATCGCGTAGGCGACGACGCCGCGGCGCAGGGCGTCCATGGCGGCGCGGGCGGTGCGCCGCACCCGGGTGCCCTCGGGGGCGACCTTGGTGAGCTGGTCGAGCAGGTCGAGCAGCTGGCGCATCCAGCGGACGAAGTCGCCGGCGGTCAGTTCCACCGGGCTGCTGGTCAGCACCCGTTCCAGCGAGCGGCCATGCGCCCAGTCGTGGGCGGCGGGCACGAAGCCGAGTTCGAGGGGGCGCAGGAACGACAGCCGGTGGCCCTGCTCGACGTCACCGAGCCGGAGGGCCAGGCGCGCCATCTCGTCGAGGCAGTCGGCGAGTGCCGCGCCGCCGGGCAGCGCGGTGGCGCCCAGGTCGTCGCCGCGCGGTTCGAAGACCAGTGTGGACACGGCGGCGGCGAGCGCCGGCGGGGTGAGGTCCTCCCAGACGCCGGCGCGCAGGCACTCGGCGACGAGCAGGTCCTGCTCGCAGTAGATCCGTGCGAGACTGCGCCCGGCATCGGTGACGGTGTCGCCGTCGAGGTAGCCGAGCTCCGTCAGGGCGGCGCTGACCCGGTCGAAGGTGCGGGCGACCGTGTTCGTGCGGCCCTCGACCCGCCGGGAGATCCCGGCCGTCTCCTTCACCAGCCGGGTGACGCGCTCGGCGCTGCGCAGGTGCTCCTCCCGGCGCGGGCAGTCGTGCACCGGGTGGGCACGCAGCGCACGGCGCAGCCGGGCGAGTTCGGCGTCGGCGGCGGCGGCCGAGCGGGCCCGGGCCCGTTTGCCCGGCGTCTCGTCGGGGTCGACGCCGGCGGCGCGCAGCGACGAGGCCAGGTCGCGGCGCGACTGCGGGGAGCGCGGGTTGAACGCGCGCGGCACCCGCACCCGGCCGAGCGGTTCGACGGCGACGGGGAAGTCGACCAGCGACAGCCGGCGGACCTGCCGGTCGGCGGTGAGAACGACGGGGCGCGGGCCGTCCGGCGAGGACACGGCGGCGGTGTCGGCGTCGAGGACGACGGCGAGGCCGCTGCGGCGCCCGGCGGGAACCCGCACGATGTCACCGATGCGCAGCCGGCCGAGTGCCGCGGCCGACTCGGCGCGGCGCCGGGCGCTGCCCTCCCGCGACAGCGCCGACTCCCGCTCCCTGATGTCGCGGCGCAGTTGGTCGTACTCGGCGGCGTCCCCACGGTCGCAGCGCAGCGCCGCCCGCAGCTCGTCGAGCATGTCGTTGTTGCGGGCCACCTCGCGGGCCAGCCCGACGACGTCGCGGTCGGCCTGGAACTGGGCGAACGACGACTCCAGCACCGTGCGGGCCCGGGCATGGCCGAGCCGGCCGACGAGGTTGACGGCCATGTTGTAGGACGGGCGGAACGACGAGCGCAGCGGGTAGGTGCGCGTCGAGGCGAGGCCGGCGAGCGCCAGCGGGTCGAGCCCCGGCTGCCACAGCACGACGGCATGACCCTCGACGTCGATGCCGCGCCGCCCGGCCCGCCCGGTGAGCTGCGTGTACTCACCGGGGGTGATGTCGACGCGGCTCTCGCCGTTGAACTTCGTCAGCCGTTCGAGGACGACGGTGCGGGCCGGCATGTTGATGCCGAGCGCAAGCGTCTCGGTGGCGAACACGACGCGGACCAGGCCCTGGACGAACAGTTCCTCGACGATCTCCTTGAACGTCGGCAACATCCCGGCGTGGTGCGCGGCGATGCCCCGTTCCAGCCCCTCCAGCCAGCCCCAGTAGCCCAGGACATCAAGGTCGGCGTCGGGGATGCCGGCGGTGCGCGTCCGCACGTGGGCCCGGATGCGCTGCTGCTCGGCCGGGCCGACCAGGCGCATCCCCGTACGCACGCACGCGGTGACGGCGGAGTCGCAGCCCACGCGGGAGAAGACGAACACGATCGCGGGCAGCAGCCCGTCCCGGTCGAGCCGCTCGACGACCTCCGGACGGCCCGGCACCCAGGTCCGCCGCCGGGGCGGCCCGCCCGGCGCGCCGCCCCGGCCACGCCCCCGCCCGTTGCCCGCGACCGGCAGCCCGCGCCCGTCCTCCCGGGCAAGCCGCAACAGCTCCGGATTGACGACCTTCCCGCCCGCGCCGACCTGCCGCGACCGGCCCACGGCCGCGGGCGCCCCGCCCGCCCGCCCGCCGCGGTCCCCGTCGCGTTCCCGGCCCCGGTCTCGATCCCGATCCCGATCCCGATCCCGGCGACGGTCGCGATCGCCGTTGCGCCCGTTGCGCGACGGCCCCGACCGGCCCCGATCCTCCCCGCGCTCCGCGGAACGCCCGTACGCGTCGTCGCTCGCGGAGCGCCCACTCCGGATGCGTTCCGCGGAACGTCCGTCCGCCTCGGGCTCCGCGGAGCGATCGCTCCGGTTGCGTTCCGCGGAACGCTCCCAGGCCGCGCCCAGCACGGGTGGGCCGGTGAGCTCGCGGGGGGACACCGCCCGGGCCAGGGCCGCGCTCGCGCCGTCACCCAGCTTCCGGCGGGCGGTGCCGGACGGGCCAGCGGCGTCCTCGAGGAACAGGTCGTACAGGGAGCGGTCGGCGAGGACGTGCTGCCACAGCGGCACCGGCCGATGGTCGCTGACGATGACCCGGGTGTGCCCGCGGACGGTGACGAGCCATTCGCCGAACTCCTCGGCGTTGCTCACCGTCGCCGACAGCGACACCAGCCGGACGTGCGCCGGCAGGTGGATGATGACCTCCTCCCACACGGCGCCGCGCTGGCGGTCGGCGAGGTAGTGCACCTCGTCCATGACCACATAGCCGAGGGAGTCCAGGCCATGGCCACCGGCGGGGCCGGCGTAGAGCATGTTGCGCAGCACCTCGGTCGTCATGACGACGATCGGCGCGGAGCCGTTGCGGGAGATGTCACCGGTGAGCAGGCCGACGGCGTCCGCGCCGTGGCGGGCGACGAGGTCGGCGAACTTCTGGTTGGACAGCGCCTTGATGGGCGTCGTGTAGAAACAGCGGGTTCCCTCGCTCAGCGCGAGGTGGGCGGCGAACTCGCCGACGACCGTCTTGCCGGCCCCGGTGGGCGCCGCGACGAGCACCCCGTCGCCGGCGGCCAGCGCCGACAGCGCCTCGTGCTGGAACGGGTCGAGCCCGAAGGGCAGAGTGGCGGCGAACTCCACGAGAGCCCGCGGCGTGGAGGACACGTCTGCCACCCTACGGGACGTGGGCCCCGCCCGAGGGCGGCCGGAGCGCTACCGAGATGGAAATGGACGCGGAGCCCGACGGCGGGACGGCGCGGGCGTTCCGCTGATCACGCGCCGTCGGACAAAGCTGTCGGGTCCGGATGTCGGGTCCGGATGCTGTCGGGTCCGGACGGTGCCGTCAGGTGATGTCGCCGTGGCTCGGGTCGCCGCCGCCCTGGGCGACGGGGCCGGCGCCCGCGCCCACCGAAGAGGAATCAGATGCCGACGCACCGGTGGACCCGGCGCCGGCCAGCCCCGGCTCCCCCACCCGGGGGCGCAGGTCGTCGTCGAAGTCGAGCGGGCTTGCCTCGTCGTCGGAGAGGTCGGCGTAGGGGGAGCTGTCCCCACGGCGGGACCTGCGGCGGTCGTTGAGCCAGCCGACGATGAGTGCCACCTCGTAGAGCACGCACATCGGCAGGCCGAGCGCGAGCATCGTGAACGGGTCCTGGCTCGGAGTGACGACCGCGGCGAAGACGAAGACGAGGAAGATCTCCGCCCGCCGCCAGGACCGCAGCCGCGCCGTCGTCACGACGCCGGCCAGGTTCAGCATCGCGACCAGCAGCGGGACCTCGAACGACAGCCCGAAGATCAGCAGCATGGCCTGGACGTAGCTGAGGTAGCGGTTGCCGTCCAGAACGCTGACCAGGCCGTGGCCGCCGAAGCCGAGCAGCAGGCTCAGGCCCGTCGACAGGGTGAGGTAGGCGAACACCGCGCCGGTGGCGAACAGCACCAGGGAGATGCCGACGAAGGTCAGCGACCAGCGCCGCTCGTGTCGGTGCAGCCCGGGGGTGATGAACGACCACAGCTGGTAGAGCCAGATCGGCGAGGAGACGACCGCCGCCGCGATCATCGAGATCTTCAGGCGGATGGTGAACGCGTCGAGAATGCCGAAGAAGTACAGCGTGCAGTTCGTCGACGCGGTGCCGTCGGGGCTGAACCGCTTGCTGGCTGGCAGGTCGCAGTAGGGGGCCTTCAGCCAGTTGAAGATGTGCGGCTCGAAGATGAAACACACCACCGCCGCGGCGGCGAACCCCACCAGCGCGATCCCGATCCGGTTCCGCAGCTCACGCAGATGCTCCGTGAGGGGCATCCGGCTGTCCTCGACCGTGCGGGTCCGCCGGTGGTTCACCGAGGCGAGGAGCCTCCGCGGCGTGGGAATCCCTGGCACGTCGGCGTCTCCTGGTCGCGGGATGAGGGGACCGGCCGGCCTCGGGACCGCCGGGAACCGGCCGGACGCACACCGCCCGGCCGGCTGGAGGTGGTGGTCAGCGCCGGTCGGCCGCCGGGGCGGAGCCGTTGACCGAGGTCGTCGTCGCGCCGGGCTGCGGCGTGACCGGGGCCGGAGCCTCGATCGGCAGCGGGGCCGGCACCGGGGCGGCCTTGTCGTCGTCGCGCAGGCCCTTGGTCTCGGCCTTGAAGATGCGCAGCGAACGCCCGAAGGAACGCGCCGCATCGGGGAGCTTCTTCGCTCCGAACAGCACCATCACGACGAGGGCAATGATGATGATCTCGGTGGTGCCCAGATTAGGCATGGTCGGCGTCCTCCGATGAGCGGTACCGGCCCGGTACGACGACCGGTGCGAACGATGCTACGTCGGTCAGCCTAGGAGGCGATAGAAGGCGTCGGGGTATCCCGCAGATGACAGCTACGCAACGAAGCGGATCTCACTCGCGAAGTGTAGCCGAAAGGCGACGCCCCGCACTGCGGATCCGCGCAAGCCGGAAAGTCAGCACGATCCGCATCGTACCGAATACCCTGGGCGCAAGCACCTGTCACCGCACGTGAGCATGGATCACCCACGCCGGGCCACATCGGATCACACCCGGACCATGCCTCGGCGTGCCGGACCCGCCACCGACGTGACAGCCGCGGCGACCGCCGCGTCCCGTGCTCCGTGCCCCGGGACCTGAGCGAGAGGTCCCATGCTCGCTACGCGATGCGTGACCCGCACCGGAGCCGCCGCCAGCATGATCGCATCACGGGCCGCTCCTGGCCGGAGCGCCCAGGTCAGGAGGTGCGGTCTGCGAGTCGGGAGCTGACCTCGGCGTGGTCTAGCCGGTCCGACAGTGCGGAGGTGTCGGCGGCGAGGGCGGAGACCCGGCCGGACAGCTCGCCGAGGGCGCGACGCACGCCCCGCATCTTCTGCCACACCCGCCAGGCGCACAGGCCGAGCAGCGCGAGCCCGCCGAGCACCAGCACGAGATAGAGCAAGGCCCACAGCATGTCCCGTACCCTATCGGCCGCCCGGGTATCGGCCGCCCGGACCTCGATCGCCCGGGTATCAGGTGCCCGGGTGTCGGTCGTCGGCGTTCGGGCCGTAGGCGGCGAGCGCCCGGCGGGCCAGGGCGTGCACCTCCTCGGCGAGCGAACTCGGCGCGACGACCCGCACGTCGGCCCCGAGGCCCAGGACCAGCCGGTGCAGCCAGGACGTCTCCCGGGCGTGCAGGGTGACCTGCAGGCGCCCGCCCGGCAGCTCCCTCGTCCGGGACACCGGGTAGTAGTCGGCGACCCAGCGCGCCGGGGACGCGAGCTCCAGCACCACCTGCGTGTCCGCGGGGGTGGGATGGTAGATGCCCTCGCTGGTGTCGCGGGAGACGGCCTGCGGTGGCGGGGCGGCGGGGACGTCGAGCAGGCGTACGCCGTCCGGGCCGTCGATGCGGTCCAGGCGGAACAGGCGCACCGCCTCCGCCTGGTGGCACCATCCCTCCAGGTACCAGCGGCCGTCGCGGACGAGCACCCGCATCGGGTCGACGTCGCGTTCGGTCAGTTCGTCGCGCGACCAGACCAGGTAGCGCAGGTGCACCCGGCGCCGTTCCCGCAGCGCCTGCTGGACGGCGGCGAGCGCCTCGTCGTAGGTGTCGAGGGCGACCCGTACCTGGCCGGCGGCGCTGCCCGCCTCCCCCACCGCCTTCTCCAGCTTCTCCAGGGCCCGGTCGAGCGCCTCCCGGCCGGCGAGCCCCGGGACGTCGGCGAGCGCGCGGGCGGCCACGACGAGCGCCGTCGCCTCGTCCACCGACAGCCGCAACGGCCGGTCGAGGGTCTGCGGGTCGACGACGGTGATCTGGTCCCCGGAGTAGCTCAGGTCGATGAGATCGCCCGGGGCGCCGCCAGGCAGTCCGCAGACGAACAGCAGGTCAAGGTCGTCACGCAGCTGGCGCTCGGTAATACCGAACGCGCCGGCGGCGTCGGGCAGCGACACTCCCGGATGGGCCCGCAGCCACGGGACCAGGGCGAGCAGCCTGCTCAGCCGGTCCGTCGCGGCGCTCACCTGTCCGGCCCGCCCACCGCCGCACCCACCTCGTCCGCCTCGTCCGCCTCGTCACGCAGGGCGCCGGCAGCGGCGCGCAGGCGGTCGATGACGGCGGCGCGCAGGTCCGGCGGGTCCACCACCAGGACGTCGGGACCGGCGCCGACGATCCAGCGGGCGAAGCGCTCGGTGTCGGAGAAGTCGCGTTCGAGCAGGTCCATGCTCGCGGGTACCGCCGGGCGCGGGCGCGCGGGTGGGATGCAGCCGAACCCGGCGGCGGGGCGCGCTCCTCGGCGCAACGCATGCCCGGCCCCCCGGCGCACCGCGATCGTCGCCGTGCGGGTGCGCTCCGGTGGGGCCTGCGCGGCCACCATGGAGTGCAGGTCGACGCCGGGGGGCAGGCGCACGGCACCCGCAGGCCCGACGAGGCGCACCGGCCCCGCGAACCGGGACAGGCGGAACACCCGCGGCGCGGCGCGGACCAGGTCGTGGCCGGCCAGGTACCACCGGCCCCGCCACGACAGCACCCCCCACGGCTCGACCCGCCGCTCGCTGACCTCCGTCGCGCCGACCTTGCGGTACGGGAAGTGGATCACCCTCCCGGCCTGGACGGCGGCCAGGCACGGCTCGAAGGCGGGGTCCGCCGCGTCGACCCTCGGCTCGAACCCGTCGAGGGCGACGAGGGCGCCCCCGTCCCCGTCCCCGTCGTCGACCGCCGCACCGCCGGCCGCGAGCTTGCGCAGGGCACTGGCGGCCGGCCCGGCCAGCGCCGTCGACGACCACAGCGAGCCGGCCAGGGCCAGCGCCGCCGCCTCGTCCGGGGCGAGGGCGATGTCGGGCAGGGCGTAGTCACCGCGGCGGATGCGGTAGCCCACCTCGTCGCTGAACGCCGAGTCGGTGCCGGTCTCCAGCGGGATGCCGATCTCGCGCAGGTAGGCCTTGTCCCGCTCGAACATCCGCCGGAAGGCGTCCTGCTCGTCCGCGCTGCCCCCCGGCTCGTAGCCCTCGACGAGCTCGCCGAGCTGGGACACGGTGAGGAAGCGCGATGTCGCCATCAGGCACATCGTCAGGTTGAGCAGGCGTTCCACCCGGCGCCGGGACACCCCTCAGAGGCTAGTCGGGCTCCGTACGGCCGCCGACACGGCCCTCGCCCCGCCGGCCCGCGGGTGTCACCGACGGCGCCTCTGGGGCTGGCCGCCGACGCACAGGCGTCGCGATCGCAGCCAGACGGAGCCGCCCAGCCACTGTCCGCATCCATCGCCGGAGCGACCGCGAGGGTGCCGAGGGCTGGGCACGCTCTCGGCCCCGAAACCGTGACTATCCCTCGGCATCACCCTGACCCAGCCCGAGAACCGGGGCATAACGGGCCGACGGCCGCTTCTGGCGCGGACGGTGTACGCCGTCGCCGCGTGTCTACTGCTGGCCGGAGCCCGCACCGCCGCCGGAACCGGTGCCGCTGCCGGCGGGAGCGACGGCGAGCAGGTCGACGACGAACACGAGGGTGTCGTCGGCCAGGATCGTCGGCGGCTGACCGCCGACCGGGCCATAGCCGAGCGCCGGCGGGATCACGATCTCCCGGCGCCCGCCCACTCGCATGCCGTCGATACCCCGACCGAAGCCCTCGATCGTGCCGGCCAGCGGGAAGGTGACGGGCTGCCCGCCGTTACCGGCCCAGGTGGAGTCGAACTCCTCACCGTTGCGCCACAGCACACCGGAGTACTGGATGCGCACGGTGCTCGTCGCGGTGGCCGTCGCGCCCGTCCCGGTCACCAGGTCGCGGGTGACGAGGCTCGTCGGGGCGCTGCCGGTGCCGGCAGCGGAGCGTGGGGCCTGCGCCAGGTCGGTGCCGTTGCGCACCGACGGCAGGGCGGGGCCGGCGGGGTGCGTCGCGCGCACAGGGGCGGCGGCGGTGCCGTCGGGTGCGGTCGACGAGGAGCAGCCCACCAGTGCGACGCCGGCCAGCATCGCCGGCAGCAGCAGGGCGGCGAGGCGGGGCAGGACGGGGCGGGCGGGCCGCGGGAGGGACGTCACGTGAGCGCGGGTTCCTTACATGCTGGCGATGAGCTTGTCGACGCGGTCGTCGACGGAACGGAACGGATCCTTGCACAGCACCGTACGCTGGGCCTGATCGTTGAGCTTGAGGTGGACCCAGTCGACGGTGAAGTCGCGCCGCTTCTCCTGGGCCCGCTTGATGAACTCGCCGCGCAGCCGGGCACGGGTCGTCTGCGGCGGGCGGGACTTCGCCTCGAAGACGTCCAGGTCGCGGGTGACCCGTTCGACGAGCCCGGCGCGTTCCATCCGGTAGTACAGGCCGCGGTCGCGGTGGATGTCGTGGTACTTCAGGTCGAGCTCGGCGACCCGCGGGGAGGCCAGCGACAGGCCGTGGCGGTGCCGGAAGCGCTCGATGAGCACGTACTTCGTCACCCAGTCGATCTCGCGGGCGACAAGCTCGAGATCGTCGGTCTCGATCGCGAGCAGGGTGCGGCCCCACAGGTCCAGCACCCGCTTGGCGACCGCGTCACCGCCGCGGCGCTCGACGAACTCGACGGCCTTGGCGTAGTACTCGCGCTGGATGTCCAGCGCGCTGACCTCCCGGCCGTTCGCCAGCTTGATCTTGCGCTGGCAGGTCATGTCGTGGCTGACCTCGCGGATCGCCCGGATGGGGTTCTCCAGCGTCATGTCGCGCAGCATGACCCCGGCCTCGATCATCCGCAGCACGAGGTCCGTCGAGCCGAGCTTGAGCAACATCGTCGTCTCGCTCATGTTCGAGTCGCCGACGATGACGTGCAGGCGGCGGAAGCGCTCGGCGTCCGCGTGCGGCTCGTCGCGGGTGTTGATGATCGGCCGGGACCGGGTCGTCGCCGAGGACACCGACTCCCAGATGTGCTCGGCGCGCTGCGAGATGCAGTAGACGGCACCGCGTGGGGTCTGCAGCACCTTGCCGGCGCCGCACAGGATCTGCCGGCTGACCAGGAACGGGACGAGCACGTCGGCGAGCTTGGAGAACTCGCCGTGCCGGCCTACGAGGTAGTTCTCGTGGCAGCCGTAGCTGTTGCCGGCCGAGTCGGTGTTGTTCTTGAACAGGTGGATGTCGCCGGCGATGCCCTCCTCCCGCAGCCGCCGCTCGGCCTCGACGAGCAGGCCCTCGAGGATCCGCTCGCCGGCCTTGTCGTGGGTGACGAGGTCCGGCACGGAGTCGCACTCCGGAGTCGCGTACTCCGGATGACTGCCCACGTCGAGGTACAGGCGGGCCCCGTTCTTGAGGAACACGTTGGAGCTGCGTCCCCATGACACGACACGACGGAACAGGTACCGCGCCACCTCGTCCGGGGACAGCCGCCGCTGCCCGCGGAACACACAGGTGACGCCGTACTCGTTCTCCAGTCCGAAGATGCGGCGATCCACGTCTGTGACCCTATGCTCGGATGCGGTCCTGGCGTGGCCAGACGCTCGGGACCGTGCTCACCGGGGTGCGGGCCCCTCCGCGGACCGGTCGGCGACCGGGCCCGCCACGGCGTCCGTACGGTCCGTGCGGTCTGGCGCTCCCGCCTGGTCGCCGAGCTCCCCCCCGAGGTCCGCAGCACGGTCAACCCCGAGGTCGACCCCGAGGTCAGAGACGGCGTCGCCCGGTCGGCTCGGCGGCACCACCCGGGCGTTGGCGCTGCCCTCGGGCGAGGCCATCGGCACGGTCCGCTCGAGCGGCAGGCCGGGCCCGGCGGCGGGCCGGGGCAGGTCGCGGCCGGCCGTCCCGGCCAGCCCGGCCCCCCGCAGGCCCACACCCACCAGGCCCGATCCGAGCGCCGCTGCCATGGTGGGCGTGGGCGCCGGCGTCGCGCCCGTCGCGAGCGCCGCCTCGGGCGCCGCGTGCCGGCCAGCGCCCGGACGTCCAGGGGCTCCAGCAGCTCCGGAGGTCCCAGGGGCCCCGGCCCCTGAGCCGGCCACGGCAACGGCCCCCCGGGTCGCCGCGGAGGTGCCGCCCTCGCCCACGAAGGCCAGCCACAGCCCGACCACCAGCCAGGCCGCGAGCACCGCCACCGGACGCCCGCCCCCGGCGCCGGCGAAGTAGGACGTCGAGCGCAACAGCGTCGCGCCGGCGCCCGGGGGCGCGAACTGGCCGATGTCCCCCCACGGCCGGGGCAGCATCTCGGGTGCGCTGGACGCGGCCGACAGCGCCGCACCGACGACGAGGACCAGCACGACGCCGACCAGGCCCGCCGTCCCCGCCACCGCGCCCGCGCCGACGACGGGTCCGGCGACGGCGAGCGCCAGCAGCGTCACCACCGCCATCGTCGTCAGGAACGACCCGGGCAGGACGTGCAGCGCGCCGCGCAGCGCCACCGCGCCGGCGAACCCGCACACCACCGACAGGGCGGCGATCCCGGCCAGGCGCACCGCCCGGGAGCGCACGAGCCGGGTCAGCAGCACCGCCGCGGCGGCGATGACCAGCACCAGCGGCAGGTAGCCCGCGGCAAGCCCGCCGCCGCCCTGGTCGCGCGGGGCGTTGGGGACGACGTCGACGACGGGGATCTCCAGGCCGGGCATGAACACCCGGATACCGCGGGTGATCGCCTCGGTGACCGCGGGACTCGCCGCCGAGGCGACGCGCAGGGTCAGGCCGCCGTCACCGATGACGATCGCGGCATAGGCGTCGCGGTCGCGCAGCGCCCGGTCGGCCGCGGCGACGTCCGGGACGGTACGCACGGACAGGGCGCCGGGCTCGACCCGGCTGATCTGGTCGGCGAGCGCGGTGGCGGCGGGCTCGGTGCCGACGGTGAGGATCGGCAGGTCACGCGGGCGCAGGCTGGTGACCGACGTCCCGTACAGCCAGACCAGCAGGCCCATGAGCAGCGCCATGCCGAGGGTGATCGCGGTGGCGCGGCGCACCCCGCGCAGGCCGAGGGGATGGCCTGGCGGGGGCGTGGACACCTGTGGACCGCGGCGCGCCGCGGGGACGCCGGGCACCCCGGCCGCGCCGCTCACGCTGCCCGCGCCGCTCACGCTGCCCGCGGTGGCGGCCGCCGCGGCCGCCAGTCCCGCCGGATCGCCACCCGGCGCCTCCTGCGGGTGCCCGTGGGACGGGGTGTGCTCCGCCGCCGCGGGCGCACCCGTCGTCCTGTTCGGCCGCCCTGTGCTCACCGCATCCTCCCCTCCGTCCGGCGGAGGCCGCCGGGACGCGTACGGGGAGTAGCCTCGCGCCTTCATCGGGTCACGTCCTGTTCGGCGGCTCCTCCGACGGCGTGTCGCCGCCGGGCGTGTCCCGACGGATGCGGCGCGACCAGGCGGATCCGGGCGTCGGCAGCGGGCCCGCGCCGCCACCCGCAGCGGCCTGGACCGGTGCCTGCCACCCGGCGGGGCACGGAGGTTCAGGCGAAGGTCCACGGGGGCGGTCACCAGGGCCAGAACAGGGAAGGATGGCCCGCATGACAAGCGGAACGAACGACGCGACAGCCCGGGCAGCCCGGGCGGCGCAGCGCGCCGGCGCCCTGAAGAGCCACCTGCGGGTGGAGGTCGACCGGGCGGGCTCGGTGCCCCTGACGATCGCCGCCCCCGCCGCGGACGACCCGCCCCGCGGTGGCGTGGTCGTCGTCCAGGACGCGCGGGGTGTCACGCCGTACCTGGTGTCCGTGTGCGACCGGCTCGCGGACGCCGGGTGGCTCGCGGTGGCCCCGCATCTCTATCACCGGCACGGGTTCGACGAGGTTGACCCGGCCGGCGGCTGGCCGGGCGCGGCACCGGCGATGGGGACGCTGACCGGCCCCGGTCTCGACGCCGACGTGGACGCGGCGCTGGACCATCTGACCGCCGCCGGGTTCCCGGCGCACCAGCGGGCGATCATCGGGTTCTGCATGGGCGGGACGGTCGCGCTGCACACCGCGACGCGGCGCCCGCTGGCCGCGGCCGTGTCGTTCTACGGCGGCGGGGTGAGCACGCCGTACTGGCCGGGGGTGCCGCCGCTGGTGGAGGCGGCGCCGGGGCTGCTCGGCCCGTGGCTCGGCCTCTACGGCGAGCAGGACGAGCTCATCACCACCGACGAGATCGCCGCGCTGCGGGCCGCGGCCGCCCGCGCCGGCCAGCGCACAGAACTCGTCAGCTACCCCGGCGCCGGGCACGCCTTCCACAGCGACGACCGGGAGGCGGTGTACCGGCCGGTCGCCGCCGCCGACGCCTGGTCGCGGGCGCTGGCATTCCTCGACGAGCACGCCAGGCCCCGCTGACCGGCGGCGACGCCGACCGGCACCAGACCGTCCGCGGCACCGGCGTCGTCCGCCGGTGCCGCGGACGCTGTCGGACGCCGCGCGGGTACGCGACCCGGCAGCGCCCGCAGCCGGCCGAACGGCCGCCGGACGCGGACCAGCCTCAGGATGCGGAGGTCTGCGCTAGCAGGTCGGCCAGCGTGCTGCCGGCGATCCGCTTGAACTGCCGCCGCGCCCGGGTCCGGTCGAGCATGCCGACCTCCAGGTTCGCCGCGGTAAGCACCCGCTCGCCGTTCTGCGGCAGACCCGGGGGGACGCTGACGGTCAACGCCCGCACGGCGACGCGCAGCGCGTCGGCGAGGGACTGGCCGTCGCGGTGGTGCTCCTTGAGCGAGGTGGTGACCTGGTCGGAGGCGCCGCCGATGGCGACGAAGCCCCGCTCGTCGGCAATCGACCCGTCGAAGGTCAGCTTGTAGATCTGGTCGTCCTCGCTGGAGCGGCCGACCTCGGCGACGACGATCTCGACCTCGTAGGGCTTGACGCTCTCGGTGAAGATCGCGCCGAGGGTCTGTGCGTAGGCGTTGGCGAGCGCCCGGCTGGTGACGTCGCGGCGGTCGTACATGTAGCCGCGGGAGTCCATCAGCCGGATGCCGGCCGTGCGCAGGTTCTCGAACTCGTTGTACTTGCCGACCGCGGCGAAGGCGATCCGGTCGTAGATCTCGCTGATCTTGTGCAGGGTCGCCGAGGGGTTCTCGGCGACGAACAGGATCCCGTCCGCGTAGGTGATGACGACGACGCTGCGCCCGCGCGCGATGCCCTTGCGCGCGTACTCGCTCTTGTCGCGGACCTGCTGTTCGGGGCTCGCGTATCCGAACGGCATGGTCACGTCAGCCTCCCGCGCTGGTCGTACGATCCGCGATGAGGGCGCTCACCACGGGTTCCACCTCGTCGTCCGCGTACCGGCGGTAGCCGTCCGCGGTCACCGCCGCGACGATCGGGTACAGCCGGCGGATCGGGTCCGGTCCCCCGGTCGCGGTGTCGTCGTCGGCGGCGTCGTAGAGCGACTCGATGGCGATCCGCGCGGCATCGTCCTGGCTGAGGTCGGTGCGGAAGCGCTTCTTCAGCGAACCCTTCGCGAACACCGAGCCGGAGCCGATCGACTCGTACGCCCGCTCCTCCGACTTCGCGGCCGCGATGTCGTAGGAGAAGATCCGCCCGGTCTCGGTGTCCGGGTCGTAGCCGGCGAACAGCGGGACGACCGCGAGGCCCTGCAGCGCCATCGGCAGGTTGCCCTTGACCATCGCGGCGAGCCGGTTGGCCTTGGCGTCGAGGCTGAGCGTCGCGCCCTCGATCTTCTCGTAGTGCTCCAGCTCCACCTGGAACAGCCGGATCAGCTCGGCGCCGACCCCGGCCGTCCCGGCGTAGCCGACGCAGGAGAAGTCGTCGGCGTGGTGCACCTTCTCGACATCCCGCTGAGCGATCATGTGGCCCTGCGTCGCCCGCCGGTCACCGGCCATGATCACACCACCGGGAAAGGTCACCGCCACGATCGTCGTGCCGTGCGCCACCTCGGCCACCGGGCCCGGCAGGGCTCCGGCGGCGCCTGGGAGCAGGTGCGGCGCCGACTGTGACAGGAAGTCGGCGAACGACGACGTTCCCGGCGTCATGAACACAGCCGGTAGACGCCCGGCGCCACCCAATGGATCAGCCACGCATCCCCCTTTCGATAGACGTCCCACACGGGCGGCGGCCTCCCGGGAGTCCGGGTACCGCGCTGGCGTGCGCATGAGCACAACATAGGGCCATCGGCCCTGGATACGGCCAGGGAGGCCCGCTGGTCCGATCACGGCGGCGGACCCGGGCACCCCCAGCGGAGGGCACGCCGCGGCCAGGCGACGCCGCCGGCAGCCCATCACGCCCGCGTGCGCGGGCACGCCGCGGGGCGCGTGCGCACCGCGCCCGGCTCACGGCCCGGCACCTTCGGATGCCACCTCCCGGCCCCACCCACATCCCCGGCGCGCCGACGCGCCGGGGACACCAGGGCTCCACAGCAGGGACCGCGCCACCATGCCTCCCCGCGCCGGGCGCGGCGCGGGGAGGCATGGTGGCCGGTCGGGTGGGGCTACTCGCCGCCCTTCTGGACGTAGCCCTTCACGAACTCCTCGGCGTTCTCCTCCAGGACGTCGTCGATCTCGTCAAGCAGCGAGTCGACATCCTCGGAGAGCTTCTCGTGGCGTTCCTTGAGATCGGAGGCGTCCGTCTGCTCGACGGTGGCCTCGTCGACCTCGTCCGCACGCCGGTTCGACTGCTGCTGCCCGCCGCCGCTGTCACTGGTGGCCATGAAGCCCTCCTTCGATCGCCTGGCGCGACACTATCCCGCCCCACCGACACCATCCTTCGGATCGGTGAGAGGTCCACTCCATCACGAACTGACCGTCTCGTGGCGGAGTCCGCCCAGGGCGCAACTGGTTCCTGCGGGCAGCGCCACCACGACCCGGCGACCTGGGCCGTGATAGCACCTGGGTGCCCACGCAGCAGCCCGGCAACCCGAGGACGGGCCGCCCGGGTGTCAGCCGCCAGCGAGCGCGTCGACCAGGTCCGCCGCGGTGGCGCAGCGCTCGAGCAGCTCCCCCACGTGCGCCCGGGTCCCGCGCAGCGGCTCCAGGGTCGGCACCCGCTGCAGCGAGTCCCGGCCGATGTCGAAGATGACCGAGTCCCAGGAGGCGGCGGTGACCTGCTGCGGGTAGAGCGCGAGGCAACGGCCGCGGAAGAAGGCCCGGGTGTCGTGCGGCGGCTCGGTGATCGCGCGGACCACCTCGTCCTCGGCCAGGATCCGCTCGAACCGACCGCGCTCCACCAGCCTGTTGTACAGGCCCTTCTCCGGCCGCACGTCGTGGTACTGCAGATCGACGAGCTCCAGGCGGGGGGAATCCCAGGGCAGGCCGTCACGGGAGCGGTAGCCCTCGAGGATGGCGAGCTTCGCCACCCAGTCCAGCTCGCGCGCGCAGCTCATCGGATCGACCTCGAGACGGCTCAGCACCGACTCCCAGCGGGTCAGCACATCGGCGGTCTGCGGGTCGACGTCCGCGCCGAAGCGGTTCTCGACGTACTTGCGGGCCTGCTCGTAGTACTCCATCTGCAGCTGGACGGCGGTCATCCGCCGGCCGTCGCGCAGGCTGACGAGATGCTTCAGCGACGGGTCGTGCGAGATCGCCCGCAGCGCCGCCACCGGCCCGTCCACCGACAGGTCGACGCTGAACCAGCCGTCCTCGATCATCGACAGGACCAGCGAGGTGGTGCCCGCCTTGAGGTAGGTGGCGACCTCGCTCATGTTCGCGTCACCGATGATGACGTGCAGCCGGCGGTACTTGTCCGGATCGGCGTGCGGCTCGTCACGGGTGTTGATGATCGGCCGCTTCAGGGTCGTCTCCAGGCCCACCTCGACCTCGAAGAAGTCGGCCCGCTGACTGATCTGGAACCCCGACTCGCGGCTGTCGACACCGATGCCGACCCGACCCGCTCCACACACGACCTGCCGAGAGACGAAGAACGGCGTCAGGTGACGCACGATCTCCCCGAACGGGGTCGATCGGGCCATCAGGTAGTTCTCGTGGCAGCCGTACGAGACACCCTTGTTGTCGGTGTTGTTCTTGTACAGGTGGACCGGCTTGGTGTTCGGCACGGTCAGGGCGCGCCGGGCGGCCTCCGCCATCACCCGCTCGCCGGCCTTGTCCCACAGCACGGCGTCGCGCGGGTTGGTGACCTCCGGCGCGGAGAACTCGGGATGCGCATGGTCGACGTACAGCCTGGCCCCGTTGGTCAGGATGACGTTGGCCAGGCCCAGGTCGTCCTCGTTGGCCGGGGCACTGGGATCGACCGCCGGCTCCCGGGGCAGCTCGAACCCCCGGGCGTCGCGCAACGGGGACTCCTCCTCGAAGTCCCACCGGGCGCGACTGCCCGGGGCCGACGTCCGGTTGGCGTACGAGTTCACCACCAAGGACGAGGCCAGCATCTGGTTGGTGTTGGGCTGACCGGGCACCGACACCCCGTACTCGGTCTCGATCCCCATGATCCGGCGCGCGCTCACTCTGCAAGCGTAGGTGCTGCGGGGGCTGTCGGTCGGCCGGACGTCCGCCTTGTTTGCTCTGGGCGATGCGTACGGAGGTCTCCCACGCCGCTCCGATCGGTCCGGGAGGGCCCGAAAAGGGCGACGGCCCCGTCCCGCGGCACCGGTCCGGCTACCGGACACACGCAGGCGCCCGGAACCCCGCTGTGTGGGGTTCCGGGCGCCGCGGTGACAACCGGTGGGCGTCGAGAACGCCCACCAGCCGTGATGCCTACCTACAGGTACTGACCGGTGTTGGCGATGGTGTCGATGGATCGGCCGGCCTCGGTACCCTTCGTCCCGGTGACGAGCGTGCGGATGTACACGATCCGCTCGCCCTTCTTGCCGGAGATCCGGGCCCAGTCGTCCGGGTTGGTCGTGTTCGGGAGATCCTCGTTCTCCTTGAACTCGTCCAGGCACGCGGCGAGCAGGTACTGCATGCGCAGCCCTTTCAGACCGCCCTCGATGTGCTCCTTGACCGCCATCTTCTTGGCGCGGGCGACGATGTTCTCGATCATCGCGCCCGAGTTGAAGTCCTTGAAGTACAGGACCTCCTTGTCGCCGTTGGCGTAGGTCACCTCGAGGAAGCGGTTCTCCTCGCTTTCCGCGTACATCCGCTCGACGACCCGTTGGATCATCGCCGCGACGGTGGCCTCGCGGTTACCGTCGAACTCGGAGAGATCATCCGGGTACAGCGGCAGTTCGGGCACGACGTACTTGGCGAAGATGTCACGAGCGGCCTCGGCGTCGGGGCGCTCTACCTTGATCTTGACGTCGAGCCGGCCCGGCCGCAGGATCGCCGGGTCGATCATGTCCTCGCGGTTCGACGCGCCGATCACGATCACGTTCTCCAGCTGCTCGACACCGTCGATCTCGCTGAGCAGCTGCGGAACGATCGTGTTCTCCACGTCGGAGGACACACCCGAGCCTCGGGTCCGGAAGATCGAGTCCATCTCGTCGAAGAACACGATCACCGGCATCCCCTCGGACGCCTTCTCGCGCGCCCGCTGGAACACCAGCCGGATCTGCCGCTCGGTCTCGCCGACGAACTTGTTGAGCAGCTCGGGGCCCTTGATGTTGAGGAAGAACGCCCGGCCGGTGCCCTGACCGGTCTTCTCCTCGACCTTCTTGGCCAGCGAGTTCGCCACCGCCTTGGCGATCAGCGTCTTGCCGCAGCCGGGCGGGCCGTACAGCAGCACACCCTTCGGCGGCTTGAGCTGATGCTCCCGGTAGAGCTCCTTGTACAGGAACGGCAGCTCCACCGAGTCGCGGATCGACTCGATCTGGCTCTTCAGACCGCCGATCTGCTCGTACCCGATGTCCGGGACCTCCTCGAGGACAAGCTCCTCGACCTCGGACTTCGGGACCCGCTCGAACGCGTAGCCCGAGCGGGGCTCGATGAGCAGCGAGTCACCCACGCGGATCGGCCCCTCGAGCAGGGGCTGGGCGAGCATGACCACCCGCTCCTCGTCGGTGTGACCGAGCACCAGCGCCCGGTCGCCGCCCTCGAGGACCTCCTTGAGCAGGACGATCTCGCCCTGCCGCTCGAAGGCACGCACCTCGACGACGTTGAGCGCCTCGTTGAGCATGACCTCCTGACCGGGAGCCAGCCCCGAGACGTCGACACTCGGCGACACCGTCACCCGGAGCTTTCTGCCCTGGGTGAACACGTCGACCGTGCCGTCGTCATACCGGGAGACGAAGATCCCGTAGCCGCTGGGCGGCTGCGCGAGCCTGTCGACCTCCTCCTTCAGGGTGACGATCTGGTCTCGCGCCTCACGCAGGGTCGAGACGAGTCTGTCGTTCTGTCCCGCGACCGACGACAGCTCCGCCTGTACCTCCGCGAGCCGCTCCTCCAGCACCCTGACCTGCCTGGGCGATTCGGACAACCTACGCCGCAGCATGGCCACTTCCTCTTCCAGGAAGGCGACCTGCGTCGTGAGCTCGTGCGATTCCTTCTCGTACGCCGACCGCCGTGATTCGGCATCACCTGGACGACCCGTGCTCCCATCGGAGCCAGAGCCCGAACGGGGACCGGACACTGCGCCTCCACCTCCCCCGTGCTGACCGGGACGCACCCACACTACCGTTGTGACCGCCGCTGGCAGGCCGGTCGCGCAAGGACGGCCGAGCTTTGCCGTAAACAGCGGGTTACGGTGCCATGGTGACAGAAGATCGGAGCCCTGTGGCAACTCCAGCGAAGCCGGGCGTTTCGGCGGACCTGCGTGTGCGGGTCGACCAGAACGCCTGCACCGGGGATGGTCTGTGCGTCGAGCTCGCTCCGAGCGTCTTCGAGTTCGACGTGGACGGACTGGCCTACGTCAAGGACGAGTCCGGCGAACTGCGCACCGCGGCCGGCGAGTACGTCGGCGTGCCGCTGCCCGTCGTGGGCGCCGTGCTCGACGCCGCCGACGAGTGCCCCGGCACCTGCATCTACGTGGAACGCCCGGACGGCAGCCTCGCCGCCGGCGGCCCCACCGACTGACGCCGACCCACCGACCTGGGCGGCCCCACCGCCCGAGGTGCCGGTCGGACGAGGGGCCGTCAAGCGACGGGGCCCGTCGAGTCATGGGGCTGCCGCCTGGCGGGGCCCATCGGCCGAGTGGGCCCCGCCAACCCAGGCGGGTGGCCCCACCAACCGCCACCGGACTCCGCCACCCGGCACACCGTGCGCGGCCACCGGTCGCGACGCCACAGGGCGGGCCGGCCACACGACCTCCCGGCCAACCCGACGGCCCAGGCCGTTCGGCCGCCCGTTCGCAGCGGCCCGACCCACCCCCACCCCCCACGGCACGTCGCGACCTGAACACGCTATGTACCGTCGGCGTGACCGCCCGACCAGCCCACCCGCGTCATATGAGACACGCCACAAAGGACACGCCAGGGGCGGGCATCATGCCGAGGCAGAGTAACGCTTTCACCCACCATCGAAGGCAGCCCCACGCTTCGCCCACACCCTGCCGAGCTCTACCCCTCGATGGCCGAAGACCCCTCGTCGAACGGGCCGGAAGCCGGGCCATCGACCGGGACCAGATCGTCCGCCGAAGCGATGTGCGGGGCGTCCGAGGTCCGCCCGGAGCCGGTTGGCCCCGCGGCGGCGGACGGGGCCGTCGTGTCCGCGGTGTCGGGCAGAGCGCCCTTGGCGGGGCGGCGTCGGCGCACGGGCGGGGTGACGCCGTCGGCCAGGCGGCGGGCGGTGACCAGGAAACCCGTGTGGCCGACCATGCGGTGGCCGGGGCGGACCGCCAGGCCCTCGACATGCCAGTCACGCATCATCGTCTCCCAGGCCGCGGGCTCGGCGAACGTGCCGTGCCCCCGCAGGGCCTCCACGACCCGGGAGAGCTGGGTGGTGGTGGCGACGTAGGCGCAGACCACCCCGCCGGGCACCAGGGCGGCGCTGACGGCGTCCACGACCTCCCAGGGGGCCAGCATGTCGAGGACGACCCGGTCGATGTCGCGCTCGGTGGTCTGGGCCAGGTCACCGACGCGGATGGTGTGGGCGGGGTGGGGCCCGCCGAAGAACGTCTCGATGTTGCGGCGGGCGATCTCGGCGAAGTCCTCACGCCGCTCGTAGGACACCAGGCGACCGGCGTCACCGATCGTCCGCAACAGCGAGCAGGACAGCGCGCCCGACCCGACCCCCGCCTCGAGGACCCGGGCACCGGGGAAGATGTCCGCGTAGGTGACGATCTGCGCCGCGTCCTTGGGGTAGACGACGGTCGCCCCGCGGGGCATGGCCAGCACGAAGTCGACCAGCAGGGGCCGCAGCGCGAGGTAGTCCGTGCCGCCGGTGCTGGTGACGACGATCCCCTCGGGTCGGCCGAGCAGGGCGTCATGCTCCACCGCACCGCGATGGGTGTGGAACTGCTTGCCGGGCTCCAGCACGACCGTGTGCCTGCGCCCCTTCGGATCGGTGAGCTGGACCCGGTCGCCCTTGGTGAACGGTCCGCGCCGGTGGGCCGCGCCCGTCGGCACCGGCCGGCCGAGCAGGGCTGCCGCCTCGTCCGCCGTCGGAGAACCCGGCAGGGCATCGCCCGGGGGCGCCGTGCGGTCCAGGGGCGCGTGGTCCAGAGGGGCGTGGTCCAGAGGGGCGTGGTCCAGAGGGGCGTGGTCCAGAGGGGCGTGGTCCAGAGGGGCGTGGTCGGGAGTGGTCACCGGTGGGCCACCATACGGGCGGCGGCGGCCGGGTCGAGGCGGGCGACGAGGTCGACCATGACCAGCACGCCGACCGGGCGGTCATGCTGGGTGACCAGATACTCGGAGGCGGGCACGCGCTGCACGGCGGCGAGCAGGTCCTCCCCCTGCAGGTCGGCGTCCAGCGTCATGCCCGGCCCGATCTGCCGGCTCACCTCGTCCACGGTCATCCACGGCCTCCGATGCTCGGGCAGCGCGTCGACCGCCGAGCCATTCATGATCTTGATGGGGCTGCCGTCACGGTCGATGACGGCCACGGCGGTGGCGCCGACCTCCTGGGCGCGGCGCAACGCCTCGGCCAGCGGCACCGCGCCCTCGACGGGCAGGGTGCGGCGCACGAGCCGCCCGGCGGACAGCCCGGGCAGCCGCCCGCGCATCTGGGCCGCGCGCAACGACTGGAAGGCCGCGAACGCCAGGAATCCCGCCAGAGCATACGTGTAGAACAGGCCGATTCCACTGCCCGTGACCGTCGTACCCCACACCAGCAGCGCCGCGGCGACCACGAACCCGCCGTACGCGCCGGCCCGCAGCCCGCGCAGTTTGTCCCCGGTCGCCGCCCACACCGCGGACACGACCACTCCCCCGCCATCCAGTGGCAGGCCGGGTGCCAGGTTGAAGACGAACAGACCCAGGTTGATGAGCTCGAGATCGCGCACGGCCACCCCGACGGGGCTGTCGGCGCCGACCGTAAGCATGATCAGTTCACCGACGCCGACCAGCACCCCGTTGACGGCCGGCCCCGCGAACGCGATCGCGAACATCCGGCCGGCGCTGCGCGGCTCGGGCTCGTAGGAGGTGAACCCCGCGAAGCCGTGCAGTGTCACGGAATGCACGATGTGACCCAGGCGCAGGGCGGTCAGGCAGTGGCCGAGCTCGTGGGCGAGCAGCGAGGCCAGGAAGCCGACGGAGATCACCGCCGCGATGCCGAGGACCTGGCCGTCGGAGGCGGTCGGCAGCCGGTCGCGGATCGATCCGGACATCAGGTAGGCGACGAGCAGAGCGAAGATCAGCGCCAGCGGCGAGACGAAGATCGGGACGCCCCGGATCCGGCCGACCATGACGCTGGAGGAACCCTCCTCCGGCTGCCGCGTGACGCCACCCGGGCCGCCGTGGGCATCCGAGCCGGCGTCGGGGCGCTGATCCGTCATGGATCCGATGCTACGGACCGGATCCGACAGCGTCTGCCAGGCCTGCGCACCTCTGGTGACCGGCGGGAGCATCGACCGGCACCCCCCGCACCCGACCTGCCCGGTCGCGCTCTGGCGGGACCGACGCGCGGAGTTGTCGGCAGCGGGATCTAGGGTCGGTACGTGACCACGACGCAGCCGCCGTCCGATCCCGGCCCGGCCACGGCCTCGCCCGGCTCGGGCACCCCGGGTTCCGGGCGTCCCACAGCCCCCGGCCGCGGCGGGAGTGAGGGGCGGGAGCTGATCGGTTCGCTGTCGCCGTCACGGGCGGCGGACTTCGTCTCCTGCCCGCTGCGCTACCGGTTCCGGGTCATCGACCGGCTGCCCGAACCCCCCAGCGCGGCCGCCACGCGCGGAACGGTCGTGCACGCGGTGCTGGAGGGCCTGTTCGACCTGCCGCCGGCACGGCGAACGCTGGCGGCCGCCGCCGAGCTGGTCGAGCCGGCCTGGGAGCGGCTGCGGGAGCGGGAACCCGCGGTCGAGGGCCTCTTCGACGCGCCCTCGGCGCTGGCCGAGTGGCTGGAATCGGCGCGCGAGCTGCTTGCCGGCTACTTCGCGCTGGAGGATCCGACCCGGCTCGCCCCGGCCGCCCGCGAGCTCTACGTCGAGCACGTGCTGGACTCGGGGCTGCGGCTGCGCGGCTATGTGGACCGTCTCGACGAGGCGTCCACAGCCCAGGGGCCTGCCCTGCGGGTGGTCGACTACAAGACCGGTCGTTCGCCGGGGCCGGCGTTCGAGAGCTCGGCGATGTTCCAGATGCGCTTCTACGCTCTGTTGCTGTGGCGAGTCCGGGGCGTGATTCCACGAGAACTGCGCCTGTACTACCTCGGCGACCGCACCTGGTTGCGGGCGACGCCGGACGAGGCGGACCTGCGCTCCACCGAGCGGCGGATCCAGGCGCTGTGGGCGGCCATCGACCGCGCGCGCCGCACCGGCGACTGGCGGGCCACCCCGAGCCGGCTGTGCTCCTGGTGCGATCATCAGGCACGCTGCCCGGCCTTCGGCGGGACGCCCCCACCGCTGCCCGCCCCGCGCCCGGCGTCCGCGCTGGACGAGGCCGCACCGGCCGTCTGTGAGGCCGACGGCTGACGGGGACGGGCTCACAGGGGCATCCGGGCAGTGGCATGGGGGTACCGGCCCGGCGGCGAGACGAGGGTGGCGATGCCGTCGCGGGGGCATCGGTCACGGGGGCATCGGTCACGGGGGCGGAGGGTTCGCCGGGGGCGGGCGGCGGGCCGCGGGCCGCACGGGGTGGACCTGCGGTGGCGGCAGGTCGTCCACAGGCCTGGCGTCGGCGAGATGCGGATCATGTCTCGCTCGTTGAGGGATCGGATGATGGCGGTGGAGCTGTCTGGCTGAGTCCAGATGAGCCGGGGTGGGCGCGGTGCGGTCATCCGCGCGCCAATAGACGTAGATAGGACAAGGCACGCTCACGACCCGGCCGGGGGCGGTCGGGGTGACCTGACACCCGCCCAGGTGGCGCGGCGCGCGAGGAGGACGACAGATGGCCCGACGGACCGGCTCATCCCCGGACGGGCGGCGGGATGTGGGCGACACGGGAGCACGCGGGCGCGGGCGGCGCGGGGGCGGCGGCGGTTCGCCGGGCCCGGCGGGCTCGGCCGGCGTCGCGGCGGCGCGCGCCAGCCGCCTGACGAAGGTCTACGGTTCCGGCGACACGATCGTCACCGCCCTGCGGGGCATCGATCTGGGCTTTCCCCGCGGCCGCTTCACGGCGATCATGGGTCCCTCGGGCTCGGGCAAGTCGACCCTGATGCACTGCCTCGCCGGGTTGGACACGGTGACCCGCGGGCGCGTGTTCATCGGCGACGTGGACCTGTCCCGGCTCTCGGACAAGGAGCTGACCCGCCTGCGCCGCGACCGCATCGGGTTCATCTTCCAGCAGTTCAACCTGCTACCGACACTGACCGCCGCGGAGAACATCACCCTGCCGCTGAGCATCGCGGGGCGTGCGCCCGACCGCGAGTGGATGCGGACCGTGGTGGACGCGGTCGGCCTCGCCCCCCGTCTCGGGCACCGCCCGACCGAGCTGTCGGGCGGCCAGCAGCAGCGGGTCGCCTGCGCCCGCGCTCTGGTCACCCGGCCGGACATCATCTTCGCCGACGAGCCGACGGGCAACCTGGACTCCCGCTCGGGCGCCGAGGTGCTGCAGTTCCTGCGCGACTCGGTGACCGACCTCGGCCAGACGATCGTCATGGTCACCCATGACGCGACGGCGGCCTCCTACTCCGACGAGGTCGTCTTCCTGGCAGACGGTCGCCTCGTCGACGCGATCGAGCGGCCTACCGCCGACGAGGTCCTCGACCGGATGAAGCACCTCGACGCCGCCCAGCGCGGCCTCGTCCCCGCGAGCGGCGACGCCGAGTTCGATGACCGCGAGGACGAGCACGGTCGGGACGCGGACGGGTACGCGGCCGGGGCCTACCACGACGATGACGGGCGCGGCGGCCGCTACCGCGACGACTACGAGTATGCCGGCGCCGGCGACTACCCGGACGGCGACGACTACCCGGACGGGGCCGGGCCGGACCGGGAACGCCCGGGCCAGGGGCCCCGCGGCGGCTACCCGAATCCGGGCTATCCCGACCAGCGCTACGGCGACGACGGCCCGGACGGCTACGACCCCCGCTACGCCGAACAGTTGACCGGCGAGTTCGATGCCCTGCCCGACGACGGTCCGCCCGCGGGCGGGCGAGGTGGCGGAGGGCGGCGTGGCCCGGCGGCCGGGGCCGCCCGCAGAGGCGGCCAGGTGCCACGCCCCGGCGGACCGCGGGATCCCGACGGTGATGGCTACGATGGGCCGTCCTACGGGGAGGCCCGCCGCCACCGGGCGAATGGTCCGGAGTCGGCGGGCTGGGCCTGATCCATGCTGCGCGCAACCCTGAAGAGCCTGCTGGCCCGCAAGGTCCGGCTGGTCCTGTCCATGCTGGCGGTCGTCGTCGGCGTGAGTTTCGTCACGGGCACGCTGGTCCTCACCGACACCCTCAACCGGACTTTCGACACCCTTTTCGCCAACATCAACAAGAACGTGAGCGTCGCCGTCCGAGCGGTCAACCAGATCGACCCGACCAGTGACGACGGCCGGCCGCCGCTGCCCGCGTCGGTCCTGCCCGCGGTGGCCAAGGTCGACGGGGTGCGGGCAGCTGTGGGCGACGTGAGCGGGCAGGCCGTGCTCGTCAACCCGCGCACCGGCAAGGCCCAGGACAGCGGCGGCGCCCCCGGCATCGGCACGAACTGGACCGGTGGCCAGCCCACCGCGTCCGAGCAGATCGTGGAGGGCCGCGCCCCGGGTCCCGGCGAGATCGTCGTCGACCGGGCAACCGCGCGGTCGATGCACCTGGCCCTCGGCACGAGGATCTCCGTGCAGACCAAGGGCGCGCCCGGCACCTACACGCTGGTCGGCACCTTCCAGGTCGCCGGGCAGGACAGCGTCGGCGGCGCGTCGGTCACCGCCTTCGACACGGTGACCGCCCAGCGGGTGCTGCTGGCACCTGACGAGTTCAGCTCGCTGCACCTGGCCGCCGTCCCCGGGGTCGGGCAGGAGCAGCTGCGGGCGCGCGTCGCCGCGGTGCTGCCGGCCGGCGTCGAGGCCATCACCGGCAAGCAGCTCGCCGACGAGAACGCGAACGCGGTGCAGCAGGCGATCAGGGGGTTCTCCACCTTCCTGCTGATCTTCGCGGCGATCTCGGTGTTCGTCGGCGCGTTCATCATCTTCAACACGTTCACCATGCTCGTCGCGCAGCGGGTGCGGGAGCTGGCGCTGCTGCGCGCGATCGGCGCGAGCCGGCGTCAGGTCCAGGTGTCGCTGCAGGTCGAGGCGGCCATGGTCGGCTTCGCGGGCGCCACCGTGGGGCTCGTCGTCGGTGCGGGTCTCGCGTTGCTGCTGCGCGCCGCCGTGGGTACGTTCGGGGTGAGCCTGCCCGGCGGCTCGCTGGTGTTCAGCCCGCGCACGATCGTCGTCGCCTACGCCGTCGGCGTCCTCATCACCTCGGCGGCGGCCTTCGTGCCGGCACGCAAGGCGGCGTCGGTGCCGCCGGTCGCGGCGATGCGCGAGACCTACGTGCTGCCCACCCGGTCACTGCGGCTGCGGGCGATCGCCGGGTTCGCGCTCGGCGCGCTCGGGATCCTGATGCTGGTGACGGGCACCGCGTCGGCGGGCACGTCGGGTGCGACCGCCGTCGGCGTCGGCGCGGCCGCGATCTTCCTCGGGGTGGCGACGCTGTCGCCGTTGCTGTCCGGCCCGGTGATCCGGGTGCTCGGGGCGCCGTTCGTGTCGCTGTTCGGCACCACGGGCCGTCTCGGCCGCGAGAATGCGATGCGCAACCCGCGCCGCACCGCGTCGACCGCCTCGGCGCTCATGATCGGCCTGGCGCTGGTCAGCGCGTTCGCCATCCTGGGGCAGTCGATCAAGGAGTCGGTGCGGGCGACGGTCACGAACAGCCTCGGCGCCGACTTCTACCTGACCGCCAAGGGCTTCGGGCAGGGTTTCAGCGGCCAGGTGGCCCGCGATCTGGCGGGCAAGCCCGGCATCGAGTCGGCCACCGGCCTGCGCGGCGGCACGGCGAAGGTCGACGGCCACAGCGTGCAGCTTCTCGCCGGAGACCCCGGGGGCCTGCTCAAGGTGCTGGCCATCAAGAAGGTCGCCGGCGACATCCACGCCCTCGGTGACCGCACCATCCTCGTCGAGGACGGTGTCGCCGCCGACCACCACCTCACCGTCGGCCAGAAGGTCCACATGACCTTCGCCGACGGCAGCGACGACCTCACGCTCGTCGGCACCTACAAGAAAAGCCAGGTCGCCGGCTCCTGGATCATCTCGACCGCCCAGTACGCCCGTCACACCCCCGACGACCTGGACCTGTTCGTCCTCGTGACCCGCGCCGACGGAGCGTCACCGGCGGCCGTGCGCGCCGAGATCGACGCGGTGGTGAAGCCGTTCGCGACGGTCGAGGTCCGCGACCAGTCCGAGTTCGTCGCCCAGCAGGAGAAACAGGTCGACCAGCTGCTCGGCTTCATCTACGTGCTGCTGGCGCTGGCGGTGGTCATCGCCCTGTTCGGCATCGTGAACACCCTCGCCCTGTCCGTGATCGAACGGACCCGGGAGATCGGCCTGCTGCGCGCCGTCGGGATGTCACGCGGCCAGATGCGGGCGATGGTCGTCATGGAATCGACCATCATCTCGGTGTTCGGGGCAGTGCTCGGCGTGGCCGTCGGCAGCGTCTTCGGCTGGGCTCTGACCCGCGCGCTGGTCGGCCAGGGGATCACCACCTTCGCCTACCCCGCCCCGACGATCGTCGTGGTGATCCTGGTCGGCATCCTGCTCGGCATCCTCGCCGCGGTCTTCCCCGCCCGCCGCGCCGCCCGCATGGACGTCCTGCGCGCCATCTCCACCGCCTGATGGCTCCCCGCGTCTGATCCCCCGACTGACCACTCCCGCCCGATCCGCCGCCTTGCGGCCGATCGGGATGCCCGGGATGTCTGGCCGTCCGGCCGGGATGGCCGGCCGGGCCGTGCCCCCGGCTGGGTGACCTCGGGTGCCGTGCCCGGGCAATCATGCCGAGGGAAAGCCACGCTCTACCACGCCCAGACCGTGTCTGACCCTCGGCACCATCAGCATCACCGCGCCGCCTGAGGCAGGGCAGGCCCGAGCCGGCAGGCCCAGGCACGAGGGCCGGCGCGTGCCGCGCTCGTCGGGCGGCCAGGAGCCGTGATCTGTGACATCACGGCCGCCCGGCTGCACGGCCTGCCCGACCTGCCCGCCCCACCGGCGTCGGCCAACCCGCCCGCGTCGGCCAATCCGCCGGGTCGGGACGGCCAGGCCGGTTCGGTTCGGCGGGGCGCGCTGGTGCTGAGCGAGCCGGTGCATCTGCTCCTTCCCCGTTCCGCGCATGCCGGCGCGGGGCATCGAGGGTCTCGTGCGGCATCTGGGCCTGTGCCGGGCCGGGGAGCGCCGCATCGTGCGTGGGATCCCCGTGACGAGTTCGGAGCCGGCGCTGGCAGACCTCGTGCTGCGCAGTGACAGTGAGACCGCTGTTGGCCTGCTGGACGCCGCGACGCGCGGCGGATGGATCGCCGATCCGGGCGCGGTGCTCCGGTCGGCGGACGGGCGCCGCGGGGTGCGCGAGCGGCGGGGCTGGTTCGCGCTGGTCGATGGTCGGGCGCAGTCGCCTCTGTCCGTCAGGTCGCGGCCGCGCTGCTGCGCGCCAGCCTGGTCAGGCCCGAGCCCGTCGGGCGGCCACGAGTTGTTCAAGCAGCTCAGGGCTGACCTCGTGCAGGCTGTCCACCACGGCGGCGAGGCCCGCGGGACGCGTGTTCGGCGCGGCGTCACCGTTCGTCTCGGCGGCCCCCACCGCGGCGGGGGCCGCCGAGGGACCGCTGGCGGATGCGGCAGGCGGGGTCGGTGCGGGGACGCCTGCGTCGTCAGGGGTGTGCGGGTCGGTCAGGTCCGGCATCGAGGGGACCATCACCGTGGCGCAGGCGGCGGCCACCCCCGCCTGCGCGCCGGAGGGGCTGTCCTCCAGCACGGCACACGCACGCGGGTCGACGCCGAGCAGGCGGGCCGCCGTCAGGTAGGGCTCCGGGTGCGGCTTGCGGTGGCGCACCTCGTCGCCCGCGACCGTCACGGCGAACAGCTCCCGCCCGATCACCTCGAGGACGGGGTCCATCAGGTCCCGGAAGGAGGAGGAGACGAGTGCGGTGGGGATGGAGCGGGCGTACAGGGCCCTCAGCAGCTCCAGGGCGCCGGGCTGCGCCACGATGACTGCTGGCTCGCGGAACAGCTCGGCGGAGCGGCGCAGCAGGAAGCTCGCGGTGTCGGCGATGACCTCGGGGGGCTGGCCGAGCATGGACACCATGATCGGGACCGCGGTGTCGATGCCATGACCGATCATCGCCCGCTTCATGGCCGGCGTGAACGTGCCGCCGAGGCGGGCAGCCGCCTCGTGCTCGGCGACGGTCCAGATCGGCTCGGTGTCGACGAGCAGGCCGTCCATGTCGAAGAAGACCGCCGCGAGGCTACCCACGTTCGCTCCTAGCTCGATGCCGGGTGTACCGGGTGGCACGTGCCGGGTCCGGGTGTCCGAGCTGGCCCGGTCGGTGCCGTCGGTCCTGATCGAACCCGTCCTGGTCGTATGCTGCCGGATCGTTGACAGGATCCGGCGGCCGGCCGGGGCGTTGGATCTCACACCGCGCCGCTGCGGAAGGCGCCTCGCAGCGCCGCCTGACCGCCCGCGATGCCCTACCCCAGGGGGCGGGTGACCGGCACCATGAGGATGGTGACAGCGGGCACGGGCGGGCAGAGTGGTCGGGGTTGGCCGTTGTACCTGGGGTTTTCCGCGCATCGAGCGGGCCCGGAGGTCGGGCCGCGGGGCGGCGCGCCCGCCGGCGTGCGCGGTGCGGGTCGCGGGGCGCAAGGGGCGGAGCGCGCGGGTTGGGGGTCCTGGTGCGTGCCAGGCAGCGGCGAGGCGAGGACGGTTGCGGCCGGGCCAGGAGTGGGCCGTGGGCCCCGCGCGGCGCACCGGGTGGGGGGCGGTGATCCCCGGGGTGGTAGGACGGGCAGCGCGCACGCGTCGGAAACGGCCCGGCGAGGCGCACGCGGGCGCGGGCCGCGCGGCCGGGGCAGGCGGCGGCGAACACCGGCGGCGGGAGGCGGGAGCGGAGATGATGTCCCCACGGCGACAGTCCACACCGCGACTGTTCACGCTGCCGCGACGGCGGGTATCCGTCCCGAGCCGATACGGTGCAGCCACCGGGACGATCCGGACCGGATGTCCGCTCCGCCCCGCACTGTTCACCATCGCCAGACCGAGGAAAGGCGTTCCCACGAGAACACCGGCAGACTGGTCCCGCGGGTCTTCCCTGCGGGCACGGGCAGGATACCCAGCGGGCGCGAGGAGGGCTGACGTCACGGATGTCGGCTCTGGGCAGGAGTCGTCTCCGTGAGGACGTACCGTTGCACTGTCACGGGGGCAGTGGGCCGCCGCTGGGCGGCAGGAGGTGGTAGGTGATCGAGTTCTCCGGCGTCGGCCAGCTGCGGTCGCCGGTCGTGGTAGCCGCCTTCGAGGGCTGGAACGACGCCGCCGACGCGTCGTCCGCCGCCGTCGAGCATCTGGAGACGGCGTTCAAGGCTAGGGTGATCGGCGCGATCGACCCTGACGACTACTACGATTTCCAGGTGAACCGCCCGACGGTGAGCGGGACGGACGGCGCTTCCCGGAAGATCACCTGGCCGACGACGCGGCTGTCGGTCGCACGCCCGCCCAAGTCCGAGACGGACCTGGTGCTCATTCGCGGGCTGGAGCCGAACATGCGCTGGCGCGGGTTCACCGATGAGCTCATCGAGGCCGTCCACGCTCTCGGCAGCGACATGGTGATCTCGCTGGGGGCGCTGCTCGCCGACTCCCCGCACACCCGTCCCGTGCCGATCAGCGGTACCGCCGGGGACGCCGCGACGGCGGCGCGCCTCGGGTTGGAGCCGTCGCGGTACGAGGGGCCGACGGGCATCGTCGGCGTGTTCGGGGAGGCATGTGCGCGGGCGGAGCTCGCGTCGGTGTCGTTCTGGGCGGCCGTGCCGCACTACGTGGCCAACCCTCCGTGCCCGAAGGCGACCCTCGCGCTGCTACGCCGCGTCGAGGACCTGCTCGACATCGAGATCCCGCTGGGAGACCTCCCCGAGCGGGCGAAGGCGTGGGAACGCCAGGTCGACGAGCTTGCCGCGGGCGATACCGAGGTCGCCGAGTACGTCCGCTCGCTGGAGTCCCGGGAGCCGGAGACGGCGCTTCCGGAGGCCAGCGGTGACGCGATCGCCCGCGAGTTCGAACGCTACCTGCGCCGCCGCGGGCAGTAGCGGGCGCGCGCAGACAGCGGCACGCGGCACGGGCCCGGTCCGGCAGTCCTGTGACGTGTCGGCCGGGCCCGGCCGACACGGCGCCGGGCCCGGGCGACAGGGCCAGGCGACGTAGGGCGTGCCGGCCATGCGCGGGGCGGGTGCCGCGGGTGCGGCTACTCCTCGACGATCTCGGCGTCGATGATGTCCTCGTCGGCGCCGCTGCGGAACGGCGCGTCGGCGGTGCGTACCGAGGTGCGCGGCGGCGGCACGTAACTCGACTCGGCGTCGCTGTCGGCGCCCTGACGGTGGCGGCCGGGCGGGCGCCGCCCGAACCCGAGCGGCGAACCTCCGGCGGCACTGGAGCCGATCCCGGTGCCCGAGCTCGCGCCGCTCGTGCCGAATGCCCGGGCGGCTGCCGCCGTTGCCGCCGACTCGTAGCCGCTGACGCCGTCCGCTCCCTCGGTGCCGTAGAGGCCGCTCGGACCCTGCCCGCCCACGGCCGGGTCGTCGAAGCGGTACCCGTCGGCAGAGCCGTAGGTATCGGTGGCGGTGTACGCGCCCCCGGTGCCGTAGGCACCCGCGGTGGCATGCGCGCCGATGGAGCCCTGCCCGTCGGCGAATCCCTGCCCACTGGTCGGGCCGTAGCCGCCGTTCGGGCCGTAGCCGCCGCCGTAGGCCTCACCAGGGGTGTACGTGGCGGAGCCGTCCGGCGCGGGGGTGCTGGCGGCGGTGTCGGTGGGTGCCCAGCCGCCCGCCGGCGGCGGTGTACCCGGGGGCGCCGCGGGCTGCGTCGGCCCGTCGCCGGGCGGCGGCGTGGCACCGGTGGTGAACCCCGTGGCTCCGCCGCCGGGGCCCGCAGGGGGGCTGCCGGGTGCGGCGGCGCCGGGCGGTGCGCCCCCGACCCCGTCGGTGCCCTCCACGCCGGCCATGCCGGACAGGCTCGCGCCGCCGGAATCGCCGCCGGCGGAATCGCCGCCGGCGGGTGGCGGGGTGGAGCCGGCCCGGGCCAGATCGGTGACGGCGCGGTCGACCTCGTCCGAACCGAGGACCGAGCGCAGCCGCAGGACGGCGCCGATGATCTCGCCCTGCTGGTGGCGCAGGGAGTCGAGCGAGGCGGCGCTGCGGGCGATCTCCTTCTGCAGCTCCAGGTGGCGGGCGGCGGCGATGCGGCGGCTTTCCTCGACTGCGTCCAGCAGCAGCTTCTCGGCCTGGTCGCGGGCCTCGCGGACGATGGGGTGGTTCGCCCCGCCGTCCTCGATCGCCTCCTCCAGCGCCGACTCGGCAATCGCCCGGGCACCGCTGATGATCTCCTCGGCCTCCTGGTGGGCGATGGCGAGCATCTGCCCGATGCGCCCGCCGGCCTGCGCGGCGAGCTGCTCGTCGGCGGCCACCGCCGCGGAGCGCTCCCGCTCGGCCTTCAGCGCGCTCTCGGCGGCGGCGGCCCGCGAGGTCACCTGGCTCGCGTACCGCCACAGCGTGGCAAGGTAGTCGTCCACCTGGCGCGGGTCGTAGCCGTGGGCGACCTCGTCAAAGGCGGGCCGTTCGGAGGCGGACCCGGGATCGGTCCTGCGATGGTGCGACCCCATCCCTCAGCTCCCTCTGGGTCGGACGGGTTCAAGGTCTACACCGAGCAGTGTGTCAACCAGCCGGGCGACGAGTGCGGGCGCCTCCCCCCCTGCGCCCGTGCCTGCGAGCTGCGCCCCGCCGGGCTCGGTCTGGCTCGCCCCACCGGCAGCGCCATGGCCTGCGGCGGCGGGCACAACACCGCCGTCGGCGAGGACCGCGTCGGCCCAGGCGTCGACCGCGGCGAGGGCGCCGGGGGCGTCCAGGTCGTCGGCGAGGCGCTCGCGCACGGCGGCCAGCACGGGCGCGGCGCCCGGGCCCGCGGGCAGCGCGACGGCGGCTCGCCAGCGCGCCAGGCGGGCCTGCGCGGCCGGCAGGCTCGCCGCCGTCCACTCCCAGTCCTCGGTGTGCCGGTGGGCGAGCAGTGCCAGGCGGATCGCCGCCGGGTCGACGCCGGTACGGCGCAGCCGGGAGACGAACTCGAGGTTGCCGCGAGACTTCGACATCTTGTGCCCGTCGAGGGCGACCATCGCCGTGTGCACGTAGCTGCGGGCGAACGGATGGCTGCCGGTGGCCACCTCGGCGTGCGCCGCGGAGCACTCGTGATGGGGAAAGGCGAGGTCCGTGCCGCCGCCCTGGATGTCGATGACGCCGCCCAGGTGGTGGCGGGCGATCGCCGAGCACTCGATGTGCCAGCCGGGCCGGCCCGGGCCGAACGGCGAGGGCCAGGACGGCTCACCGGGACGGTGCGCCCGCCACAGCAGCGGGTCGAGCGGGTCCTTCTTGCCGGCGCGGCCCGGGTCGCCGCCGCGCTCCGCGCACAGCGCCGTCATCTCCTCGCGGGACAGCCCGGAGACCTCCCCGAAGGCGGGAGCGGCGGCGACGGAGAAGTACACGTCGTCGTCGACCTGGTAGGCCGCGCCGCGCGCGACGAGCTCGCCGACCATCGCGACGATCAGGTCGATCGCCTCGACGACACCGACGTAGGCATCGGGGGGAAGCATCCGCAGCGCCGTCATGTCCTCGCGGAACAGCGCGATCTCGCGGGTGGCCAGGTCCCGCCAGTCCAGGCCGTCGCGGTCGGCGCGTTCCAGCAGGGGGTCGTCCACATCGGTGACATTCTGGACATAGCGCACATCATGCCCCGCATCGCGCAGGACGCGCTGGGCGAGGTCGTACGTCAGATACGTGAAGGCGTGACCGAGATGCGTCGCGTCATACGGAGTGATCCCGCAGACGTAGAGGTGGGCGCTGGGCCCGGCGTCCAGGGGACGCACCCCGCCCGTGGCCGTGTCGAGGATCCGCAACGGTCGCCCGCGGCCGGGAAGGGGACGGATCGGAGGAGATGGCCACGCCTGCATGCGTGTCAGCGTAGCCGCGAACGGTGCTCCCGGCGGGCACAAGACGGGTATGCGAGGCGTGACGGACCTGCGTAAACAGAGGACTCTGCCGCCGGACAGGAGATCGGGACCAGACCGGGGACAGATTCGGGACAGATCAGATCAGAAGGGCGGCCAGGGGATCGGCGGCCAGTCACCCGAGGGCAGCGGGAAACGGCCCTCGTCGAGCAGGCGCTCCACCCGGGCGGCGAGCGCCGCGGTCTCGGTGACGGTCAGCAGCGCGTCGAGGCGCTCCCCGAGCTCCCCGGCGAGCAGCCCGCGCAGGCGCCGCAGCAGCGCCGTCTCCTCGGCGTGCAGGCGCCGGCCGCGCCACGTCCACAGCAGGGTGCGCAGCTTGCCCTCGGCGTGGAAGGTGACACCGTGGTCGATGCCGTGGACACGCCCGGACGGCGCGGGCAGCAGATGCCCGCCCTTGCGGTCGGCATTGTTGATGACGGCGTCGAACAGGGCGATCTCGCGCAGCTGCGGGTCGTCGGAGCGGGTGAGGGCGACCAGGTCGACGGTGACGTCGACGTCGATCCACAGCTGGACCATGCCGGGGCCGAACGGGCCGTCACGCACGATCGTCGGCGGCACGATGCCCAGGCCCAGCGCGGCGGACACCTCGTAGGCGGCGAGCTCCCGGTCGGCGAGGGTGCCGTCGGGGAAGTCCCACAGCGCCCGCTCGCCGCGCACCGGCTTGTACACGCAGCGCCCAGCCGCCTCCCCGGCGGTGATCTCGCAGTAGAGGGTGGCGTTGCTGGCGTCGGTGAGCCGGCCGGTGACGGTGAGCTCACCGTCACCCAGCAAATCGAGGGCGGCGGGTGCGTCCAGACCGCCGCCGTCCAGCGGGTCGAGGGGCGGTCGCCGCCCGGGCGGCGGACTCGCCGCGGGAACGCCCATCGCCCCAGTCTCGCCGCCCGGGGGCGGGTGTGTCGCCGGCTCGGGGACGTGAGGGAGATCTCTCCGGGCCGGGTCGACCTCGGGCCGACCGGTCACGGCCGGTGCCCGTTCCGACGCGGGCAGACATGGTCGTCGTCGAGCGGTTCCCCGCACAGCGGGCACGGCGGGCGGCCCGCGGCGATCACTCGCCGGGAGCGGGCCACGAACGCCCTGGCCGCGGCCGCGGCGAACAGGATCCGCACCGCGTCGGGACCGTCCGGATCGTCGGTGAACCCGGCGACCGCGTCGGCGTCCCCGGACGCCCGCATCTCCACGACGACCCGCTCACCGTGCGGATCCCAGCCCAGCGCGATCGTCGCCGCCTGGAACTCCGGCTCGACGGGCTGCTCCAGCGGCTCCGCGTCGAGCGGCCGCTCGGCGGGCTGCGCGGCGGCGGCGACCCCGCGGGCGGTCAGTTCGTCAAGCACCTCGGTGAGCTGCTGGGCGAGCAGCCTGACCTGAGGCTTCTCCACCCCGACGGTGACCAGCCTGGACTCGTCGCGGGCCTGCAGGTAGAACGCCCGGGCGCCCGGGGCGCCGACGGTGCCCGCGACGAACCGGCGCGGCGGGTCGAAGACGTGGAGGCGGCGCGCCATGGCTGCTCAGCCGGACCCGGCGCTGCCGGGCGGCGGCGACCACACCCCGGCGCCGCCCCCCACCGCCTCGTCCTGCACGTGCCGGTCCGGCGCGTGCTCGTCCTGGTGCTGCGCGGGCGGCGCGCCCGGCGTGGAGCCATCGCCGCCGGCCGGGGACGCTCCGGTGGGCGAGGGCGAGGGCGGGGGCGGGGGCGGGAGCAGGTCGGCGACGTCGCCGCCGGTGTCGTTGAGGCGCCGGACGAACGGCCGCCGCTCGCCGTACCGCACGACCGTCAGCGAGCACGGGTCGACCGTGATCCGGTGGTACATGTCCAGATGCATGCCCAGCGCGTCGGCGACGACGGTGCGGATCACATCACCGTGCGAACACAGCAACCAGGTCGCGTCCGGGCCGAGGCGCTCGTTCCACTCCCGCACGGCGGCGACGGACCGGGCCTGCGTGTCCCGCAGCGCCTCCCCCTCCGGCCCGGGGAAGACCGCGGCGCTGGGATGGGCCTGCACGACCCCCCACAACGGCTCCTTGGCTAGCACGGCGAGCTCCCGGCCCGTCCAGTCACCGTAGCGGCACTCACCGATCCGCTCGTCCACCTCGATACTCTGCACGCCGCCCGACACCCCGGGGCCCTCGGGGCGGCGGGCGGCGATGGCCTGGGCCGTCTGCTGGCAGCGGTCCAGCGGGCTGGAGACGATCGCGGCCAGCGGGACGGGGGCGAGGCGCGCCGCGAGCGCCGAGGCCTGCGCCTGCCCGCGTTCGTCGAGGCCGACGCCGGGCGTCCAGCCGAGCAGGATGGTGCCCGTGACGGCGGTGAGGCCGTGACGGACGAGCAGCACGGTGGTCACCCGTCGGCCCCTTCCCCGAACACCGGTCGCGGGCGACGCGCCGCCCGGCGCCACCACGCTACCTACCGGCCGTTGGCCTGCGGTCGGCGGTTCGTCGTTACGCTTCCCGGCATGCCCGACGCGTACCCGGCCGCCCCCCACGCGGGACCTGACCCGGTCGGCCCCGGCGCCCCCACCGCCACCGCGGCGCCACCCGGCCCCCGCCCGGCCCCCGCGGGCGAGCGCGCGCCCGCCGGACCCACCGAGCATCACGAGCCCGGCGAGTCCCCCAAGCCCGGCGAGCCCGGCGACGACGCGCCGCCGCCCGATCCAGCGGCGGTGTTCACCGCGTTCTGCGAGGCCAGCCTGTGGCCGGGCCTGGGCCGCACCACCGCGTCCAGGCTGCCCGCCGCCGGTATCACGCTGCCCGAGCACGTCGACGTCGGCCGGCTGGGCACCGTCGAGGGCGTCAGCGGCCCGCGGGCCCGGCGCCTGGCCGACTCCTTCCGTGCCGCCGCGGGCACGTACGCCGTCGTCGAGCTGCTCACCGCTGCCGACCTGCCCGCGCGCCTGGCCCGCGCGGCGACCGAACGGCTCGGCCCCGGCGCCGCCGACGAGCTGCGCGCCGATCCGTGGATGCTGCTCGTCGCCGCCGATGCCGAGATCGGCCAGGCCGACCGGTTCGCCCGCCGCCGCGGACTGCGGCGCGACGACCCCCGCCGTGGCCCGGCCGTCCTCGCCCATCTGCTCGCCCGCGCCGGCTCCCGGGCCGGGGACACCGCCGGCCCGGTCGACCCGGTACTGGCCGCCGCCGCCCGCGAGGGGGTCGCCGACCCGCGTGCCGCCCTCGACGTCGCCCTCGACGACGGACGGATCATCGCCGTCGGCGACCGCATCGCCCTGGAGCGCTACGCGATGGCCGAGCAGTCCATCGCCGACGGCATCGAGCGGCTGCTCGCCACCGCCGAGCCGCTGCGCACCGGCGTCCCCCGCGCTCGGCGCCGCCCCGACGCCGACGCCGACTCCGAGTCCGCTGACGAGGACGACGCGTCGCCGTCCACCGGGGCACCCCCCATCCCCCCGACGGCGCTCCTGTTCGGCGACGCGGACGCGGACGCGGACGAGGACGAGGAGGCAGTCGGCACCGAAGGGACCGGCAGCGACGATCCGAAGGCCGAGGCCGACTCCGCAGGCGACGACGACCCGAAGGCCGAGGCGAACGCCGCGGGCGCCGACGACCCGGTGACGGGGCTTGACGAGACGCAGCTCGCGGCCGCCCGGACGGCGTTGGAGTGCGGCGTGAGCGTGCTGACCGGCGGCCCGGGCACCGGCAAGAGCCGGACCGTGGCCGCCGTCGTGCGCCTGGCCTGGGACGCCGACGCCGAGGTCGCCCTCGCCGCCCCCACCGGACGGGCCGCCAAGCGGCTGGAGGAGCTGTGCGGGGCGCCGGCGAGCACGCTGCACCGGCTTCTCGGCGCCCAGGGCCGCGGCGGCGGGTTCGCCCGTGGCGAGCACAACCCGATCGACGCCGACCTGGTCGTCGTCGACGAGGCCTCGATGCTGGACGCGGAGCTCGCCGCCGCCCTGCTTGACGCCTGCGCCGACGGCACGCATCTGCTGTTCGTCGGCGACCCGGCCCAGCTGCCGAGCATCGGCCCCGGCCAGGTCCTCACCGACCTGCTGGAATCCGGCGAGGTACCGGTCACCGAGCTGCGCCGGCTCTACCGCCAGGTCGACGGCGGCGCGATCGCCATGATGGCCGCAGCCGTGCGCGGCGGGGAGCTGCCGCCGCCCCCGCCCGGCCCCGACCGGGAGGTCGTGGTCGTCCCCGCGAACAGCTCCGGCGAGGCGGCCCACCGCGCCGTGCAGCTCGTCACCGACTCGATCCCGCGGGCCCTGGGCATCGACCCCGTCGACATCCAGGTAGTCACCCCGGTGCACGCCGGGCCCGCCGGCACCGGCGCGCTCAACGCCGGTCTCAAGCGGGCGCTCAACCCGGGGCCGGGCGCGATGTCCGGCTTCGACGTCGACGACCGGGTCGTGGCCACGGCGAACCACCTCGACATCGGGTTCGCCAACGGCGAGATCGGCACCGTCGTCGCCGCCGGCGACCGCGGCGCCGTACGGGTGGCGTTCCCCGGCGGCGTCGTCGAGGTGCCCGCCGGGCTGCTCGGTGACCTGCGCCACGGCTGGGCGGTCACCGTGCACCGGGCGCAGGGCAGTGAATGGCCGGCGGTGGTGGCCGTCTTCCCACCCGAGGCCGGTCGGATGCTCACCCGGCCGCTGATCTACACGGCGCTGACCCGCGCGGCGCGGCACCTGTCGATCGTCGCCGTGAACGGTCCCGCCGTCCGCCACGCCGTGCGCAGCGCCGGCGGCCGGCGGCGCCTGACCTCGCTCGCCCCCCTGCTGGCCGGCCACGAGGCCGGCGAACTCACCGAGGACGACGACCTCGACGACGACGCCCTCGACTGACGACGGCATCGACTGACGACGATCGAAACTCCGCGTGTGGCCTGACGGGGGCGCCATGCCGAGGGATAAGAACGCTCGGGCCCAAGCCCCCGAGGCACGAGCCGGGCCCGGCTGCCCGCCATCGACCCGGGCCGGTGGCGGGGTGGTGACGGGAGGATGACAAGCTGGGCAGTGAGGTGATGGTGGACCGACCTCGCCGCCGCCAGGGAGGGGACCCGCCCGGGCGTTCGGCGTGCCCCTCGACAGGAGGCAAGATCGTGCACCATGAGGATGGGTAGCGTTCCCATCGTGGACGCAGACGCAGCGGGGACGCCGGCCAGCGGCCCCGACGCCGGTTCCGGTCCGGCAGTGCTGCCAGGCCCCCGTGAGCCCGAGGTACCCACCCCGGCCCCGGCCGCCAGCGTCCAGGACGAGGCCAGCATGTCCCCGGCCACCCCCACGGCCGGCGCTACCCCGCTCATCCCGCCCGCGGCTGGCACCCCCCGGGCCGGCACACCCCCGGCTCGGACGGCACCCGGGAGGGGGCGGCGTCGGCGTGGGCTGGTGACGTGGGCCGCGGCGTGGGGGCGTGCGGCGTTCGGATGGGTGCGGGTACACGCGCGCCAGGTGCTGCTCGTCGCCGTCGGGATCGCCGTCGCGGGCGGGGGCGTCATGCGGTTCGCGACCCCGAGCCATCTGTGGCTCGACGAGTCGCTGACGGTCGCGATCGCGAACCGGCCGGTCCCGGACGTGCTGCACGCGCTGCGCCACGACGGCTCGCCGCCGCTGTACTACCTGTTGCTGCACCTCTGGATCGCCGTCTTCGGCGATGGGGACGTGGCGGTGCGGGCGCTGTCGGGCGTGCTGTCGCTGATCACGCTGCCGGTGGCGTGGCTGGCCGGGCGCCGGGTCGGGCGCACCGCGTTCGGCGCGGGCAACGCCGGGTCGGACGCCCCCACCTGGGTGGCCCTGGCGACGCTGCTGATGTTCGCCTGCTCCCCGTACGCCATCCGTTACGGCAGCGAGACACGGATGTACTCGCTGGTCGTGCTGCTGGTGCTGGTGTTCGGGTTCGCCGTGGTGCGGGCGCTGGAACGGTCCAGTCCGCTGCGGCTGGCGATGCTGACGCTCGCGACGGCGGCGCTCGTCTACACGCACTACTGGACGTTCCTGGTCATCTTCACGGTGGCCGCGTTCCTGCTGCTGCAGGCCCGGCGGCGGCCGTACTACCGGCGGGTGACGCTGCGCGCGTTCGGCGCGATGGCGGCCTCGGCGGTGCTGTTCGCCCCGTGGATGCCGTCGTTCCTGTTCCAGATGCTGCATACGGGTACCCCCTGGGCGCCGAAGGTGCAGGCCCAGGTGCTGCTGGACACCGTGTTCGACTGGGCGGGCCCGCAGTCGACGGGGGCGTTGCTCGGCGTGGTGCTGCTCGGTGGGGCGCTGATCGGGCTGACGGCGCGCCCGGGCGGCGGGCGTGAGCTCGCGGTGAAGGTGACCGGGCGGGTGCCCGGCCGGTACCTGGCCGCGATCTGGCTGCTGCCGCTGGTGCTGGCGTACTTCGTGAACATGTTCGGCGGTTCCGCCTACGCCGAGCGTTACACCGGCATCGCCCTGCCGGCGTGCCTGCTGCTGGCGTCGCTGGGCATCGCGGTGCTGCCCGGCACGCGGGTACGGGCGATCGTGCTGGCCGTCGCGGTGTTCAGCGGGCTGGTCGGCGGCTGGCAGCTGACCCGCACCGAACGCACCCAGGCCGGGGAGATCGCCGGGCGGATCGTGGCGCTCGCCCGCCCGGGCGATGTCGTCGCCTACTGCCCCGACCAGCTCGGCCCGGCCGTGCACCGGGCGCTGGCGCGGCACGGCCCGCTGACCGTCCGGGAGATCGTCTACGCGGACACCTCCGGCCCGGCGCTCGTCGACTGGGTGGACTACGCCGACCGGATGAAGCGGGCCAACGGCACCACCTTCGCCGCCGAGGTGAACCAGCTCGCCGGTCCCGACCACGCGGTGCTGCTGGTGCGGGCGGACGGCTACCGCTTCCTCGAGGGTGCCTGCGCCGTGCTGTCCGACCAGCTCTCGGCGCTGCGCGACCGCACGGTGCAGGTCGAGCGGCGCAACCTCTACGAGGGCGCGTCACTGGAACGGTTCTCGACGCTGCGCTGAGGACGGGGGACGGCGGTACCGCGAGCCGGTGCCGCCGTCACCGGTGCTGGTGCTGATGTCACGTCCGTCACCGTCTCCGTCGACTCCACGGCGAGCAGGACGGCGGCGAGGACGAGCAGGCCCATCGGCAGCGTGTAGTGGTTGAAGAACGTCTGCTTGTTCATCAGCGCCGTGGCGGCCAGGACGAGGGCGCCCCCCAGGCAGAACCCGGCCGCGCCGCCGCGGGCCCGCCATCCGGCCGCGTAGGCCCCCGCCAGCACCACGAGCGCCGGGGCGAACCCGAGCGTGACCCCGACGTGGGATGCCCAGCCGGGCACCGACAGCGATTCCGCCAGCACCCTGTAGTGCAGGTTGGTCCAGACCGCGTCGTCGACGAAGTCCCGCGGTCCCGCCACCACCCATGGCGCGACGAGCAGCGCTGCCGACCCCGCCGCGACCGCCGTGCGCCGCACCCCGAACGCCGGCCACGCCGCCGCCACCGGCAGCAGCAGGGCAACGTGCTGCTTGGACGCGAGGGCCAGCGCGAACGCGAGCACGGCCGTGCGCCGGTGCCCACCACGCACCGCCAGCACCATGGCCGCGAGGCAGGCGACCAGCAGCGGCTCCGTCCACGACTGCTGCAGGGCGTACATCGACTCCGGGAAGATCACCACCAGGAGCGGCAGCACCGCCGGGGCCGCTCCCGCCAGGCCCGCCTCGGACGCGCGTGCGGCGCCGCCCAGCGGGGCAGCCAGGCGACGCGCGCAGCAGGCCGCCACCGCGAGCGCGGCGAGCAGACCGTAGCGGACGTCACCGAGAAGCAGCCGGAACGGTGCCAGCACCACGGTCGTCCACGGCAGGTAGGGGTAGACGTCGAACAGGCCCCGCACGCCGTAGTCGGCACGCGAGGGTGCCCACTGCTGGCGGTACATGTCCGCGCCGTGCGGCAGCCCGGCCGCCGAGACCTGCAGCAGGTGGAACACGTCGATGCGCGGCTCGGGCGCGGCCCGGATCGTGGCCACCCCCGCCACGCACGCAAGGCCCAGCACCAGCCAGAACAGCGCCGCCGACCACCCCCGCCCGCGGGCCGGGGAGCTCCGACGACGTCCGGCGGCGGCCAGCAGCCCGGCGGCGGCCAGCAGCCCGGCGGCGATCGCGAGGACGTCGGCGGCGAGCGCCGCGCGCCCGTGGGCGTAGTAACGAGGATGACGCATGATCGGGCCGAAGCCGATGGTCACCGCGACCAGCGGCCGCACCGCCCAAGGCCAGAACACCGCGTCCCGCTCCCGCGCCCGCCAGGCGGGGATCCACCGAGGTGCGGAAAACCGCCAGGGCGCGAACGACCGCCAGGGCGCCCACGGCCGCGACCGTGCCCAGGATTGCCAGGGTGCCCAGGGGCTCCGCCGCGTCGGGGAGCGTCGCGCGGCGGCGTCCCGGCCGAACAGAAGAACGGCTCGGGCAGCCGCGCCGACACCGAGGAGCACGCTCGCCATCGCCCAGGCGCCGTAACGACCGTCCTTCGCCGCGATCCCCCAGGCGAGGGCACACCAGGCGAGCAGGCACCAGCCGAGAGCACCGTGACCGGCACCGGCGGCCACCCCCGCCCGCGACGGGCCGTCCGGCGCGGAACGACGGGAGTTTTCCGTCCGTTGTGCCGATACCGACGAACCCATGTGCGCACGATGCCAGATCCGCCACGAGGGCCGTCGGCGCGTCCGCCGTTGTCCCCCGACGGTGCCGTGTACCACGGATGATCGACTCCTGGCGGCGAGGGGGTGCGAACGGGTGTGTGCCGTCCGCGTGCAAGACTTCCCCCCGAGGCCGGCCCCCCGGGGTCCGGTACCCCCACGGCCGATGCGCGGACATCGGACCGTGGGAGTGACCATGAAGGTGTGTTGAGGAGAGGTCCGGCACAGTGACCGAAAAGCCAGAGGTAGTCGTCATCGGAGCCGGGCCGGCCGGACTGACCGCCGGCTGGGAGCTGGTGAAACGGGACGTGCCCGTGACGATTATCGAGGGTGACTCGGTCGTCGGCGGAATCAGCCGTACCGCGCAGCGGGACGGCTGGCGTTTCGACATCGGCGGCCACCGTTTCTTCACCAAGGTGCCCGAGGTCGAGAAGCTCTGGCACGAGATCCTGCCGGATGCGGACTTCCTGCTCCGGCCGCGATCGAGCCGCATCTACTACGACGGCAAGTTCTTCGACTACCCGCTGAAAGCGACGAACGCGCTCGGCAACCTCGGGCTGATCGAGGCGGCGCGCTGCATCGGCTCGTACGCCGCGGCCCGGGTACGCCCGCCGGCCGACCAGAGCAACTACGAGAACTGGCTCGTGGCCCGCTTCGGCTGGCGGCTGTACCGCACCTTCTTCAAGACCTACACGGAGAAGCTGTGGGGAGTCCAGGTCAGTGAGATGCCCTCGGACTGGGCGGCGCAGCGCATCAAGAGCCTGTCCATGACGAACGCCATCGTGAACGCGGTGCTGCCCAAGCGGAACCAGAAGGAGATCACCTCCCTCATCGAGGAGTTCCAGTACCCGAAGTTCGGGCCGGGAATGATGTGGGAGACCGCCACCGACAAGATCGTCAAGCAGGGTGGCCGGGTCATCTTCGAGGAGAAGGTCCGTAAGATTCACCACGCCGACGGGCGGGCCACGGGGGTGACGACCGTGGTGACCGGTGGATACGGGCCGGGTGCGGGCGCGCCGGAGTCGTCGCGTACCGACGTCGGCAGCGAGTACCAGTACACGGGCGACGAGTTCATCTCGACGATGCCGTTCTCGTCGCTGGTGCGGGTGATGGACCCGCCGGCGCCGGAGCACGTGCTCGCCGCGGCGAACGCGCTGAAGTACCGCGACTTCCTCACGGTGGCGCTCGTGGTGCCGGAGTCCGCCGGCTTCCCGGACAACTGGATCTACATCCACTCGCCCACGGTGAAGGTCGGGCGTATCCAGAACTTCGCCTCCTGGTCGCCCTACCTGGTGAAGGACGGAAAGACCTGCCTGGGTCTGGAGTACTTCGTCTTCGAGGGCGACGAGACGTGGAGCGCCTCGGACGAGGAGCTCATCAGGCTGGGCACCCGCGAGCTCGTCGAACTCGGGCTCATCCGGGCGAGCCAGGTCGAGCAGGGATTCGTCGTCCGGATGCCGAAAGCCTACCCGTACTATGACATGGACTACAAGAAGAACGTCGATGTCATCCGGGCCTGGCTGGCGGAGAACGCGCCGAACGTGCATCCCGTCGGCCGTAACGGTATGCACCGTTACAACAACCAGGACCACTCGATGCTGACCGCGATGCTCACCGTCGAGAACATCGTCGACGGCACCCGCCACGACGTGTGGGAGGTCAACGTCGAGGAGGACTACCACGAAGAGGTGTCCAAGAACTGACGGCGGCCTCCCGCGCCGGGTGCGGAGCGCGCCCGGCGCGGCCGGGAACCCTCGGCATGCGGGCGTCGGCCGGCCCGGTCATCCTCGAGGCAAGGGTTCCGTTCCGGCGGCGCACCGGGACGGAACCGCGTCACCCGTCTCCCGGCGGCGGATCGTCCGGTCGGGGCGCACGGACCCGCAGCGGCGGACCTGCCACAGACCGCCGCCTGCGCCACCCGCGGCCTGCCCCCCGCGAGCACCGGTCTCTCGCCGGGCTGGGGCTCCGCCGCACGAGACCAGCTCCGGGTGCGGACCTGCCTGGTCGGCCGATCGTGGTCCGGCTGACCCCCGCATCGCGGATCACGTGGACGGAAGGAAAAACCCGTGACAGACGTCGCGGTCCGGCCGGCGGAGAAGCTCCCCGAGCCGGTCGGCCCGGTCAGGGACGCGCCCGACCGCGCGGGGCGCGTGTTCGCCGTGGTGGTGGGCCTGCTCGTCGCCGCATCGGTGATCATACGGTTCACCGCCAGCCAGGCGCTGTGGCTGGACGAGGCACAGAGCGTGGCCATCGCCCGCCTTCCCCTGCACGGCGTGGGCCCGACGATGTGGGACGGCCTGCTCCAGGACGGCTCGCCGCCGCTCTACTACCTGCTGCTGCATGGCTGGATCGACATCTTCGGCGAGAGCACCCTCGCGGTCCGGTCGATGTCGGCGCTGATCAACATCCTCGCCGCCTGGCCGCTGTACGTGCTGAGCGTCCGGGTGGTCGGCGCGCGGGCGGCGAAGGTCGCCGTCGTGCTGTACCTGACGTCGCCGTTCGCGCTGTACTTCGCGACCGAGACGCGGATGTACAGCCTCATCGTGCTGCTCACCACGCTCGGTGGCCTCGCGCTCGAACGGGTCCTGCGGGCCCCGTCGGTCCGCTCGGTGGTGGGCCTCGCGCTCGCCGCCGGCTGCCTGGCGCTGACCCACTACTGGTGCCTCTACCTGCTGCTGACCGTCGGCGTCTGGCTGATCTGCCTGCTGACCGTCCGCCCCTGGTACCGCGCCCGCCGCGACCAGCGCGCCGCCGCCACCGCCGCCGCCGCGGACCCCGGTAGCACCTCGCCCCTGACCCGCACCGGTTCCTCGGCCGGCTCCGGCCCGGCCGGCGGTGGACTCGCGACGGCGCCGCCCGACCCCACCGGCTCCTACGGCGGGACCCGCGTCTACCCGGCGACCGGGGCGGCCTACGCCACCGCTGGCCGGGCCGGCGCCGACCCTGACGGGCTCGGCCTCCGCCCGGCGCCGACCGACCCGCCCGCGCCGGCCGGCGCCGAGGCGGCCGGCGCGGCACGGGCCGGAAGCGGGGCGGCCCGGCGCGGGGCACGCCGCGGGTCCACGCCGACGGGCCCGTACATCGCGGCACCCCGCCGCGGCCCGATCTACGGGCTGATCGGCATCATCGGCGGCGGCATCGTCTTCGCGCCGTGGCTGCCGAACTTCTTCGACCAGCTCGCCCACACCGGCACCCCCTGGGGTGAGCCGGCCAGCTACGCGGCCATCTCCCACGCCTACGGGCAGTGGGCCGGCGGCCCGACGACGCTCGGGCGCCTGCTGCTGTTCCTCATCACGGGTCTCGCCGCGGCCGGCGTCGCCGGGCGGTCCGCGGGTGGCCGGTTCATCCTGCTGGACCTGCGCGGCCTCGAACCCGGGCGCACCCTGTTCTTCCTGGCCACCGGCACGCTGCTGGTCGCCGTCACCGCTGGCAAGGTCGTCGGCAACGCCTGGGCCGACCGCTACACCGCCACCGCCTTCGTCCCGTTCCTGCTGGTCCTCGGCCTGGGTGCGACGATCATCGGGGATCGTCGGATGTTCCGCGTCGTCATCGCGGTCGCCGCCCTGATCGGTCTGCTCGCCGGCACCAGCGACCTGCGCCGCGAACGCAGCCAGGCCACCCAGGCCGCCGGCGTGCTCGAGCGCCTCGCCCGCCCCGGCGACGTCATGCTCGTCTGCCCCGACCAGATCGGCCCCGGCCTCGCCCGCACCGTCCCGCCGTGGATGAAGGTCTACGTCGTGCCGACCTACGCCCCGCCGGACCGCGTGGACTGGGTCGACTACGAGGACCGCAACAAGCACGCCGACGGGCGCGCGATCGCCCGGCGCGCCCTGGCCGAGGCCGGCCCGACGCACACCGTGTTCCTCGCCGGCTCCGGCGCCTACCGGACCTACGAGGAGCTGTGCACCGAGGTGCAGACGACCCTGGGAGCCGCCCGCCCGCACGCCGACCAGGTCATGGACCAGGGCGCGCCCGCGAAGGTGTACGAGAACTACGCGCTGCTGCGCTTCCGCGCGTCGTGACCGGCGCGCGGGGGATGTCCGCCCACTCGGGACGGCCGACCGACGACCCCACCACGGCTGGCCACTCCCCGACGTCCCCCGCGCCCGGCTCCGCCCACCTTCCCCTGGCACCCCCGCCTCCGACATCGCCCCCGGCATCGGCCGATCGCGCCGCCGCTGCCGCCTACCTCGGGCCGGCCTCCCGTTCCGAGACCGCCGCCCGTTCCGACACCGGGACCTACGCCGAACCGGCCGCATCGCTGGTGGCGGTCGAGCCCGTCGGCGTTCCCGGCGCGCCGCCGCGGACGGGCCTCGCCGTGGCGCGGCCAGGCGCGGGCCCGGCGCGCCGCGGCGAGGTCGGCCGGCACACCGCGGCGCGGCGGTGGGAACCGTGGCGACTGCGGGACGTCGTGCTCGCCTGGCTTGCCGCGCGCCTCGTCGTCGGCGCCGCCCTGGCGATGACCCGTTTCCTCGCCGACCAGGTCCACAGCGACCAGGGTGCCCAGCTGCAGACCACCGATCTGCTCGGTTGGGACGCCGGCTGGTACCGCACCATCGCCGACACCGGCTACAGCGGCGCCGGGGCGGAGAGCCGCCGTTTCTTCCCCCTGCTGCCGCTGCTGGTCCGGGCCCTGTCCCACCTGCCGGGCGGCGGTGCCCACAGCGGCGTCGTGCTCCTGCTGATCGTGAACGTCTGCGCCCTCGGGCTCGGGCTCGCCCTGGTCCGCCTGGCCCAGGCCGAGGGCCTCGACGAGGCGACGACGTTCCGTCTGATCTGGTTCGCCGCCCTCGCACCGCCCGCGTTCGTCCTGGTCATGGGCTACGCCGAGGCGCTGGCGGGGCTGCTGGCCGTGGCGGTGTTCCTCGGCGCGCGCACCCGGCGGTGGGAACTCGCCGCCTGCGCGGGCCTGCTCGGCGGCCTCTGCCGCCCGCTGGGGATCCTGCTCGCCGTACCCGTGGCGGTGGAGGCCGCCCGCGGTCTTCCCTGGCCAGGGGTGCGGCGCCTCGGCCCGCCCGCCCCCGGGGCCGGCGGGACCTCGGTCGCGAACGCGGGTGGGCCGCGTGGGCTGCGCGAGATCGCGCGGCGCATCGTCGCGGTCGTCGCCGCGCCCGTCGGCGCCGGGCTGTACGTGCTCTGGTCCTCGCACACCTACGGCGACGGGCTCGCGCCCTTCACCCTGCAACGCGACGCCGCCCGCCACGGCAGCACCGGCAACCCGCTCGCCGTCCTCTGGCACGCCGCCCGCGGTGCCTTCCACGGCGAACTCGGCACCGCCCTGCATGTGCCGTGGATCCTGCTCGCGCTGGTCGGCCTGGTCGTGATGGCGCGCCGGCTGCCCGTCTCCTACGTGCTGTGGAGCACGCTCGTGGTCGCGGCGGTGCTCACCGGCAGCAACCTCGACTCCGGCGAACGCTACCTCTACGGCGCCTTCCCCTTCCTGCTCGTCGCCGCCCTGGTGACCGCCCGCCGCGAGGTGTTCACGGCGGTCCTCGTCGCCTCCACAGCCGCGATGACCCTCTACGCCACCCTCGCCTTCACCCTCGCCTACGTGCCCTGACCGCCGCCGGACGGACCTGGGACGGCGGACCGGGCGACGGCAAAGGCGAGGTTTCGGCGAACCGGTGCGGCGCGGACTCTTGCGGCAGGTAGCGGGACGGTTAACGTGGTGGGACCGTACGGTGGTCGGTGTCACGGATCGTCCCGCCGGCCCCTGCCACCACCGTCGTCACCGATGTCCGTCCCGTCGAGGTCAGGTCGCATTGGCTGGAGTCGAGCTCGAGTACCAGAAGCTGTACATGCCGCCGGGCACGGACCGCCGGGCGGCCGTCCAGATCCTCACCATGCACGCCGAGTTCGGCGACTGGGAGCTGGACCGCATACGCCTGTTCCCGGACGGCTCACGCCGTGCCGTGCTGCGCCGCCGCCGGCGGCCCGGCAGCCTGCCCAGCTACCTGCCCACCTGAGAGCCGCCGTGCCTGTCAGCCGGTGACCTCGTCGCGGACCTGGCCGGGGGTGCGGACCTCGACCGCGTCCGGGGCGATGCCGTGCGACTGCAGGTGGCGCCCGGACAGCGCGATCTCCGCCGGGTCACCCTGGACACCTCCGATGCCGGCGCCGACGGCCACCCCGGCGTCCCGGTGGGAGGAGCCCGCCCGACCGGAAGCGGCGGCGTCGAGGGACCACACATCGACGCGGAACCAGCGGTTGTGCCAGTGGGTGGCGTCGTCGGCGCGCAGCTGCAGGAAACGGCGGCGCAGCACCTGCCGGGCAACGCGCGCGGCCGGACGGGAGCTGCGCTCGAAGCCACCGGAGGGTTCCGTCCAGTCCGCCGACCACCGGCTGCCGTCCGCGCTGACCTGGACGAGGTAGGCATAGGAGACCGTCGGCCGCGCGGGATCAGGGGCGGTGTCCGTCGGGTCCTCGAGGCCGAGACCCGCCTGGAGCGCGGACAGTGCGTCGTCGGTCACACCAACCATGATGTCACGATGAAGCGATGATCAATTTACGAAGGGTTACGGTTCGCCGGGAAGTGGCAGGAAAATTCCTCTCACGAGTTCACCCGCTGACCACAGGTCAGCACCGGCGCGACACCTCCCCTTCTCCTCCCCTCGCCGGGGATGGCGGGACCGAGACGGGACGGGACGGAGGACGTGTCAGCAGGCGTGGAGGAAGCGGTCGAGGACACGGACGCCGAAGCGCAGGGAGGAGATCGGCACCCGCTCGTCCACCCCGTGGAACATGCCGGAGAAGTCCAGGTCGGGGGGCAGCAGGAGGGGGGAGAAGCCGAAGCAGCGCATCCCGAGGCGGGCGAAGGACTTCGCGTCCGTGCCGCCCGAGAGCATGTAGGGCAGCGGGCGGGCGATCGGGTCCTCGGCGCGTAGCGCGGCACCCATCGCGTCCACCAGCGCACCGTCGAAGCCGGTCTCGACGGCGTCGTCGAGGACGACCCATTCACGGCGGATGTCCGGCCCCAGGATCTCGTCGAGCTGGCGGATGAACTCCTCCTGCTGGCCGGGCAGGTAGCGGCCGTCGACGTAGGCGACGGCCTCGCCGGGGATGACGTTGACCTTCTCCCCCGCCGCGAGCTGGGTGGGGTTGACGGTGTTGCGCAGCGTCGCCCCGATCATCCGGGCGATCGGGCCGAGCTTGGTGACCGTGGCCGGCAGGTCGTCGAGGTCGAACTCGATGCCGAGGGCGTCGCCGAGCTCGCCGAGGAAGGACCGCACGGTCGGCGTCAGCACCAGCGGGAACTCGTGGCGGCCCAGGCGCGCCACCGCCTCGCACAGGGCGGTGACCGCGTTGTCCTCGCTGATCATCGATCCGTGGCCGGCGCGGCCGGTGGCGGTCAGCTTCATCCAGGCCAGGCCCTTCTCGGCCGTCTCGATGAGGTAGAGCCGCAGGTCGTCGGACACGGTGTAGGAGAAGCCGCCGACCTCCCCGATCGCCTCCGTGCAGTCGGCGACCAGGTCGGGATGGTTGTCGACGAGCCAGCGGGCGCCGAGCACACCGCCGGCCTCCTCGTCGGCGAGGAACGCGACGACCAGGTCCCGGGCGGGCGGGCGGGCGGTGCGGGCGATGTCACGCACGACGGCGAGCGTCATCGCGACCATGTCCTTCATGTCGACGGCACCGCGGCCCCACAGGCAGCCGTCGCGCTCCTCGCCGGAGAACGGGCCGACCTGCCACTGGCTGGCGTCGGCGGGCACCACGTCAAGGTGGGAGTGCACGAGCAGCGGCGGGCGCGACGGGTCGGAGCCGGGCACCCGGGCGACGACGGTGGTGCGCCCCGGCTGCGACTCCAGCAGGGTCGGTTCGATGCCGACCTCAGCGAGCTTGGCGGCGACGTACTCGGCAGCCGGGCGCTCGTGGCCGTCGCCACCGCCGCGGTTGACGGTCTCGAAGCGTAGCAGGTCGCTGCAGAGCTCGACCACCTCCCGCTCGGCGTTCGGGGAGGTCACCGGCAGGCGCAGGGGGCCGGGTCGGTCGGGTCCGGTCGGGTCGGGTGATGTCGACGGCACGCTGGGCATGCCTCCAGTCTGCCCCGTCCGGGATGCGATCGCCGGGCACGGCCTGTACCGTGAAACACGCCCGTAGCCGCGGTGCAGCACAGCGTCGCGCGACCGGCGACCGTGATCCGCGAAGGGGGCCCACCGTGGCGCTCTACCCGTGCCCACGCACCGATCTCGGCTGCACCGCCGTTCTGTCCACCGGTGGGGACCTGGACTACCACTTCCACCTGGCCCACGGGTATCGCGGCGGATGGCGCATCGCGGTCAGTGTCCGCCCCCCGCGCCCGCTGCCGACCGGCCTGCCGCCGGAGCGTCACGTCCCCGACGGTCTCGTGGAGGGCTCGGGCACCCCGACCATGGCCGAACGACGCGCCGACCGGGAGGTGTCCGCTCCCTCCCCCGCGGCGGGCCGGTCGCGCCCAGCGGGTGGTGGGGGCAACGACTCGCGGGGACGCCCGGGCCGGCGCCGGCCGGCGGAGCTCACCGGCTCGGGTGTGCTGGCCGGCCTGCGCCCGTCGGGAACCGTCGCCGAGGCCGACGCCGGCCGTCATCGCCGCCGGCGCCTGCGCATCTCCCGCTGACACCCACCCGCCACGCCGCCGGCCCCGCCGCCGGCCCCGCAGTCGCCTCGCCGACAGCGGGCCGCGTGTCGGGCCGCCACTACGGACCACAGCCGCACTCGGAGTGATTTCTTGAGCACCCAGGGCACTCGCCCTGACGATGGTGATCAGATCTCGCTCCGGGAGGCGACGACGATGGGTACGAAGGCGGGCGTCAGGGCAACGGCGTTCTCGGCGCTGACGGCCGCGGTGACCGTCATCCCCGCGCTGACGGCCACACCGGCCATGGCTGCCCCGACCCCGGTTCCCACGCAGGCACCGGCGGCCGCGCGGACCGTGCCGGTCGTCGATCTCGGCGGTCTGCCGGGCATCGCGCACAACGGCGCCTCGGCCATCAACAACCACGGGGACATCGTCGGCTCGGGTTACAACGGCTCCTACGGCAGTCAGGGATTCCGCTGGTCCCGGGGGGTCCTCACCGCACTGCCGGCGACCGCGCGGGCACCCTTCCTGATCAACGACGCGGGGCAGATCGCCGGCAGCAACCCGCAGCGGTTCTCCTCCACGGGGTTCGTCATCCGTGCCGGCGGCGCCGTCGTCGACCCCGGGTTCGTCCCCGCCGATCAGAACCAGCATGGCCTCGTCGTCGGGACGGGACCCGTCACCGGCGGCGGCACGCACGCGATGACCTGGCAGGACGGCCACACCACCGACCTCGGCGCCCCCGCTGGCTACAGCAGTCAGGCCATCGCGGTCAGCGGCAGCGGCCAGATCCTCGGCGAGCTCGACCGCCTCGACCATCAGGGCGTCACGTTCGCCCGCTGGACGAACGGCCACTGGGCGCCGCTGCCCAACTCGGGCGGTCGCGCCGTCGACATCAACGACCGCGGCGACGTCGTCGGCTGGTCCACCACCCCCGCGGGGATCACCCACGCGGTGCTCTGGCAGGGCAGCCACCTCGTCGACCTGGACCCCCAGGGCAGCGTCAACAGCCAGGCGGTCGACATCGACGACGCCGGGCAGATCGTCGGTGTCACGTTCGCCCCGGCGAGCGACGAGGGGCACATCCTGATCTGGAACGGGCCGCACCGGACCGATCTGGGCACCTTCGGCGGCTCCTTCACCCGACCGGTCGCCGTCAACGACCAGGGGGATCTCGTCGTCGCCACCAGCACCGCGGCCTTCCGCTGGTACCACGGCCAGACCGTGCGGCTGGGCGGGACGGCCTCCCCGGCCGCGATCAACAACCGCGGCCAGGTCGTCGGCTCCGTCCTGCTGCCCGACGGCACCAGCCACGCCGCACTGTGGAACTGACCCGCGTAGGGATCTGACCCAGACGGTACAGCCGGCCCGCCCGGTCTCGTGCCCCCGGCGGCGGGAGATCGCGACATCGGATGCCCATGAGGGCGAGTCCGGGCAGGATGGACGCCATCCCACAGGCAGTCCCGTAGCCGGAAGGGCGGACGACCATGTCCTCGCCAGCGCCCCAGCCCCTCCAGACCGCCCAGCCCCTCCAGACTCCCCAGCCCCTCCAGCCCCTCCAGCCCCCGGACCCGGCCCCCCTCGACCCGGCCTCCCTCAATCCGACGGCAGCCGCCTCCGTGCAGGTGAAGGCGGAGCCGTCCGGGCAGGCTGAGGTGCTGGTGCGCCGGGAGGGCGTCGACGGACGGTTGGGACGGCTCACGCTCAACCGGCCGGGCGCGATCAACGCGCTGACCACGTCCATGGTCGGGCTGCTCGACGACGCGCTGCGCGAGTGGGCCGACGATCCGGGTGTCCGCGCGGTGGTGCTCGACGGTGCCGGCACCCGCGGCCTGTGCGCCGGCGGCGACATGCGCGCGGTCCGGGAGGCTGTGCTGGCCGGCCACCCCGAGCAGGCGAGGGAGTTCTGGGCCGACGAGTACCGGCTGAACGCCCGCATCCGCCGGTTCCCCAAGCCCTACATCGCGATCATGGACGGGATCGTGATGGGCGGCGGGATCGGCGTCTCCGCCCACGGGTCCGTACGCATCGTGACGGAACGCTCCGTGCTCGCCATGCCGGAGGTGGGCATCGGGTTCACCCCGGACGTCGGCGGCACCTGGCTGCTCGGCCACGTCGCCCCGGGCGAGCTCGGGACCCACCTGGCGCTCACCGGCGGGCGCATCGGCGCCGCGGACGCGATCCTCGCCGGCCTCGCCGACCACTATCTGCCCGCGGCCGCCGTCCCCGCGCTGCTCGACACCCTGCGGACCGCCGAGGACCCGGCCCGGGCGATCGCCGCCCACGACTTCACCGCCCACACCCCGCCGCCCGGGCGCCTTGCCGCCGACCGGGCCTGGATCGACGACCTGTACCGCGGCGACAACCTCACCCGGATCATCCGGCTGCTCACCCACAGCGTGAAGCCGGCCGCCCGCGACGCCGCCGCCGAGATCGCCGCGAAGTCACCGACGTCGCTGGCCGTCACCCTGCGGGCCCTGCGCGCCGCCGCGTCGATGGGCAGCCTCGAGGAGGCGCTCGAGCAGGAGTACCGGATGGCCTGCGCCGGCCTTGCCAGCCCCGACCTCGCCGAGGGCGTCCGCGCCGTCATCGTCGACAAGGACCATGCCCCCCGCTGGTCCCCCGCCCGCCTCGCCGACGTCACCGCCGCCGACGTCGACCGCTACTTCGCTCCCGTCCACCCCGACCTCGGACTGGCTGCGACCGCCGTCGGCGCCGCCCGCGGTGCACGATCCCGACCGCTCGGCTGACCACCCGCGCCGCGGTCGCTGACCACTCTCCGCTCTCGCGGACGTGGGCGGCGGCGCGGGAAAGCGGCCTGCGCCCGGTTTGTCCAGGGCTCGTGGCGCATTACGGCTTGCGGGCCACGGCGCCGTAGACCGAGACCTGGGCGTCGGTGAGGGCGGCGGGCAGGTCGCCGTCGGGCCGCCAGTGGTGGACGGGGGTGACGCCGGGGTCGACCAGGTCCAGGCCGTCGAAGAAACGGGTGAACTGCTCCCGGGTGCGCAGCTGGCCGTTGATTCCCTGCTCGCGGTAGATCTCGGAGATGCGCGCCCACACCCGCGGGGCGAAGTCGGGTGTCGCGCTCGTGATGGCGACGTAGCTGCCCGAGGGAAGAGGCTCCAGGAGCTGGCGCAGGATGCCGTGGGGATCGTCGGAGTCCGGGAAGAAGTGCAGGACGGCGATGAGCGACAGGGCAACGGGCCTGGACAGGTCCAGGGTCTCGGCGAGCTCGGCGGAATCCAGGATGGACCGCGGCTCGCGAAGGTCGGCGTCGAGGTAGCCGGTGCGGCCCTCGCGGGTGCTGGTCAGCAGGGCTCGGGCGTGGGTGAGAACGATCGGGTCGTTGTCCGCGTACAGCACGCGGCTTTCCGGCGCGACCTCCTGGGCGACCTCGTGGAGGTTGGGGCTGGTGGGAATGCCGGTCCCGATGTCCAGGAACTGGCGGATCCCGACCTCCGCCGCCAGGTAGCGGGCGGCCCGCGCCATGAACGCCCGGTTCTCCCGGGCGGCGATCCGTGTGTGCGGGAAGCTTTCCAGGACCTGCTCGGCCGCGGCCCGGTCGGCGGGGAAGTTGTCCTTGCCGCCGAGGTAGTAGTCGTACATGCGGGCCGAATGCGGCTGGTCGGTGCGCAGGTCGACGGGCTCTCGCCGCGCCGCCCCGGGCCGGGCCCACTGCCCGCTCGGCTCCCCGTGCACCTCTGTCACCGCGTGCTCCTCTCCCCGGCAGGCCCGTGTCCCGCGCTCCGCACCAAACGTATCCTTTCCCGCGCATACCGCATCAGTAGGGGGCACTCGACTCAGCCGGTCAGGTTCCGGGCTGAGCCAGCCGGCAGCGAGTGCGGCCCGCACGCGCCAGATCAGGGCACAGAGGATGTCAGGGCTTGCGGGCGATGGCGCCGTAGACGGAGACCTGGGCGCCGGTGATGTCGATGGTGACGGCACCGTCGGGGTCCGGCGCCGCCGGGCGGTGTCGGAGGCGCGAGCGCGGGTAGCGGATGGCTGTGACCGAGTTCGGATACTTCCTGTCCGGCGAGGAACTGAGCCCGACGGACATCGTGCGATACGCCCGGCTGGCCGAGCAGGCCGGGTTCGACCGGGTCTGGGTGTCGGACCACTACCATCCCTGGCAGTCGAGCCAGGGAGAGAGTCCCTTCGTCTGGTCGGTGCTCGGCGCCCTCGCCACGACGACGGACCTGCGCCTGACGACGGCGGTGACCTGCCCGACATTCCGGATCCATCCCGCGGTCCTGGCCCAGGCGGCCGCGACCGTCGCATGCCTGGCGCCGGGGCGGTTCACCTTCGGCGTCGGTTCGGGGGAGGCGCTCAACGAGCACATCCTGGGCGACGCCTGGCCGCCGGTGAGCGTGCGCCACGAACGTCTGACCGAGGCACTCGAGATCATCCGAGACCTGTGGTCCGGCCGGACCGTCACCCACCAGGGCCGCCACTTCACCGTCCACAACGCCCGGGTCTGGAGCCTGCCCGACGCCCCGCCGCCGATCTACGTCAGCGGCTTCGGGCCCGAGGCGACCGAGCTGGCGGCGCAGGTCGGCGACGGCTGGATCACGGTGGAACCGGACGCCGAGGGCCTCGCGACCTACCGGAAGGCCGGCGGGTCGGGCGGCACCCAGGCGGGGGTGAAGATCTGCTGGGCGGCCGAGGAGAAGGAGGCGGCCGAGACCGCCCACCGGCTCTGGGGCCACGAGGGCATCGGTGGCCAGGCCGCGCAGGACCTGCCGACGTGGCAGTCCTTCGAGGCGCTCGCCGAGGCCGGCAGTCCAGGTCGGATCGCCGACGAGGTCGCCTGCGGTCCCGATCCCCACCGTGCGGCCGCCTCGGTCGCGGCCTACGTCGACGTCGGCTTCGACGAGGTCTACATCGCCCAGATGGGCCCCGACCAGGACGGCGGCATCCGTTTCCTCGCCGACGAGGTGCTGCCGCTGCTGCGCTGACCCACACCCGCGGCACGGCGGGCGGCGGGCGCCAGGTGTCATCCGGACGCGGGCGGACCGGCCCGCGATCAGGACAGGCAGTCCGCTCTCGGCGGCCGGTCGTCGCTCGCGTAGACGCAGACGGGCAGGGGCGCCGCAGACTGGTCGGACGCCGCGAACAGTGGCAGGCTGAGGATGACCTCCTTCTTGCTGGTGGCGATGCGCGATGTCGTGAAGTCGGCGATGCCGGTGGCACCGTTGTACCGGAACCGCAGGCCGCGCACGATCGACTCCGGGGTGGGTTGCGCCTCACCGTCGCGGACGAGTTTCGCCGCCTGGGCGACGATCTCGGCGATGTCGTAACCGAAGCCGATCCATTCACCCGGCCAGCGTTCGGTGGGGGGCGCGAGCTGCGCGGAATGCTTCGCGTAGAACGCGCCGATGCGTCGGCACAGGGTCTTCAACGGTGCGCTGGCATACGGGTTGGCCGGGTCCACCACACCCTGGAAGCAGTCCCGCTGGGTGAGTTCGATGAGCGCGCCCTCGGAGACGAACGCGATCTGCGTTCCCGGCGGCGGGGCATCGGCGTCCGGCGGTGCGATGACGTAGCGGTGGACGGCGTCGTCCGCCATGATCAGCGCCGCGTGCGCATGCTGCGGGCAGTTCCCCAGCACGCCGTTGAGGAAATCACCGAACTGTGGCGCCCGGCCGGCATAATACAGCATGGTGTCCGGACCCGCCGTGCACGCCACCGAAGCATCCGGCGGCCCGATGTAGGACTTGCCGCGCCACCCCGCGTCCTGGAAGACAATGCCTTTCCTGGCCAGTTCCGTACGCATAGCCGCGACGAGTTTCCGGACAAAAAGGTCGTCTTTCTCGGCGGCGTCCTTCGGATAGTAGACGCTCACCCGGGTCTTCTTCTCGTGCTCGGCATAGGCCGCGATAAGCTGGGCCTCCTTGGAGGTCGACGGCACCATCTGGAAGTACAGGGGCGAGCGCTGGTCGAGGCCGTCGGCGGACAGCGTCGATGCCACGACGGGAAGCCCGGCCTCGCCGAGCCGCTCGATGGCCCGCGCGGTGAAGTCGTTGCTCCGCCCCATGCCGACGACCGCGGCTACCTGGGTTGGGGCCCGCCTGGCCAGCGCGATGATGCCCTGCGCGACCGCCTCGGCCTGGCGCATCTCGTTGCCGCCGTTGGCGATGACGACATGCAGGATCGGCTCTGCCGCGCCGGTGGACCGCGGGCAGGGCTCACCGGCGGTGACGTCGCCGTTCTTCTGGATCTGCTGAAGCAGGACGCCCGTGAGTTCGTCGACCCGGGGCCGGGAGTCCAGGTCGCGGAGACGCACATCGGGAGTCAGATCGGCGAAGTAGACAATACTGACGAACCGCCGCGCCGGGTCGCCCCGCCTCAGCCCGTCGGCGCACCGGTTCTGCGCGAAGACGAGCCGTTCCACGGCCTGCAGCCGCGGATCCGTGCCAAAGAGCTGACCTTCGCCGTCGCTGTATCCGACGCAGCCGTCCGGCGTCTGGATCGCCAAGGAATGTGCCGCCCCGCCCGCGCACCCGGGTGCCGCCCCAGCTGTCGCGGGCTCGCCACCGGGCCTGCCGGCTCCATCAGACCTGCCGGCTCCATCAGACCTGCCGGCCTCACCAGACCTGCCGGCGCCGGGACCGCCGGCATCGCCGGGTAGGGCATGGATGACGATGGCGACGGCAACGGCGATGACGACAGCGACGACGAGGGCCGCGCCCACGAGCGGCGACGGCCGGCGTGGGTGGGTGGCGACCGCCGCCGCGCCATCGCGGGTCGGTGCGCCGCCGTTGGCCGGCGCGCCTGAGGGCTCAACCGGTGGGACCGGTCCGCCGGGAAAGGGGGGCGGCGGGTCCGCTGATGCCGTCGGCGTCGCTGGAAGTGCGGGACGATCGGCTGGTTTCGACCGCCGATCGGCGGCGGCGGCGAGCAGCCGGGCGCGGGCGGTCGCTTCGTCGACGCCGTCCAGGCTCACGGTGACCATCCCGTCGAACGGGTCCGGCCGCGGGCAGTGCTGCACCCGAACCGGCAGCAGCCGTCGGCCACCACCTGACGGATCCGTGCTCCAGGCGATCTGCACAAGCGCGTCGTCCAGCCCGTCGGGTCGCCGCGCTGCGGACAGGACAGTCACCGTCCGCCGCGCCGTCACAAGCCAACGCTGCGTCTGCGCGACGAGATGCGACCCCGCGACAAAATCCCACTCCGGAATCCGTACCGCGTAACCAGCGTCCTCGAGCTCCCAGGCCACCCACCGCGCCCAGGGCTGATCACTGTCCGCGCAGACGACGAAGAAATCCACCTCCGGCGCCGGCTGCCCGCCCGCCGCACCCGAGGTCTCCGCCGGTGGGACCCCCGTACCCCCGTCCATAGCCGCACAGCCTGCCACAGAGACGACCTTGGGCGTCACAGGGAGGCCACTGGGGGCGACCGCGCCAGGGCTGCCGTCCCGAGGTTGCCGCGCTGACCCGCGCACGGTCGCCGCCCTGGCGACGCTGGCCGTGTCTACCGGGGCAGGCGGACGACGATCTCGACGCGGCGGTTGAAGTGGCGACCCGCGGTCGACGGCGAGCCGTCCGGGTTCGTCTCCTCGGCGAGGGGATGTGAACTGCCCAGGCCGGCGGAGGTCACCGATGCCGCCCGTACCCCGTGGTCGACCAGGTACTTCTGGACGGTGGCGGCCCGCCGCTGGGACAGGGCCTGGTTGGCGCCAGCGGCACCGGTCGCGTCGGTATGGCCGCGGACCTGGATGTCGCCGCCCGCGTAGTGCGCGTTGATCAGGCGGACGGTCGCGTCCAGGGAGTCGGTGCTGCCGACAGCGTCGCTGCCGGTGTCGAACAGCGCGTCGGAGTTGAACACCAGGATGAAGACCGGGCGGCCCGCCGCGTCGACGGCGGCCAGGTTCTCGCCCGAGATGCCGGTGAGGTCGACGTTGTCGGGCCCGGGCAGCGCGTAGAGCGAGTTCGGGACGAGCCTGGTGCCGTCCTCCGGGGTGTGCGCATATCCGCTGTAATCCCCGCAGGGAACGCGCAGAACGAGCCCCGCACCGAAGTCCCGGGTCCCGCACGTCGGATCGGGCGTGCCGTCACCCGTGACGTCGTAGCGCCCCGGCTGCGCACCGGCCGGCAGGGCCGACGCCGTCAGGCTGCCCCCCACGGACACACTCGCGGCCGCCGGCCCCGGCGTCACCACGCCCGTCACCCGCGGCGCCGGCGACGCCGCCCCTCCGGCCGACCCCGAGGAGCCCCCACAGCCTCCGGCGAAAAGCACCACGCCCGCGACCACCGCCACGAGCACCGGACGTGCAAGCCTTCGTCCCATACCGTCCCCCACCAGCGCGATTGCGCCGAACGCTACTCCCGAACAGCGCCAGCACACCTCCCCTGCCAAATAGCTGACAGGCACGCCCCTGACTTTCGGCTGGGCGCCTCACTGGTCCGATGGGTGACAGTGCCTCGCACAGCGGCCGCTATCCTTGGGATAGGGCACGCTACAAACGTCGAGGTAGAACAGGCGGTCGCCCATCGACGCGCCCGCCGATCCTGACGGCGGCGAGCGACGTGCGCCATTCTGGTCGGCGTCGCGCGAATTCGGGGGAAGCACGTCCACGATGCCGGATCGATTCACGCCGGAAGAGATCAGCGAGCTCGCGGCTGTCTTCCACACTGCTGCCGCTGCGGGCCGCGCCCTGGAGACGGCCGGACTCCCCCGCGAACGCCGCCCTCTCTGGGGAACGGGAAGCGCGCAGGACTTCTGGTTCGAGGTCGGCGCCCTACTCCGGTCCGGAGCGCTTGGCGCCATTATCCGGCGACCCGGCGTTCGCTCGACCAGGTCACCATCGATCTGGGGCGGCTCGAGAGAAAGGCAGAGCGAACCGGGATCGGCCCCCTGATCCGTGATCACCTCTTCCTGCGCTCCCTCGACGAGCTGGCCGCCCGCCGTGGCGACGACCTGGCCGAGCGGCTGATGAGCGCGTTCTGCGCGAAGGACAAGGGTGACGCGTTCGGATACGAGGAGCTCGCCGCGGTGAGTGGCATCGGTGAACCTTCACAATTCGAACACGTAATGGAGACGGCGTGCCGCCTCGCCCTCGTCCAGCCGTCGGACATGAACCGCCGGTATTCCATCCACAGCCTGTTGCACGAGTTCACCTGCAGGGCCTCAGACTGCTCGATGCCGGCTTTCCCAATGCCAGCTTTCTCTTCCAATATCACCCTAATCTTTTATAGTTGTTACGAAATTCACCCGATTCGTCGTCATGGAGGACATCCCCCAGCTGGGGAAATTTGTCCGCCCCGCCGCCGCCGGACTCCTCCACACCCTGACCTCACCGATGGTCGCGTTCATCTACCTCGCTGCCTGGAGGACGTGCGCGCTCACGATGCTCCTGCGGGCGATACCGCCCGACGCGACACCGAGCAGGGGCTGGGCTGTGCGGGTCAGGGTGCGTCCGTGAGAAGCCCACCGAGGAGCTTTTCGATGCGGCCGCGGATCTCGTCGCGGATCGGGCGGACGGCGTCGATGCTCTGGCCGGCGGGGTCGTCGAGTGTCCAGTCCTCGTAACGCTTTCCCGGAACGATTGGGCAGGCGTCGCCGCAGCCCATGGTGATGACGACGTCGGAGGCTTCGACAGCGTCGCCGGTGAGGAGCTTCGGGGTCTGGTCGGTGATGTCGATGCCGACCTCGGCCATGGCGGCTACCGCCGTCGGGTTGATCTGGTCGGCCGGGGCGGAGCCGGCGGAGCGGACCTCGACGCGGCCGGCGGCGAGGTGGGTGAGCCAGCCGGCGGCCATCTGGGAACGGCCGGCGTTGTGCACGCAGACGAACAGCACGGACGGCTTGTCGGTCATCGATCACGTGCTTTCTCGGGAGAGGGATCTGGCCCGCCGTGACCGGCAGACCAAGGTGCCGCGGAATCGGAATGCGGCAGCACGGTCTGCGCCGCCTGCGCCCGCGCCGAGGGCGTGAGCGGGTAGAGGAGGCGCACCAGCCCGTAGCCCGCCGCGCCGCCCAGGAGCTGGGCGACGGCGAAGCAGGGAACGGAGGCGGGGGCGATACCGGCGAAGCTGTCGGAGAACATCCGCCCGACACTGATCGCCGGGTTCGCGAAACTCGTCGAGCTGGTGAACCAGTACGCCGCGCCGATGTAGGCACCGACCGCCGCCGGGGCCCGCTCGGCCCGCCCCGACCGCGCCAGCGCGAAGATCAGGAGGATCAGGCCGGCCGTCGCGACCACCTCGGCGAGCAGATGCGCGTCCGACGCCCGGTGGTGGGTGGCGATCGACACCGCCGACCGGTCGAACATCAGGTTCGCCAGCACCGCCCCGGCCGCACAGCCCGCCACCTGTGCCGGGAGGTAGGCGGCGGCGTCCCGCCAGGACAGCCCGCCGAACGCCGCGTCCACCAGGCTGACCACCGGGTTGAGATGCGCGCCCGACACCGGCCCCACCATCAGGATGATCGCGAACAGGCCGGCGGCGGTCGCCGCCGCGTTCTCGACCAGCTGCAGGCCGACCTGCCCCGGGCTGAGCTCGACCGCGGCGATCCCCGACCCGATGACCAGCGCGGCCAGCAGCATGCTGCCCACCGCCTCGGCCGCCAGCCTCCGAGCCAGCCCCCACCGGGCCCCCTGCGCGAAGCGATCCTCCACCGGATCAGCAGGCGCCGGTCGGCGCCGGCGCCGCCCCGGCGCTGTCGAACTCCGGACCGCAGTCCACCCTCGGCCCACATGCACACGCCGAGCCCGGCCCGCCGCCCGGCTCCACCGTCCGCAGCATCGGCACCGAGGCGTCCACCACCTCCGACAGCACCGTGTACACCTCCCACGGCGCACCGTCCGGATCACCGACCCACACCTTGTCCTGCAGCGCGTAGCAGCAGGACGTGTTCTCCTCCACCGCCGTCACGAGCCCCGCGCCCGCCAGCCGGGCCGCCGCCGCACCCACCTGCTCGGACGACTCCACCTCCACGCCCAGGTGGTTGAGCGCCCCGGCGACACCGCTGCCGCGGGCGTCGGGGTTCTCGATGAGCACCAGCTTCAACGGCGGCACATCCACCGCGAAGTTCGCATATCCCGGCCGCCGCTTCGCCGGCTCCACCCCGAACAGCGTCGAGTAGAACTCCACCGCGGCATCCACGTCCGAGACGTTCAGCGCGAGCTGCACCCTGGCCACCGCGACCACCTCACATCGATGAAGGTCTATGTCTGACAGGCCCGACGATGACGGATGAGATAGACGGCTGTCAATGTCTCGGGCATGCTGGACCCATGGCCACGACCTCCCCGCCGGCGGGCCTCCCCGTCCCCACCGTCGAACTCGACGCCGACGCCGACGCCGCTGCGAGTCGCGCCGGGGCGATCTCGGCCTGCGGCACGCCGCTGACCCGTGCCCCACTGACGGCGGATGAGGCCGAGACACTCGCCGTCGTGCTCAGGGCCATCGCGGTCCCCACCCGCCTGCGCCTACTCTCGATGATCTACGCCCGCGACGGAGGCGAAGCCTGCGTCTGCGAACTCACCGAGCCCCTCGGCCTCACCCAGCCCACCATCAGCCACCACCTGCGGGTTCTCGTTGACGCGGGGCTCATCAGCCGCGACAAACGCGGTGTCTGGGCGTACTACCGGCCCGTCCCCGGCGCCCTGACCGCCCTGGCCGCCGTGTTCGGCCCCGCGCGGTAAGGGAGACTCGGCGGCCGGGTCGCCCCCGGACAGCGGCAAAGCAGCGCAGGCCGCCGAGGCCTTCCGATCGCGCCCCGATTGCCGGACAGCGATGAGGAGCCTCGATGTCGGGCCGCGGGATTCCCGTCGAGGCCGACCTTGGCCATGGCGGCGGCCGCGGTGGGGTCGGCGACAGCGTCTACCGCCAGATGGCGGTAGCTGAGACCGCCGACCGCGGCCATGATCGTGAGAGTCGCGTCGCCGCACCGCGATGATGGGCGGGGCCGCGCTGCTCGCCCCCGCCGCGCTCGCCGCCTGCGGCGACGACAGCACGTCGTCGACCGCCAGCGCCGCCGGTGCCGGCGCCGGTGCCACCAAGACCGGCAAGGAGTCGCCCGTCGGCTTCGCCTGGCTCGACGACAACATCAAGAGCATTCACGACCTCGTCGGCAGGACCCTCGGCGGCGACAGCTCGTCCCCGTCGATGATCGACGCCTGCTTCAAGGTCAACAACATCAAGAAGGACTACAGGTTCATCCAGATAGGCGCCGACCCCGCGCCGCTGGCGAACGGTCAGGTCGACGCCATCCTCTGCTACACCACCAACCAGGTCAGCGTCCTGGAGGCGCAGGGCCTCAAGGTCCACTCGGCGACGCTCACCGAGTTCGGCGTCCCGCTCTACGCCGACGCGCTCATCGCCAGGCGGTCCTTCCTCGACGCCAACCACGACCTCGTCGTGAAGTTCCTGCGGGCTACCATCCGCGGCCACGAGAAGAACATGAAGGACCCCGAGCTCGGCGCCTGCCTGGCCGCCGGGGTCTACGGTAAGGACCTCGCCCTGGACTATGACGGTCAGCTCACGGAGAACCGTAAGCAGATCAAGATCTGGGAAAGCGACGCCACCCGCAAGAAGGGCATTCTCTGGCTGGACAAGGACTACATCTCCGGCCCCATGTTCGACGGTGTGCGGGCCGCCGGGCGCACCCGGCTTCCCGATGTCGACAAGCTCGTCGACCTGTCGTTTCTCACCGAGGCCTACGACGGGAAGACGACGCTGCTGTAAGAGACGCCGCACCAGACGGGGCGGCCATCCGGCGCCGGCGCAAGGCGCTGGGCCGCACGATGCGCGAGGTGGCGCTGGAGGCCGGGCTCTCCCAGCCGTTCCTGTCGCAGATCGAGCGCGGGCAGGCCCAGCCGAGCATGCGCTCGCTCGACCGGATCGCCCATGCGCTGGGCGCGAGCGCCGTGTCGCTGCTGTCGCACCGGCGGTCCGGCGGCCAGGCGGACATCGTCCGGGTCGCCGACCGGGTCGGCCTGCTCCAGGACGAGCTCGACCCCGGGTCGCGGGCCGCGGCGCTCACCCCGGCGAACCGCCAGCTGCGGGTCATCGAGTTCTCCGGTGGGTGGCGCGAGTTCCAGGCCTACTCCCCCGCCGAGCGCGCCGCCGTCCTGGACCGGGCCGCGGACCTGCTCGAGGCACGCGCCGCCGAGGTCGCCGAGCTGATCATCGCCGAGATGGGGTCGCCGATGTCGTTCGTCGAGGCCGGGCAGGTCCCCGTCCCGATCAGTTTCCTGAGCGCCGCCGCCGAGATGGCCCGTACCTACCCGTTCGAGGAGTACCGCGGCGGGCCCGGTGGGCGCAGCCTGGTGCTCGCCGAACCGGTGGGGGTCGTCGCGTCGATCGTCCCGTCGAACCTCCCGCTGTACGCCGTCGACGCGCTGGTCGTCGGCGACCCGTCCGACCGGGCGACCGCCGTCGGCCAGCTGCTGCGAGTGCGGCCCCGAGGGGTTCCGCCTCTACCCGGAATCCATCGCCATCGCCATCCCCACCACTGCCTGCCCAACCCCACCGCCGTTGGCGTCGTCGCCGTCGTCACGTCGCTTCGCTGCCACATGGGGGCAACGGCGGGATCGTGCCGAGGGATAGTCACGGTTCAGACGCGGAATCCGTCCTTATCCCTCGGCACCCACCAAGGACGGCGCCCATTTGGGCGATATGTCCACTATGCGCCCGTGCCGGGTTCGGGTGCCTCCGAGCTGGCCGCCGCTGTCGGCGCCGGCGTCGGCGTCGGCGGTGTCTCGGCGCGGCGCACGCGGATGACGGCGGAGGCGTCGAGCCGGCCGTCGCCGCGGTCGTGTGCCACCTGGTAGTCGGCCTCGGCGAGGGTGGTCAGCGGCACGGGGATCCCGCGCCGGGCCGCCTCCGCCAGGCAGATCCGCAGGTCCTTGTGCATCCAGTCGACGGCGAAGCCGAAGTCGAACTCGTCGCGGACCATCGTGTGCCCGCGGTTGACCAGGTACCAGGAGCTGGCCGCACCTCCGGAGACGGCCTCCAGCACGCGGTCGGTGTCGAGCCCCGCGGCGATCGCGAAGTTGATCGCCTCCGCCGCGCCCTCGATCGCGCTGGCGACGAGGATCTGGTTCACCATCTTGGCGAGCTGGCCGCTGCCCACCGGCCCCATCCGGGTGATCGTCGCTCCGTAGGTCTCCAGCACCGGCCGCGCCGTCTCCAGCACCTCCGGCTCGGTCCCGCACATGATGCTCAGCCGGCCCGCCTCCGCGCCCGCCTGCCCACCCGACACCGGCGCGTCGACGAACCCGACCCCCACCTCGGCCGCCTTCGCCGCGATCTCGGTCGCCAGTTCCGCCGAGGTGGTCGTGTGATCCACGATCACCGCGCCGGGCCGCAGCGCACCGAGCACCCCCGCCGGGCCCAGCGTCACCTCGCGGACATCGTCATCCGCCCCCACGCACAGGCACACCACCCGCGCACCGTCGGCCGCCTCGGCCGGTGTCGCGGCGGACCGCCCCGCGTACTCCGCGACCCACCGCGACGCCGTACTCGCGGTGCGGTTGTGAACGACGGTGGTGAACCCCGCCCGCGCGATGTGGCCCGCCATGGGGAAACCCATGTTCCCGAGACCGACAAAGGCAACCCGCATGGATGGACACTCCCGTTTCGCCGAGGTTTCACCACCACGGCCGACTGTCGCCGACATGCTTCACGGACGACCATCAGCCGAAACATCTGTCAGGGCACCATCATAGGGTGCGAGATGCGTTCGGAGCGACCGTGACGACCGACTCGGCGCGACCATTCGGTGACGCCGGGAACCCGCCGGGCGTGGAGGTCCTGTCACTGCGCGGAATAACGGAGAACGAGCAACGCCCGTTCGCGCACCTTGCGCGCGCGATCGACGACGCCTGCCGGTCCACCGGATTCTTTGGCATCATCGACCACGGAATACCCGCCGAAATGATCGAACGCGCGCTGATCGTGTCCGCGCGGTTCTTCGGCCTCCCGGACGCCGCGAAGAACCGCAGCCGGGCCGCCGCGCACCGGGTGCTCCGGCGCGGCTACGTACCCCTCGGCGGCGAGGCCCAGGCCGCCGCCGCCGCCGGCACCGCCACCGCGCCGGCGACCTCCTCGCCACCAAGATCAGCCTTCTCTTCGGCTCGGGCTCCCCCGCCGCCGCCTGACATCCGACGCTCGGAGGTTCTGGAGACCTCAGCTGGGCTGACGATCTCGTGAGGAGTGGTCGCCCCCGACGTGTGGCCGGACGAGGATCTTCAGGCGCAGGTCGGCCGGCGCCTCCCGCGAAGGCGGTGCTGAGGATGCCGTCGGTGTGTCCGCGCAGCACCGCGAGGGGGCGCGGATGGCGGCGGTCGGTCAGGGACCACAGCCGAGCGGTGCGGTAGCTGCCCGTTACCAGAAGCTGCCGGTCGGGGCTGATCGCCACCGAGGTGACCTCCCCGTCGTGCCCACCGATGATCGGCTGGCTCAGGTCCCACAGGCGCACCGTGTCATCCCCGCCGGCGGCGGGCGTCGTGATGGCCCGCGAACAGCTCCGACATCGACACCACCCGGCGGGCATCGGCGGTGTCGGGGCAATGTGCACCAGGGCGAGCACGAGGCGCCGGGCGGCCTCCCGGCCGTCGTCGTCCAGGGCCGCGAAGACAGCCTCGGCACTGGTGGCGACGGCGAGGTCGATGCCGCGCCGATCGCACGGTAGTCCGCGACCGTGAGCGTGTGATCGGTGCTGTGGCGCCACGTGGCGAAGAGAGCGTGGGACAGCAGGGGCAGTACCCCGGTGTCCTGTTCGGCGCCGTCGGCGCGAAGCCCGGCCTCCCGGAGCAGAAGCTCGACCAGACCGTCGTCGATGGTCAGCCGTGCCCGACGCGCGGGTTCGACGATCGCCGCGCGCAGCTGCGACGTCGTCAACGGGGCGACGGTGAACTGCCCGGAACGCACGGCCGCCACCAGGGCGGGATGGGCGAGCATGGAGCGAGACGAGGACAGAATGCCGTCCGTTGCCTACGCCAGCGTGCTCGACGTCTCCCTGGACGATCTCCCTCCGCCCGAACCGAGAGCTGACCTGACCGCCGCTCTGCGGCCCGCGCGCCGACGGGTCGCGAATGCGGTGACCGCCGCGTTGGAGGAACTGCGACCGGCCTCGGACCGGTTCGCCGTGTCCATTGACGCGCCCTACCGCAGCGAACTGACGCGTGCCCAGGCGCGACTGCGCGAGAGCACCACCCTCACCGCGGCGGACGCCAGCCGTCGGCTCGGCGTGCCGATCGCGGAGTCGGAGCTCGCCGGGTGGGTCAGCGCGTGGTCGGTCACAGCCCGACCGATGGCCCGGTCCGACCGTGGTCAGGACAGCCGGCCACCGGGAGGAGGTGATTCCCCGGAGGCCTGCCGCCCGACCGCGGCTCCCATCGTCCCGGGGGTGCGGAAGCGCCACCGTCGGCCGACCGTCGCTCATGCGGTGTCACCACACCGGGACTCGGCCTGCGGTCACAAGGTGGTCGACGCGGGCGATGGGGGGTCGCGGCGGAGGAGGTAGATGTCCATGATCCAGCCTTTGCGGCGGCGGGCGTCGGCGCGGGTGCGGGCGATGGAGGCGCCGATGTCGCCGACGCGGCCGGACAGGAGCATCTCGTCGTCGGTGCCGAGGTAGGCGCCCCAGTAGATGTGCAGGTCGGGGTCGTCGAGATCCTGGAAGGCGGTGCCGGCGTCGAGCATGACGACGGCGTCGTCGACGCCGGGCGGGAAGCCGTCGGCGGCCAGTCGGCGGCCGGTGGTGATGGTGACGGGCCCGCCGATGCGGTTGAGCACCACGCGGTGGCGGGCGGCGAGGGCCTGCACGCTGGTGATGCCGGGGATGACCTCGTAGTCGAAGGCGACGGTGCCGCGGGCCACGACCCGATCGATGATCCGCAGGGTGCTGTCGTAGAGGGACGGGTCACCCCAGACGAGGAACGCGCCGACCCCGTCGTCCGGCACCTCGGCCTCGATCATCCGCTCGTAGAGTTCGGCGCGCCGCGCGTGCCAGTCGTCGACGGCGGCGCCGTAGCCGGCGGCGTCACCGGGGTCGCGGTCGCGGTCGCGGCGCGGGTCGGCGGCCTGCACGAGCCGGTAGTCACCGGCGCCGAGGTGGGCGTCGAGGATCGTGCGGCGCAGCGCGACGAGGTCGGCGGCGGCGGGCCCCTTGTCGAGGACGAAGAACACGTCCGCGCGGCGCAGGGCCCGCACCGCCTGCAGGGTGAGCTGATCGGGATCGCCGGCGCCGATCCCGATCAGCAGGATCGTCCGCACCGACCCGCCTAGCCCGCGGCCTTGCCGGTCACGCCGGCGCCGACGCCGTCCGCCGTCTGCGACGTCCCGGCGGGCGACGAGTCCGACTCGGCCGTCTCGGCGCCCGCGTCCTCGGAGGTCGCGTCCGCGGACGTCGCCTCCTCGGGAAGCAGCGCCTCCTCCACCGCGGCCTCGGCGGCCGCCGCGCCGACAGCCGCCGCCTCCACGGCCGCCGTCTCGACAGCGGCCCGCTCGGCGGCCGTCTCCGCGGCGGCCCTCTGCTCCGGGGCCCCGTCCTGCCTGGTCGCCTGCTCCACGACCGCCACGTCCACGGCGGCCGAGGCCACGACCAGGGGTGCGGGCGCGGGTTCGGGTGCCTCGTCCGTCGTGGTGTGGGTGACGACCGCGTCGAGGACGGCGGTCTCGACGGCGTGGGCGATGAAGGCGGGGGGCAGGGAGGCGGCGGGGCCGGGCGGAACGATCTTGCCGGGGTTGAGGTTGCGGCCGGGGTCGACGCCGTCGAACAGGGCGGTCAGCAGGGAGACGCCGGCGGGCGAGATGTCGTCGGCGAGCCAGCGGGAGTGCTCGACGCCGACGGCGTGGTGGTGCGACAGGGTGCCGGCGAGGTCGATGAAGCCCTGCTGGATCGCGGACTTCACCGTTTCGTAGCCGTCGAGCGCGTCCAGGGTGATCGGGGTGGCGTAGGCGAAGGTGAAGTACAGGCAGGCGCCGGAGTGGTACGAGTGCGACAGGTGGCACATGATCCACCCGGTTACGCCGAGTTCCTCGAACGCCTTGTTCGCCCGGGCGACCACACCGCGGTAGAGCGGCGCGAGCTGCGACCAGGACGCGGAGGTCTCCGACACGTCCGCGACCGCACCCTGACCGAGCAGCCAGTCGCGGATGTAGGGGGTGTCGAACTTCTTCTGGTCGTAGAGCTGCCCGGGGCCGGTGCCCACGCACAGCCCGCCATGGCGCCCTACGATGTCGCCGACGAGCTTGCGCTCGGCCTTCACCCGCCCGGCGCTGCCCTCGAAGCCGATGAACGACAGGCACATCCGCTCCAGGTCCCACCTGCGGACCCGGCGCAGGTACTGCTTCATCCCCGCCGACACCAGGCTCGAGGACACCGAGCCCTTCTTGCGGGTGGCGAAGGAGAACCGCGTCTCGTTGGCGTCGGAGACCCGGGTGACGGTCGGCGACGCCTCGCTCTCGGCGATCTCCTGCATGGCGGCGAGCGCGTCGTCCCAGGTCGGGAAGAAGTAGCCGAGGATGACCCGCTCCTCGGGCACCCGGTGGACCTGCACGGTCGCCTCGGTGATGATGCCGAGCCGGCCCTCGCTGCCCAGCACCATCTCGCGCACGCTCGGCCCGGTCGACTGGCTCGGGACCGGACGGGTCGCGAGCACACCGGTCGGGGTGACGACTCGCACCGCCCGGGTGATCTCGGCGATGTCGCCGTACTTGTCCGACTGCATCCCCGAGGAACGCGTCGCGATCCAGCCGCCGAGGGTGGAGTGACTGAAGCTGTCCGGGAAGTGGCCGAGCGTCCAGCCCTGGGCGGCGAGCTGCTCCTCCAGGTGCGGGCCGAGCGCCCCGGCCTGGATGCGGGCGAGACGGGCGTCGGCGTCGATCTCCAGGACCCGGTCGAGATGGCCCAGGTCCACCGACAGCACCGGGCGGGTCTCGTCGCGCGGCGCCTCGAGGCTGCCCGAGATGTTCGTCCCGCCACCGAACGGGATGACGACGGCGTTCGCGTCGAGGGCGGCGGCGAGCACGGCGCGCACCGCGTCCTCGTCGCCGGGGTAGACGACGGCGTCGGGCAGCCGGCCCAGGTCCTGGTTACGGATACGGACCAGGTCGCGCAGGCTCTTGCCGTAGGCGTGGACGACCCGGTCGAGGGTGTCGGTGTGGACGTGCTCCTCCCCGACGGCGGCGACCAGCGCGGCGCGCAGCGACTCGGGCAGCGCCGGGGCGTCGACGTCGAGGTCGGCGAACGCCGGGGCCTGCGCCGGCGGGCGGGTGACGTCGAGGCCGATGTTCGCGCGGATGAACGGCGCGAGCTCCGGCTTGTCACCGTGGGTGAAAGAGACGCTCTCCCGACCCCAGCCCCACCACTTCATGTGCTCGACCAACGAAGGCTCCTTGACGACGACGGACACGCGGTCCGGGCGGGGGCGGGTGGTGGTGGGGCGGAGTGGCGAGGCGGCGGGACGGTGGGGCCGGTTCAGGTGCCGGCGAGTCGGGCGACGACGGGGGCGAGGTCGGTGAGCGCGTCGAGGGCGACCCCGACGGTGCTCAGGCCGAAGCGCTCCCGGCGCTCGACGAGATCGTCGCAGATCTGGTCCACCGAGCCGACGAGGGCGTGCGGGGTGGCCAGCGCCTGCTCGGTGGTCAGGCCGAAGCCGGCGGCGAGCGCTCCGGCGATCCCGTGGCGGTCGTCGGTGACGAGCGCGAGGTGGATGCGGACCTGCAGGGTCAGCTCGTCCCAGCGGGTGCCGGCGGCCTCGCGGATCCAGCCGATCTTCTCCTCGGTGGCGGTGGCCGTCGCGTTCGCGCCGAGGGAGGCGTCGATGACGCCGCCCGCCATGTTCATGTTGAGACCGATGATGTCGGCCTCGCGGGCGGCCAGCGACAGCATCCGCCGCCCGCCGCCGCCGATGACGATCGGCGGATGCGGGCGCTGCACCGGCGCCGGCGTGCCAGTCAGGCCGTTGACCTGGTAGAAGCGCCCGGCGTGGTGCAGCGGCTCGGGGCGGAACAGGCCCTTGATGACGGCGAGGGCCTCCTCGAGGCGCGCGATGCGGATGCCCGGCGGGTCCAGCGTGAGGCCGGCGCGCTCGTAGTCCGACGTCATCCAGCCGGCGCCGAGGCCCAGCTCGAAGCGGCCGCCGGAGAGCGCGTCGAGCGTCGCGGCCTCCTTCGCGAGCACGACCGGATGCCGGTAGTCGTTGCTGAACACCATCGCACCGATGCGCAGCGTCGTCGTCGCGTCGGCGGCGGCCATGAGCGCGGCGATCGGCGCGACCTGCTCGTCGAGATGGTCGGAGACGGTCAGCGTCGCGTAGCCGAGATCCTCGACCTGGCGGGCCAGTGCCGCCCAGGAGGCCGGGTCGACCTGCTGCGGCGACGAGCACTGGATGTTGAACCGGAACGGCCGCTTGTACGGCCCACCGGAGATCTCGGTCACGCGGTCACCCCTGTCTCACCGTCGTCCTCGCCGCGCGCGACCGCCTCCCGCCGCGCCGGCCCCACCCCACACGCCTCGCCCACCGCTGGCAGGTCCGCGACCACGGCGGCCCACCGGCGAGCGAGAGATGTCACGATAGCCCGCCCGGCCCCGCTGCTCTGCCGGTCCCCGCTTCCCGCTCGGCGCCGCGGCGCCTTCCTTCCACGCCGTGCGCCCCGCGTCCGGCCCATGGCGACCGTCGCAGCGAGCGTGCGGCGCACCGCGGGGCACAGCTCGCGGCTCGCGGCTCGCGGCTCACGACCCGGTGCGGCGCAGAGCGCGTAGTTCGTCGCCGGCGGCCTGGACCCGCTCGGGGCTCGGCGGCGGCTCGCGCAGCGCCCGCACCGCCGCCGTGCGGACCTCACCGGTCAGGCGCTCGAGGTAGAGCATGCCATCGAGGTGATCGACCTCGTGCTGGAAGCAGCGGGCGAGCAGGCCCTCCCCGCGGTACTCGACCGGCGTGCCCGTCTCGTCCACGCCGCGCACCGAGGCCCGCAGGGCCCGCGTCGTCGGGAAGTGCAGGCCCGGCACGGACAGGCAGCCCTCCGAGCCGTCCTGCAGCTCGCCGTCGGCGGCCAGCGTCAACTCCGGGTTGACCACCGTGCGGGCGACACGGGGCACGGACTCGTCGCGCGGGTCGTACTCGCAGTCGAACACGAACACCCGCAGACCCACACCGATCTGCGGCGCGGCGAGGCCCACGCCCGGCGCCGCGTACATCGTGTCGATCATGTCCTCGACGAGCCGGGCGAGAGCGGCGTCGAACCGCGTGACGGGCTCCGCCGGGGTGCGCAGGACGGGGTCACCGACGGTCCGGATGGGAAGCACGGCCATGGCGGACACTGTGTCACAACCGGCGCGTCCTGGTGCGTGCCGGCGTCCCCGGAATGCCTGCCGATACGAGAGGATCTGGTTGGGGGCGGGCCCGGGAGCGCGCCGGAAGGCTCGATCGTTCGGCAGAGGTGAACGTCATGCCCGACAGGGACGCGGACGCAGGGGCGGCATCGGCCGCGGGCGGGCGGCGCCGCGATGAGCAGGATGGCGTGGTGGCCGCCGGGATCGCGCGGCTGCGTGCCCGTGGCGAGCGGGTCACCCCGGCGCGCCGGGCCGTGCTGCGAGTGCTCGCCGGTACCAGCGAGCACCTCTCCGTCGAGGATGTGCTCGCCCGCGCCGACGAGATCGTGCCGGGTATGCACCGCACGACCGTCTACCGGGCCGTCGAGTCCCTCGGCGAGTTCGGCCTGGTCACCCACGTGCATCCGGCGCACGGCCCGGCCGTCTACCACCTCACCGCCGCCCTGACCGGTGGCGCCCACCTGCACACCCGCTGCCGGAGCTGCGGCGAGATCGCCGATGTCCCCGCCGACCTGCTCGACGACGTCGCCGCCCGCCTCGCCGCCACCGTCGGCTTCCGCCTGCAGCCCGACCACGCCGCCCTCACCGGACTGTGCCGGACCTGCGCCGACGCGCAGGCCACCAGCCCCGCGGACGACGGCGGAACCGCCGCCCGGGCGTAGGCTCGACACAGGTCGGATTGCGCGCGTCGAGCCCGCCCCGCATGGCCCGCACCCGCGGGCCCCCCAGACGCGACACAGGACACGAGCCAAAGGCAAGGAGGCTGCGGGAATGCCGGGCAGCCCGGTGGTGATGGGCATCGAGACGTCCTGCGACGAGACCGGCGTCGGCCTCGTGCGGGACGGCGTCCTGCTCGGCGAGGCACTGTCGACCAGCATGGACGAGCACGCCCGCTACGGCGGGGTCGTGCCCGAGATCGCGGCCCGAGCGCACGTCCAGGCGCTGGTGCCCTGTGTGCGCGCTGCCCTCGACGGGGCCGGCCTGCGCGCCGCCGACATCGGCGCGGTCGCCGTCACCGTGGGTCCGGGCCTCGCCACCGCGCTGCACGTCGGCGTGTCGGCGGCCAAGGCGTACGCGACGGCGCTCGGCGTGCCGCTGTACGGCGTGCACCACCTGGCCGGCCACCTCGCCGCCGACGTCGTGGACGGCGAGCCGCTGCCCGACCCGCTCATCGCGCTCATCGTCTCCGGCGGGCACACCTCGCTGCTGCGCGTCGGTGACCTCGCCCGCGACCCGATCGTCCACCTCGGTGACACCCTCGACGACGCCGCCGGCGAATGCTTCGACAAGGTCGCCCGGGTTCTCGGCCTGCCCTACCCCGGCGGCCCCGCCGTCGACCGGGCCGCCGTCGGCCACGACCGACAGGCCCTCGCCTTCCCCCGCCCGCTGACGGGGCGCACCGACGCGCCGTACACGTTCTCCTTCTCCGGGCTGAAGACGGCGGTCGCCCGCTGGGCCGAGTCGCACCCCGACACCACCATTCCCCCTGGCGACGTCATCGCCTCGTTCCAGGAGGCGGTCGTCGACGTGCTGACCGCCAAGGCGATCCGGGCGTGTCGCGACCACGGCATCGCCGACCTGCTCGTCGTCGGCGGCGTCGCCGCGAACAGCCGGCTGCGCGAACTCGCCGCGGACCGGTGCGCCGACGCCGGCATCCGGCTACGCATCCCCGCGCGGCGCCGCTGCACCGACAACGGCGTCATGATCGCAGCAGTCGGCGATCTGCTGGTCCGCGCCGGCGCCGCGCCGTCCTCCCCGGATCTGGCCGCGATGCCCGGCGCCTTCCTCGACCGCGCCCAGCTCAGCCTGCCCCAGCCCGTGCCGCACGCGGCCTGACCCGGGAGAACCGACGATGCATCTCGGCCACGACGACACGCGGCTCCCCCACGCCTCCAGTGGCGGTGGCGGCGGAGGGCCCGTGGGCGGCCCGCTCCCGGCCGGCCGCGCGCCCCGGATCGGCATCGGCGGCCCCGTCGGCAGCGGCAAGACGGCGCTCGTCGCCGCCCTGTGCCGCTCCCTGTCCACACGCCTGCGTCTCGGGGTCGTGACCAACGACATCTACACCACCGAGGACGCCGACTTCCTGCGCCGCGCCGGCGTCCTCGAACCCGGCAGCATCCGCGCCGTCGAGACCGGATGCTGCCCCCACACGGCGATCCGCGACGACATCACCGCCAACCTCGACACCGTCGAGGACCTCGAGGCCGACACCGGCCCCCTCGACCTCGTCCTCGTCGAGTCCGGCGGCGACAACCTCACCGCCACCTTCAGCTACGGCCTCATCGACCGCCAGATCTTCGTCGTCGACGTCGCCGGCGGCGACAAGGTCCCCCGCAAGGGCGGCCCCGGCGTCACCACCAGCGACCTGCTCGTCATCAACAAGACCGACCTCGCCCCCCTCGTCGGCGCCGACCTCGACGTCATGGCCCGCGACGCCGCCGCCGCCCGCGGCACCCGCCCCGTCCTGTTCACCTCACTCGCCGCCGACCCGCACGCCACCGACGTCACCACCTGGGTCCTCACCCAACTCGCCGCCCTCACCCCCGCCGCGTAGGCTACCCATCCGGGATCCTGCGGGCGACCTGTTCGGCGCGGGTGTGCCGCACCCGTTGCATGAGAGCGCCAAATAGCTGGACGTCACCGACCGCGTCGTTCTTCACCACGACGTGGTCGAGGATCCGTTCCCAGGTCCCGTCCAACGACCAGCGGCGGAACCGGTTGAACACCGTCTGCCACTTCCCGTACCGGGAGGGCATGTCCGGCCAGAGAGCACCGGTCCGTTCCCGCCACAGAATCCCGTTGATCGTCTGCCGATGGTCCGCCCACCGGCCACCACGACCACCAGGCTTGGGCAGTCCGTCCCGGTCAACCGATCGTCGCGCCGTATACGTGGTCGACCGTCATCGTGATGAGGACCCGACGGTCGGAGACCATCACCGCGCGGTACTCGCCCCAGTTCGGATGCTCCCCGGCCGCCGCGCGGTAGTAGTCCACCAACGCCTGAACCTCCGGCCCGTTCGGGTCACCCCCCGGCCCGGTGAGCGTCGCTATCCCCTCGACCGTCGCCCACGACATCCCATCGGGGCTCGTGACCTCCAGCGTGGCGCGTGGATCACGGCGCAGGTTCGCCGTCTTGGCCACACCATGGTTGGTCGCGACGAGCACGACACCGGCCTGCTGGTCGTAGAACGGCATGACGGGCGAGAGCTGGGGCCGGCCGTCCGATCTGATGGTCGCGAGCACACCGAGCCGGCTCGCCGCGAGCAACCCGTGTGGGTCGAAGGATGTCGAGGTCATGAGAAGATCATGAACCTTAACACTGGTGTGAAGGTCAAGGAGGAACATCGTGCTCATCGGGGAGCTGAGCCGGCGGACCGGCGTCCGCGCCCACCTGCTGCGCTACTACGAGGCCCAGGGCCTGCTGCGGCCCGCCCGCGCCGGCAGCGGCTACCGCGAGTACGGCGAGGACGCCGTACTCACCGTCGTCCAGATCAGGAGACTTCTCGACGCAGGCCTTTCGACGCGCGAGATCGAGCTCATCCTGCCCTGCGCCACCGGCTCGGCACCCGACCTCGAACCCTGCACGGACCTACTGGACACCCTGCGCGCACGCCTACGCGACCTCGACGAACGCATCGACACCCTTGATCGCTCCCGCCAGGAACTGCGGGGTCACATCGCCGCGGCCGAGGAGCGTCGCCCGACCGCCGCGCACCCGGCGTGCCCGCCGGCCGAGCCGGGCCGAGCCCACCACCCGCACGCTCAGCCAGCATCTCCCAGGCGCCCGGCGACGCTGACCGGTTCAAGCGGCAGCCGCGTATCGATATCCCGGTACGACAGGACGAACCAGGAAGATCGCCTGAATTGACTGTCTCTCGTGTTTCGCAGTTTGGGCCCCGCGGGGTGCGTCACGGATGGGTGCGGCGTGTCGCATACGTCCAGGAGACGACCGGTTTCATAGGGTCCGGCGGTGACCTTGCCGGCGTCCTGGGCCGCGTTACTGGAGATGTTCCGTCCGGGGTTTCGCCGCCGGGGCACGTTCACGCTGTTCACCGTGCTGGCCACCGGGATGGTGGCGCAGACCGGACGACGCAGTGTGGTGGGGATGCTGTCCGGAGCGCGGATGGCCGGCGTGATCTCGTTTCATGCCGCGTGCCGGTTCTTCTCCCACGCGGTGTGGGACGTCGACCAACTGGGGCTGATCGCCGCGCGGCTTGTCGTACGGCGGCTGCTCGACGACGACGCGCCGGTCACGGTGGTGGTCGACGACACGCTGTTCCAACGGTGGGGTCGCAAGGTACATCACGCGTTCTGGACCCATGACAGCGCGGCCCAGGGCGGCCGGAAGATCGCCCGAGGAAACCGGTGGGTGGTGGCCGGGATCGTGGTCCGGCTTCCGTTCTGCACTGCCCCGGTGTGCGTGCGGTGTTGTTCCGGCTGTGGGCGGGTAAAGGCAGCGCCAGCCCGGTCGAGCTGGCCGGACAGCCGCTGGGGCTGATCGCGGCCGAGCTCCCGGGCCGCCGCCTGCACGGAGTGGGCGACGCCGCCTGTCACGGCAAGCCGCTGCTGGTGGCCGGGACCACGTGGACGACCCTGCTGCCGGCCAACGCCGCGCTGTACGACCTGGCGCCGCCACGCACCGGCAGACGCGGGCGGCCCGCGCTCAAAGGCGCCGGGCTCGGCAGGCCGGCCGCCGTGGCCGCGCGGGTCGCCGACTGGGAGAAGGTCACGGTTGCCCGGTACGGCCGCACCGAATCGGTCTTTCTCGCCGAGGTGCCCTGCATCTGGTACGGCGGCTTCGGCAACACGGTGGGCCGGTGTGTCCTCGTCCGTGACGAAGGCTCGGTCAGGCCTTACGACCTGGCGCTGTTCACCGTCGATACGACCGCCACCGCCGCCGGGGTAGTCGGGCGCTACGCGGTGCGATGGTCAATCGAGCCAGCCAACGCCACCAGCAAGCAGCAGACCGGTGTCGGGCAGGCCCGCAACCGGGTACCCAAAGCCGTCGAGCGGACCGTGCCGTTCGGCATGCTGGTGCAGACCCTGGTCATCATCTGGTATGCCCTGCACGGCTACCAGCCCGAGGACGTACTCGCCCGCCGGCTCGCTGAGCCGTGGTACGACAGCAAGACCGAACCATCCTTCGAAGACATGATCGTCAAGCTGCGCAGAACCTTGATCGCAGCCAGATTTACCGCGGTTCGCCCAGGTCACGTCCGACGCCGGCGCCTGACCGGGGTAGCTCGTCCACGCCACCGCATCGAAAATCCGCACCCGGCCAAGCCCCCACGATCGGTGAGGATGCCTGGTCGGAGACGTTTCTCGCGGCGCTGCGGGCGTATCCGAAGCTGCCGGCGGGCAGCAACGTCGAGGCGTGGTTGGTGACGATCGCGCGCAACAAGGCGATCGACCAGCTGCGGGCC
>Ga0207710_10000110_pt1 | contig 104170 bp, 91 predicted proteins | sample KBSS24metaG_FD_184400 | JGI IMG/M metagenome (GOLD analysis project Ga0207710, IMG submission 184400) | Switchgrass rhizosphere microbial communities from Kellogg Biological Station, Michigan, USA - KBS S2-4 metaG (SPAdes) (version 2) | ecosystem: Host-associated > Plants > Roots > Rhizosphere...
AAGCCGACACGATCCCGGAACCAGCCGACACACCCGAGATCAGCGTGACACCCGAAGCCCTGACCGCCTAATCTGAACGAGGATCACGCGGTGTCACTCTCCGTACACCACTCCCGTGGACGTGACCGTGGCAGGGTCGCCGATCGCCTCCACCGGACGGGCCCCAGAGGGCTATCCCGGAACCTCCGGACCACGCAAGACCCGCACCGCTCCGGTGGTGGTGACAGTCGGTCGGCGGGTCTTGCCCGGCCGGGAGAACCCGGGATCGGACGTTCGTCGCCCGCCCGACGGAGGAGATCAGCTCAGCCCGACCCCTGGTGTCTACGACGACGCGACCAGGCACAACGGCCAGTGCCCGCCGCCGGCCCGTGAGGGACGCGACGACGGGCACTGACCCGAGCTGGAGCATCACGCGGCTACCGCGACCGGCCGCCGGTCACCCGCGACGACGACCCGGACACCGGACCGGGCCGCCAGGTCGAGAGCCGCCCGCCGGCCCACCTCCGCACCGTGCCGCCAACGGTACCGAGTACCACGACCTCGGCGGTGACTGGCATGCCCGCCGGCGCCGTAACCCCGAACGGCGTAAGAACACCCTCGTCGCCGAGCTTGAGAAACTCGGGTACGCGGTCGACATTAAACCCGCCGCATAACAGCGCAATCCGGCGACAAAACCCTCCGAGGAGAGTCAAGGGAACAGGACCCGATAACCCGAGCGCCCGCACGCCGATGGCAGCGCCCTCCGGCGTGATGCCGCACGTCCAGTTCCAGCCGTATCGTGGTCAGGTTATTCACTCCTCAGTTGATAGTGTTCGGCCGGGCTTCGTGCTTTCCCGGTACATTCGCTATTGTACGCGTCAACACGACCACCGTACGCAGAATCCCGGAACGATCAAGCTTATTTCGGAGATCAGCAAGAATGGTGTCCGCCGCCATTCCCAGCCACGGGAAACGACTACGGGCACCAGGCCGCCAGCTCCGACGGCGGCAGGCCCGCATGTGCGACCTCGGCCACACCATCACCTACGACAGAACCGGTCCCGGTCCAACTACTCATAGTAATCTTGGCCCGTTGTGCCGCCGCCACCACCGCCTGAAAACCCACGGCGGATGGACCCTCACGCAGCCCCGACCTGGCGAGTTCCATTGGCTCAGCCCGGCCCGCCTACGCTACGTCACCCTCCCCGAGACCTATCCACAACCGGCAGCCCGCCCGAGCCCACCAAAATCCACCTACCCCGGCGATCCCGACAACCCGCCGTTCTGAGCTGGATCATCAGGGGTGATCATCCGGAGGCGGGGACATCCGGAGTGGGAGCTGCCCTCGCGCGCGGCCGGTCAGCTGGAGGCGGGGTGGATGAGGCGCTCGGCGGGGGAGCGGACAACCAGGCGGGTGCGGTCGGCGCGGAAGAGGTCGGCGGAGAACTCGAAGGCGACGCCGTCGGCGTCCCGGGTGGTGCGGGTCAGCGCCAGCAGCGGCGCGCCCGGCGCGACCCGCAGGACGGCGGCCTCGGACGGCCCGGCCCCGACGACCTCGATGTGCTCCAGCGCGTCCGCCGGCCGGACGTCGTAGCGGTCGGCGAACAGCTCGTAGAGCGACCCGCCGAGCGGCTGGCCGAGCAGGTCGGGGAAACGCGCGGCGGGGAAGCGGGCCCGCTCCAGCGAGATCGGCTCGGCGTCGGCCAGGCGCAGCCGGACGACCTCGACGACAAGCGCGCCGGGCGCAAGTCCCAGCCCGGCGGCGACGTCCTCGTTCGCCCCGGTCACCGACGCCTCGACGACCTGGGTGCCGGCGGTGAAACCCTGGTCGCGCAGCAGTTCCGGGACCCCGACGATGCCGCTGGAGAGGTCGCGCTCGACCTTGCGCGGGGCGACGAACGTCCCGCCGCCCCGGCCGCGGACGCGGGACACGACCCCGTCGCGTTCCAGCGCGTCCAGCGCCTGGCGCAGCGTCGCCCGGCTGATCCCGAGGGAGGCGGCCAGGTCGCGTTCGCCGCCGAGGCGTTCGCCGGGCCGCCGGCCCGAGGCCGTCGCCATCGTCTCCAGCCGGGCCCGGGCGTCGGCCGCCGTCGGACCCAACGCCGTTGGACCGACCGCCTGTAGATCAACACCGTCGGCCCGCCGCGCCTGCCGGTACACCCCGTTACCCCACTCTCGGCCGATCCAGACCCCTGTCCCAGCCTGGGCCGATCGCGGCCCGACCGACCAGCAACACTAGCTGATCAGTCCAGCCGCGCCGTCGGCCCAGCTAAGCCAGTGCGGCCGGGGACTCGGGCAGCACCTGGCCGCCGTCGACCATGATCGCCTGGGCGGTGATGTAGGCCGCCTCGTCGGTGGCCAGGAACAGCGCGAGGTGCCCGATCTCGTCGACCTCGCCGAGCCGGCGCATCGGGATCGCGCCGATCATCGCGTTCAGGTAGTCCTCGCCCAGGTCGGACAGGCCCTCGGTGACGATGTTGCCGGGCAGGATCGCGTTGATCGTGATGCCCTGGGGCGCGAGCTCGATGGCCGCGGTCCGCATGAACCCGAGCATCGCCGCCTTCGACGCCCCGTAGTGCGACCAGCCCGGGTAGCCGGTGACCGGCCCAGTGATCGACGAGGTCAGGATGACCCGGCCGTGCCCGGACGCGGCCAGCGCCGGCACGAACGCCGCCACCGTCAGCATCGAGCCCTTGACGTTCGTGGCGAGCACCTCGTCGATCGCCGCTTCGGTCAGCTCGGCCACCGGCGTCGCCGGGAAGATCCCGGCGTTGGCGCAGACCACGTCGACGCCGCCGTGCAGCTGCGCGACCGTCTCGGCCAGGCGGGCGGTGTCGGCGGCGGAGGAGACGTCGGCGACCACATGGCTGACGTCGCCGCCGCCGAGCGCGGTCAGCTCGTCCGCGCAGGCCGCGGCGGTCGCGCCGTCCCGCCCGGTGATGACGACGTTGGCCCCGGCGGTCGCGAACACCCGGGCGATGCCCTTGCCGATGCCCTTCGAGCCACCGGTCACCACGACCGTGCGCCCCGCCACCGACGTGAACATGGATCTCCTCTGTTGATGGGTAACGGCGGTCAGGACCAGCGGCGGGCGAGCGCGCCCGAGAGGTACTCGTCGGCCAGGCGCAGGCTTTCCCACGTGTAGTCGGGGATGCTCTCGACCGCGTCCGAGTGGGGGTGGGTGCCGAGCCAGGCGACGAGCATGAGCCGCCGCAGCATGACGAACGTCGGGATCATCGCCACGTCGGTCGCGTCAAGCGGGGCGAGCCGGGTGTAGGCCGTCCGCCAGGCTTCGATCAGCTCGCCAACGACGTCGAGGTGCTCGATGAACGACAGGGACGCGGCCAGGTCGAACAGGTACCAGCTGAAGCCGCAGTCGTCGAAGTCGATGACCGTGATCGCCTCGGCGGCGGGCAGCCCGGGGGCCGCGCCCGGCGTGACCAGGAGGTTCGCCATCCGCATGTCGGCGTGGATGAGCCCGAAGCGGTCCGGGCCGGCGCCGTGGCGGGCCAGTTCGGTGGCGACGACGCCGGCCGTGCGGCCCAGCAGCGCCAGCTCGGCCGTCAGCGCGGGCCCCGCCATGCCGCGCGAGGCCAGGGCGCCGGCGGCGCCGTCGCGCCAGGCGCCCCAGCGCGCGCCCGGGCCGATCGCGGTGGCCACGTCCCAGGCGAACCGGCTGAACGCGGGCGGGCGCGACCAGGCCCGGGCGTGCCGGTGCAGCCGGGCGGTCAGCTCGCCGAGCAGCCCGAACGAGGCGACGAGCCCGTCGCCCGCCGCGGCCCGAGGCGCGCTGCCCTCGACCCAGGCGAACATCACCGCGTGCCGTTCGCCCAGGCCGGGCACGTCGACGACCGCCACCGGGTCGCCGGTCCTCGTGGCGACCACGGGCGGGGTGGCGACGACCCCGTCGGCCCGCAGCGCGGAGACCCAGGCGAGTTCGCCGTGGATCTCGGCCAGCGGGTGGTAGCCGGGCCGGTGCAGGCGCAGCGCGTAGCCGCGCTCGGCGCCGTCCGGGCCGGCGTCACGCACCCGGTAGGTGGCGTTCTCGGAGACGTGCAGCAGCTCGACCTGGGCCGACGGGCCGAGGGGGTAGGCGGCGAGGACCGCCGCCAGCGCGCCGTCGAGCCCGTCCAGACCCGCGAGCCCGTCCAGACCCGCGAGCCCGTCCAGACCCGCGAGCCCGTCGAGATCGGCCGGCCCCGAGCCGTCCTGGCCGCTCATCCGGTCGGTGCCGGCGCGGCCAGCGCGTCGGCCCGGGCGGCGGCGACCGCGCCGGCCGTGCGCTCCAGGATGTCGTCGGCCAGCGCGTCCGAGACGAGCAGACCCGGCTTGAACTGGAGCACCCGCGGGTCGAGCGCGGCGAAGATCGCCCACACACCGGCCGCGTAGAGCCGCCGCGAGACGAAGCGGGCGCCCTCGGGATGGGCGAAGCGCAGGCCGATGACCAGCCCGTCCTGGCGGACCTCGACCAGCCAGTCCGGGTCGTCGGCCGCGATGGCCGAAAGCCCCGCCCGGAACCGGTCGGTCAGCCGGGCCACCCGCTCCCGGGTCTCGGGCCGTAGCGTGATCTCCAACGTCTTGAGCGCGACCGCGCACCCGAGCTCGGCTCCGCCGAACGTGGAGATGTGCGCGAAGCCGTCCTCCGAGAGCCAGCCGGCCGCGGCCGGGCCCAGGATGACGGCCGAGATCGGATAGAGGCCGCCCGCGAGGCCCTTGCCGCTGACCAGGATGTCGGGGGTGACGCCGTGCTTCGTGATCCCCCACAGCTCGCCGGTGCGGCCCAGCCCCGTCTGCACCTCGTCGGCGATGTAGAGCGCGCCGGCGCGGGCGCAGGCGGCGGCGACTCCGGCCAGGTAGCCCGGCGCCGGCAGCGGGAAGCCGAACGTCGCCGGGATCGTTTCCATGATCACAGCGGCGACGTCGCCGGCGGCGAGCCGGGCCTCCATCGCGGCCAGATCGTTGTAGGGGACCTGCACGAACGAGCCCGGCTGCGCGGCCCGGAACGGCGCGGCGTAGCGGGCGTCCCCGGTCGCCACGGCCAGGCCGGTGTGGCCGTGGTAGGCGCCGACGACGGACACGATCACGTCGCGGCCGGTCGCGTAGCGGGCCGACTTGATGGCCAGGTCGATGGCCTCGCCGCCGCCGCTGCCCAGCGCGACCAGCGCGTCCGGGACGGGCCCGGTGCGCGAGAGGGCCTCGGCCAGCGCGGCCCGCCCCGGCGCGGCGAAGTGGTGGTTGCCGATGTCGACGCGGGCGCTGGCGGCGGCGAGCGTGGCGAGGAGTTCCGGGTTGCGGTGGCCCAGGTTGTAGGTGCCGCCGTTGAGGTGGACGTCGATCAGCGTCGCGCCGTCGAGGTCGCGCAGCAGGTAGCCGTCGCGCGCGCCGATGACCAGTGGGGTACCGGCCTCCTCCCAGAACGCGGTCTTGCCCGGGTTCCAGTAGCGCTTGGCCCGCGCCAGGGTCGTCGCCTTGTCCGGGGCCTCCAGCCAGGCCGACAGTCCGGCGACCAGCTCGTACGCCTCCGGTCCGGTCATGCCGGTACCGGTATGACCGGTTGGCTGCGCGTCCACCGACACCCGGTCCTCCTCGTCGCGCGGGGATCGTCCCGGGCCCCGTTCCGGCCCGCCGGCGGCCAGGCTAGTACGGCAATGGTCCGTCGGTCTGGAAAAGGTACGTACCGTTGAGGTTTCCTGTTCGTTGACGTGTGTTTCGCCCGGTGAAATGGTTCGCCGCCATCTTGTTGGGCCCGCGCGCACGCGCCACGATCCCTCCCCAGGACGCGGCTTTCCGGTCGCGCCCGGGCCCGGCGGGAGGACACAGGGTGAGCGTGCAGAGCACGGCCGGCGGGACGGCGCTCGCGCCGGACGCCGGGGCGGCGCCGCAGGTGCAGCGGCTGAAGGCGGGAGCCGTCGGCCTGTTCGGCGTCCTGTTCATGGTGACGGCGAACGCGGCGCCGATCACCGCGATGACCGGCAACACCCCGATCTCGGTCGGCTACGGCGACGGCTACCACGCGCCGGCCGCGTTCCTGGTCGCCACCATCGTCCTGACCATCTTCTCGGTTGGCTACGTGGCGATGGCCAAGCACATCACCGCCACCGGCGCGTTCTACGGCTACATCTCGCACGGCCTGGGGCAGGTGGCCGGAATGGCCTCGGGCTTCCTGGCCACAATGGCCTACATCGTGTTCGAGGGCTCGCTGATCGGCATCTTCTCGTCCTTCGCGAAGACGACGGTGGAGACGGTCGCCCACGGCCCGCACATCTCCTGGATCTGGTACGCGCTCGTCGGCATCGCGGTCATCGCGCTGCTGGGCTACTTCGACATCTCGATCTCCGGGAAGGTGCTCGGGGTCTTCCTGGTCACCGAGGTCGCGGTGCTGTTGGTCCTCGGTTTCTCGGTGCTGTTCTCCGGCGGCGGCCCCGACGGCCTGGTGCCGGGCGCGCTCAACCCGGCCGGCGCCTTCACGGCCGCCCCGACCAGCGCGGACGGCACGGTCGTCGGCGTCGCCGGGCTGGGGCTGTTCTTCGCGTTCTGGTCCTGGGTCGGGTTCGAGACGACCGCCGTCTACGGCGAGGAGTCGAAGAACCCGAAGAAGATCGTCCCCCAGGCGACAATGATCGCCGTCATCGGCCTGGGCGTCTTCTACACGTTCATCTCGTGGATGGCGATCGCCTACGCCGGAAAGGCGGGCGCGGTCGACGTCTCCCGCACCAACGCCTTCGATTTGTTCTACGCGCCGACCAAGGCGAACCTGGGCACCGCCGTCCTCGACATCTACCAGATCCTCACCGTTACCGGCTCGTTCGCCTGCGCGCTCGCCTTCCACAACGCCGCGTCGCGCTATCTGTACGCGATCGGACGGGAGGGGCTGAGCCCGGCGCTGACCCGCACGCTCGGCTCGACGCACCGCCGCCACGGCTCGCCGCACATCTCCTCGGCCGTCCAGTCGGTCGTCACCCTGGTGATCGTGCTGCTGTTCTTCTGGCTGCAGAAGCCGACGAAGGCCGCGCCCGACGTCGCCTACACCCAGCTCTACGGCCTGCTGGCCATTCTCGGGACCATGGCGATCCTCATCGTCCAGTCGATCTCGTCGTTCGCGGTCATCGCCTACTTCCACGTCCGCAAGATGCACGCCGAAACAGCGTCGTGGTGGCGGACCTTCCTGCTGCCACTCGTCGGCGCGGCCGGCATGATCTACGTCGTCTACCTGCTGTTCGACAACCTCGACTTCGCCGCCGGGGCCGCGTCGGGCTCGCCGGTGTTCAAGGCGACGCCGTGGATCGTGCTCGGTACCTTCGTCCTCGGCGTCGCGGTCGCGCTCGGCATCCGTTACGCCAACCCCGACCGCTACGCGATGATCGGGCGGGTCGTCATGGCGGAGAGCCACGAGCGCGACGGCGAGGCGGCCGCGGCCCTCGACGTGCCGGCACAGCCGTCCGGCCCGGTCAGCGAGGGCGCTCCGGCCGGCGGCTGAGCGCTGGCGGCGGCGCTGTCGGCGGCATGATCAGGAGGGGTGGCTATGGCCTACCGGACGACACTACGCGGCGAGCGGTTCTCGTTCGGCTCGCTGCGGGAGCTGCTGGCCAAGGCGAACGAGGAGAAGTCCGGGGACGGTCTGGCCGGCCTGGGCGCGGGCTCGGCCACCGAACGGGTCGCGGCCAAGATCGCTCTGGCGGACGTGCCCGTGGCCGAGATCCTGGCCACCCCGCTGATCGAGGACGCGGTCACCGACCTCGTCCTGGCCGGCCACGACGCCGCCGCGTTCGCGCCGATCGCCGGGCTCACGGTCGGCGAGCTGCGGGAGGCCGTCCTCGCGCCGGACTTCCCGGCGCGCTGGGCCGACACCGGCCTCGCGGCGGCGATCACTCCGGAGATCGCCGCCGCCGTCGCCAAGATCATGAGCGACAAGGACCTGATCTGCGCGGCGAAGCCGCTGCGGACGGTCACCCGCTGCCGCAACACGATGGGGGAGGCTGGGGTGCTCGGCGTGCGCGTCCAGCCCAACCATCCCTCCGACGACGTCGGCGGGATCCTGCTCTCGGCGCTGGACGGACTGCTCTACGGCTGCGGCGACGCGGTCATCGGCGTCAACCCGGTCGCCGAGTCGGTCGAGGGCGTCGGGGCGATCCTGCGCGGGCTGGGCGACCTGGTCGCGGAGCTTTCCGTCCCCACCCAGACCTGCGTACTGGCCCACATCACCACCCAGCTCGCCGCGCTGGCCGCCGGCGCGCCGGTCGACCTGCTGTTCCAGTCGGTGGCCGGGACGGAGGCGGCCAACCGGTCGTTCGGGGTGACGCTGGAGCTGCTGGCCGCCGGCCGCGAGGCGGTCCTGGCCCACCACGCGACCCGGCCGGGGGAGTTCGTCGGCGAGCAGGTCATGTACTTCGAGACCGGGCAGGGCAGTGCCCTGTCCGCCGGGGCGCACGAGGGCGTCGACCAGCTCACGGTCGAGGCCCGGGCCCAGGCCGTCGCCCGCGCCTTCGACCCGTTCCTGGTCAACTCGGTCGTCGGGTTCATCGGCCCGGAGTACCTGGCCGACGCCCGGCAGATCACCCGGGCCGGGCTGGAGGACCACTTCGTCGGCAAGCTGATGGGCCTGCCGATGGGCGTCGACGTCTGCTACACCAACCACGCCGACGCCGACCAGAACACCAACGACGACCTGCTCGTCCTGCTCGTCGCGGCCGGCTGCGACTTCGTGATGGGCGTGCCGGCGGCCGACGACGTCATGCTCGGCTACCAGTCGACCAGCTACCACGACGCGGCCGGGATGCGGGAACTGTTCGGCCTGTCGGCCGCGCCCGAGTTCGCCGGCTGGCTGGCCGAGCGGGGCCTGCTGGCCGACGGCCGGCTGACCGGGCTGGCCGGCGACCCGGCGGCACTGGCCGACCCGCGCTTCGCCCGCCCGCTCGCGCTCGGCCCCGGCCCGTCGTGAGCGCCCCCGAAGCCGTGTCCGAAGTCGTGCCCGAAGCCGTCCGCGAACCCGTCTCCGAACCGGTCAGCCCGACGGTCGCGGACCTGCTGGCCGCGGCCCGCGCCCGTACCCCGGCCCGGATCTTCGTCGGGCGCGCCGGCACGTCCTACCGGACGGCCGACCTCCTCGCCCTGCGGGCCGACCATGCCGCCGCCCGCGACGCCGTCGACGCCGCGCTCGACCTGACCGGCCCGGCCCTGGCCGCCCTGACCGAGGCCTACGGCCTGTTCGCCGTCGACTCGGCCGCCCCCGACCGGGCGACCTACCTGCGCCGCCCGGACCTGGGCCGCCGCCTGTCCGCCGCGGCCCGGGACGAGGTCGCCGCCCGCTGCCCGCCCGGCGCCGACCTGCAGGTCGTCATCGGCGACGGCCTGTCGGCCACCGCCGTCGACGCCCAGCTCCCGGCCCTGCTGCCCGCGCTCCTGGACGGCGCGCGTGAGCGGGGCTGGTCGGTCGGCCAGACGTTCGCCGTCCGCCAGTGCCGGGTCGGGATTCTCAACGACGTCGGCGCGCTGCTCGACGCCGACGCGGTCGTCCTGCTCGTCGGTGAACGCCCCGGCCTGGCCACGGCCCGGAGCCTGTCGGCCTACCTGGCCTGGCGGCCCCGGCCCGGCCACACCGACGCCGAGCGCAACCTCGTCTCCAACATCCACGACCGCGGCACCCCGCCGGCCGCGGCGGTCGCCCGTGTCCTGCGGCTCGTCGAGGCGATGCGGGCGGCGGGCCACAGCGGCTTCGCGTTGAAGGAACCCGACCCGCCGCCCGCCCTCACCTGACGCGCTCCGGGAGATCAAGACCTGGCGGGCCGGCAAGGCCGACCCGTTGCGCCAGGGTCTATGCCAGCTCGACGGTTACCTCGACCGCTTCCAGCTCGACACCGGCACGCTCGCCCTGTTCGACCAGCGTCCCGACGCGCCCGCTATCGACCGGCGTACCGAGATCACCGCCGCCACCAGCCCCGCCGGCCGCGCGATCACCATCCTGCGCGGCTGAGCTCGACCAGGCACGGCGAGCCCGCGGAACGCGCCACCCGCCGTAAGGCCGCCGCGGCGGCACGAGCGGCCGAACTGGACGCCGCCCTGGTTCGGCTCGGATACACCGATCCCGGCACGGGCACCGTCGAACAGGCGGTGCTCTACATCGACGGGCGCTACTCCATCTTCAGTACGAGACGGGCTGCACCTGGGACGAAGCGGACGGCGCGGCGTGGCGGCGCTGGCCGACGTCGATGTCCGGGGCGACTGCTGGGGGCGACACCCGTCAGCTGAGTAGAGCGTCGCGCAGGGCGGTGAGTTCGGCGTCGGTGATGCCGGCCTGGCGGGCCCAGGCCTCGGTGCCGCCCCAGGTCGCGTCGACCCGCTCGAGGAACCCGTACATGGCGGCGTCCTGGACGGAGATGTCCCGGTCGGCCGACTTCTTGTAGGTGTCCAGCGTGACCAGCCGGTCCTTGACCCGGCGGATCCGTTCATTGGTCAGGACGTAGTCGGCGACGATCGCCTCCCGGGGGACGCCGACCAGCTCGAGGACGAGGGCGGCCAGCACGCCGGTGCGGTCCTTGCCAGCCGCGCAGTGGAACAGCGCCGGCAAAGTACCTGGCCGGGCGAGCAGGTGCACGGCCTCGGCGACGGGGGAGCCGGGCCGCTGGACGTACTCGAGGTAGTGGTCGGCCTGTTCCCGCCGGGCCCGCCGTTCGACGATCAGCCGGTGCTCCGGGTCGCCCGGCACCACGTGCGAGTCGGGCAGGAACGGGATGTTCTCGTAGTCGACGGCGGTGTCGGCCAGGGGCCCGCGGCCCTCCCGCCTCGCCTCGGTGGGGGAGCGCAGATCGATGACCGTCCGCAGCCCGAGGCCGTCGACGAGCCGGTGGACGTCGCCCGCTGTCAGCATCTGGAGCGTGTCGGAGCGGATCAGCCGGCCGGGCCGGGTCATCCGGCCGTAGGAGGTGGCCAGGCCGCCGAGGTCGCGGACGTTCGCCGCGCCGTCCAGGTTGATCCAGCGGTCCGCCGCCGCCTCGTCGCTGATCGTCGTCACCTGTGCTCCTCCCGGTGGCCGGTGGCTGCTGGAGCCGGACCCCGTCGGCCACACTAACCACGACCCGCCGGCCGGCACCGCGATTTGCCGGGAGCTGTTCGGATCCGGACGTCGGGCGGGCATCTCGCGCTTACCCGGCGTCCAGCGGGCGTTCGCTCCGATTCGTCCGGGTTCGGGCTACCCGGCCGCCGGGACGAGGAGGGCGTCGCGCAGGGCGGCGAGCTCGGCGTCGGTGAGGCCGGCCTGGCGGGCCCAGGCCTCGACGCCACCCCAGGTCGCGTCCACCCGCGCCAGGAAGGTGTACATCGTGGCGGCCTGCACGCTGATGTCGCGGTTGGCCGAGGCCTGGTAGGTGTCGCGGTCGGCGAGGCGCCGCTGGACCTGCCGGATGCGCTCGTTGGTCAGGACGTAGTCGGCGACGATCGTCTCCCTGGGGACGCCGACGAGCTCGAGGACGAGGGCGGCCAGCACGCCGGTGCGGTCCTTGCCGGTCGCGCAGTGGAACAGCGCCGGCAGCGTGTCGGCCTGGGTGAGCAGGCGCACCGCGTCGGCGACGGGCGAGCCGGGCCGCTCGACGTATTCCAGGTAGTGGTCGGCCTGTTCCTGCCGGGCCCGCCGTTCGACGATCAGCCGGTGCTCCGGGTCGCCCGGCACCAGGTACGAGTCGGGCAGGAACGGGATGTTCCGGTAGGTGACGGCGGTGTCGGCCAGCGGGCCCCGGCCCTCCCTGCGCGCCTCGCCCGGGGTGCGCAGGTCGATGACGGTCCGCAGCCCGAGGCCGTCGACGAGTCGGTGGACGTCGCCCGCTGTCAGCATCTGGGGGGTGTCGGAGCGGATCAGCCGGCCGGGTCGGGTCGTCCGGCCGTCGGAGGTGGCCAGGCCGCCGAGGTCGCGGACGTTGCCCGCGCCGTCCAGGTTGATCCAGCGGCCCGCCGTCATTTCGTCGCTGTACGTGGTCACGTGGGCTCCTTCCGCCGTACCCGCCGCGACGCTATGGGCGCGCGCCGGGTTCGCGGGCCGGCGTCGGTGACCGGACGCCGGGCGGGCACCTTGTGCTCACCCGGCGTCCGGCCGCCGTTCGTCTCAGGCGGCGACCGCGGTCTCGAGCTCGCGGACGAGGCCGTCGGCCACGCCGCGTGCGTCGCCGAAGATCATCAGCGTCTTGTCCTGGAAGTAGAGCTCGTTCTCGACGCCGGCGAAGCCGGGGTTCATGCCCCGCTTGATGACCAGGACGGTCCGGGCCTGGTCGACGTTGAGGATCGGCATCCCGTAGATCGGGCTGGCCGGGTCCGAGCGGGCGGCCGGGTTGGTGACGTCGTTCGCCCCGACGACCAGGGCCACGTCGGCCTGGGCGAAGGAGTCGTTGACCTCGTCCATGTCCAGGATCTGGTCATACGGCACGTCGGCCTCGGCCAGCAGGACGTTCATGTGCCCCGGCATCCGCCCGGCCACCGGGTGGATGGCGTAGGTGACCTCGGCGCCGTTGCGGGCCAGCGCGTCGGCCAGCTCGCGGATCTTGTGCTGGGCCTGGGCGACGGCCAGGCCGTAGCCGGGGACGATGATGACCTTGCCCGCCGCCTCCAGCAGCATCGCCGCCTCCTCGGGCGTGGCCGAGCGGTGCGGCCGCGCCTCGGTCGCGCCGGCCCCGCCCGCGGCCGGGGCGACCTGGCCGAACGCGCCGAACAGGACGTTGGAGAACGACCGGTTCATCGCCCGGCACATGATCACCGAGAGCAGGAAACCGGACGAGCCGTCCAGCGCGCCCGCGATGATCAGCGCCTTGTTGTCCAGGGCGAAGCCCATCGCGACCGCCGACAGGCCGGCGTAGGAGTTGAGCAGCGAGATCACCGTAGGCATGTCCGCCCCGCCGATCGGGATGATCAGCATGACGCCGAACAGCGCGGCCAGCACCGCGACGATCGGGAACAGCCAGCTCTGGGACGGGTCGGAGATCAGCCAGACCCCGCCCGCGATCGCGAGGACCAGGGTGGAGACGTTGACCAGGTTCTGCCCCCGGTAGACCTGCGGGCGGCCGGGCAGCAGCTCCTGCAGCTTGCCGAAGGCCATCAGGCTGCCGGTGAAGGTCACGAAGCCCAGCAGCACCTCCATCGTCAGCGCGAACGTGGTGAACGCCGAGATGTGGGGCTCGTTGTTGTAGTACTCGGCCGTGCCGACCAGGCCGGCGGCCAGCGCGCCGAAGGCGTGCGAGAGCGCGACCCGCTGCGGCATCGCCGTCATCGGCACGTAGATCGACATCAGGGTGCCGATGGTTGAGCCGATGACGAACGCGACGATGATCCAGGTGTAGGTGACGATCTCCTTCTGGACCAGGGTGCCGATGATCGCGGCCAGCATCCCCAGCTCGGCCGCGCGCAGGCCGTTACGGGCCGTCTTCGGCTGGGTGATCCCCTTCAGGCCGACGATGAACAGGCCGCCGGCGGCCAGGTAGCACAGTGGAACGACCCAGTCGTTCACCGGCCGGCTCCCTTCGTCTTGGCGGCCGCGGCCGCGCCGCGGGGCCGGAACATCTTCAGCATCCGGTCGGTGATCAGGAAGCCGCCGACGACGTTGATCGTCGAGGCGGTGACGGCGATCGTCCCCAGCGCCGTCGACACCGCGCCGTGGTGGGCGCCCGCGATGGCCAGGCTGCCGACCAGGGAGATGCCGGCGACGGCGTTCGTCAGCGACATCAGCGGGGTGTGGAACAGCGGCGGCACCCGCCGGATGACCTCGAAGCCGACGAACGTCGCCAGCAGGAACACGTACAGTCCGGTCTCGATCTTCGTGGGCATGTCAGCTCCCGGTCTGGAGGGTCAGCTGGGCGGTCGGGGCGTCCGCGGCGGGGACCGGGCCGGCGCTGCCCGGCACGGTGTTCGCCGGCACGGCGGGAGCCGCGTCCAGCGGGCCCAGGCCGAGGGCCGCGCGCACCCGGGGCCCGACGACCTGCCCGCCGTGCGTCACGAGCGTCCCCGCGATGATCTCGTCGGCCGGGTCGAGGCTGAGCCGCCCGTCGGTGAGGACGTGGCCCAGGAAGGTGGCCAGGTTCTTCGCGTACATCCGGCTGGCGTGGGCCGGGACGGTCGCCGGCAGGTTCGTCGGCGCGAGGATCGTCACCCCGCCGACGACCGTGACCTCGTCCGGCCGGGACAGCTCGCAGTTGCCGCCGCTGGCCGCCGCCGTGTCGACGATCACCGAACCCGGGGCCATCCCGGCGACCATGTCCGCCGTGACCAGCACCGGCGCCGGCTGGCCCGGCACCTGGGCGGTGGTGATCACCACGTCGTGGGCGGCGACGACCGCGCCCAGCGCCTCGCGCTGGCGGCGGTAGAAGTCGTCGTCCATCGCCGCCGCGTAGCCGCCGGCGCCGTCGGCTTTCGCCGTGTCCAGGTCGAGCTCGATGAACGTCGCGCCGACCGACTCGACCTGCTCCCGGGAGGCGGCGCGCACGTCGTAGGCCGACACTCGGGCGCCGAGGCGGCGGCAGGTCGCGATCGCCTGCAGGCCGGCGACACCGGCCCCGATGACCAGCGCCCGCGCCGGCGGCAGCGTGCCGGCCGCCGTCGTCAGCATCGGGAAGATCTTGTCGAGCCCCTCGGCGGCGAGCAGCGCCGACTTGTAGCCAGCCAGCGCGGCCTGCGACGACAGGACGTCCATCGCCTGAGCCCGGGTGATGCGGGGCAGCAGCTCGAGCGCGAAGCTCGTGACCCCGGTGGCGGCCAGGCGCTCGGCGGCGGCGGGGAAGCCGAGCGGGTCGGCCAGCCCGACCGTGATCTGCCCGGCGCCCAGCTGTCCGACCAGCTCGTCCAGCTCGGCGGGCCGGGCGCCCGGCGCGTTCACGAACAGCACGACGTCCGCGTCGAACACCTCGGCCCGGGCGCCGACCCGGCAGCCTCGTTCGGCGTAGGCGCCGTCGGCGAAGCCCGCCGCCGTGCCGGCTTCCGCCTCGACGAGAATCTCGTGGCCGAGCTTGGCGACGGTGGCCGCCTCCATCGGTGTCAGCGCCACCCGCCGTTCACCGGCGGCCGTTTCCCGGACCACGCCGATCTTCACGCCGCCCTCCCGCCGCCCGTCGGGGCCGCGGTCCGCGCCGCCGGGCCACCCGGGGGGCGGAAGCATTCGCGGAATCGGGCTCGTGGCATTTCCTGACGCATTCTGTCCTCCGCTTTTCGCCGCCGGGGCGCCGGCGACGGAGTGGGGGTCGGCGCGGCGTCATCAGCGCCGCGGGAGAACACGAATGTGGCGGGCGCCCGTTTCGGACGTCAATCGCTTGTGCGGGCGCCCGCGGTGTGCTGCCGGGGGGATCCCCCGGCCGGCGGCCGGCGGGTTTCACCGGTGAATACGCGGGGTTTCGCGCTGGCGGTCGTGCCGGTCGGAGGCGATGCTGGCCGTGGCTGGTCAGCCGCCGATCAGCCGCCGATCAGCCGCCGATCAGCCGCCGATCAGCCGCCGATCAGCCGCCGATCGGCCGCCGATCGGCGGCCGATCAGCCGACGTGGACGGCCGGCCGCCGATCGGGGTCGGGCTCGGCCTCGCGCAGCACCTCACGCGTGACCGGTGCCACCTCGCCGACCCCGAAGAACAGGAACCGGACGAAATTGCGCAGCGGATTCCCCTCGGTCCATTCGAAATAGATGTGCGGCTGCCGGCCGGTGGTGTCACGCAGATGCAGCGCGAGCGCGGCGATGGCGTTCGGCACCGACGGGCTGGAGAGCTTCAGCACCCGGTATCCGTGCCGGCTCTCGCCGACCACGGAAAGCTCACTCTCGAACTCGGAGGAGTCCGGGACGGTCACCTCGACGAACAGCAGCACGTCATCTTCGGGAATGTGCAGGTCGTGGCGCTCGGCCAGTTCCTTCGTCCGGTAGTCCGCCGCGTCACGGGCGATCGGCTCGTGCGCGACCAGCCGCAGCGGCCCGCGCGCGCTCGCCTCCGTCACGAACCGCTCGGCGGTGGCATCCAGCCGGACACCGGTCACCCGCAGCTCGAACGCCCGCACGATCCGGGAGCCGAAGGACACCACGATGATCGTCACAATGAAGATCGAGCCGATGATGATCCCGTCCGGCCGTTCGACGATGTTCGCGATCGTCGTGTAGACGAACACCCCCGTGATGGCCGCGAAGCCGAGCCCGGCGGCCCGGTGCCGGCGCCGGGCGGACACGATCGTCACCGACAGCGCGGCCGAGGTGATCAGCACCAGCACCCCGGTCGCGTACGCGCCGCCCTGCTTGTCCACCGAGGCGTGGAAGAACACCGTCACCGCGAATCCGATCAGGGTGAACACCAGCACCAGGGGGCGGACGGCCCGGGCCCAGTGCGGCGCCATCCCGTAGCGGGGCAGGTAGCGGGGGACCAGGTTGAGCAGCCCGGCCAGCGCCGAGGCGCCGGCGAACCACAGGATGGTGATCGTGCTGACGTCGTAGACCGTCCCGAACGCGCCGCCGCACAGGTCGTGGGCCAGAAACGCCAGTGCCCGGCCGTTGGCCGGCCCACCCGGGTGGAAGTACTCCGGCGGGATGAGCACGGTGGTGACCACGCTGCTGGCCAGCAGGAACACGCTCATGATCGCCGCCGCGGTGGTCAGCAGCCGCCGCGCGCCCTGGATCCGCCCCCGGGGATCGGCGTCGGTGTCGGACTCGTCGCCCCGGATGAGCGGCATGACGGCCACCCCGGTCTCGAAGCCGGACAGGCCGAGGGCCAGCTTCGGGAACACGAGCAGCGCGAAGCCGGCCAGCAGCAGCGGGTTGGGATGTTCGTTGACCAGCAGCCGGTGCCACTCGGTCAGCAGCGACGGGTGGGTGAACACCTTGACCAGCCCGGCCCCGACGACCACCGTGTTCAGGGTCAGGTAGACGGCGACGAGGACGACGGCGATCCCGACCGCCTCGGTGAACCCGCGCAGGAACACCGCCGCCAGCAGGGCCAGCAGGACGAGGGTGACCGCCACCTGGTGGCCCTCGAGAAAGCCGGGCGCGTACGGGTTGGCGAGGATGTGCTCGGTCGCGTCGGCCGCGGAGAGCGTGATGGTGATCAGGAAGTCGGTGGCCGCGAAGCCGAGCAGGACCAGCACCAGCAGCTTTCCGGTCCACCAGGGCAGCTGCTTTTCCAGGATGGCGATCGAGCCCTCGCCGTTCGGGCTGACCCGGGCCACCTGCCGGTAGACCGGGAGCGCTCCCACCAGCGTCACCGCGACCAGCACGGCGGTGGCGACGGGCCCGGTCGCGCCGGCCGCGAGCGCGGCGATGCCCGGCTGGTAGCCCAGCGTCGAGAAGTAGTCGACGCCGGTCAGGCACATGACCTGCCACCAGGGATGGCGCCGGTGCTCGCTCGCCGGTTGGGTGTGCGGGCCGCTGTGCCGGCGGGCGTTCTCGACCAGGCCCTCCAGCAGCCAGGAGCGCACCCGTGCGCGGGCCGCGGGAACGCCCTCCCGCTCGGCCCCCACGTCCACCGCCATCGATGCCGCCGCCCGTCCCGTCGTCCCGGTCTCGTGTCGTCCCGCCGGCCGTTGGCCAGCGGAGTTCCCCACCAGTCTGGCTGGGCGGTGCACGCGGGTGAGCAGCGGTGTCCCGAGCGGCGTGACAGGCTTGGCGCACGCGGGTGATGACGGACGGCCTGACCGGCGCGCGGCCGGCCTGGCGGGCCCCGGGGCGGCGCACGCCGTCAGCTCAACGTGGGAACAACAACAGTCACTGACTGGACGACATCTCACCAATTCGGTGGATTCATTCGCCCGTCACGATCTGGATACATGGTTGGAACCGTCGCTGCCGATCGTGCGCGGTGACGCGTCCCGCGGCCGGGCGAGGTCGTCAACGCGTCGCGCGTCGGCGACTTGGGGACGACGGGAGAAACATGCCCTTTAACTACAATGCTATGGACACCGGCAGCACCGCGTGGTTGCTGGCCAGCTCGGCGCTCGTTCTCATCATGACGCCGGGTCTGGCCTTCTTCTACGGTGGCATGGTCCGGGTCCAGAACGTCCTCGGAATTCTCATGCAGAACTTCTTCTGCATGGGCATCGTGAGCCTGGTGTGGGTGCTGTTCACCTACAGTATCGCCTTCGGCGGCCAGGACGGAGTCTTCGGCGGATTTCACTTCGCCGGCCTCCAGCACCTCAACGAACAGGTACCCGGCTACGCCGGGCCGCTCGCGCAGACGATCCCGCCGATCGTGTTCGCCTCGTTCCAGCTGATGTTCGCCATCATCACCCCGGCGCTCATCACCGGTGGCAGCGCCGACCGGATGCGCTTCGGCGGCTTCGCCGTCTTCATCACCCTGTGGTCGGTCCTGGTCTACGCGCCGGTGGCGCACTGGGTGTTCTCGCCGACCGGATGGCTGTTCAAGCGGGGCGCCGAGGACTTCGCCGGCGGCACGGTGGTCCATGCCAACTCGGGCGCGGCCGCGATTGCCCTGGCCCTGGTCCTGGGCCGTCGGCGGGGCTGGCCGAGCAGCCAGTTCCGGCCGCACAACGTGCCCTTCGTCCTGCTCGGCGCGGCGCTGCTGTGGTTCGGCTGGTTCGGTTTCAACTCCGGGTCGGCGCTGTCCGCCGGAAAGCTGGCCGGGTTCGCCTTCATGAACACCAACACGGCGACCGCCTGCGCGATGCTGGGCTGGATTCTCGTCGAACGCCTGCGGGACGGCCAGGCGACCACGCTCGGAGCGGCCTCCGGCGCGGTTGCCGGGCTGGTGGCCATCACGCCGGCCTGTGGCTTCGTCTCGCCGCTGGGCTCGGTCGTCATCGGGTTCATCGCCGGCACCGCCTGCGCCCAGGCCACGGCCATCAAGGGAAAGGTCGGCATCGACGACGCCCTGGACGTCGGGGCGGTGCACCTCGTCGGCGGCTCCCTCGGCGCGCTGCTCATCGGCTTCTTCGGCACCGTCGACACCGGGGGGAAGGACGGGATCTTCTACGGCGGTGACGCCCACCTGCTCACCGAGCAGGCACTGGCGGTCGTGTCCGTGGTCGGCTACTCGTTCCTCGTGTCACTGATCATCGGCTTCGGTATCAAGGCGGTCTGGCGGCTGCGCCTTTCCTCCGACGAGGAGATGATCGGAATGGATCTCGTGCTGCACGGTGAGAACGCCTACGACTTCAGCGCGCCGATGTCCGTGAGCCATGAGCGCTGGCCCGACCAGTGAAACACCTGATATCGAAAGCCCGTTGTACCGGACAAATCGGCTGTCCCGAGCGCGGCGGTCCCTGAGTAACAGTTGTTCCCCGACCGCCGGGGGCGCGCGGACGTGGTGGCGGGCCCTTGGGGGGTGGGGCCCGCCACCACGTTCATATCCGGCGGCCCGGGGACGGGCCGCGCGGTGGTCCGCCGAAGGCCGGCCGCCCGGCGGGCGGCACCTACCGGTGGTAGAGCGCGAAGCTGTAGAAGATGGAAATCGGCCAGAGAATCGTGGCCGCCACCGCCGTCAGCAGGCTGCTCAGCACGTGGCCGTCCCAGTCGGTGAACTTCCAGTATCCCTGCGCGATGGTTATGATCAGGCCGATGATCAGATAAACAATCGTGCCGAGGCTCACCGATCCGTATGTCCTGGTGCCAACCCGGGCGGCCATGTCTGCTCCTTGTGGATGAATGCCGTCTGCCGCGATCGATCTACCCCGTCCGTTCCGCCTCATGCCTGCCGGGTCCCATAATTTCCGTTGATGCCGGCGCGGAGCGCCCACTGCCCGGTCGGCCCCGGTGGCGCCCGGCCCCGGCGGCGCCCGGCCCGGCCCGGGCCGGGGCCGGGCCGGGCGCTGACCGGGGCCTGACCGGAGCCTGGTGATGGTCTGGCCAGGGCCGGGCGGGGTTCGGAAATGGGGCCTTCCGGCCCCTGTCTCCCGCCGAACCCGCGGCATACGCTCTACTTGCCCGTCCTCCGCGAGCGACGTTCCCCCCGTACGGCCGCTAGCGGAGGACGGGCTTCGTACTGTCCGAACTGGGTCAGTCGGCTTTCCTGACTCCCAGCAATGGCTCCGTCGCGGCTGATTCGCCCTTCCGCCGGGCCGGGTTGGGGCCGGCCGCGATATCTACAACGGACGGACAATTACTACCCATGTTACTGGCCGTGGCCCCGTTGCGCCGGTACGTTCACTGAGGCCAGGCCGGCGGCGGGGCGGCTGGCGGAAATCCACGGTTGTGGGCCGACGACCGTTCCCGTCGTGGAGGAACGCGTGAGGCCATCATCACGACCGCGCCGGGCGACGACCGCGCTCACCGCCGCGCTCGCCCTCGGGGTGACGGCCGGGTCGCTCGTCGCCTGCGGCGGCGGGCACCGCGAACCCCCGGTGACCCTGGCTCAGCTTATGGCCGAGGCCGCGCTGCATCCCGAAGCCGGCGCTCCGACCGCGTCGAGCACCGAGTCCAGCGTTCCCTCGGCCGCGCCCGGCCCCCGTCCCGGCGCCACCCACGACGGCCGGGCCAGCGCCTACAGCCTCGGTGGCAGTCCCGGCAGCTGCAACTACGACAACACCTCCGACGCGACCGGCGGGATGTACGCGGCCCTCGGTGCCACCGACTACGCCGGCTCGGACGCCTGCGGCGCCTACCTGTCCGTGACCGGCCCGGGCGGATCGGCCGTCGTGCGGGTCGTCGACGAGTGCGGAAGCTGCGCCCCGGGGTCGATGACGCTCAGCCCGGCGGCCTACGCCCAGATCGCCCCGGGCGCTTCGGGGCCGGTCGTCGTGCGCTGGTCGCTGACCAGCCCGGCTCAGATCGGCCCGGTCCAGTTCGAGGTACGCGACGGGTCGTCCTCCTGGTGGCTCGGCATCCAGCCGCGCGGCTACCGCAACCCCGTGAGCAAGCTGGAGATCTTGGTCCAGGGCGTCTGGCAGGACCTCGCCCGCCAGAACTACAACTACTTCGTCGGGCCGTCCGGCTTCGGGCCCGGGCCGTTCGACGTGCGCATCACCGACATCTACGGGCAGTCCGTGATCGCCACCGGCATCACCCTCAGCCCCGGTCTGCTGCAGACCAGTCACGTCCAGTTCCCGAGCCGCTGACGCGGCGCTCCGGCTACTCCGCCTCACCTCCCGCGGCTCGGACAGGCCGCGACAGGCCGCGACAGGCCGCGACATGCTGCTCGCCCGACGTGCCGCCGGCACCGCCAGGTGATTGGCTGGTCGGCGCCCCGGGATCCGGGCCGGCAGGTGAGGAGGCAGGCGGACGTGCATGGCGACCGTGAGATCGTCGAGATGCTCAACGGGGTGCTGACCAACGAGTTGACCGCCGTGAACCAGTACTTCCTGCACTCCCGCATGCAGAAGAACTGGGGCTACGAACGCATCTCCGAGCACACCTACCACGAGTCGATCGACGAGATGAAGCACGCCGACCGGCTCATCCACCGGCTGCTCTACCTCGGCGGCCACCCGAACCTGCAGCGGCTGCACACCCTGCGGATCGGGGAGACAGTCCCGGAGCAGATCGCCGTCGACCGTGAGCACGAGACGACCGCGCTGGAGGACCTCCGGTCCGGGATCGCCCTGGCCCGGGCGAAGGGCGACATCGGCTCCGCGGTGCTCCTGGAGCACATCCTGACCTCGGAAGAGGATCACATCGACTGGCTGGACGCCCAGCTGGAGCTCATCGAGCAGGTCGGCGCGGCCCAGTACCTGGCGCGGCAGATCCACGACGACGACTGAGCGCGGGCGCCGGCTCGCCGCTCTCGGCCGCCGCGGCCGGCTCGTCGGGGTAGGGGTGCTCCAGCGCGGGCCGGGCGGCGGTGGGGTAGGGGTCCAGGTTGCTGGCGCCGCCGGCGGTCCCGATCTCGCCGATGGCCCGGCTGGCCGGCCCCACGTTGGCGAAGCGGGGCTCACTGTCCTCACCCGCCCGCTGGTGCCGGCCGAAGGCGCTGGCATAACGCCACATTCGCAGGTAGCCGTGGGCCAGATGGGTGTGGTAGTCGAGATCGCCGGTCGTGGCGAACTCCTCGGCGCAGCCCAGGTCCGCGCGCGGGCAGCGGTAGGCCATGGCGGTCTCCCCTCCGCGCGCCGCCGGCGGCGGCGCGCTCGCGGCGTTCGTCCCGCTTCTACCCGCCCGAGCGGCTGGTCACCCGCGCCGCCGCGACCTGCGTCACTTCCGGCACGTGACGACCGGGCCCCTCCGGCGCCGGCGGCGGCCACGCGGGAGACTGATGCGCATGACCGAGGGCGTTGGGCTGAGCGAAGGGGCGGCGGACGAGGCCGTCGACATCTGCCGGGACCTGCTGCGCATCCCGTCGGTGAACCGGGGCAACGGCGACGGCGACGAACGGGCCGCCGCCGAGTACGTCGCCGCGGCGCTGGCCGAGGTCGGTATCGAGCCCACCGTCCTGGAGTCCGAACCCGGCCGGACCAGCGTGATCGCCCGGATCCCCGGCGCCGACCGCTCCCGTCCAGGGCTGCTCATCCACGGCCATCTCGACGTCGTGCCGGCCGACGCGGCCGACTGGCGGTTCGACCCGTTCGCCGGCGAGATCGCCGACGGCTGCCTGTGGGGGCGCGGCGCGATCGACATGAAGGACATGGACGCGATGACGCTGGCCGTCGTCCGCGACCGGGTCCGGACCGGCCGGGTGCCGCCCCGCGACGTCGTACTGGCCTTCGTCGCCGACGAGGAGGCCGGCGGCGGGCTCGGCGCCCGCTGGCTGGTCGAGAACCATCCCGGCCTGTTCGACGGCTGCTCCGAGGCGATCAGCGAGGTCGGCGGCTTCTCCTACACCGTGTCCGACGACCTGCGCCTCTACCTGATCGAGACGGCCCAGAAGGGCCTGGCCTGGATGAAACTGACCGTGGCCGGCCAGGCCGGGCACGGCTCGATGATCAATGACGACAACGCGGTGACCGCGCTGTGCGAGGCCGTCGCCCGGGTCGGGCGCCACCGCTTCCCGCTGGTCATCACCCCGACGGTCCGGGCCTTCCTGACCGAGGTCGGCGACGCTCTGGGCATCGAGATCGACGCCGACGACCCGGAGAGCGCGGTCACCAAGCTCGGCCCGATCGCCCGGATGATCGGCGCGAGCCTGTCGAACACGGCCAACCCGACGCAGCTCGACGCCGGGTACAAGGTCAACGTCATCCCGGGCGAGGCGAGCGCCCACGTCGACGGCCGGTTCCTGCCCGGGCAGGAGGAGGAGTTCCTCCGCCAGATCGACGAGTTGCTCGGCCCGGACGTCCGGCGCGAGTGGGTCGTGCACGACCAGGCGCTGGAGATCCCGTTCTCGGGCCCGCTGGTGGCGGCGATGGGCTCGGCGCTGCGCTCCGAGGACCCGGCCGCCCGGCCGATCCCGTACATGATGTCCGCCGGGACCGACGCGAAGTCGTTCTCCCGGCTGGGCATCAGCTGCTACGGTTTCGCGCCCCTGCTGCTGCCACCCGACCTGGAGTTCGCCGGGATGTTCCACGGGGTGGACGAGCGGGTGCCGCTGGAGGGGCTGCGGTTCGGCGCGCGGGTGCTCGACCGCTTCCTGTCGCTGGCCTGACCCGGTCGCGGCGCGCCCGGGCGGGCCGCCGGTCGCGGCGGCGGGTGGGGACGGGTTCCGCCAGCCGCGCTCAGGTCGGCAGGTAGCCGGGAGCGGCGCCGGCCCGCCGCCGGCGGCGCAGGACGGCCCGGCGAGAGCCGTCCGGGAACAGCCGCAGCCGCTCCAGCTCCCAGTCGCCGAACATCGCGTGCAGCGTGAGCACGCTCTGCGCGGTGGACCGGTCGGTGCCGGGCGGCAGGTACAGGCTCTGGTATTCCAGGTTCATGACGTCACCGTTAGGGGAAGGTTGACGGCTCGAGTCCAGATCGCTAACGACGGGACCCATCGAAGCACGTTTCGCGGGCCGGTGGGAGCCAGATCCGTCCACCTCGCCGGCCGGCGGCCCCGGACGGGGATCATCGCCCGGCCGCGAGGGCGACCGGGCGGCTACGGAACGTAGGCGTTGACGAAGACGAGCGTCGCGTAGCCGAACATCGCCACCGTCGAGGCGGCGGCGGTCACGGCGTAGACCTCCCGCCGCCGGGTGAGGTCGGCCGCCACGAACAGGAACGGGAAGACCGCGTACAGGTAGCGCTCGGAGGAGTCGAGGTTGCTGCCGGTCAAGATCGTCACGAACGTCAGCGCCGCCCAGACGGTGTAGCTCGCCGGCAGCCGGCGGGCCATCACCACCGTGAGCAGGGCGAAGGCGACAAGCCACGGTACGTGCAGCGCGGTGCCGACGTGGCCGTGCAGGACGCCGCTGGCCGCGTCGGCCAGCACCTGGACCGGGTTGCTGGACGCGCCGTGCAGGTCGGCCTGGCGCTGGACGCGCAGCGGCAGCAGCGCGTCACCGTAGGTGCGGCGCACCCAGGCCAGGTAGCAGCCGGCACCGATCAGCGGCCCGGCCACCGCGAGTGCGCGCAGAGCCCAGGCCGCCGGATCCCCCCTGGAGCCGGCGGCCGCCGCCCGGCGGGCGCCGGGCCGGTGGTCTCGGGGCCGGCGGAGCCAGCCCGCGTCCCGGGCCGCCTCGACGAGCAGCGGGGCCACCAGCAGCACGCCGACCGGCCGGCACAGGGCGGCCAGCGCGCCGGCGAACGCGGCCCACTCCCAGCGGCGGGTGCGGGCCGCGGCCAGGCAGACCACCGCGAACAGGCCGAACAGGGCCTCGGCGTAGCCCATGACCAGGACGAACGCTGGCGGGGCCAGCGAGGCGAACACGACGGTCCGGCGGACGAGCCCGGCCACGTCGGCCGGGCCGTCCACCCCGGCCCCGCGCCCGCCGTCGCCACCGTCGGCGCCGGCGAAGGCGGCCCGGCGGGTGAACTCGGCCCGGGCCAGGGCGGCCACCGCCGCCACGAACGCGAGCGCGACCAGGTTGACCAGCACGATGAGCACGCCGCCGCTATGGCCGCGCAGCCCCGGCAGCGCGGCCAGCCCCCGCACCGCCAGCGGGAGCAGCGGGAAGAAGCGGAGGCTTTCCCGGCCCATCCCGGCATAGCCGTGCGTCGCGATCCCCGCGTACCAGCCGGCGTCGAAGCCGAGCAGGCCGATCAAGTGACGCGGCCGGCCGCCGGGGCCCGCGGAGACGAACCCGTGGTGGACGGCCAGCGACGCGGCGGCGTAGGCGGCGGCGACGACCAGCCTGGCCGCCACCCAGGCCGCCAGGATCGTCCGCCACGGCAGAACGGCCAGCCGATCACGGACCGTGTCCGGGGCCGGGACCGGCCGCGCGCCGAGCCCAGTCACTCCCACCATGCGGGGCCGCCTCCCTCAGGCCGGCGCGGTCAGGCCGGCACCGCTACGGCCGGAACCGCAGCAGCGCGTAGCTCTCGCTGGTGACCTGGGACGGGTCGGCCTGCTTCATCACCTCGTCGGCGTTCGGCCGCCGGTTCTGCAGCTCGCCGCGCACCTCGGTGCACAGCGTCTCGAACGTCTGGTAGCTGCCCGAACCGGCCATGAACACGGTGTGGCCCGGCCCGGCCTCGGCCAGCGCCCGGTCGGCGATCTCCGTCCCGTTGGCGGCCAGGTTGCGGTCGGAGTAGTCGACCCAGTCGACCCGGTCCGGCCCGGCGTAGGTCGGGACGACGTGGACCCTGACCCCGGCCGGGACCGTCCGGGACAGGCCCGGGCCGAGCTGGTCGGGGCAGACCAGCAGGACATCGCCCGGCAGCGCGAGGCGGCCCAGCGTCGACCCGGCCTGGCCGGCCTGGGTCCGCTCCTTCCAGACCTCCTGGGCGCCGGCCAGCAGGCCGATGACGGCGGCCAGCGCCACCACGGCCCGGAAGGTCCTCGCCTTGGCCAGCCGCGTCGCGCCCAGGCCGATGACCAGCAGGAACGGGACGAACGCCGTGGCCGTGTACCGGTCGGCCCAGGCGTTGCCGACGAGCTGCCCGGCCGCGACCGCGATAACCAGGGTCAGGGTGGCCAGGAAGAACAGGGTGCGGCCCGGCTCGCGCCCGCGCAGGTCGATCAGGATGTGCCGGCCGTCGACCGCCTGCCCGGCGATGCCGGCCGCGGCCAGCCCGGTGATCAGCAGGAGGAGCAGCCGGCCCATCGTGGTCGGCCCGCCGGCCCACTGGCCGTAGGCGTGGGCGACGGCGGCGAACGACGCCGGGTCACCCCAGGGCGTCCCGGTGTGCTTCATCTGGAAGGCGAACTCGGGCAGCCACACCGCGAAGATCACCGCGCCGATGCACAGGCCGCCGAACGCGGCGATCGGGCCGCGCGTCCCCCAGCCCGGCCGGGGCCGGATCGTCACCAGCACCAGCCACAGCCCGACGGTCAGCAGCAGGTAGAGCGACCAGTAGTGGGTCAGCGCGACCCCGGCCGCGCACACGCCCAGCGCCAGCACCGAACGGGGCGACGGGGCGTGCAGGACCCGCTCGAGCGCCAGCCCGCCGCAGGCGGCGAGCAGGACGATCAGGCTGTACATCCGCGTCTCGGTCGCGAAGTACAGCGCGAACGGCGAGGTCAGGTACAGCAGCACCGTCACCCGGGCGGCGAGCGGGCCGACGACCCGGCGGGCGAGCACGAACAGCGGCCAGGCCGTGACGATGTTGAGCGTGGCCGACATCGCCCGGACGGCCGACGTGCTCGTCCCGAACAGCTCCATCCAGACGTGCAGGAGCAGGTAGTACAGCGGCGGCGAGCCGTCCTGGCGCAGGCCGTCGAACAGCGTCGTCCCCGCCCCGTGCAGCGGCAGTCGGGAGATGGCGACGCTCTGCGCCTCGTCCAGCCACAGCGACTGGGTCGCGGTGAACCGGATGACGACGGCCGCCGCCACCACCAGGCCCAGAACGACCGTGAACAGCTGGGCCGCCCGGTCGGGCTGGCCCGTGTTCGCCTCCCGCGCTGGCTCCGGCCTACGGCCGGCCGGTCGCAGCGCAACGTCGGTCACAGTTTTCCGCCTTTATCGAAGAGACGACCGATGGAAACCGGTGGAGAAACCCGTGCGTCCCGGCTCAGGCCGACGGGCGGCGGGTGGAGGCTTCCTCGTGGTAGTCCTCGTCCACGTTGACCGACCACACGTCGTGGTTCTTGCCGTCGACCATGTTCTCGACGGTCAGCACGGCGGTGAACATGGAGTGGTCCTGGTTGTTGTAGCGGTGCATGCCGTTACGGCCGACCGGGTGCACGTTCGGCGTGTTCTCGGCCAGCCAGCCGCGCATGATCTCGACGTTCTTCTTGTAGTCGCTGTCGTAGTACGGGTAGGCCTTGGGCATCCGCACGACGAAGCCGCGCTCGACCTGGTCGGCCTGCACGAAACCGAGCCGGGCCAGCTCCTTCGTCCCCAGCGCGATCAGGTCCTCGTCGGAGCTTTCCCACATCTCGTCGCCGGCGAAGACGAAGTACTCGAGGCCCAGGCAGCCCCGGCCCTCCTTGACCAGGAACGGCGACCAGGACGCGAAGTTCTGGATCCGGCCGACCTTCACGTCACGGGAGTGGATGTAGATCCAGTTGTCGGGGAAGCCGGCCGACTCCGGCACGACCAGCGCGACGGTGAGGAAGTCGCGGTAGCGCAGGGCGTCCGCGGCGGCCAGCACGTGCGCCGGCGGGGCCGGGTCCATGGCCTTCAGCAGCGAGGAGAACGACATCGAGGAGATGATCTCGTCGGCGTCGTAGTGGGTCTCGGCGCCGATGTCGGTCCGGCTGGCCTCCGGCGCGCCGGCGCCGGGGCCGTAGCCGCCGGTGACGGTCGTGGTCAGGCCGGTGGCCCGCCCGCCCGAGTGGTGGATCTTGCTGACCTTCTCCTCGAAGATGATCCGGCCGCCCTTGCCGTCAATCTTGGTGGCGGCGGTCTCCCACATCATTCCGGGGCCGTACTTCGGGTACTGGAACTCCTCGATCAGCGAGGTGATCTCTTTCTGGTTCCGCTTCGGCAGGACCGCGTTGATGATGGCGTTCGACAGTGACAGGCTCTTCACCCGCTGCGCGGCCCAGTCCGAGGGCATCTCGCTGACCGGCACGCCCCAGACCTTTTCGGTGTAGGTCTTGAAGAACGTCCGGTACAGGCGCCAGCCGAACCGGGCGACCAGCCAGCTCTCGTAGTCGCTCTGGTCCTTCGGCGGCCGGATGCGCGCGGCGGCGTAGGAGGCGATGCACTTGGCCGCCTCCACATAGCCCAGGTTGCGCAGGGCGTTACCCGCCTTGAGGGGGTAGTCGTACAGTTTCCCGTTATAGAAGATGCGGCTCGAGCGGGGCCGCAGCAGGAAGTCCTCGTCCGGCAGGATCTCGTGCCAGAGCTTCTCGACCTCGGGAACCTTCGTGAAGAACCGGTGGCCGCCGATGTCGAACCGCCAGCCCTCACGCTCGGCGGTGCGGCTGATGCCGCCGGCGATCGAGTCGCCCTCCAGGATCGTCACGGGCACGTCCCGCTTCACCAGTTCCCAGCCGGCGGTCAGGCCGGCCGGCCCGGCTCCGATGATGACGACGTTGGGCTTTTCGGCCACTGCGCTTTACCTCTCCCTGACTTTGCGCGTCACCGTCACGTCCGCGCGTTCCACAGGCCCGCTCAGCATCTCCGCGTCGACCCGGTGGCCCAGTCTCGCACGCCTGCCGCGCCTACCCGAGCGGCACCCCTCCCCGGTTAGTCGCGTTTCCTCCGAGCCGGTGTTAGCGGGTTTGCCGACGGCTGGTATACCCCGCGCCGGCCGCGCGGCCACGCCCGGGTGGGCTCACCCGGCCGGCCCACGCCGGCTCGGGCGGGTGGCCCGGCCACGCGGTCTGGCCACGCGGTCTGGCCACGCGGTCTGGCCACGCGGTCTGGCCACGCGGTCTGGCCACGCGGTCTGGCATGGTGCCCTCATGGCTGATCCCCTACCCGTCCCGGGCGAGAGGGCGCCCGTCGCCGGCCTGGCCGAGGCGCAAAACCATCCGGAGCGGGGGATCCGGCGACGGCTGGCCCGCGGCCGCTCCGGGCTTCCCGCCGTGCCGGCGCTGATGGGCGGATGGGTCTGCGTGGCCGCCGGCATCAACGGCAACGACGGGCGGGGGAGCTGGCCGCTGGCCTTCAGCCTGGCCGGTCTGCTCCTGGTCGCCGGTGGCTGCCTGGCCCTGGCCCGGGCACGCCGCCGTCGTGGTGGCCCAGTGCTCGCGGGCGAGGCGGGCGGACAGGCCCAGCCGGAGCCCACCGGCGGGGTACCCGGCCGCGCCGCCTGGTACCTGGTCGCGGCGGCGGTGGCGGCGGGCGCGGCGCACCGGCCGCGGTACTACGCGACCGGCCGCTGGGCGGCGGTGTCCGACATCACGGGAATCCTGGCCGCGTTCCTGGCCGCCGCGGCGATCGTGGCCTGGGCCGCGCCCGGGCAGCGCGCCGGCCGGTCGGCGGCGGGCCGGTTGGCCGCCGTGACGAGGGGGCCCGGGTTCTTCGGAGCGGCTCTCGCGCTGGCCACCGTGTCCGGGGTGACGATGATCCTGGCCGCGCCGGTACCGAGGATCGACGTCTGGTACCTGCTTCAGGGCTCCGGCCGGGGCCTGCTCCACGGGGCGGACATGTACCGGCAGAGCTGGGCACCCAGCCGGGTCGGGTACCCGGTGCCAGGACTGTTCGACGTCTACCCGTACCTGCCGGTGACCACGGTGGCGCTGCTGCCGGCCCGCCTCCTGCTGGGGGACGTCCGCTACGGGCTGCTGGCCGCCCTCCTGCTCGCGGCGGTCCTCATCCGCCGGACCGGCGCGGGCCGGGCGGCCCCGCCCGCGCTCGGGCTGCTGGTGGTCCTGTTCCCGGAGTCGATGTACGCGCTGCAGCAGGCCTGGACCGAACCGCTGCTCGTCGCCGCCCTGGCCGGGGCGGTCGTCGCGATCTCCTCCGGGCGGCGGACGCTCGCCGTCGTGTGCGTCGCGGCCGCCCTGGGCAGCAAGCAGCACGTCGCGCTGCTGCTGCCGCTGCTGGCCGCCTGGCCGGCGTTCGGGCCCCGCCGGGCGCTGGCGGCGGCCGGCCTGGCCGCCGCCGCCGTCGCCCCGTGGGTCGCGGCCGGCCCGGGCGACTTCTGGCACGACGCCGTCCGGGTGAACCTGGACTACCCGGTGCTGGCCAACTCCCTGTCGGTGCCGGGCTGGCTCGACCGCTACGGGATCACGCTGGGCTTCGCGCCGATCGCGGTCGTGCTGGCCGCCTCCTATCTGCTGGCCTGGCGTCCGCGCGGGGACGCGGCCGGCTTCTGCGCCGGCTCCGCCCTGGTCCTGCTGACCCTCGACGTCATGAACAAGCAGTCGTTCTTCAACCACTACACACTGCCGATGGGCCTGCTGGTACTGACCGTGGCCGCCCTCGACGGCGGGCCCGGCCCGGGCGCGCCGGCCGCCCACGAGCCGGCCGGATCCGCCGCGCGGCCCTGACACCCGGCGCGGCCCTGACACCCGGCGCGGCCCTGACATCCGGCGCGGCCCTGACATCCGGCGGGGCCCCGGAGGTCAGCGCAGTGTCGAGAACCGTTCCAGCGATGCCCCCTCGAACAGGTTCGACTTCTCGACCTGGACCGTCCGGTCCCGCAGGACCGCCAGCTGGTCGGACAGGACCGCGCAGGCCCCCTCCAGTGTCCGGTAGCCGTCCGCCCGCACCAGGAAGATCGCGTGGTCGGGACCGGCCATCGTGTTGACCTCGGCCGCGAACTGCGCCCCGCTGGCCTGCTCCATCCGCTGGGCGTAGTCGACCCAGTCGACCAGCGCCGGCCCGGCCGGGTCGGCGTAGGCGATCTGGCGGACCTGGAGATCCGAGCGCCGGGAGATGGCCCGGTAGACCGCCGGGGCCAGCTGGTCAGGGCAGTAGGCGACGACGTCGTCCGGCCGGGCCAGCGCGGCGATCCTCGTGGCGATCTGGCCGGCCTGCGTCCGCTCCTTCTGGGCCAGGTTGAACCCTCCGGCGAGCCCCGTGACCAGGGCGACGACGAGCACGACCGTGCGCATCGGGTTGGGCAGCAGGCTGATGCCCAGCGCCGAGAGCAGTAAGAACGCCGGCAGCGCGATACCCGTGTAGCGGTCGGCGTAGGCGCTGCCCCCGAACAGGTAGGCGAAGTAGGCGAGCATCAGCGGGACCAGCCACACGGCGGCCAGGTAGCGGCCCGGCACCCGGCCCCGGGGGGCGACGTCGAGGTGGTCGCCGTGGGGCCGGGCGGTCAGCCCGACCAGCGCCCCGGCCAGCAGGAGCAGGCCCAGCAGCGCCCCGGTCGAGGTCGGCCCGGCCCAGTCGAACACCGTGTCCAGCAGCACCTGGGCCTGCACCCGGGGTGCCCACGGTGTCCCCGTGTGCAGCATCTGGAACGCGAACGAGGGCATCCACGGCCCGAACGGGACCGCCGAGGCGGCCATCGCGGCGAACGCTCGCAGCGCGGGCCGCCGGTAGTTCGGCCGGCGCCGGGCCTGCACCAGCAGGAAGAAGGCGACGGTGAACACCAGCAGGAACGTCCAGTAGTGCGTGTAGACGAGCGCGGTGGTGGCGAGGCAGAGCAGCAGCAGCCGGACCCGCCCGCCACGTTCGAGAGCGCCGAGCAGCGCCAGCCCGAACAGCAGCACGACCAGCACGACCATCGAGTACATGCGGGTCTCGCTGCCGTAGCGGATCGCGTACGGCGAGGAGACGAACAGCAGGAACGTGGCGAGCGCCACCCGCCGCGGGGTCCGCTCCCCGGCGTTGCCGAACGACTGGGCGACCAGGCCGACCCGGCGCCCCGCGATCCAGGCGACCGGGAGGGTCAGCACCGACAGGACGCCCGACAGGGCCCGGACCGCGATGTCGCCGTCGCCGAAGACCTTGATCCACACGTGTAGGATCAGGTAGTACAGCGGCGGCGAACCGTCGTGGCGCAGCGCGGCCAGCAGGCCGCCGACCGGCCGGTTGGCGATGTCGACGGTCAGCGCCTCGTCCAGCCACAGGTGGCTCGGCGTCGCGAACCGCCCGACGATGCCGGCCAGGGCCGCGATCGTCACGCCGGCGACGGCGATCCCGTGCCGGTGCCGGCGGGCCCAGCCCAGCAGGGCGCGCGGGCCCCGCCGGCCGGCCGGCGGGGCAACCTGCGGCGCGGCCCGCTCCGGGCCAGGGGCAGCGCCTTCGGGGCCGGCGCCGGCCGGGCCGGCTGGGCCGGGCTCGGGCGGACTCGCGGTCCGGGCGGGCACGCCAGGCGCGTCGCCGGTCATCCGACCGCCTCCCGCAGCAGCCGGGGCAGCAGGGTCCGCCGGCCGCGCCCGGCGCCCCGGGCGACGGCCTGGCGCAGCGCCGGGCCGTTCGCCGACACGATCGACAGGTGGGACCGGGCCCGGGTGAGCGCGGTGTAGACAAGCGGCCGGGTGAGCATCCCGCCGGCCTCGGGCGGGAACACGGCGACGACGGCCGGCCACTCGCTGCCCTGGGCCCGGTGCACCGTCACGGCCCAGCCGTGGCGGATGTCGCCCAGCGCTCCCACCGGCACCTCGACCCGGGCGCCGGTGAACGCGATATGCAGGCCGCCCCGGTCGGCCAGGCCGACGACCGTGCCCACCTCGCCGTTGGCGAAGCCGAGATCGAGATGGTTCGCCGTCGCGACGACCCGGTCGCCGACGTCGAACCCGGACGCCCGGCCCGGGCCCGGGTTGAGCGCGGCCTTCAGCGCCGCGTTGAGCGCGACCGTCCCCGCGTCGCCCTTGTGGACCGGGGTCACGACCTGGATGTCGGCGGCCTCGATGCCCAGCGCCCGGGGGATCGAGTCGGTGACCAGCTGGACGGTCCGGTGGGCGGCCTCGCCCGAACCCCGGGCCGGCACGACCACGACCTCACGGCCCGGGCCGGGCGGGGGCGGCGGGAGCTGCCCCGCGCGGACCGCGCTGGCCAGCGTCGCGATCGCGCCGCCCTCGGCCTGCCGGTAGAGCCGGGTCAGCTCGGTTATCTCCACCGCGGGCGTCGCCAGCAGGTCGGCCAGGACCTGCCCCGGGCCGATGCTGGGCAGCTGGGCCGGGTCGCCGACGAGCAGCAGGTGGGTGCCGTCCGAGCAGGCCTCGACGAGCGCGGCCGCCAGCTCCGCGTCGAGCATCGACACCTCGTCGACGACGACCAGGTCGGCCTCGAGCGGGTTGTGCTCGTTGCGCGTGAAGCCGCCCTCGCGGCCCTGCGCGCCCAGCGTCCGGTGCAGCGTCCCGGCCGGCCGGCCAGCCAGTTCCTCCAGCCGCTTGGCCGCCCGGCCCGTCGGCGCGGCCAGCACGACGCGGGCCCCGGCGGCGTCGGCGATGGCCACGACCGCGGCGACCGTGCGGCTCTTGCCGGTGCCGGGTCCGCCGGTCAGCAGGCTGACCCCCGCGTTCAGGACGGCCCGGGCCGCGCGCCGCTGGGCCTCGTCGAGGCCCGCGAGCGCCCGTTCGGCCGCCGCCTCAATGTCCTGTTCGCTCGGCGCGGCCCCGGCCCGGCCCGGCTCGCCCCCCGCGCCGGCGGGGCTGGAACCCGGCCCCCCGGAACCAGCCGTCCCCGAACCGACCGCGCTGGCACCGGCAGGCCCCGGGCCAGCCGCCGCGGGATCCGCGCCGCCCGCCCCGCCGTCGGCCGCCCTGTCGTTGCCCGCCCTGTCGTTGCCCGCCTCGTCGTCGCCGCCGAAGGCCGCGAACATGTCCTCCTGAGCGCTCGGCGGCGGCTCGACCGGCTCGGGATCGGCCGCCGCGGCGCTCGGGTCGGGCCCCCCGGCCCCGGCCCGCGGCCGCCGGCCGCGCAACGGGCTCGCGGTCGCCAGCAGCCGGGCGATGCCCTCGGCCAGGTCGGTCTCGGCCATCGCGAAGCGCTCCAGGGCGACCAGCGTCGGGCCGGCCTCCGCCGCCGCGCCCGGGTCCCCGCAGGCGCCGGGAACGCCGAGCCCGTCCTCCTTGTCCTCCTCCGGGTCCCACCCGGGCTCGGAGACGACCACCCGGGCGCTGGCGGCCGCCTCGGCCAGCGCGGCCGGCGGGTCCATGACCCCGTCCCGGGCGGCCGCCCGCAGGAGCGCGTCGGCCGGCGCGGCCGTGTCCCCGGCCCGCCCGGCCCGGTGCAGCAGGTAGACCAGCACGGCCGGCCCCCGGCGTGGGTCGGACCGATCTGACCCGAGGTGGCGGGCGAGGCGGTCGGCCTGGCCGAGGTCGGCCTCCCCCGGCGTCAGCAGCGCCCACGGATCGTCCCGCAGGGCGTCCAGCGCGCCCGAGCCGAACTCGGCGCCCAGCGAGCGGGCCAGCCGGACCGGCAGCCCAGCGGCGGTGAGCAGTTCGGCCACCGCATAGGTACCGCCCGCCTCCCGGAAGCTGTCGACCAGCCGGCGGGCCCGGGCCGGGCTGACACCCTCGATCGTGACCAGCGCGGCGTAGTCGACGTCGGCCGGCCGGCGGATCCCGGCGTCGGCGAGCCGGCCGGCGGTGGTCCGCCCCAGGCCGGGCCACAGGCCGGCCGCGCAGAAGGCGCGGAACACCTCGGTCGCCGCGGCGCCGCCGCCCGCCGCCGGGGCCAGGGCGGTGCCGCGTCCATGGTCCGCGCCGTGGTGTTCCGGGTCGTCGCGCATGAGGAGGAGCTTATGGCCGGGACTGATCGGTCTGGCGGGACGGCGAGCCGGCCTGTGGACAACCCCGGTGTCCACTCGCCGCGCCGGGCCGTGGGCCCGGCAACGGGGCCCCGTGTCCACCGGGGACGGCCGTGCGACGATCGGTGCCGTGACTCGCTTCGACGACGCTCATGTCGGTTCGGCGCCTTCGTCCCGCCGCGGCGGCGATCCGGTCGCGCCCGACTCGCGCGGCCGGCGGCCCCGATGACCACTGTGCTGCTCGTCCGCCACGGCCTCACCGCCATGACCGGCCAGGTGCTCGTCGGCTGGACGCCCGGCGTGGGGCTGAGCGAGCGGGGCCGCGCCCAGGCCGAGGCCCTGGCCGAGCGGCTGGTCCCCGTGAAGCTGGACGCGGTGGTGACCAGCCCGCTGCAGCGCTGCCAGGAGACAGCGGCCGCGGTGGTGCGCCGCCCGGCCTCCCTCACCAGCCCGGGCCCGGCCAGCGAGCCGCCGGCCAGCGAGGGCCCGGCCAGCCGGGACGCGGCTCGCCCGAGCGCGACGGTCAGCACGTCCCGGCCCCCGCTCGCCGTCGACGACCGGCTGGGGGAGTGCCGCTACGGCGACTGGACGGGCCGGCCCTACGGCGAGCTGACCAAGGACCCGCTGTGGCGGGTCGTTCAGGAACATCCCAGCGCCGTCGTCTTCCCCGGCCCGGAGGGAGAGGCGCTGCGCGACACCCAGTCCCGCGCGGTCGCCGCCGTCCGGTCCTGGAACACCACGCTGGGCGACTCCGCGGTCTGGCTGGCCTGCTCCCACGGGGACGTGATCAAGGCGATCGTCGCCGACGCGCTCGGCCTGCACCTCGACCTGTTCCAGCGGATCGTCATCGACCCGTGCTCGGTGACCGTCATCCGCTACACGGCGACCCGCCCGTTCGTCCTGCGGGTGAACGACACCGGCGCCGGGCCCGGCGGCGACCTGGCCGACCTCGTCGCCCCGCCCGCCCGCGAGGACCGCCCGGCCGGCGGCGAGGGCGCCGAGGGCGCCGAGGAGGCGGTCGGTGCCGCTGGGGACGCCTTCGTCGGGGGCGGCGCCGGGCCCGGGTCGCGATGAGGATCCCACCCGTGATCGGCCGCGCGCCGTGACCCGCGACGAGGCCGAGGCCGGGCTGTCCGCGCTCGTCGAACCAGTCGACTCCGGCGGCCTGGACGGGCCGGCGGCGATGGAGCTGCTGCGCACGGGTGAGCTGGAGATCGCCGGCCGGCTGGTCAACGCGAGCAACGCGACGCTGTACTGCGAGATCACCGGCGGCCAGGCGTCAGCGCGCTGCGTCTACAAGCCGGTGCGCGGCGAACGGGCGCTGTGGGACTTCCCGGACGGGACGCTGGCCGCCCGCGAACTGGCCGCCTTCGAGGTGTCCCGCTGGATCCAGCCCGGGCTGGTCCCGCCGACCGTCCTGCGGGACGGCCCCTTCGGCCCGGGCATGGCCCAGATCTGGGTCGACACCGACGAGACGGTCGACCTTGCCGTGCTCGTCCGCTCGGACGACCCCCGCCTGCGCGCGATGGCCCTGTTCGACGCGGTCGTGAACAACGCCGACCGCAAGGGCGGCCACCTCATCCCCGCGCCGTCCGGCCGGGTCTACGGCATCGACCACGGGGTGACCTTCCACAGGGAGAACAAGCTGCGCACCGTCCTGTGGACCTGGCGCGGGCAACGGCTGTCGGCGGAGGAGACCGCGAACCTGCGCCGCGTCGAGTCCGCCCTCGACGGGCCGCTCGGGCTCACCCTGGGTGAACTCCTGACCCGGGGGGAGATCACGGCGGTGTGGGCCCGGGTCGCGGGGCTGCTGGAGTCGGGACGGTTTCCGCTGCCCTCGGACGACTGGCCGCCGGTCCCCTGGCCGCCGTTCTGAGCGGTCCCCGGCCCGTCGCCCAGAGGCCCGCCGGCAGCCGTGCCCTCCGGGCGCGGCCGCGCCGTGACCGCGCGCTCTCCGGCCGCTAGGCGGCGGTTGTCCGGCTTGCCGGCCGGTTGCCCGGGCCTGCGGCTACGCTGGCTTGCATGCGGTCCTGGCCGGCGCCCGAGCTTCCCCCCCTGCCCGGTACCGGGTTTCCCGTCCGTGTCCACGACACGGTGACGGGCACGCTGGTGCCGCTCACCGGGGATCGGGAGGTCAGGATCTACGTCTGCGGGATCACCCCGTATGACGCCACCCACCTGGGCCACGCCTTCACCTACCTGACCTACGACCTGTTGTTCCGGACCCTGCGGGACGCGGGGAGGGCCGTGGCGTACGCGCAGAACGTCACCGACGTCGACGAACCGCTGTTCGAGCGGGCCGACCGGGACGGGGAGGACTGGCGGGATCTCGGCCAGCGTGAGATCGAGCGCTTCCGCGACGACATGGCCGCGCTGCGGATGCTGCCGCCCCGGGCCTACGTCGGGGCGGTCGAGGCGATGCCCCTGATCGTCGATATGATCGAGGAGCTGCGAGACCGGGGCGCCTGCTACTCGGTGGAAGGCGACCTGTACTTTCCGGTGAGCGCCGATCCCCGCTTCGGCGCGGTGGCGCGACTCGAGCCGACCGAGATGAGGCACAGGCTGGCGGACAACGGCGGTGACCCGGACCGGGCCGGCAAGAAGGATCCCCTCGACGTCCTGCTGTGGCGGGCACGGCGTCCGGGTGAGCCGTCCTGGCCCGCGCCCTTCGGCGCGGGCCGCCCTGGTTGGCACATCGAGTGCTCGGCGATCGCCCGGGCCCACCTCGGTGACACCATCGACGTGCAGGGGGGCGGGACCGACCTGATCTACCCTCACCACGAGTACTCGGCGGCGCACGCCGAGGTCGCCACCGGCGCCGCTCCGTTCGCCTCCGCGTACCTCCACACCGCCGTCGTCGGCCTCGACGGGCACAAGATGTCCAAGTCCCGGGGCAACCTGGTCTTCGTCTCACAGCTGCGCCGCCAGGTCGAGCCGGCGGCGATCCGGCTGGCCCTGCTCGCCCACCACCACACCCTGGAGTGGGAATGGCGCGCGGGCGACCTCGCCACCGCCCGCGCGCGGCTGGGCCGCTGGCGGGCCGCCGCGGCCGCGCCCACCGGGCCCGACGCCCGCCCGGTACTGGCCGCGGTGCGCCGGGCGCTGGCCGACGGCCTCGACGCCCCCGCCGCCGTGGCCGCCGTCGACGACTGGGCCGACGCCTGCCTGTCCGCCGGCGGGGGCGACCGCGAGGCCCCGGAACTCGCGCGCGACGTCGTCGACACGCTGCTCGGGGTCGACCTTGAACCTGTCCCGCCTGTAGAGAGTTAGGTGCTATGGGTGCTCATCACCGCCGGGACAACCCGGAGACGGCCACCGCCCGGCCGACGTTCGACGAGGTGCCCCGCGGCTATGATCAGCGCCAGGTCGACGACTACCTGAACACGCTGTGGCGCTACGCCAGCAGCGTCACCTCACGGGCCGCGGCCGCCGAGGCCGCGCTCGAGCGCGAGCGGCGCCGCCGCGACGGCGAGAACCACCTCCCCAACTCCTACGCCGCCCAGGCCGGCGGCCGGATCGGCCTGATGCTCGCCATCGCCCAGCAGGAGGCCGACGAGATCCTGGCCGGCGCCCGCCAGATCGCCGAGCGGGCGCTGGAGGAGGCGATCGAGGACGCCGCCGCCAACCACCCGATCGTCCGGGAGGCCCGCGAGCAGGCCGACAAGCTGCTGCTGGACGCGGTCGAGGAGGGCCGCGAACGGGCCCAGGCGCGCCACAGCGACATCGAGCTGGAGATCGGCGCCGCCTCCGCCGCGCTGGAGGACCTCCGCCACCAGCAGGGCGAGATCATCGGCGCGCTCCTGCGGCTGCGGGGCCTGATCAACGCCGAGGAGGTCGACATGGCCGTCGCCGACCTCGCCCGCTCGGGCACCGGCGTCGACGGCCCGGCCTCGATGCCCCGGACCGCCGCGGCCGCCGCCGGGTCGGCGCCCCGGCGTGGGGGCCCGGACCTGGATGGGCGGGCCGAGGCGGCCAGCGCGCCGCGGCCGCCGCGATCGCGGCCGCCCGACCCGTACTACGACGACGACGACATCATCGACGCCGAGGTGGTCGAGGAGTAGACCCGGTTGGGGTTGCCCCTCCGCTCCTCAACTGGTGGGCCAGTCGGCGGCTGCCGGGGTTGACCGGCGCCGCGGATAGTCGCTCGCCCGCTCGTCGGCGTCCGCGCCGAGCGCCGCGAGCAGCCGGCGCAGGCCGTCGAACGTCTCCGGGCCGAGTGCCGCGCGCAGGTCGGCCTCGACGCGCCTGGCCGCCGCGCGACGGACGGCCAGGTAGCGCCGCGCGTGCGGCGTCAGCCGGGCCGTCTTCTCCCGGCCGCTGGTCTCGGACGGGGTGACGGTCAGGAAGCCCCGCTCGGCCAGGCTGGAAACGATCTTTGCTGCCCCCTGCCGGGTGATGCCGAGCCCCCGGCCGACCTCGGAGATCGTCGATCCGGTCTCGGATCCGCACAGCCGCAGGACCATGCCGTCGGGGAAGCGCCGGTCAAAGCCGGCCGCGAGCAGTTCCTTGTCCAGCCGGTGCTGATAGCCGACCCACGCGCCGCGCAGTGCCGCGCCCAGCCCGACCGGTTCGGCCCCGCCCGCCTCGTCGGTGGCTGGCGGAACCTCATCACCCATCGGCATCCACCCCGTGATTGACAACCTACGTTGCGATTATAGCGGTGAGCCACTGGCTAGCGGCCTGTGTGCCGGCCGGTGGGTCGAGGGGCCGACGCCGCCATCCGGTCGGGGTCGCCGCAAGGCCTGGTCGTGCTGATTGGCAACCATGGTTGACAGTTTGTCGGCACGGTCCAATTCTGGAAACGTGCCTCTCTTCCGAGCGACTACCCTCCCCGCTGATGAAGGCGGCCGGCACGCGGCCGCGCGACCGGCGACGGCGCGGGGGACCCCGCGGTACTCGGTCCGTCGCGCCGTCCCGGCCGTCGCCGCCGCCGCCGTGGCGGCCCTGACGGCCCTCGCGGCGTGCGCCCCGGCCGGGCGCCCGGCCGGCGCCTCGCCCACGCGACGATCCCCGTCCCTCGCCGCGTGGGCGGTGCCGGCGGCGCGTCAGCCGCTGACGACCGATCCGGCCTCGCCCGTCTCCCATGACACCGAGGTCATGGCGCTGGCCGGTCAGGGCGGGCGGTTGTTCGCCGCCACCGACCAGTGGGAGTACCCGGGCAGCCCGGCCTACGGCCAGGTGCTGGTCAAGGACGCCGCCGTCGCGCCCTGGCGAGTGTTCGAAGGGACCCGGTCGTTACGGGTCCAGGCGATCGACTCGTTTCCCATCCCCGCCGACCAGGGACTCGGTCCCGCCACTCCCTGCTGGTCACCCAGGCGGTCGTCGACGGCCAGTCACGGATCCAGTGGCTGCTGGACGGCGCGCCGGCGTTCGCCCCGGCCGACTACGCACAGCCCGGACGACCCCGACTTCGAGGGCGGCGGCAGTAATCCCACGAACTGCCATACCCACAGGGCCTGCTGGCCGGCGGCGAGCCCGGCCTGATCCTCACCGCCGGCCGCCTCACCGCCGGCCGAAGCGCCAGCCTACGGTCGGCCGTCGATGAGCTCGGCGAGCACCGCGGCCGCGCTGATGTCGGTGCGCCGGGTCGCCGTCAGCAGCGTCAGCCCGCGCTCGGCCGCGAGCGCGCGCAGCCGGTCCAGCGCCGCCGCCGGCTCGGGCTCGGCCAGCTCGAGCCGGTAGCGGCGGGCGAACTCGCCGAACCGCTCCGGATCATGGCCGTACCAGGTGCGCAGCGCGGTCGAGGGGGCGACGGCCGAGCACCACTCGTCCAGCCGCGCGGCCGAGCGCGCGACCCCTCGCGGCCAGAGCCGGTCGACCAGCACCCGCGCCCCGTCGTCGCCGGCCGGCGGCTCGTAGACCCGCCGGGCCCGTGCCCCGGTCCGGTGTGCGCTGTCCCCTGCCTGCTCAGGCATGGCCGCCATCCTCCCGCCGCGCCCGCCCGGCCGCCATCGCGCGGGCCCCCGGTGGCCTGGGCCGCTACGCGCTGCTGGAGTCGGTCCTGGACCGGATGGAGCCGGCCGCGCGCGAACAAACCCGCAGCCGTGGCGGGCGTCCCGGCGCCGGCGGCGCCACCGGCGTCGCCGCCGACGGGTGATCTCAGCCGGTGATGTCGCGGCGGCGCAGGTCCACCGCCGCGACGGCGGCGAACACCGCCACCACGGCCAGCCCGAGCGCCAGCGCCCGGCCGAAGGACGTGCCGCTGGTGCCGTCGGTGGCGATCGCGTCCAGCAGCAGCCCCGGAAACCAGCGCCCGGCGCCGGCCCAGGCGTTCTGGATGATGTGCTCGAGCGGGAAGAACCAGGCGAACGCGACCGGCACGACGACCGTCGTCGAGCGGATGAGGATCCCGAGGGACAGGCCGAGCAGCCCGTAGCCGCCGGCCGAGGCCAGCGCGCGCAGGTAGTCGGCGCCGGCGTGACGCAGCCCGGCGCCGGTCAGCCACGCCCCGGTCGGGACGTCGCGCGCCGCGGCCATCACGTACGCGGTGAGCACGCTGACGACCAGGGCGAGCACCAGCGCGACCGCCGTCGCCGCGAGCAGCGCGGCCGCCTTGCCCGCGAACACCCGGATCCGGTTCGGCTCCCGGGTCAGCAGCAGCCGGATCGTGCCCTGGTTCCACTCGTTCGCGGTCAGCACCGCGAACACGATCAGCACCAGCAGGCCGAGCACGGCCGACGTCGCGCTGAACCCCCGGGTCAGCCCGCCGGCGGTGGCCAGCTGCCCCAGGCTCGGCCCGAACACCGCCCCGGGCCCGCTGTCGGGGTCGTTGCCCGCCGCCGCGAAGAGGGCGACGGTCGCGACGACCGTCAGGACCGGCAGGACGGCGCCCACCGCGACCAACGGCGCCGGGCGCCGCAGCTTCCCGAACTCGGCTCGGATCGCCCGCGTCACCGGACACCTCCCGCGACCAGCGCCCCGTAGCGCTCCTCCAGGCTGGCCGCCGTGCGGGCCAGCTCGACCAGGGTGATGCCGGCCGCGGCGGCCTCCCGGCTGATCGCCGCGACCTCACCGTCGCCGATCGTGCCGTCGGGCAGCAGCAGCGCGGCGCCGTCCCTCTCGGGCTCCAGGCCGCGTCGGCGCAGCAGGTCGGCCAGCGCCGGCAGGTCGGCGGCGTGCTCGCCGCGCAGCCGCAGCCGGGAGCCGCCGGCCAGCAGGTCGGCCGTGCGACCCTGGTAGACCTGCCGGCCGGCCTCGACCATCAGCAGCCAGTCGCAGACCTGCTGGACCTCGCTGAGCAGGTGCGAGGAGACGAGGACGGTCGGGCCGTCGTCCGCGATCGCGCGGATCAGCTCGCGCATCTCGATGATGCCCTGGGGGTCGAGGCCGTTGGTCGGCTCGTCGAGGATCAGCAGGTCCGGGTCGGTGAGCAGGGCGGCGGCGATGCCGAGGCGCTGCTTCATCCCCAGGGAGTAGGCACGGTAGCGGTCCTCGGCCCGCGCGGTCAGGCCCACCGTCTCCAGGACGTTCAGGACCTGGCCTTCCTCGACCCCTGAGAGCGTGGCCAGGACCCGCAGGTTGGCCCGGCCGGACAGCGCCGGGTAGAAGGCGGGCGCCTCGATGAGCGCGCCGACCCGGGGCAGGTAGTCGCCCGGCCGCTCCAGCGGCACCCCGAGCACCGTCCCGGCGCCGGAGCTGGGCCGGACCAGGCCGAGCAGCATCCGCAGGGTAGTCGACTTGCCGGCGCCGTTGGGGCCGACGAAGCCGGCGACGACCCCGGCCGGCAGGCGGAGGTCGAGGTGGTCGACGACGGTCCGCCCGCCGTAGACCTTGGTCAGCCCGGTGGTCTCGATCGCGGCCGGGCCGGGTACGGGGGTGGCGGCCGGCCCGGTCGGTGCGGGCGCGGCCTGAGGTGGCGCTGCGTGGATTGGCATGACCATGAGCCTCGCCCGCCGGCGGCGGCCCGTCGTCGGGCGACGGTGGCGTCCTCGTCTGCTCCCCTGGGCGTACGCGGCGGGGAGGGCGGGCCTCCCGCGGGAGCGGGTCGCGCGGGCCGAGGACCGGTCAGGCCCAGCCGGGTCGGACCAGCCCGGTCTCGTAGGCGAGCACGACCACGGCCGCGCGGTCGCGCAGGCCGAGCTTCGTCATGGCCCGGCTGACGTGGGTCTTCGCGGTCGCAGGGCTGAGGTACAGGCGGGCGGCGATCTCGTCGTTGGACAGGCCGGTGCCGACCAGGGCGACGATCTCCCGCTCCCGTTCGGTGAGGACGTCCAGCGCCGCCGGGGGAGCGGGGGCCTTGGCCCGCAGGGCGTACTCCTCGATGAGCCGGCGGGTGACGGCCGGGGCGAGCAGGGCGTCGCCGGCCGCGACCACCCGGACGCCCTCCAGCAGCCGCGCCGGGTCGGCGTCCTTGAGCAGGAAACCGCTGGCGCCCGAGCGAAGTGCCTCGAAGACGTAGTCGTCCAGGCTGAAGGTGGTCAGCACCAGGACGCGGGTGGCGAGCAGGCCCGGGTCGGCGGTGATGGCGGCGGTGGCGGTCAGGCCGTCGCCGCCGGGCATCCGGATGTCCATCAGCACGACGGCGGGATGGTGAGCCCGGCACAGCGCGACCGTGCTCGGGCCGTCGGCCGCCTCGCCGACGACGGTGATGTCGTCCTGGGCGTCGAGCAGGGCCCGGAACCCGGCCCGGACCAGGGCCTGGTCGTCCGCGATCACAACGTCGATCACCGTGTCACCTCGGTCTCGGGGACTCACCGTAGGGCAGGCGGGCGAGGACCTGGAAGCCGCCCTCGGCCGTCGGGCCGGCCCGGACCGTGCCGTGCAGTGCCGCCGCCCGTTCGCGCATCCCGAGCAGGCCCCGGCCGCCGGGCCTGTCCGCCCTTTCGCTTCCCGCCTGGCCGTGGCTGTCGATCTGGAGCACCAGCACCTCGTCCTCGTAGCGGACGCGCAGGCTGACCACGCCCGGTCCGGCGTGGCGGGCCGCGTTGGTCAGCGACTCCTGGATGATCCGGTAGGCGGCCAGGTCCAGTTCGGGGCGCAGCCGGCGGCGCTCGCCCTCGACGGCGGGCCGCACCTCGACGCCGGCCGCCGCGGCGCTGGCCGTGAGCGTGTCCAGGGTGGTGAGCCCCGGGCGGGACGCGTCGGCGACCGGGGCGGCGAGCCGGTTCGCGCCGCCGGTGGACTGCTCGGGGTCGGAGCGCAGCGCGTCGATGGCGGCCCGCAGCTCGCGCATGCTCTGCGCGCTGGCGTCCCGGATCGCCTCCAGGCCGCGCCGGACCTGCTCGGGGTGGGTGTCCATGAGGTGCAGCGCGACTCCGGCCTGGACGGAGATGACGGCCGTGGAGTGGGCGAGCACGTCGTGCAGCTCCTGGGCCAGCCGCAGGCGCTCGTCGTCGCGCCGCAGCCGCTCCTCCCGCAGGAGGGCCGCGCGGGCCTGGGCCCGGCGTTCCCGGACAAACGCCAGCAGGGCGACGAGGACGGAGACGAACACCGGCCCGCGCGGGTAGTCGATCAACACGTAGGTGACCGTCACCGCGAGCGTGACCGCGAAGACCGGCAGCGGGGCGCGGCGGACGAACAGCAGGGCGACCGGGCCGGTGAGCAGCAGCACGGTGCCGCCGGCGCCAAGCGGGCGGGCGGAGTGCTGGTGGTGGGCCGCGCCCCAGGTGCCGAACAGCTGAAAGAGCCCTACCAGCGTGGCCACGGCCAGGTCGGCGAGGGTCAGCCGCCAGCCGCCCGGTGCATGGATGTCGCCTGGCCGGCCCTCGACACCCCCGGCCGCGCACCTCACGGAAGACACCCCACGCCGTGCACCGTATGCGGCGCCGTCCCGCCCGGCATCGTCCGCCGGTTGGCCTCCTGTGTACGCCGCCGGGATGACACCGTCGTCGGGATGACACCGTCGTCGGGCCGGGCGATCGGTTGCGCGGGCGTTGCCGTCGTGGACGTTCGTGGTACTATCCGAACATGTATTCGACGAGCGTCTCCGGGCTCGTGCGCGCCGCGCGGCCGGAGGTCTACCGCGCCCTGATCGACCCGGCGGCGGTGGCCCGCTGGCGGGTCCCGCACGGTATGACCAGTCAGGTGCACGAGTTCGACCCGCGGGAGGGTGGCGCGATCCGGGTCTCGCTGACCTACGAGGTCGCCGCGGCCGGGTCGGCGTCGGGCGTCGGTAAGACGTCGGGCCGCACCGACACCTACAGCGGCCGGTTCGTCCGACTCGTGCCGGACGCCCAGGTGGTCGAGGTCCTGGAGTTCGAGACTTCTGATCCGGCGCTCGCCGGCGAGATGACGGTGACGACCACCCTGCGCGACGTCGACGGCGGCACCGAGGTGACCGTCGCGCACGACGGGATACCCGACGTCGTGCCGTCGGCCGACAACGAGTTAGGCACCCGGATGTCGCTGGCCAAGCTGGCGGTGCTCGTCGAGGGCTACGCCCCGGCGTAGACCGAACGGCCGTGGTCAGGCGGCGCCGAGGCCGGTGACCGGGCCGTCGACGGCGACGGTGGTCACCCCGTCCGGCCAGCGCAGGCGCACGCCGCGCCCGGCGCGCAGGCGGCCGCAGCGGGCGGTCGTCGCCGGCGCGACCGTTGGCGGCGGCGTCCCCGGCCGATCGGCGGTGAGCAGGGCGAAGCCGGGGAAGCAGGTCAGCCAGTCGCCCACGCTCGCGCCGGCGGGGCGGGGGATGGCGGCCACGTCCAGCTCGGCGGCGCAGCCGCTGGCCTCGGCGAGCATGCCGAGCGTGCCGACGAGCCCGGCCATGCTCACGTCCTTGGCGGCGGCCGTCGGGGCGCTGGCGAGCACCCCGGTCATGCGACGCAGCTCGTCTCCGGTCCGGCTGGAGGTCGAGTCCCACTGGCGGCCGGTGTAGCCCGGGCGCCAGGCGCCGCCGAGGTCGGCGACGAGCGACACGTCGTCGCCGGGACGGCCCCCCGCGGCCGGCACCGGCCGGGCGGCGTGGCCGAGGGCGGTGACGGACAGCGCGGCCGGGACGCCGAGCTGGGTGTGGCCGCCGAGCAGCGGCACGCCGTAGGCGGCGGCCGCCGCCCGCAGCCCGGCCAGCGCGCGGGCGGCCAGCGCCGCGTCCGGCGCGGCCAGCGCGTCGAGCAGGCCGACCGGCTTGGCGCCCATGGCGGCCAGGTCGTTGACGTTGACCAGGACGGAGCACCAGCCGGCCCACTCCGGGTCCCGTTCCACTATCGAGGGGAGGATCGCGTCACATGCCGCGACCAGATCGCTGCCGGGCACCGGCGCGGCGTCGTCGCCCAGGAAGGCCCCCGCGGCCGGGGCCAGCGCCTCGGCCAGCAGGCCGCCCAGCGGCGCCTTGGTCGCCGCGACCAGCGCGGCGACGCGCCCGATCGGCCAACGCATCTCCACGTGCGGCCGGCCGGCGACGGTGCTCTCGCCCACCCGGGTCCAGCCCAGGCGGCCGAAGAACCGCTCCTTGCCCGCCTGGACCGCCGCGTCAAAGCGCAGCACCCCCGCCGCCTCGGCATGGGCGCAGGCCGCGCGGACCAGCGCCGCGCCGACCCCGGGGCCGACCGATCGCGCCGCGCCCGCCGCCACCACCAGCCGGCTCCCGCGCCACCAGCCGATGTCCTCGCCGCCGACCGGGCCCAGGCGCACCCCGCCGATAACGGTCCCCTCGACGGTGCGCGCCACCAGGACGATCGTGCGGGGATCGCCGTCGGCGTCGTCGTGGTCGCTGCCGCCGAACAGGCCCTGGGCGTCGACGAACGCGGCCCGGCGCAGCGACTGGTAGGCCGCCAGCGCCTCCCGGTCGGCGGCGGTGTCCGGGTCGAGCCGTTCGACGGTGACGCTAGCCTGGTCCGCGCGCCCGCGTGGCCGCGCCGGCGGCGGTGGCTGGGCGGCGGTGATCGTGTGGTCGGCCCGGTCCGCTCGAGTGGGACCGCCGAGTGGGCGGGCCCGCGGCGTGGGTGGCCGGCGCGGCTGCGTGCCGGCTCGCGAGCCGGTCGCCGAGGCCGTGTGGCCGGGGCGCTCCAGCCCGGCGAGGACCGCGCGGTAGTCCGTGCCGGCCACCGCCAGCCCGCTCACGTCGTATGACTGTCCCTGGGGAAACACCATGGTTTCCTTCCCGCCTGGTGATGGGGTCAGGAGCCGAGCGCCAGCGCGTTGAGGCCCCGGACGCGGGAGCCGCCGGCCAGGTCGGCGCCGGCCCGGCCGGCGATGACGGTGGCCAGGTACTCCGCGTCGCGTCCGATGCCGGAGAACCGGCCCGAGCCCCAGGTGTAGAGCCAGGGCAGGCCGAGGAAGAACAGCCCGGGCGAGCTGGTCACCCCGCGGGTGTGCGTCGGGTAGCCGCGGCCGTTGAAGACCGGCACGTCGATCCAGGCGTAGTCGGCCCGGTAGCCGACGGCCCAGATCACCGTGGTCACCCCGGCCGCGGTCAGGTCGAGTGCGCGGGGCGCGTCCGTCGGCGGCCGCCAGACCGGCACGTACCGGGCCTCCTTCGCCACCTCGAGGTGCCGCGAGGCGATGTACCCGTCGATCGTGTCCTTGATCGACTCGGAGACGGCGTCGGCCTGGTCCAGGTTCGCGGCCAGGTCGTCGGCGAAGCGCAGCGCCGGGCCGTCGACGCCGGTCAGCCGCCCGTACAGGCACATGCCCTCGGTCGCGAACCGGCGCAGGTCGATGTCCCGGCCCCCGTCGCGGCCGGTGACGTAGTGGTTGGCCTTCAGCCGGACGTCCTCCCGCAGGGGGTGCGCCTCCACGGACATGTCGTAGTAGCCCATGTCGTCCAGCCAGGCGACGACGTCCCGGCCCCGGTAGACGCGCGCGACCCGCGGCGCGCCCCCGACGGCCAGGTGCACCGGCCGCCCGGCCAGGTGCAGGTCCTCGGCGATCTGCGCCCCGGACTGCCCCGACCCGACGACCAGCACCCCGCCCGGCGGCAGGTCCCCGGAACCCCGGTAACGCGAGGAGTGCAGCTGGCCGACGGTGCCCGGCAGCCGCTCGGCGAGCCTGGGGATGACCGGCACCTGGTAGGAGCCGGTGGCCACCACGACCTGGTCGGCGCTGATGTCGCTGGTAACGCCGCCGGTGACAATGGTCAGCTCGTAGCCGCGGCCCGGCCCGTACCGCAGCCCGGTGACCTCCACCCCCTCCCGGACCGGCGGGTCGAACGAGGCGGCGTAGTCCCGGATGTAGGCGATGATCTCCTCGCGGCGCATGAACCCCTGTGGGTCGGGGCCGCTGTAGGGGTAGCCCGGCAGCTGGCACTGCCAGTTCGGGGTGACCAGGCAGAAGGTGTCCCAGCGCGCGTCGGCCCACTCGTGGCCGACCCGGTCGCGCTCGAGGACGATGTGGTGGACGTCGCGCTGCTTCAGGCACCAGCTCATGGCCAGGCCGGCCTGCCCGCCGCCGATGACGACCACCGGGTAGTGGCCGGTGATCTGCCGGGGAGCGCCTGTGTCGACGTCGGTGGCCGGTGGCACCGTCGGTCCTCCTCGCGGTGATATGATCATTGCTGGTCCCGGTGGCGCGGGCCGTCGCGGTAGACGTCCGGTCGGCGTTCGCGCAGGTGGAACTGGACGCGGCGGGCCCGGGCCACCTCGGCCGCGAGGTCGAGGCGGGCCACGACGAGGCCGGCCTTCACCCCGCCCCGGGCGACGATCTCCCCGGCCGGGTTTACGATCTTCGAGTGGCCGATGAAGCGCAGTTCGCCCAAGTTCCCGGTCTGGTTGGCCGAGACGACCACGACCTGGTTCTCCGCCGCGCGGACCGCGTCGTAGAGGTCGAACAGCCGGGTCTGGCGGTCGTGCACGATGCTGCTGGCCCGCCGGGTGACGCTGGCCGGCCAGGCTGACAGGAACGCCAGCACGCCGGCCCCGTCGGCGGCCAGCGACCGGGCCGCCTCCGGGAACGTCTTGTCGTAGTCGATGAGCATCCCGACCCGGCCGAGCGGGGTGTCGAAGGCGGCCAGCTCCGTGCCGGCCCGGTAGAAGCGCGCCTCGCCCGGCGGCAGGTGGACCTTGCGGTGCCGGCCCAGCACGCCGTCGCCGCTCAGCGCCACGGCCGCGTCGTAGATCGCCGCGCCGTCGGTCTCGGTGTAGCCGAGGCAGACGACCATCGCGCCGGCCAGCGCGGCGATCTCGGTCAGCACCGGGCTGTCGGCCGGCAGCGCCGGCGGCAGGGTGTCCGCCTCGATCGCGCGCAGGCTGGTGAGGTAGCCACCGAGCGCCGCGTGCGGCAGGACCAGCAGGTCGGCCTCCTCCTCCCGGGCATGGGTGATCATCGTCGCGACGCGGGCGCGGCAGGCGGTCAGGTCCCGGGGGAAGAAGCCGGCCGCCGCCGCCAGGCACACCGTCGCCATCAGCGGGCTCTGCCGCCTGGGATCATGGGGCCGGCGGGGGCGAGCGGGTCATCGGGCGCGGCCAGGCCGTCGGTGCGGTAGAGCTCGGGCCGCCGGTCGCGCAGGTGGAACATCGACCGGCGAGCGGCCTCGAGGTCGGCCGTCACGTCGACGTCCGCGACGGCGAGGCCGGGCGCGACCCCGGTCGTGGCCAGGATGTCCCCACCGGGCCCGACGACCTTGGCGCTGGAGACGAACCGCAGGGAGCCGAACGTCCCCGACTGGTTGGACGCCAGCCACACGATCTGGTTCTCCAGCGCTCTGACCTGGTCGAACAGGTCGAACCGGCGGGTCCAGCGGTCCTGGGGGAGGGTGTCGGCCGGCGCGGTCCGGCTGGCCGGCCAGGCCGACAGGCAGGCCACCACCTCGGCGCCGGCCAGGCTGAGGGAGCGCGCGGCCTCGGGGAAGGCCTTGTCATAGCAGATGAGCATGCCCATCCGGCCCACGGGTGTGTCGAAGGTGGTGAACTCACCGCCGGGCGAATAGGACAGATCCTCCCGCAGCGGCTGGTGGACCTTGCGGTAGACGCCCAGCACACCGTCGCCGTGCAGCGCGGCGGCGCTGTTGAACCGCGCCCCGTCGCGCGCCTCGCAGAACCCGACGCACACGACCATGTCCCCGGCCAGGCCGACGATTTTCCGGATGACCGGCGCGTCAAGTTCCAGCGCGGGCGGCAGATCGCTACTGTCGGTATCGGCCAGATTGCTCTGGTCCCGGGTGGAGCCGCTGAGGTCGGCCAGGTATCCGCCGAGGGCGGCCTCCGGCAGAGCGAGCAGGGTCACGCCCGCCTCGCGCGCCGCGGTGATGGCGCGCTCGATGCTGGCCAGGCAGGCATCGAGATCGCGCCCGAACGGTCCCGCCAGGGCGGCGAACCGGGATGCGCTCACGGTGCAACACCTCCTCGTGCTCAGGGTGGCCCGGCCGCGGCCGGGCACGGGCCACCGCGTCCCTCACGATCGCGGCGCCGGAAGACCACGGCGTCGCCGGAACTGGAGCCGCGCGAGCCCGCCCGGGCGCCGCCGCCGCGTCGGCGCGTCGGTCCAGGCGGGTGGCGCGAGGTCGAGGGCGCGGGGCTGGGCGCCGAGCGGTGGGAAGGGGCGGAGCCCGGTCAGCCGCCGCTGCCGAGCGCGCTGCACGCGCCGCACGCGGCGCAGCCGGCACCCTGGTCGGCTCCCCGCATACCGGCGGCGGCCAGCAGCGCGGCCACCCGCCGGGTGACGCCCACGACGTAGTCGACCGTCGGGGCGGGCTCGCCGGCGGCCAGGGTCCCGGCCAGCGGCCGGAAGGGCACCACGAACGGGTAGACCCCGGCCTCGATCAGCTCGGCCGCGCCGGCCACCAGTTCGTCGCCGTCCTCGCCCAGCCCGGCCAGCAGGTAGGTCGAGACCCGGTTGCGGCCGAACAGGCGCACGGCCTCGGCCCACGCCGCCCGGTAGGCGGCCAGCGGCACGGTGGCCTTGCCCGGCATCCAGCGGGCCCGGACGGCGTCGTCCAGCGACTCGACGTGGATGCCGATCGCGTCCGCGCCGGCCGCGCGCAGCTCGGCCAGCGCGGCCAGGTCGTCCGGCGGCTCGCACTGGACCTGGACCGGCAGCATGGGCACGGCGGCCTTGACCGCCCGCACGCAGCGGGCCAGATGCCGGGCGCCGCGGTCGCGCCCGGCCGAGGTGCCGGTGGTCATGACCATCTGGCGGACACCGTCGAGGCGGACCGCGGCCTCGGCCACCACCGCCAGCTGGGCCGGGGTCTTGACGGCGGTCGTCGCCCCGGCGGCCAGCGACTCCTCGATCGCGCAGAAGCGGCAGCGGGTCGCCTCCGGGTAGCGGATGCAGGTCTGGACGACCGTGGTGGCGAGCACCCCGTCGGCGTGCATCCGCGCGATCGACGAGTACGGCACCCCGTCGGCCGTCCGCAGGCCGTAGAAGGCGGGGGCGGCGATGGGCTCGGCGGTGACGCCGGTGTCGACGCCGTCGAGCAGCAGCCGCCCGCCGTCGATCTCGTACGGGCTCGCCGCGTCCAGCGGGAGCGCCGCGCCGACCCCGTCCAGCAGCACATGCCCGTCGTCGCTCGGTCCGGCGCCGCCGCGGCGGCGGACCGGCGTGTGGGTCCGCACGCCGCGCAGCGCCACGTCGACGCGGGTCGAGCGGGCGATCATCAGACCATGTAGGTCGAGTTGATGACGGCGCCCTTGCGCGAGTAGTGGATCAACGCGTCCTGGACGTCGAGCGGGTGGCAGGGGATGACGCCCTCGATGAGGTCCTCCTCGCGCAGCCCGTGCAGGGACAGGCCGAAGCGGCAGCAGTAGACCGTCCCGCCCTCCTTGATGAAGGTGCCTATCTGGCCGTTGATGTTCTGCTCGCCGGGGAACGCGGAGTCGCCGGTGGTGGGGAAGCCGCGGGTGGCGATGCAGTTCATCGCGCCCGGGCCGTAGAAGTAGAGCACCGACTCGAAGCCCTTGCGCAGCGCGCGGGTGGCCTGCAGGATCGCGACGAAGCTGACCGACGACTCGTGCGCGATCCCGTGCACCATGGTCAGGTAGCTCTCGCCCGGCTGCGCCTCGTAGTCCGGGAAGATCTTCGTCGAACCGTAGAGGTTGCTCCCGGCCGGCAGCGACGGGTGCGGCACCTCGGCCAGGCTCTCGGCCTGCTTGGCGCGGATCTCCTCGTCGGTGGCGATGGCGGGGCCGGTCTCGGTCACAATCTGCTCCTTGGGTGTGGGTTTCGTCTCATGAGGGTGCTCGTGGGGTCCGCTGGCACCGGCTGAGGGTGCTTGGGATGACATTGATCGTGGCGATCGCCGTCGGTGACGCCGGGGGAGCGCGGGTGCCGCCGTCGCCGTCGGTGGGCCACGGTCAGCGGTAGAGGCGGTCGAACGTCGCGGTGAAGACGTGGGTGGCCAGTTCGCCGTCGCCGACCGCCGCGGCCAGCCGGGCGCGTTCGCCGGCGGCGTCGCCCCAGGGCTCGTCGCTGGCGAACAGGACGCGGTCGTGGCCGACGCCCCGGCGGGAGATCTCGGCGGCCAGCCAGCGCGGGGCGAAGCCGATCGCCCAGCTGGTGTCGGTGTAGACCTGCTTGCCGGCGGTGATCCAGTCGAAGAACCGGCCGGAGATGAGCTTGATGTGGCCGCTCATCCCGCCGCCGAGGTGGACAAGGTGCAGGGCGACGTCGTCGGCGTAGGTGTCGACGAGGTGGCCGATATGGTCGATGTCGCTGGCCGCGCCGGGCGAGGTGTGGACGTGGACGACGAGCCGGTGGCGCCGGGCGGTGGCGAAGATCTCGTCCAGCGGTTCCCGGCACTCCTCGCCGGCCGGGGTGCCGCCGAGCAGGAAGCTGAGCTTCAGCGCCCGCACTCCCGGCTCGCCGGCCAGGGCGAGCGCGGCCCGGGTCCGCTCGGCGTCGCGGGGCAGCGGGGAGACCCACAGCCCGGCCCGGATCCGGTCGTCACGGCCCGCGGCCTCGACGACCAGCTCGTTGAAGCCGAACGCCACCTCCGGGACCGGGACGCCGTAGTTCGGGATGACCAGCGCGCGCTCGACCCGTTCGGCGTCCAGGTCGGCGATCAGTCCGTCGATCGTCGCCCGCGCGGTGATGTCCGGCGACACCGGTGGCCCCCCGTAGAACCCGTACGCCGGCAGCACCCCGAGGTGGCGGTGCGCGTCGGCGATCAGATCTGCCATGCGCATTAGCTTCAGACGGTGAGGTTTCGGGCTGGTTCCGGACGGATCAGGATCCCGTTACCTTCCGGCCACTTTCCGTCGCAATCCAGGTGACGAACGGGTTAGCTCGGCAGCGGATTAGTGGCCTGGTGCCGCGTGTTGCGCATCCGGGCGGTCGGGCCGAAAAATAGTTCGATGTCCGAACCATTTGGTACGGTCGAGGAATGGAACCCACCATCCCCGTCGACGCGATCCGCGCCCTGGCCCGGCTCTCGCGGGGCCTGGAGCGGTCACTGGACAGGCTGAGCCTGGCCCAGTACCGGGTCCTGGCCCGGGTCGCCTCCGGTGATGAGCGCGCCGCGCGTATCGCCGACCGGCTCGCGCTGGGCAAGCCGGCCATCAGCGCGACCGTCGAGTCGCTGCGCCAGCGTGGTCTGCTGCGCCGGGCCGGGGTGGATGACGACCGGCGAGCAACCGCGTTACGCCTGACGGAGGAGGGAGCGGCGGTGCTGGTGGCGGCCGAACGGGCGATGGCTGACTGGCTGGGCGCGATCGCGGCCCGCACACCGGACCCGGCGGGGACGATCGCCACCTTGGCCGCTCTGGAGGCGGCGCTCGAGGAACACCGCGACGAACGGGCGGCCACCGCCCGGGTCGCCCGGTGACCGCCGGTCCGGAGGCCGCGCTGCCCGTCCCCGGCGAGGACCAGGGCTGGCTGCGCGGGCTGTGGAGCTACCTCCTCCTGCACCGCCGGGACGTGGTCCTGGCCGTGGTGGCGGCGGTGCTGGGCAGCGCCGGTCAGGCGGTGACGCCGCTGATCGCCCGCCACATCGTCGACGACGTGATCATCGCCCGCTCGGCGCCGTTGTGGCCGTGGCTGCTCGCGCTGATCCTCACGGCGGCGGCGACGTTCGGTTTCGCCTACGTCCGCCGCTACCGGGGCGGCCGGGTCGCGCTCGGCGTCCAGTTCGACCTGCGCAACGCCATGCACGACCACCTGCAGGTGCTTGACCAGGACAACCTGGGGCGGATGCCGACCGGGCAGCTGGTGGCGCGGGCCAACTCCGACTCGGCGCTCGTGCAGGGGCTGCTCAGCCTGTTCCCGCTGATGACCGGCAACGTCCTCATGATGGTCGCCTCCCTGGTCATCATGACCATCCTGGCGCCGGCGCTCGCCCTGATCAGCCTGGTCGTCGTCCCAGCGCTGTTCGGGCTGTCCTACCGGCTGCGCTCCCGGGTGTTCCCGGCGACCTGGGACGGCCAGCAGCGCGAGGGCGACGTCGCCCAGATCGTCGACGAGGACGTCGGCGGCGTGCGGGTAGTCAAGGCGTTCGGTCAGGAGGAACGCGAGCTGGGCCGGGTCGTCGACGCGGCCGGCGCGCTCTACGGCTCGCGGATGCGCGCGGTGCGGCTGCGCTCCCGCTACCAGCCGTTGCTGGAGGCCGTCCCGGCGCTGGCCCAGGTCGCCATCCTGGCCGTCGGCGGCTGGATGGCGCTGCGCGGGGATCTCTCGATCGGCACGTTCCTGGCCTTCTCCACCTACGTCAGCCAGTTCGCCGCCCCGGCCCGCCAGCTCGCCGGCGTCCTCACCGTCGGCCAGCAGGCCCGGGCCGGCGTGGAGCGGATCTTCCAGCTGCTGCGGCTGGCGCCGGCGATCGCCGACCCGCCGGACGCGGTCACGCTGGGCCCGCTGCGCGGCGAGGTCGCCTTCGACGGCGTCACGTTCGCCTACCCCGGCGGCCCGCCGGTGCTGGCCGGCTTCGACCTGCGCATCGCCGCCGGCGAGCGGGTGGCGCTGATCGGCGCCAGCGGCAGCGGCAAGTCGAGCGTGACCGCGCTGCTGGGCCGCTTCCACGACCCGGACGCCGGCTCGGTGCGCGTCGACGGCCACGACCTGCGCACGGTCGCGCTGCGCTCGTTACGGTCCCAGGTCTCCTTCGCCTTCGAGGAGAGCTTCCTGTTCTCCGACTCGGTGCGGGCCAACATCGCCTACGGCCGGCCCGGCGCGACCGAGGCGGAGATCGAGGCGGCGGCCCGGGCGGCGGCCGCCCACGAGTTCGTCACCGAACTGCCCCGCGGCTACGACACGGTCGTCGGCGAGCGCGGCCTGTCCCTGTCCGGCGGGCAGCGCCAGCGGATCGCGTTGGCCCGGGCGCTGCTGACCGACCCGCGCATCCTCGTCCTCGACGACGCCACCTCCGCCGTCGACGCCCGCACCGAGGAGCGCATCCACGGCGCGCTGCGCGAGCTGCTGCCCGGCCGGACCACGGTCCTGGTCGCGCACCGGGTCTCCACGCTGCACCTGGCCGACCGGGTCGTCGTGGTCGAGAACGGCCGGGTCGCCGAGTCCGGGACGCACGAGGAGCTGGCCGAGCGCAGCGCTACCTACCGGGCGCTGCTATCCGGGCTGGACGCGCGCCTGGCCGCCGAGCTCGGTGACAGCGTCGAGGCGTTCGCCGCGCTCACCGACCCCGCCGCTCTGGACGGGAGTGCCGCTCTGGACGGGAGTGCCGCTCTGGACGGGAGTGCCGCTCTGGACGGGAGTGCCGCTCTGGACGGGAGTGCCGCTCTGGACGGGACCGCGCTGGACCGTGACGCGCTGGAGCGGGCCGGTCTGCCGGGCGGCGGCGCGGGCCGGGTGCCTTCGGCGCGCCGCGCCGGCGTCGCGGTGGGTGCGCCCAGCATCGGCGCCGGCCTCGGTGGCGGGGGCGGCGGCTGGCGGCTCAACCTGGCCCCGACGCCGGAACTGCTGGCCCGGGTGGCCGCGCTGCCCCCGGTCACCGACACCGCCGACGTGGACCTGGCGGCCGAGACTCAGCCCGACCCGGCGTTCAGCCTGCCCCGGCTGCTGGCCCGCTTCCGCCGGCCGCTGCTGGTCGGCCTGGCCCTGGTCATCGGGGACGCCCTCGCGGGTCTCGCCGGGCCGGTGCTGGTCAAGACGGGCATCGACAGCGGCGTGGCCAGGGGCTCCCACGCCGTGCTGTGGGCGGCGTCGGCGATCTTCCTGGCGGTGACGCTGGCCGACCTCGTCGATCAGATCGGTGAGACGTTCGTGACCGGCCGGGCCGCCGAGCGGATCATGCTTTCGCTGCGGATCCGGATCTTCGCCCAGCTCCAGCGGCTCTCGCTGGACTACTACGAGCGGGAGATGTCCGGGCGGATCATGACCCGGATGACGACCGACGTCGACCAGTTCGAGTCGCTGATCGAGAACGGGCTGCTGGCCGCGCTGGTCTCGGCGGTGACGTTCGTCGGGGTCGGGGTGGCGCTGCTCGCGCTCAACCTGGAACTGGGCGGGCTGACGATGCTGGTCGTCATCCCGCTGGCCGCGGCGACAGTGGTCTTCCGCCGGCGCGCGGCCCGGCTCTACGACACCGCGCGCGAGCGGATCGCGATCGTCAACGCCGACTTCCAGGAAAGCCTGTCCGGGGTGCGGGAGGCGCAGGCGTTCGTCCACGAGGCGGCGACGATCGAGCGCTTCCACGGCCTGGGCCGCGACTACCTGGACGCCCGGCTCTCGGCCCAGCGGCTGGTCGCGATCTACTTCCCGTTCGTCCAGTTCCTCTCGTCGGTGGCCGACGCGATCGTGCTCGGCGCCGGGGCGGCGCTGATCACCCATGGGCAGCTCACCGCGGGCGACCTGATCGCCTTCATCCTCTACATCGATATGTTCTTCTCACCGATCCAGCAGCTCTCGCAGGTGTTCGACGCCTGGCAGCAGACCCGGGTGTCGGTCGCCCGGATCGCCGAGCTGATGCGGCTGCGCACGCTGACGCCGGCCGCCGAGCACCCGGTCAGCCCGCCCCGGCCGACCGGTGAGCTGGAGCTTTCCGGGGTCCGCTTCGCCTACCCGGCCGCGCCGGCCACGCTGGCCGGCGACGCCGGCGCGCTGGGCCCGGCCGACCCCCGGTTCGCCCGCCTCGAGACGCCCGCGCCGGCCCGCCCGCCGGAGGCGCTGCGCGCCGTCGACCTGCGCGTCGCCGCCGGCGAGACCGTCGCCCTGGTCGGGGAGACGGGCGCCGGCAAGTCGACGGTGCTCAAGCTCGTCGCCCGCTTCTACGACCCGGACGCCGGCACGGTCCGGATCGACGGCCACGACCTGCGAACCCTCGAGCTCACGACGTTCCGCCGCTGGCTGGGCTACGTGCCGCAGGAGTCGTTCCTGTTCTCCGGCTCCATCCGGGACAACATCGCCTACGGCCGGCCGGAGGCGTCCGACGCCGAGGTCGTGGCCGCCGCGGCGGCCGTGGGCGCGCACGAGTTCGTCGCCGCCCTGCCCGGCGGCTACGCCCATGAGGTGGCCGAGCGGGGCCGGTCGCTGTCGTCCGGGCAGCGCCAGCTCATCGCGCTGGCCCGGGCCGAGCTGGTCGACCCCGTCCTGCTGCTGTTGGACGAGGCCACGTCCAACCTGGACCTGGCCACCGAGCACCGGGTCGCCGCGGCCATGCGCCGCCTCGCCCGGGCCCGCACGACGATCGTGATCGCCCACCGGCTGCAGACCGCCCGGACCGCCGACCGGATCATCGTGATGGACCAGGGCGCGGTGGCCGAGACCGGCACCCACGACGAGCTGATCGCCGCCGGCGGCCGCTACGCCGCGATGTGGCGGGCGTTCGAGCTGGTCGGCTCGGCCGCCGGCTGATCTGGCATCCTCCCGCCGAGCCGCTTCGCCCGCGGCCGCCGCGGCTATCGCGGCTATCGCGCAGAATCCTTACGTGACCACCTCGACTCGAGAACAGCGGACTGGCCAACCGCCGAATGGGGGATTGCGCGGGTGAGCCTGACCGCCGCTCTCGACGCGCTGAGCGCCGAGCACCTCCGGGCCCGCGGTGGGGCGAAGTGGACCGGCGTCGGCGGCGGCGGTCTCGGCGCCGGCCTGGCTGAGATGGACTTCCCGGTGGCGCGAGCGATCGTCGAGACGCTGGTCGCGGAGGTCGCGACCGCGCGGTTCGGTTACCTGGGGCCCGTGCTCGCCGAGGAGATGGCCGCGGCGTGCGCCGCCTGGCAGCGGGAGCGGTACGGGTGGCGGGTGGCGCCGTCGGACGTGCATCCGGTGGCGGACGTGCAGGCCGCGTTCGAGTACGCGGTCCGCTGCTTCTCCCGCCCCGACAGCCCGGTCGTGGTCCCGACGCCGGGCTACATGCCGTTCCTGGCCACGCCCGCGGCCCACGGCCGGGCGGTCGTCCCGGTGCCGATGGCGCGCGCCGGCAACCGCTGGGCCCTCGACCTCGACGGCCTCGCCGCGGCGTTCCGGGCCGGCGGCCACCTGCTGGTGCTGTGCAACCCGGCGAACCCGACCGGCCGGGTCTACACCCGCGCGGAGCTGACGGCGATCAGCGACGTCGTCGAGGCCCACGGAGGCCGGGTGTTCGCCGACGAGATCCACGCGCCGCTTGTCTACGCCTGCCACCGCCACGTTCCGTACGCGTCGCTGTCGCCGGCGACGGCGGCGCACACGATCACGGCGACCTCGGCCACCAAGGGGTGGAACCTGCCGGGGCTCAAGTGCGCCCAGGTCATCGTCTCGAATCCGGCCGACGCCGAGACCTGGCGCCGGATCGAACCGTCGACCGCCTTCGGCGCGAGCCCGCTCGGCGCGGTCGCCACCACCGCCGCCTACACCGCCGGAGGCGAGTGGCTGGCCGGCGTCGTCGGCTACCTCGACCGCAACCGGCGGGCGTTGGGCGAACTGCTGGCCGTACACCTGCCCGGCGTGCTCTGGGAGCCGCCCGAGGGCACCTACCTGACGCTGCTCGACTGCCGCGGCCTCGACCTGCCCTGCTCGCCCGGGGAGTTCTTCCGGCGGCGGGCCGGCGTCCTGCTGGTCGACGGCTCCGAGTGCGGCGAGGCCGCCCGCGGCCACGCCCGGCTGAACTTCGCCACGCCACTGCCCGTCCTGACCGAGCTGGTCGCCCGGATGGGCGCCGCCGTCCGGGCCGCCTGACCCCGGCTATCCCGGGGCCGGCATCTCCATCTCGATGAAGTCGATCGCTCCGTGCCGCCCGACCGTCGCGGTGTACCGGCCGGTCTCGGTGAAGCCGAGCCGCCGGTAGAGGCGGATCGCGCGTTCGTTGAACGCCGCCACATCGAGCACGACCCGGTGCCACGCGCCCAGGCCCCGGGAGTACTCCAGGCCGGCCAGCACGAACTGTTCCCCGAGCCCGCGGCCGGTGAGGTCAGGCCGGAGGCCGAACCCGTAGAACAGGGCGTCGCCGCGCGGCTCGAAGAAGTAGAAGCCCACCAGGGCGCCGCCGTCGTCGCGTACGGCGTGGAAAAGCTCGGGGTTCTTCACCGGCAGGCCGTCGCCGTCGTAGAGGTCGTACGGCGGGTCGTAGCGCCAGGCGTCGCGCTCGCGGAACATCGCGCCGCCCGCGTCGCCGCCCGCCGGTTCGATCCGCACCGCTCCACTATGGGCCAGCTCCGCCGTCCCTGTCAGCGGCCCGGCCGCAGCGCCAGATCAACCTGGAGCGGGAGGTGGTCGCTGCCGTAGGCGGAGCCGACGCGGTAGCCGGTGACGGCGAACTGCCGGGTGCTCAGCACATGGTCGATGCGGACCAGCGGCGGGACCGGGCCGGACGAGGTGCTCCAGGTCGGCGTCCAGCCGGCGTGGGCGACGTCGTGCGCGTCACGCAGGCCCGCGCCGTTCGGGCCAGCCGCCAGCAGGCGGCGCAGGCCCCGGTGGTCCTCGGTCGCGTTGAAATCGCCGGCCAGCACCACCGGCATCCCGGTCGCGGCGGTGGCGGCCGTCTCGCGGCGCAGGTCGGCCAGCTGGGCCCGCCACCGGCTGGTCGCGTGCCCGTCGCGGGGCGCCGGAGTGTGGACGACGAACAGGCGGAACGCCGCCGCCGGCCTCGGGTGCACGGTCGCGCGCAGCGAGAGCAGGCCGGCCACCCGGGGCTGGGCGACGTCGGTCAGCGGGAAGCGGGAGAGCACGCCCGCGCCGAACGCGCCCGGCTCGGGCAGCAGCATCCGGTAGCGGTAACCGGCCAGGACGCCCGTGTGTTGCAGGCCGGAGAGGGTGAGCGGCGAGAGCTCCTCCAGCAGCAGCAGGTCGGGGGAGGCGGCGCGGATCTGGCCGGCCAGGGCGCCGGCGGTCGGGTTGTTGTACTCCAGGTTCGCGGTCATCAGACGCAGCCGGGTGGCGCCGGCCGGCGCCCGCTCCGGCGAGCCAGGCCACAGCCCGGGCGCGACCCAGGCCACATGCGCGGCGACGACCGCGGCCGCCAGGGCGCCGAGCGCCCAGCGCCGCCGGGCCAGGGCGGCGGCCAGCACCGGGTAGGCCGGGAGGAAGACGACCGGGGTGTAGGCGTCGACACCGATGTAGAACCACAGGTGATCGTCGAGGTGGGCCAGCCGGCCGAGGACGAGCAGGGCCAGCCCGCCGCCGAGCGCCCAGCCCAGCGCGAGCACGGCGCGCCGGGCGGTCCGGAGCCGGCCTGGCCGGGCCGCGCGGGTCCCGCTCTCGCCGGTGGTGCCGGTGGGAGCTGCGCCGGCGGGTGCAGTGTCTTCCGGTGAGGTGTCTTCGGGCGCCGTGCCCGCGGGGGTCGTGGCGATGGCGGGCTCGGCTGGGCGCGCGTCCGGCGGCCTGCCCGTGTCCGGCTGGCTCCCAGGGGCGGGCGGGCTGCTCGGCTCGGAGTGGGCTCTCGGCTCGGGCGGGCACGGGGCGTCGGTTGGCGGCAGCACCCTTTCAGCCTGCCGGAGCGGCCGCCGGGCGGCGCACCGGCCCCGCCGCGTACCACGCGCCTCAGTCAGGCCGCGCGGGTGTCCGGAAACGCGAGAAACCGGGGCCGTTCGGCCCCGGTTTCTTTCTCTGTTCGCGTGGCCGGAATATCCGGGCGCATTTCGCGCGGCACCGCGGGCGGGCCGGCGCCGCCGTTTGCCGGCTGCCCGTTTCCGTGCACCGCCGGTGTTGCCTGCCGGCTGTTCCGTCAGGCGTCGTTACGGGCGCGGATCGCCATGATCTCATGCCGCGCGGCCGGCGAAATCTCGGCGCCGAGCGCCCGCTCGAAGGCAAGAGACTGCCGCCGGTAGGCCCGGTCGGCGGCGATACGCTCACGGTACTCGGCGAACATGTGACCCAGCTTACGCATTGGTGACTCCTGTGCTTCGTCCTTGGCCGGCCAACCAGTTAGCCGACGTAACTAGATTTACCCGCCGCCAGACGGAATGGGGAGTGTTCACCGGTGTGATCCGGGGCGCATAACCCGGCGCGCGGTCTCGGCTTATGACCGCCGCCACAGACGGCGCCATAAAACATGACCGGCGGCACAATCTGAATATGGCGCCGGGCACAGCGTATGGTTCACCTCACACGCGCCAAACGCGCCCGCCCTCGCCTCCGGCCGGGGCCGGCGGCCGTCAGGCCGGATCGATCCGGGCCAGGAAACCGGCCGGCGGGCCGAGGTGCAGGACGCCGAGCCGGCTGGTCGCCCGGGTCAGCGCGACGTACAGGTCGCGCCGGCCCCGGGCCGACTCGGCGTCGATCCCGTCCGGGTCGACGAGGAGGACCCCGTCGAACTCCAGTCCCTTGGCCTGCCGGACGGTGAGGACGACGACCGGGCGGTCGAGCTCGGCCGCCGTCTCGATCCCGCCGGTCCCGGCCGCGATCGCGGGCACCTCGGCGCCGGGCACCGCGGCCCGGACCGCCGCCGCGCACGCCGCCCGCCGCCGCTCCGGGACGATCACCGCCAGCCGCCCGCCGGCGACCGCGGCCGCTTCGGCTGCCACCGCGGCGGTGAGCTCCCCGGCCAGCGTCGCCTCGGAGGCCGCCCGCCGCCACGGCCGGTGCCCGACCCGGCGCAGCGACGACGGGATGGGCAGGCCCGGGTCGATCTCGGCCAGCACCACCGCCGCCACGTCCATGATCTCCGCCGGCGTCCGGTAGTTCACCGACAGCGTCTCCAGCCGCCACCAGCCGGCGACGTAGGGGTCGAGCACCCGGGCCCAGGACGACGTCCCGGCCGGCTCCCCGGTCTGGGCGACGTCGCCCACGACCGTCATCGACCGGCTCGGGCAGCGGCGCATGAGCAGCCGCCAGGCCATCGCCGAGAGCTCCTGGGCCTCGTCCACGATGATGTGCCCGAACGTCCAGGTCCGGTCGGCGGCGGCCCGGGCGGCCGCGCCCCGCGTGTCGCGCTCGCCGGCCCGCCCGGCCAGCGCCTCGGCCGAGAGCAGGTCGCCGGCCAGCAGGACGTCGTCGTCGGGGTCGTCGGCGGTGTCGCGGGAGAGGATGTCCAGCACGCCCTGGGCGTAGGCCAGGGCCTGGCGCCGCTCCCGCTCGGCCCGGGCCCGCTCGGCCCGGTCGTCCTGGCCAAGCACCTCGGCCGCCTCGTCGAGCAACGGGATGTCAGCCGCCGACCAGCCCGCGCCGGCCGGGCGGAGCAGGCGCGCCCGCTCGGCCGCCGTCAGCGCGGGCGCGGCCGCGGCCAGCGCGGCCGGGTCGGCGAACAGGTCGGCCAGCAGCTGGTGCGGGGTCAGCTCCGGCCAGAGGCTGTCGATGGCCGCGGCGACGTCGAGGTTGTCGCGCAGCTCCAGGCGGATGTCGTCGACCTCGGTCTCGTCGAGCAGGTTCTCCCCGTCGTAGACGTCGTAGCCGAGCAGGTCGGCCAGCTGGCGGGCCAGCGCCCGCACGATCAGGTGGACGAAGACCGGCCGGGCGGCGTTGTGCGCCCGCCCGCCGGAGCGGGCCTGGTCGCGGGTGAGCTGGACGGTCAGCGGGTCCAGGCGCAGCCGGTGGTGGTCGACCTCGATCTCCAGGACGTCGTCGGGCACCCGCTGGCGGCCGCGCACGGCCGCCGCGATCACCTCGACCATCGCCAGCCGGCCCTTGAGCTCACGGGTCGCCGCGTCCTCCCGCAGCGTCGCCGTCGTCCCGGGCAGCAGGTCGGCCACGGTGGCCAGCAGCACGCCGCTCTCGCCGAGGGAGGGCAGGACCTGGCCGATGTAGCGCAGGAACGTCGCGTTCGGCCCGACGACGAGTACGCCGCGGCGGGCCAGGCGTTCGCGGTGGGTGTAGAGCAGGTAGGCGGCGCGGTGCAGCGCGACCGCGGTCTTGCCGGTGCCCGGGCCGCCCTGCACGACCAGCACGCCGCGGTCGTCGGCCCGGATGACCTGGTCCTGCTCGCGCTGGATGGTGGTGACGATGTCGGCCATCCGCCCGCCCCGGCGGGCGGCCAGCGCGGCCAGCAGCGCGGCCTCGCCGATCAGGCTCTCCGGCGGGACGGCCGCCGGTTCGAGCGTCCCCAGCGGCTCGGCTTCGGCCCGCTCGCCACCGCCGGCCGGCCCGCGCCCCGGCCCGAGCCCGGGCCCGGCGGACGGCCCCGTCTCCCGCGCCCGGGCGCCCGGCCCGAGCAGGTCGTCGCTGACGGCGAGGACCCGCCGGCGCCGCGACCGGATGTGGCGCCGCCGCCGCACGCCCTCCGGCGCCGCCGCCGTGGCCAGGTAGAACGGCCGGGCGGCCGGGGCGCGCCAGTCGATCAGCGGCGGCGGCGCGGCCGCGTCCTCGTCGGTATCGCTGTCGTCGGCCAGGATGCTGAGGCGGCCGATGTGGCGGACCTCGCCGTCGTCCAGGTCGACCCGGCCGAAGCACAGCCCGTTCTCGGCCGCGTCGTAGGCCGCGATCGTGCGCGCGTGGTCGGCGGCCCGGACGTCGCGCTCGGTGCGGGCGGCCGGGCTGTCCGCGTCCGGGCCGGCCGCGAGCACCGCCGCGAGCGCCGCCACCCGGTCCCGGCGCAGCGCGTCCAGCCGATCGTGCAGCATCGAGACGTGCCGCTGCTCCTCGGCTACGGCGTCCCCGGTCCCGGCGCCGTCCTCGGCGACGGAGACGAGAGCCCCGTCCGGTGCGTCGACGGCCACGGCCAGGCCGCTCCTACTGGCCCCGGCGGCGCAGGTAGCGCTCGAACTCGCGGGCGATCGCGTCGCCGCTGGCCTCGGGCAGCTCGGTCTCGGGCTCCCGCGACTCCAGCGCCTTGACGTACTCGGCGACCTCGCTGTCGCCGGCGGCGAGCTCGTCTACCTGCCGCTCCCACTGCCGGGCCCGGTCGGCCAGGTCGGCCATCGGGATCTCCAGGTCGAGCAGGTCCTCGACCCGCCGCAGCAGCGCCAGCGTCGCCTTCGGGCAGGGCGGGTTGGCCACGTAGTGCGGCACCGCCGCCCAGAACGACACCGACGCGAGCCCGGCCCGGGTGCAGGCGTCGGAGAACACCCCGACGATCCCGGTCGGCCCCTCGTACTTGGACGCCTCCAACCGCAGCCGGGCGGCGGTGGCCGGGTCGCCGGCCGTGCCGCTGATCGGCACCGGCCGGGTATGCGGCGAGTCGGCCAGCAGCGCGCCCAGGGTCACCACCATGTCGCCGCCGAGGGCGTGGATGGCCTCGATCAGCTCGTCGGTGAACCCGCGCCAGCGCATGTTGGGCTCCAGGCCGCGGATCAGGACGAGGTCGTGGTCGGTGCCGGCCGGGCTCGCGACCGACAGCCGGGTCGTCGGCCAGGCGATCTTCCGCTCGGTGCCGTCGCCGCTCACGGTCGGCCGGTTCACCTGGAAGTCGTAGTAGTCGTCGGGGTCGATCGCCCCGATGACCCGCGCGTTGAAGATCGACTCCAGGTGCTCGACGGCGGCGGAGGACGCGTCGGCGGCGTCGTTCCACCCCTCGAAGGCCGCCACGACGACCGGGGAACGCAACTGGCCGACGCCGGAGAACTCGATCACGCCTCGCCTCCTCCCGCTCCTGGCCGCCCCGCCGGGGCCGCCGCCCGCGGCGCGGACGGGGCTGTCACCGTGAACCTCGCGGCGGATCTCACAGCGGACCTCACCCCGCAACGGTACGTCGCGCCCGAACCTCGCCCGGTCAGGACGGCATCACCCGGCTTTCCCGATTCGTTCCGCGTGGCCCTCGCGGCCCTGTCCGGCCGGCCGCCGCCTGGCCGTTCCCACCCGTGCACGCCTCCAGTCTGCCCGTCGGAGCGCGACCGCGCCGTACCCGCCGTCCCGAATTGTGGGCGAGAACCGCGAACGGCGCGCCCGGGGGCGCGGGCGGCCCCCGGTAGGCTTGTCCCGTGCGCCCAGAGTTCCTTTCTGTCCTGTCCGAGCGCGTCCTGGTGGCCGACGGCGCCATGGGGACGATGCTGCAGGCCGCCGGCCTGAGCCTCGACGACTTCTCCGGGCATGAGGGGTGCAACGAGATCCTCAACGCGACCCGGCCGGATGTGGTGCGCGGGGTTCACGACGCGTACTTCGCGGTCGGGTGCGACGCGGTGGAGACGAACACGTTCGGCGCCAACCTCAGCAATCTCGGGGAATACGGCATCGCGGACCGTATCGAGGAGCTCGCCGAGGCCGGCGCCCGGCTCGCCCGCGAGGTCGCCGACGGCTGGAGCACCCCGGACCGGCCGCGCTTCGTGATCGGCTCGGTCGGCCCGGGCACGAAGCTCCCGACGCTCGGCCACGCCACCTACGCGCAGTTGCGGGACGCCTACCTGCTTGAGGCGACCGGGCTGATCAACGGCGGGGCCGACGCGATCCTGATCGAGACCGCGCAGGACCTGCTGCAGGTCAAGGCGGCCGTCGTCGCGGCCCGCCGGGCGATGGCCGCCACCGGCCGGCGGATCGCGCTGATCGCCCAGGTCACCGTCGAGCTGACCGGCACGATGCTGCTCGGCTCCGAGATCGGCGCCGCGCTGACCGCGATCGAGCCGCTAGGCGTCGACCTGATCGGCCTGAACTGCGCCACCGGCCCGGCCGAGATGACCGAGCACCTGCGCTACCTGTCCCAGCACGCCCGCGTCCCGCTGTCGGTCATGCCGAACGCCGGCCTGCCGGAGCTGGGCAAGGACGGCGCGGTCTACCCGCTGTCCCCGGCCGAGCTGGCCGACGCCCAGGACACGTTCACCACGGAGTACGGCGCCGCGTTCGTCGGTGGCTGCTGCGGCACCACCCCCGAGCACCTGCGGGCGGTCGTCGAGCGGGTCGGCGGCCGGGAGCCGGCCCGCCGCTCACCGGCCGGCGAGCCGGGCGCCTCCTCGCTGTACCAGACGGTGCCCTTCCGCCAGGACAACTCGGTGCTGATGGTCGGCGAGCGGACGAACACCAACGGGTCGAAGGCGTTCCGCGAGGCGCTGATCGACGGCCGCTGGGACGACGTGATGGAGATCGGCAAGAACGCCGTCCGCGAGGGCGCGCACATGATGGACCTGTGCGTCGACTACGTCGGCCGCGACGGGACCGTCGACATGAGCGAGGCCGCGTTCCGCTTCGCCACGTCCTCCACCCTGCCGGTGATGCTCGACTCGACCGAGCCGCCGGTGATCGAGGCCGGCCTGGAGCGGCTGGGCGGCCGGTCCGTCATCAACTCGGTGAACTTCGAGGACGGCGTCGGCCCCGGCTCCCGCATCGAGACGGTCATGCCGATCGTGCGCGAGCACGGCGCGGCCGTCGTGGCCCTGTGCATCGACGAGGAGGGCCAGGCTCGCACGGCTGAGTGGAAGGTGCGGGTGGCCGAGCGGATCATCGACTACCTGACCGGCCAGTGGGGGATGGCCGAGTCGGACATCCTCATCGACACGCTCACCTTCACCCTGGGCACCGGGCAGGAGGAGTCGCGGGGCGACGGCGTGGCCACCATCGAGGCGATCCGCGAGCTCAAGCGCCGCCACCCCGACGTGCAGACCGTGCTGGGCCTGTCGAACATCTCCTTCGGGCTCAAGCCGGTCGCCCGCGCCGTGCTCAACTCGGTGTTCCTGGCCGAGTGCGTCGAGGCCGGGCTGGACGCGGCGATCGTGCACGCGTCCAAGATCCTGCCGATGGCCCGGATCCCCGATGAGCAGCGCGAGGTCGCCCTCGACCTGGTCTACGACCGCCGCCGCGAGGGCTACGACCCGCTGACCCGCTTCCTCGAGCTGTTCGAGGGCGTCGACGCCGCCGCCGGCGCCGCGTCCGCCGCCGAGGAGCTGGCCGCGCTGCCGCTGGACGAGCGCCTGGCCCGCCGCATCGTCGACGGCGCCCGCAAGGGCCTGGAGGCCGACCTCGACGAGGCGATGACCACCCGCGACCCGCTGGCCATCATCAACGAGACGCTGCTGGCGGGGATGAAGACCGTCGGCGACCTGTTCGGCTCCGGGCAGATGCAGCTGCCGTTCGTGCTGCAGGCGGCCGAGGTCATGAAGGCCGCGGTGGCCTACCTCGAGCCGCACATGGAGAAGACCGACTCCCGCGGTAAGGGCACCCTGGTGCTGGCCACGGTCAAGGGCGACGTCCACGACATCGGCAAGAACCTGGTCGACATCATCCTGTCGAACAACGGCTACACCGTGGTCAACCTCGGCATCAAGCAGCCGATCACCACGATCCTGGAGGCGGCCGGCGAGCACGACGCCGACGCGATCGGCATGTCCGGGCTGCTGGTCAAGTCGACGGTGGTGATGAAGGAGAACCTCGCGGAGATGAACACCCGCGGGGTGGCCGACCGCTGGCCGGTGCTGCTGGGCGGGGCCGCGCTGACCCGGGCCTACGTCGAGGACGACCTGACCGAGCTCTACGACGGGCAGGTCCGCTACGCCCGCGACGCGTTCGAGGGCCTGCGGCTGATGGACGCGGTGATGGCGGCCAAGCGCGGCGGGCCGGCGCTGGCCGACGACCCCAAGGCGGCGCAGCGCCGGGAGCGCCGCGCCCGCACCGAACGGATCAAGGTGGCCCGGGCGGCGGCGAAGGGGGACGAGCCGGCGGAGGAGATCCCGTCCCGCTCGGACGTGGCCGTCGACGTCCCGGTGCCGACGCCGCCGTTCTGGGGCGAGCGGATCGTCAAGGGCATCGCGCTGGCCGACTACGCCTCCTACCTGGACGAACGGGCGACGTTCCTCGGCCAGTGGGGGCTGCGCGGCGCCCGCGGCGAGGACGGGGCGTCCTACGAGGAGCTGGTCGAGACCGAGGGCCGGCCCCGGCTGCGGATGTGGCTGGACCGGATCGCCTCCGAGCGGCTGCTGGAGGCGGCCGTCGTCTACGGCTACTACCCATGCGTGTCCAAGGGCGACGACCTGATCGTCCTGAACGACGACGGCTCGGAGCGGGTCCGCTTCTCCTTCCCGCGCCAGCGCCGCGACCGGCACCTGTGCCTGGCCGACTTCTTCCGCCCGGAGGACTCGGGGCAGATCGACGTTGTCCCGTTCATGGTCGTCACGATGGGCCGGCGGATCAGCGAGGCGACGGCCGAGCTGTTCGGGGCCAACTCCTACCGGGAGTACCTGGAGCTGCACGGCCTGTCGGTGCAGCTGGCCGAGGCGCTGACCGAGTACTGGCACAAGCGCGTGCGCGACGAGCTGCTCCTGCCCGACGGGACGCCCGCCTCCAGCGGCGACTCGGGCAACCTGGACGCGATGTTCAAGCAGGCCTACCGGGGCTCGCGGTACTCCTTCGGCTACCCGGCCTGCCCGGACCTGGAGCAGCAGGCCCAGCTGTTCACGCTGCTGCGCCCGGAGCGGATCGGCGTGGAGCTCTCCGAGGAGTTCCAGCTCGTGCCCGAGCAGTCCACCTCGGAGATCATCGTCCACCACCCCGAAGCCAAGTACTTCGCCACCTGATGACCGTCCCCGACTCCGGGCCCGTGCCGCCGGCGGCCGTCCTGTTCGACATGGACGGCCTGCTGGTCGACACCGAGCCACTGTGGACGATCGCCGAGCACGAGCTGGCCGCCCGCCACGGCAAGGTGTTCACGCCGGAGATCAAGGCGGCGATGATCGGCCAGGGCATCGACACGGCGCTGCCGCTGATGCTGACGATGCTCGGTATCCCGGACGCCGACCCGGCCGAGGCGGCCGCGTTCATGCTGGCCCGCACGGCCGAGCTGTTCCGGGACCCGGAGCGGATCGCCCTGTTGCCCGGCGCGGCCGAGCTGCTGGCCGCGCTGCGGTCGGCCGGCGTGCCGGCGGCGCTGGTGTCGTCGTCGTTCCGGATGCTGATGGACCCGGTCCTCGACGCCGTGGGTCATGATCTGTTCGCGGTCACGGTGGCCGGGGACGAGGTCAGCCTGCGCAAGCCGGCGCCCGAGCCCTACCTGCGGGCGGCCGCGCTGCTCGGCGTCGACCCGGCGGGCTGCGTGGTGCTGGAGGACTCCTCGTCGGGGGCGATGTCGGGCCTGGCCGCCGGCTGCCCGGTCGTCATGGTCCCCTCCGAGTACGGCGCGGTCCCGCCCGACGGCGTCACCGTCCGCGCCTCCCTGCTGGATCTCACGGTCGAGTCCCTGGCCGACCTGGTCGCCCCGCGACCGGCCGCCTGATCCCGTTCGTCGCGATCCGGCCCGCGCGCGGATGCGCTGTTCCCCGCCCCTCCCCGCCAGCCAGTGCGCGCGACGACGTCCGGGTAGGTCGCGTCCCCTTCAGCGCTCTCGCCCGGGTACGCCTTCGTGATCATGTCCATCCAGGTCGCGGGGGACCCGGCGGCGGTGCCCTCGCGACCTGACGATCGCTACTTTTGATAGCTACCAGGGGAGGGAGCCATAGCCGACACGGCGATTGCGCGGCTGTTCATGCACGGCAGGAGCCAGGCGGTGCGCCTGCCCAAGGAGTTTCGCCTGCCGGGTGACCGGGTGAGGGTCCGCCATGTGGGTGACGGAGTCCTCCTCGAGCCCATCGCTTCTGAAGTTGATGCCTGGTTTGCCGAGCTTGACGGTTTCGCGGATGTGCCGTTGTTCGAAGACGGTCGGAATCAGCCGCCGACTCCCGGAGAGGAGGATCTCTGATCGCACGGGCGCGCGGCGGGCCCGCTGTCGCCGCGACGGCGGCGGACCGATGCGATGTCCTGGCGTGGCGGCGGGGCTCAAAACTCCACTTCACGATCGGCGTTCCGTGGTGTATTACCGCTTCCCGCGAGGCTCCGGTGAGGAGGCTTGTCGCAAGAATAAGCGCGACCAGTACAGCGGCCAGCGCCGCGCCAAACAGCGCACTCGCGACACCTAGGGTCAGTGCTAACTGCGCGACGGTAAGCACCAGCTGCGGGAGCCGGTCTACCCAGGGGAGGATGATGTTAAAGAGTCGCGCCTTGTCGCGGAGCGCAAAGAAAAGATGGACCGCCGGCATCCACAGGACAATGTAACCGGCGGCGGCGCAGAAACCTAGCGCAACCCGCGTCGGAGAATCCGTCGCAGCGGGCCGGTCAAATGCAGGTAAGAAGAACACGGCGCCCGCGACCACATAGAGACACCAGCCCACCGAAACGGTCATCCAGGCCGGGAGACCGGCCATCCAGGTGGACCAGGGGGAGCGGTTCGGCCACCAGGAGAACGGTGGTGACGACCGCATCGGCCCGAAGGCGAAGGCGAGCACGGCGCCGGCAAGGCTCTCGCCGGCGAGGAACTGCCCGCCGACGGGTTGCCCGGAGGCGGCCCGGCCGGCGATCACCAGGGCCAGCGCGACGGCGGCCAGCGGCCACGGCGTGAAGCGCAGGATGTAGAGGAAGCTCGTGATTCCGTAGGCGTCGTCCATCCGGCGCAGCTGGGCCCGCAGGCCGTACCACTGGCCCCGCAGCCGGCGTTCGGCGGCGATCGTGGCGGCGGTGCGCCGGACGGCGAGGACGGATGCCTTGTCATAGGCACCGGCGCGGGTGATCTGCGTGACCGCCACGTCGCGCAGAATCGCGCTTCCGCCGCGCAGGCCCTCCCGGACGAACCAGCGGGCGACCTCGGGGGAGCAGCTTCCGGCCGACACCTCCATCGACCACTTGCGGTCGAGGACGGTCCCGTTGATCGCCGACGGCACCAGGATCTCGGCGGCCAGGGCGTCGAGTCGCGCCGGACGCACCTCCGGCGGCAGTTGGGCGGCGGAGACGATTCCCAGGAGGTGCAGGACGCCCTCGGGCCAGGGCACCGGGCGGACGGTGCGCGCGCTGCCGAAGCCGATCCGGTCGACCGACGCCAGTTTGAACAGGGAGCGGGGCAGCCTGCCCACCGCGTCCGACAGCCGCTGTTCGATGCCGGCGAGCAGCTTGGTCACCAGGACCGATCCCCGGAGCTGGAGCACGGTCACCGCGGTCTCCCGCCAGCGGCCGTCCCGGAGCAGCAGATCCGGGCTCACCGAGTCCGGGTTCGCCAGCACGTAACGCGTCGTGAAGTACTCCTGGAAGCGACGGCGGGAAAAGGCGAACTGGCCCGCGCCGAAGGAGGTGGCGGTGCTCATCCGCCGGGCGACGCGGGCCTCCTCGAGCTCGTGCATTATCGCCAGGGCCTTGGACTCCGGCCCGAGTCCCCGAGCCGTGTACGCGGCCGCGAGACGGGCCGGCGCGGGGGACAGGCCGAGGTCGTCGTCGGCCGAGATGCAGAACGCGAGCTTCGCGGCGCCGCGCTCGATCTCCGCCGCGGAGCGTTTCACGGTGTTCGCGGCGGGCCGGCTCTGCCACCGGATGAGCGAGGACAGGTAGTCGGCGAAGACCTGGTGGAGACTGTCGGGGAAGGTACCGTGCTTGCGCAGGTAGAAGAACAGCATGACAAGGAACATCGGGTTGTCGGTGAGGGCCCGTAGCTCGGGTGGCGCCGTCGCGATCCGTTCGATGAGCTGGCGGGCCTCGCCGCGGCTCGGCTCCCGACCGGGAATCAGGCGCCGGCCGGCCTGGACTGGCGTCGCGTAGCGGCTCAGCAGCGTCAGCTGGCGGGCTTCCGAGAGCCGCAGGATACGGAAGCGGGGGATGTTGCGGATACGCGGGCCCTTGTACTCGCGCGAGGCGACGACCGATCGGCAGTCGTAGCGCAGCGTGAACCGCTGGATGGCTTCCGAGTAGAGCTCGACGATCCCGGAGACGTCGGTCGCCCCGAGCACGTCGGGTATCTCATCGAACGAGTCGAACAGGAACCGCCAGCCGCCCTCGCGCCACCGGGTTCTGAACGTCGACCGGGCCTTGTCGGCGAGGTCCGGTCCCACGTGCGAGAGGAAGGTGGTCTCGACGTAGTCGTAGATGAGCGCCTGATCGATCTCCCGGCCGTCTCGCTTGATGTCGCGCAGATTGATGTAGAGCGGTACCCGGGTCGGAACCTGGTGCCTGGCGAGGATAAGGACGTAGGCGTTGTGAGCCAGCGCGCGCAGGGCCATGCTCTTCCCCGAGCCCGGCTCGCCCTCGAGCCGAACCAGGGGTGCCGTGCTCCGCGCGAGCGCGACGGTGAGGCTCTTCTCGCGGCGCAGGTTCTCGCCGGCCAGAATGCCTCCTCGGCGGAGCGGGATCCGGCTCTCGGCCCAGGGCCCCTGGCTCTCGACCTCGGCTTCCAGCTCCGTGAAGTGCCGCGGCGACCAGACGTCACCCTCGCCGATCGGCCAGTGCTCGCCCCGGCCTATCTCGCGGATCCGGCTCAGCAGGTCGCCGATCATCCGCGCGAAGACGGTGGCCTCGCCCGGGGCGGCCCAGGCCGGAGCGAGCCCGGGCCCATCGGAGGCCGCGCCGTCCAGAACCACCCTGAGTTCACCAAGCCAGCGGGCCGAGGGCATCCCTCCGTCGGTAACCGGCTCGTACTGGACGGTCGCCCGGCACCTCGGCCCTCGCTGTCAGGCAAGGTGAGCGACGACGTCCGTGTAGGTCTCGTCGATCCGTCCCCGGTCCGCCCACACCACGCGGGCGCCGGGCCGGGCCGGCAGCAGGCTGAGCAGCCGGTCGTACATCGCGCCGAGCGCGGTGGTCCCGCCCGCCTCGTCGACGAGGCTCCGGGCGTCGATGTGGACCGGGTCGACGGCGGGGCCGTGGGTGCGCGCGGCGAACCGGCGCTGAACCTCGTCCCGGCCCGCGAGCAGCACGACCTCCACGAACGCGGCGCCGACCTCGCGCGCGAGCGCCTCGAGCCGCTCGATGAACGCCAGGCGCCCGAGATACTGCGGGATGACGACGTCGTGGCCGGCCGTGAGATGGGCGCGGGCCATCGCGAGCGCGAGGACCCGCGCGGAGCCGCCGGCGGTGATTGGGACGTCCCGCCAGCCGCCGATCAGGCGGCGGATCCGATCGATGTCGAGGTTCAGGACACCCGGGTGGGCGTCGACATAGCGCTGGGCGACGGTGGACTTGCCCACACCGGGCGGACCGTTGACCAGGATCAGCCGGCTGTCGGGGGTTCGGGCGGATGGGGCAGGCACACCATAGTCAACGCCGGTGACGCCTGGCCCGCGCCGCTAATGATCTTCGATCCGCCCGCTTGCTGGTAGGCGAAAACTCGTTGGCCCGCCACGGCGGCCGCTGCTATCTTCCGGGTGGCCGTGCGAGAGAACGAGGGGGTGGTACGGCCACCCCGGCGGCCTGCGCCGGATGCACCCCCGGCTGGCGGCCCGGGCCCGGTACTACGCGGCGCGGTACGGCTTCGCCGCGGCCGCCGTCGAACTCCCCGGCAGCGGTGACCGGCCCCGTTCGGCCGCCGCCGAGCAGGCCCGCGCCGACCTGCGCCGGGCGCTGGCGTGCCGGTGAGCCGGTCGGCGGCGAGATCGTCGACCGGCTCGTGCTCCCGCTGGTCGAGGCGGCGGTCCCGGAATGGCGGGCCACCCTCGACGCCCTGCTCGCGCTGCCCGGGATCGGCGGCCCGGTCGGGGACGCCGGGGCCCGCTTCTTCGCCCGGCACCTGGACCGAGACCGCCCGCCCAGCCCCGACGGCACACCATAGTCAACGCTGTTGACGCCCAGCCCCGCCGCCGGCTGCTGAGCCGCCGGTGCAACCTCGAGAAGGGCGCCCGGATCTGAGAGCGGGCTCCGCCGGGGGTCTGGCTATGGCACCGTGGAGCGGTGCCCGCCGATCCCGCGCTCGTCCTCTGGGACGTCGACCACACGCTGGTGAACATGGCCGGGGTCAGCCAGCTGATCTACGAGCGGGCGTTCGCCGCGATGACGGGCCGCGTGTTGGAGCGGGTCGCCGACATGGCCGGGCGGACCGAGTGGGCCATCGCCGCCGACACCCTGCGGCTGGCCGGCTTCGCCGACCCCGAGCCGATGCTGCCGGCCTTCTTCGAGGCGCTGCGCGCCGCGGCGGCCGAGATGACTGAGCAGATGCGTGCCCGGGGCCGGGCGCTGCCGGGCGCCCGCGAGACCGTCGCCGCGTTCGGCGCCGACGGCGTCAGCCAGACGCTGGTCACCGGCAACCTGCGCGCGCTAGCCGGGATGAAGCTGGCGGCCGTCGGCCTGACCGACCACCTGGACCTGGCGGTCGGCGGCTACGGCGAGGACAGCGCCGACCGGGCCGAACTGGTCCGGTCGGCGATCGCCCGAGCCGAGGCCGCCTACGGACTGGACTTCCCCCGGCAGCGGGTGGTGGTGGTCGGTGACACCGTGCACGACGTGCGCGGCGCCCGCGACGCCGGGGCCCGGGCCGTCGCGGTGGCGACCGGCCGCCCCAGCTTCGCCGCGCTGGCCGCCGCCGGCCCCGACGCCCTCCTGGCCGATCTCACCGACCCCGTCGCCGTCCGAGCCGCGGTCTTCGGCACCGTCGGTTGAGGCGTCCGCCTCGGGTCACCTGGGCGACGGCTAGGTCGAAGGTCGGGTTCGCCTAAGGGCCCAGCCGGCCCCGTCCGGGTTACCGCCGCTCGAGCTGATCACCTGTTGGCGTGGCCAGCTCGGGGCGGGCCGGCCCGCCCCGAGCTGGCGGCGTCAGCCGATGTAGGGGCCTGACTCGGTGGGCAGACCGGCCTCGGCCCAGTCCTGGATGCCCTCCCGGTACTTGCGGACGTTGGAGTAGCCGAGCGCGGCGAGCGCCGCCGCGACCTGCTGGCTGTTCGGGCAGGCCGGGTTGGAGCAGTAGGTGACGATCGCGGCCGCCCGGTCGGGCAGCAGCGCCGCGGCCTGACCGGCGACGTCCGCCGCGACCAGCGGGAGCGCGCCCGGCAGGTGCTGCTTCTCGTAGTAGTCGCCGCCGAGCGCGTCGACGACGGTCACGGTGCCGGCGTCGATCTCGGCGCGCAGCTCGTCGCGGCTGATGAGCACGGTCACGGTCTCCTCCTGGAGGTTGTGGACTACAGTCCGGTTATGTCTGGAGAGGTTAGCGGACCACGGTCCGCTTGTGGAGCGGTGGAGCCGGAGCTGCTGGTGTTACGTCCGTCACCGCCGAAGGAGCGGGCCGACGCCGCGCGCAACCGGGCGGCCGTGCTGGCCGCGGCGGCTGAGCTGTTCCGCCGCCACGGCGTGGACGGCGTCTCGATGGACGCGGTCGCGGCGGCGGCCGGCGTCGGCAAGGGAACGCTGTTCCGGCGCTTCACCGACAAGGCGGGGCTGGCTGTCGCCCTGCTCGACGCGCGCGAGCGGGAGCTGCAGGAGGCGATCCTGTTCGGCCCGGCGCCGCTCGGGCCCGGGTCGGCGCCGGCGGGAACGGCGCCAGGGGGAACGGCGCCGGCCGACGCCCCGAGCGCTCGCGAGCGGCTGCGCGCGTTCGCCGGCGCCTACCTCGACTACGTCCTGGCCCACCTGGACCTGGTCCGGATGTCGGAGACCGGCTCGCCCGGCGCCCGCTACCGCACTGGCGCCTACCGCTTCTGGCACCGGCACGTCGCGATCCTGCTGGCCGGCCGGGCCGATCCCGACGCCGACGCGCACGCCCTGCTCGCGCCGCTGGCGGCCGAGCACCTGCGCGCAGTGGTCGCCGAGCTGGGGGAGGAGCGCGCCCGCCGCTCCACCCTGGCCCTCGTCGACGCCCTGACCGTGCCGGCCGGCGGGTGAGACCGGCGCGCGGCCACGCGCCGGGGCAGTCAGCCGGCGCTGAGGGACGGGCCGACGCCCGGGTGAGCCTTCGCCCGCTGGCCGCCGTCAGGCCACGCCGTCGCGCTCGGCGAGGATCAGGGCGAGGCCGGCCTCGAAGCGGGCGTCGGCGTCGGCCGGGACGGATCCGGTGGCCGCGGCCAGGTGCGGGTAGCGGCCGGCCGGCGGGCGCGGCGGCGGGGGGGCGGTCGCGTCCGGGCCGCGCTTGGCGACGGCCGCCGCCCGCAGCCGGGCCGCCGGCAGTGCCTCGCCCAGGGTGAACAGCAGCGCGGTCCGGGCCAGGACGGCCGCCTCCGCCGGTGAACGGCTGTCCTGGCGCAGCAGGCCCACGACGTGGTTGGCCAGCTCCCAGAACGGCTCCGAGTCCGGCGGGCGGCGGGGAACCAGGCTGGCCATGGCCGGCCGGTCGAGGAGGGAGCGGCGCAGCCGGCGGAAGCACTCCCGGGCGTCGGCCAGTGGTTCACCGTCCGCCGGCAGCTCGAGCTCACCCCGGATGAGCGTGTCGGCGAGCTCGTCGAGCAGCTCGTTCTTGTTCGTGAAGTGCCGGTAGACGGCGGTCGGGTCGACGTCGAGCCGGGCGCCGAGTGCCCGCATGCTCAGCCCGGCGACCCCGCCGACCTCGACGATGTGCATCGCCGCGGCCAGCAGCACCGGCCGGGACAGGCTATTGCGCGGCGTCCGGGCGGGCGTCTCGTCCGGCGCGGTCTCGGGGGAGGTCATAGCGGCAATCTACACCGTGGTCAACGCTGTTGACGGCCTCACAGGGGCCAGTTGATCAGTGTGTTGCGTGACGCAGCGGATCGCGGCCGATGAAGCCGAGCAGGCGGGTCTGGGCGTCGGCGTCGTCGGGGACCGGCACTCGGGGGCCGAACTGCCCCGAGGAGCGCATCAGTTCTTCGATCGGCTCCATCCCGGCGAGCAGGTCGGCGCACGTCGCCGGGTCGAGCCGCTCGTCCTGGCCGGTGGCGCGGGCCAGGTCCCAGGTGTGCATGAACACGTCGGAGGTGTAGAAGCGGTCGACCGCGTCGGGCAGCGGCATCTCGCCCACGATGGGGTGTCGGAAGGGGGTGGCCGCGTCCGGCCCGTCGAGCAGCCGCTGGACCGCGTCGGCGTGGACCTCCCAGGCGGCGACCGGGTCCGTCTCCGGGTCCGGTCCGCGCTCGAGCTCCAGGCCGGTCGCGCTGGCCAGGAAGCCGGGGAACCAGCCGAGGAGGTGGCCGACCACGTCCCGGGCGCGCCAGCCGGCGACCGGGGCCGGGGCGTCCCAGTCGGACGTACCCCGTACCCGGGCGGTGAAGGCGGCGGCCACCGCGCGGTGACGTTCGGCCGGGTCCGCGGGCAGGCTCATGCTCCGGCCCCGTCCGCGTTCTCGCCGGCGCCCTCGGCGATCTGGCCGGCGGCGAGCAGGCCGTCCAGCTTGGCGTAGCCCTGGTCCACGCCGACCTCCATCCCACTGCGCAGCCAGGCGTCCCGGGCCTCGAAGCTGTCGCACAGTGACTGGATGCGCAGTCGGGTGCGGCGCTCGCCGAGGGGCTCGAGGACGAGCGTCTCCAGCGCGACCCCGTCCGGCTCGGCCTCCCAGGTGAAGGTCTGCACGATCCGGTCCGGCCGGACGTCGTGGAAGCAGCCGCGGAAGGCGAACTCCATCCCGTCGAGGGCGCCGACATAGCGCCAGCTGCCGCCGGTGCGGGCGTCCCAGTAGTCCAGGGTGACGGCCGTCCCGTCCGGGCCGACCCAGCGGGCGAACAGCTCCGGGTCGGTGTGCGCCCGGAACAGCTGGGCCGGGGTGGCCGCGAAGTCCCGGGTGATCCGGATGATCGGGACGGTCGGGTCCGCCTCGATCGTCGCGGTGGTGATCGTGTCGTTCACGCTGTCTCCTCGCGCGCCGGGCGGTGCCCGGGCGCCTCGTCGTCGTCCAGCTCTGCCAGCACGGCGTCCAGCCGCCGGAAGCGGGCCTCGGCCTGTCGCCGGTAGCGCTCGATCCATTTCGTCATGAGGTCGAAGACCTCCGCCTCCAGGTGCACCGGGCCGCGGTGCCCCTCCGTCCGCCGGCTGACCAGCCCGGCCTGCTCGAGCACCTTCAGGTGCTTGGAGATGGCCTGGACGCTCACCGGGTACGGCGCGGCCAGCTGGCCCACGGTGGCGTCACCCTCGGTCAGCCGGGCTACCAGGTCGCGGCGGGTCGGATCGGCCAGGGCCGCGAACACCCGGGACAGCGGGTCGCTCATCTCCGACTCCCGATCCTCAACCAGTTGGTTGAGGAAACGGTAGGCCAGCGCTGGGCAGTCGTCAACCACATGGTTGAGAAAGGGTCCGCCGGGTCGAGCAGTATGGCCAGGTCGCCGTGCTCGACCCCGATCCAGACCCTATAGTCCACGCTGTTGACGCTCGGCGGGCCGCAAGCGATCATGTGATCGGACCGGGCCCGGCGACGCGGGCCACGCCCTCGGCCCACCGGTCGTCGAGCGGGCCGAGCTGGAAGATCAGCCGGTACCAGAGGGAGCCGTAGACGAGGTCGGCGGCGAGTGCGGGGTCGAAGTCCGGTGCCTCCGCGCGCGCCGCTGCCCGCTAGAACAGGCTGGTCAGGGCGGCGCGGCGGGTTCGGAAATGGGGAGCCAACATGTCCTGCCCCGCGACGGCGGCCTGCGCCTTGCCAGCTGAGCGCTCGGCGGCGCCCGCCGGCGCGCCCGAGCGCCTGATCGTCATGGTCTCGGGCGCGCCGGCGGCCGGGAAGTCAACGCTGGCCGCCCGGCTGGCGCCCGCGCTGGGGCTGCCGCTGATCCGCAAGGACGACATCAAGGAGACGCTGGCCGACGCTCTCGACGGCCCGGACGGCGACCTGGCCTTCTCCCGCCGGCTCGGTGGCGCGGCGATGGAGGTGCTCTGGCGGCTGGCCGCGCACTGCCCGGCGACAGTCATCGAGGCGAACTTCCGGCCGGCCAGCGACTACGAGCGGGAGCGACTGCGCGGGCTGGCGGCCCGGATCGTCGAGGTCTACTGCGCCTGCCCGCCGGAGGAACTGGCCCGCCGGTTCGCGGCCCGGGCCCGGACGGCCCACCGGGCGCACCCGTTGCGGACCCTGCCGGCAGATCTGTTGGCCGAGTATGGCCGCCCGATGGGTGTCGGGAAGGTGGTGGAGGTCGACACGAGCGGCTCGGTGGATCTGGGCGGTCTGCTGCGGCGTCTCGCTCCGATGATCGGCCGCCGGTCAGTGTCTCTAGATAGTCAACGCTGTTGACGGCCCGCCTTACGCAAGAAACGATCTTGCTACAGCGGAAGAACGCGCCACCGACCCAGCGCGGGGCCCGCGATCTTGGTCCGCGGGGCCCGCGGCCGTCGGGTTCAGGACATCCAGGTGGTGAGGTTGCGGCCCAGCATGCCGGCGGGTGACGCGGCGACCTCGAAGGTGCCGCGGCGGCTGTCGCCGGCGCCGGTCCCGCTGGGCGCGGCCATCTCAGCCTGCGCCGCGGCGACCATCTCGGCGGGCAGCCGCAGCGGCAGCGGCGCGCGGGGCGGCATCGCCGCGTCCCCGCGCACGACCTCGACGCCGGCGAGGAGGGCGTCGAGGAGCTGGGCGTCGGCGGCGTCGGGTTCGGTCGCGGCCGGGCCGGTGATGGCCGCGCGCAGGAACCAGCGGGGCCCGTCGACGCCGATGAGCCGTACGGGACGGACCTTGCCGCCAATCTTCGCCCGCAGGCGCAGCTCGGGTCCGCGCGGCCCGTCGACGGCCTCAGCCTTGCCGCCGGAGGCGCCGCTGGCCGCTTCGGCGATCTCGTCCCACAGGCCGTGGCTCTTGGGCGCGGCGAAGGCCATCAGGTCCATCCGGGACCGCTGGACGGCGGCGACGACACCGATCACCTCGGTACCGTCCGGGGCGGTCTGGAACGCGAGCTCGACCCCGTCGAGCAGCGGGATCCGCAGCGCGCCGAGGTCGAGCACGACCCGGGCGGGACCCTCGCCGGCCGCGCCGTCGCCGGTGGTCTCGTCGGACTCCAGCTCCCCCAGGCCGGTCGTGTTCTCGGCGTCCCGGACCTTGTGGCGTCGTCCGAACATGATGTGTCCTTTCGTACGGACAGGGACGATTCGGCCTGGCGCGGGCAGCGCGTCTCCCCGTCGCGCCGCCCGAAGCGCGCGGCCGGGTGCGTGCCGCCGTCCCGGCTCGGTCAAACGATACGATGAGAGCCATGGTCAAACGATGGCGCCGGGTTCGTCCGTACCCACCGCGGTGATCCCCCGGCCGGCGCCGCCGCGTGCCGGCCCTGTCAACCGAGCCATCACAGCCTGAGGACCATGATGACCAAACGCGCGCTCACCGGTATCAAGCCGACCGGCGTCCCCCACGTCGGGAACTACTTCGGGGCGATCCGTCCCGCGCTGGGCCTCACCGACACCTACGACGCCTACTACTTCATCGCGGACTACCACGCGCTGACGACGGTCCGCGACCCGAAGGAGCTCACCGAGCAGACCTACGGGGTGGCGGCCGCGTGGCTGGCGATGGGCCTGGACCCGGAGCGGGTCACCCTCTACCGGCAGTCGGACATCCCGGAAATCTTCGAGCTGACCTGGATTCTCGCCTGCCTGACGCCCAAGGGCCTGATGAACCGGGCCCACGCCTACAAGGCGGCGGTCGACGCGGCCGTGGCGGCGGGCAAGGCCGACGTCGACGCGGACGTCTCGATGGGCGTCTACAGCTATCCGGTGCTGATGGCGGCCGACATCATCGCGTTCTCCAGCGACATCGTGCCGGTCGGTCGGGACCAGACCCAGCACGTGGAGATGGCCCGCGACATCGCGCAGAAGTTCAACCACGCCTACGGCCCGGTGCTCACCGTCCCCGCCGTCGCCGTCCAGAAGGAAGTCGCGACGATCATCGGCAGCGACGGCCGGAAGATGAGCAAGTCCTACGGCAACATCGTCCCGCTCTTCGGTGAGCCGGCCGAGCTGCGTAAGATCATCCGCCGGTACAAGACGGACTCGTCGGGCCTGAACGAGCCGAAGGACCCGGAGGCCAGCGGCCTGTTCCAGATGTACCGGGAGATCGCGCCGGCCGACGACGTCGCCCGGATCCGGGCCGGGCTGGAAAGCGGCGAGCTGAGTTGGAAAGAGCTGAAGGACGCCACGTTCGAGACGCTCGACGCCTTCCTGGCCGAGCCCCGTGAGCGCTACCGGGAGCTGATGGCCGACCCGGCCCGGATCCAGCGGATCCTGCGGGAGGGCGCCGAGCGGGCCCGTCCCGACGCCAGCACGTTGCTGGTGAAGGTCCGGGCGGCGATCGGCCGTCAACCCCTTGCCTGAAACCTGAAAGGTGCACTGATGTCAACGCAGGAGCCCGAGGCGACGGGGCCTCGGTCCGGCTTCCCGGTCGACACGCTCTCGGATGCCGCCCGCTCGGCGCCGGAGGGCACTCCGGTCCGGCTGGCCGGCCGGATCGTCCTGTGGCGGCGGATGGGTGGGCTGATCTTCGGTCACATCCAGGACCGGGCTGGGCGGGTCCAGGTGTCGCTGGCCCGGGACGACTTCGGGACCGAGGACTTCCTTCACTGGACGAAGGCGGTGAAGATCGGCGACTTCATCGGGGTGACCGGCGAGACGTACACGACGCGGCGGGGTGAGCCGACCGTCCGTGCCCGTGAGCTGGTCGTGCTGAACCGGACGGTGCGGGCGCTGCCCGACAAGTGGGCCGGGCTGTCGAACGTCGAGGCCCGCTACCGGCGGCGCTACCTGGACCTGTTGGTCAACCCGGAGTCGCGGGACCGGTTCCGGACCCGGGCGAAGGTCATCAGCCGGATGCGTCGGTTCCTCGACGACGCCGACTTCCTCGAGGTCGAGACGCCGGTGCTGACCGAGGCGGCGTCGGGGGCGGCGGCGCGGCCGTTCATCACCCGGCACAACGCCCTCGGTGAGGACTTCTACCTGCGGATCTCGCCGGAGACGTTCCTCAAGCGGATCGTCGTCGGCTCGCTGGACCGGGTCTACGAGCTGGGCCGCAACTTCCGCAACGAGGGCATGGACTCCTCGCACCTGCAGGAGTTCACCATGCTCGAGTGGTACGCGGCCTACTGGGACTACCGCGACAACATGGCGTTCGTCCGGGAGATGATCCTGGCCGTCCTGGACGACGTCGTCGGCTCGCGGACGATCACGTTCGGTGGGACGAAGCTGGACTTCGGCGCCGACTGGCCGGAGATCGACTACCGGGCCGAGGTGGAACGGCGCACCGGGGTGGACCTGACGGTCGTCCGGGACCTGCCGGCACTGAAGGCGCGGGTGGCCGAGCTGGGTCTGGAGTGCGCCGGCGAGGTCGGGGCGACGAAGTCGTACGCGGCCGGCGTCGACCTGCTCTACAAGCGGACGGTCCGCCCGCACCTGATCCAGCCGTGTTTCCTGGTCCACCACCCGGCCGAGCTGGTGCCGCTGGCGCGGCGGTCGGACTCCGACCCGTCCCGGCTGGACATGTTCCAGGTCGTGGTGGACGGCGCGGAGATCGTCAAGGCGTATTCGGAGCTGGTCGACCCGGCCGAGCAGCGCCGCCGGCTGGAGGAGCAGGCGGAGCTGCGGGCGGCCGGCGACGACGAGACGATGATGCTGGAAGAGGACTTCATCGAGGCGATGGAGTACGGGATGCCGCCGATGTCGGGGCTGGGCATCGGCATCGACCGGTTCGTCGCGCTGCTGACCGACGCGCCGACGCTGCGCGAGGTCGTCCTGTTCCCCACGATGCGCGGCGCCCACCGCCCGCCCGACCAGGACGAATAGAAGACCTACATAGCGCTAGAAGACCTACATAGCGCCGGACGTGACCGCGGGGTCGTTCAGGGCCCGCGGCCGTGGAAGGTGCGACGCAGGTCGCCCGCCCAGGCGTCGGGGATCTCCCAGGGGATGAAGTGGCCCCCGTGGTCGTGGGCATTGACGTTGACGTGGCTGAACCAGGCGGCCCCTGGGCCGGTAGTGAACGCCCGGACGCGCTCGGCCGCGGAGTGGATGCCGGGCGGGTTCTCGTAGGTGACGAGAGTGAGGCCGACCGGGGCCTGCACGACCGGCGCGCGGTCGTGAGCGGGTGTCCAGGGGTAGCGGTTGGCGTTCGCGTAGTACCGCATCGACGTGCCGATGGAGTTGTTCACCCAGTAGATCGTGGCGTGGGTGAGCAGGTCGTCCTTGGTGAAGACGGACTCGATGTCACCACCGTTGTCGCTCCAGGCGTTCCATCGCTCCAGCAGCCAGGCGAGCAGTCCGGCGGGTGAGTCGCTCAGCCCGTGGGCCAGGGTGGCGCCGTCGAGCATGTGCACGGCGAGATGGGACGCGGAGCGGCGGTCCAGCTCGACGATCCGGGCGCGGACGTCCGCGGGCTGGCCCTCGGTGAGGGGCAGGTTGCGGGCGAAGTCCCAGGCGCGGGGGCCGGTGAAGAAGTCGAGCGGCAGCCCGGAGCTGATGTGGATGCCGTACAGCTCGTCGGCATACTTGTGGCCGAGCTGGCTGGAGACGATCGCGCCGATGTCGCAGCCGCCGGCGGCGTACCTCTCATAGCCCAGGGTCTCGGTCATCAGGGTGTGCCAGAGGTCGGCGACCTTCCAGAAGTTGACGTCGGGGAAGCCGGTGAGCGGGCCGGGGAAACCGAAGCCGGGCAGCGACGGCACGATGACGTCGAACGCGTCGGCGGGGTCACCGCCGAACGCGGCCGGGTCGGCCAGCGGGTCGATCACCTTCGACCAGTGCCAGAACGTCCACGGCCAGCCGTGGGTAAGGATCAGCGGGATCGGGCGGGGGCCGCGGCCGGCCCTGCGCATGAAGTGCACCGGGACACCGGCGACGCTCACCTGGTAATGCTCGTAGGCGTTGATCGCCGCCTCGGCCTTCCGCCAGTCGTAGCCGTCCCGCCAATGGGCGACCAGCTCACGCAGATAGCTGTCCGGGACACCGTAGGACCAGTCCTCATTCGCCTCGTCCAGCGGCGGACGGGTCATGGCGAGACGGACGCGCAGGTCGTCGAGGACCTCATCGGGCACGTGGATCGGGGCGGGCTCCAGAGGGAAGGCGCGCAGCGGGGCCATGGCCTGGTTCTCCTTACCGGATGGGGGGTAACGGCGGGAAGTCGTCGCTGCTCGACCAGCTCCGCGGGGCTACTGCCCCGGATCCGGGCTGTTGCCAGCGAGACGATCTTCCGGATTGAGGGCCAGGGCGAGGCTGGGGGCGAGGCGGGCGACGACCTCGTCGTCGGGCATCGAGGCGATCGGCTCTAGGCCGAGCAGGTAGCGGCTGAAGATGATGCCGGCCATCTGCGTGGTGAACGCGGCGGCGCGGGCGCCGGCCTCGGCGGCGGTGAGGCCGAGTGCCGCCCGCAGGTACTCGGTGATCCGGTCGATGATCTCGCGGTCAACCAGCTCGCGGACCAGTCGCTTCTGCTCGGGGTCGGAGAGGGCGGCGACCCCGAGCGAGCGCAGTGCCGGTCCGGCGTCCGAGCTGCCCCACAGGGCCAGTACCCGGCGGGAGAGCGTCTCGGCCAGGGTTGCCGGGTCGGGCCGCGGGGCGAGGACCGCCGCCAGGACGTCGGCCGGGTTGGCCGGCAGGGCCATCGCCGCGCCGAACAGTCCCTGCTTGGAGCCGAAGTAGTAGCTGACCAGGGCCACGTCGACGCCTGCCTCGGCGGCGACGGTGCGCAGGGTGACGTTCCGGTACCCGTCGGCCAGGAAGTGGGCGCGGGCGACGTCCCGGATGCGGTCCCGGGTTTCGGGCTGGCCACGGCGGCGACCTCGACCGGCGGAGTTTTTCATCAGGGTTGAAATCTAGCAGGTCCCGTGTCATCGTTGATTTCAACAGCGATGAATTCAGCCGCCGCCGACTCGCGGCGGATCGGGGAGGGGCCATGAGGACGGACAGATCGACCGCCGGCGCGCAGGCAGCCGACGGGACACGGCAAGGGAACCGGCCAGCCGGGCACCCCGCCGCCGGGCGGGCGGCGAGCCACGGCGTGGTAACAGCGGTGGTGTGCCTGGCGCTCGCGGCGGTGGTCTCGGCGATGGCGTCGCTGAACGTCGCCCTCCCCGACATCGGCCGGGACACCCGGGCCAGCCAGACCCGACTGGAATGGATCATCGACGCCTACTCGCTGGTCTTCGCGGCCCTGCTGCTGCCGGCCGGGGCGATCGGCGACCGCTTCGGTCGGCGCAAGGCGCTGATCGCCGGGCTGGTGGTCTTCGGCGCGGGGTCGGCGACGGCGATGACCGCCCACTCCTCGACCGAGCTGATCGCCCTGCGGGCGGTGTTGGGTCTGGGCGCGTCGCTGGTCATGCCGGCGACCCTGTCCACCATCACCAGCACGTTCCCGCCGGCCGAGCGATCCCGGGCGGTCAGCGTCTGGGCCGGGGTGGCCGGCGCGAGCGCGATCGTCGGGCTGCTGGTCTCCGGCTCGCTCCTGGAAGCGTTCTCGTGGCGGTCGGTGTTCGGGCTGAACGTGGTGCTGGCGGCCCTCGCGCTGGCCGGGACGGTGGCGTTCGTGCCCGAGTCGGCCCACCCGGACGCGCCCCGCCTGGACGTCGGCGGCGCCGCGCTGTCCGTACTCGGGCTGTTCGCGCTGGTGTTCAGCGTGGTCCAGGCGCCAGAGGCCGGCTGGCTGGCCGCGCGGACGCTGATCGGCCTGGCTCTGGCGCTGGTCGCGCTCGTGGGCTTCCTCGGCTGGGAGGCGCGATCGCGGGAGCCGATGCTCGACCCGCGGCTGTTCCGGCTGCGCGGGCTGTCGGCCGGCACCCTGTCGATCTTCGCGCAGTTCTTCGCGTTCTTCGGCTTCGTGTTCGTGCTCCTCCAGTACCAGCAGGGGGTGCGCGGGCACAGCCCGCTGATCGCCGCGGTGTCCGTGCTGCCGCTGGCGGGGGTGCTCATGCCGACGTCGCGGCTGGCGCCGGTGCTGGCCGGGCGGTGGGGCGCGCGGCGGGTGTGCGTGAGCGGGCTGGTCCTGATCGCGGCCGGACTGACGATCATCTCGCGGGTCGGGGTGGACAGCTCCTACTGGCTGCTGCTGGCCGGGCTGATCCCGCTCGGCGCCGGGATGGGCACGGCGATGACGCCGGCCACCACCGCGGTCACCGAGGCGCTGCCGCCGGCTCAGCAGGGCGTCGGCTCGGCGCTCAACGACCTGTCCCGGGAGGTCGGCGGCGCGATCGGCATCGCCGTCATCGGCAGCCTGCTGACCGCTACCTACCGGAGCCACCTGAGCCTGCCGGGCGTGCCGGCGGCTGTCGCCGGGCCCGCGCGGGACTCCTTCGGCGTGGCCGCGCACCTGGGCGGCCCCGTCGCCGGGCACGCCCGGGAGGCGTTCGTGTCCGGGCTGCAGGTGGCGCTGCTGGTCGGGGCGGGCGCGGCGCTGGTCGCCGCCGTCGCGGTCGCCCTGCTGCTCGCGCCAGGCCGGCCGGGCGCGAGCGCGCCGGGCAGCGCGGACGCAGGCAGCGCGGACGAGCCGGCGCCGGTGCCGGCTCGGGTCTGACCAGGACTGGGCGGCCCGGTCAGTCCGTGGCCGGGGGGCCGCCGGCCAAGGTCCGCAGGACGGCGGTCAGATCGCGAGTGGTCTGGGCCTGTTCCGGGCTGGCCTGGCCGGCCGGGGTCGCGGCGACCTGTTCCCACAGCCCGGCCATCGCCTCGAACAGTTCCGGGCCCAGGCCAGCGGCGGCCTGGGCCCGCGCGATCTCCCGCATCTCGCCGACGTAGCGGTCGGCCTTGCTGGCCGACAGCGCCAGGGCGAGCGGTGCCTCGGCGACCATCGCGGGAAACGCGCCAGCCAGGTCGGCCAGGACCGGTTCGAGGACTCCGGCCGCGTCGGCTGTCCGGACGGCCTGCATGAAGATCGCGCTGAAACCCTTGTAGACGCTGGCCGTCGACATCTTGACCGCGCTGGCCGTGCCGGCCGGCCCAGGCAGAACGCGCACGCCGAGGCCGGCGTGGGGCAGCCGGGCCACCTCATCGGCCCGGGGCCCGCTCAGGTATAGCCGGGTCCGGGGCCGCTCGGACGGCCCCGGGGTGGGCGGCGGGCCGGAGATCGAGCCGTCGACGAGGTCGAGCCCGACCTGTTCTGGTCGGCCCTGTTCTCGTCGGCCCTGTTCTCGTCGGCGCAGCGCGGCCGCCACGGCGGTGATGGTGGCCGGGGCGATGGCGTTGAGATCCGCGAACAGCGGACGGACCCGCGCCGTCACCGCCGCGGCGGCGATCGTCTCGGCCACGCCGACGGCCGCGGCGGGCGGCACGACGGACAGGACGATGTCGGCGGCCGCGACCGCCTCCTCCAGCGAGCCGAGCAGTTCGACGCCGGCCGCTTCGGCGGCCTGGGCGAGTTCGCGGGTGCGGGCCGAGCGGCCGGCGACGCTGGCCACCACCCGGACGCCGGCTTCCCGGTAGCCGTGCGCGAGCGCCGATCCCATCGCGCCGGGACTGACGATCATGACTGTCGCCACGGGCTGTCCGGCCTTTCCGTCGTTCGGTTGGTCATGCGCTGAGTCTGCCCCCGGCCCAGCCATCGCTCGTACTTGTCTCGTCCGTGACGCCACCGCCTCTTGTAATGGCGTCTTGATGACGTCATAGTGGTGCCATGGACATCACGCCGTACGTCGACAGCCTGCGGGACGCACTCGCGGCAGCCGCGGCGCCCGGCGGCGACGAGGCACGAGCCCTGGCCGACCGGCTGGCCGGCGCGCTCGACGCCGCCGCCCGCCTGAGCCTACTGGAAGCGCTTTCCGCCGCCGCCGACGAGATCACCCAGGAACTCGCGCCCGGATCGGTCGAGGTCCGCCTACGCGGCCGCGACCCTGACTTCATCGTGACGTCACCGCCCTCGGACGAGTCCGACGAGGACGGGGCCGCGCCGCTTCCGGTCCGGCTGGCCGCGCCGGAACCGGCGTTCGGCGACGGCGACGAGCTCCGGACCGCGCGGATCACCCTGCGCGTCCCGGAGCACCTCAAGCCGCGCGTCGAGGCGGCGGCCGAGCAGGCGGGCCTGTCGGTCAACGCCTGGCTGGTGCGCGCCGTGGCCATCGCGCTCGACGCGCCCGCCGAGGGCCGGTCCAGCTCTCGCGGTGGCCAGCGCTACAGCGGCTGGCTGCGCTGACCCCGCACTACCCACCTTCAGCCGTTTCGTTCCGTCCCCGTTCCTGAGCCACCGCTACCCAGGGAGACACCGCCATGCCCACCTTCGACACCCCCACCGAGATCCGGGCCGACCTCGCCCTGGGCGGCGACAGCCGCGCCCGCGTCGTGGCCGACGAGCGTACGGACACCGTCGTGGACGTACGGCCGGCCGATCCCGACCGCGACGCCGACGTCCGCGCGGCCCGGGAGACCGTGATCGAGTTCGCCGACGGCCGGCTCACCGTGAAGACCTCCGGCCGGCGCGGCCGGGCCCGGGCGGGAGGCGGCGGCTCGGTCGAGGTGACCGTCGAACTGCCCGCCGGTTCCAGCCTGCGGGCGACGGCCGGGCGCGGCATCCGCGGCACGGGGCGCCTCGGCGAGGCCCGGCTGTTCGCCGCGTCCGGTGACATCGACGTCGAGTCCGCGGCGACGCTGGAGGCCGCGACCGCCGACGGCGACATCACCGTCGGACGGGTGGAAGGTGCCGCCACGGTCCAGACCGCCCGCGGCGCGATCCGCGTCGGTCACGTGGCCGACGGCGCGGCGATCCGGACCGCCCACGGGGCGATCAACGTCGGCTCGGCCGGCGGCGACGTGCGCCTCACCACCGCCCACGGCGCGATCAACGTCGAGAAGGCGCTGGCCGGTTTGATCGTCCGGGCGGCCTCGGGTGACCTGCGGATCGGCGCCGCGGTGAGCGGAAGGCTGGACCTGGTCGCCGGCGGTGGCAGCGTCGATGTCGGCATCCCGGAGGGGACGGCCGCGCGGCTCGATGCCCACTCCCGCCACGGCCAGGTGCGGACGGAGCTGTCGGCCGCGCCGGGTCCGGCGGCGGCCGACGAGACGGTCGAGCTGCGGGTGCGCACCCACCGCGGCGACATCCTGGTGCGCCGCTCATGACCGGGCGCGGGCGGGGACGCGGTGAGCTGTCGTGATGATGGCCGCGTTACGGTCGCCCTGGCTGATCGGCCTGCGCGGTGTGCCGCTCGCCCGCCCGTGCTCGCCGGACCGAGGAGAATCCACATGCCGAAACTGCGCGTCCACAACTTCGCCCTGTCGCTCGATGGCTTCGGCGCCGGAGTCGAGCAGAGTGTGGACAACCCCCTGGGTGTGGGGATGGGCACCATGCACGAGTGGGTGTTCCAGACCCGGACCGGCCGGCGGATGATCGGCGAGCCGGGCGGCTCGACCGGCATCGACGAGGAGTTCATGGCGGCGGGCACGGACGGGATCGGCGCCACCGTGATGGGCCGCAACATGTTCGGGCCGGTGCGCGGCCCGTGGGAGGACGAGACCTGGACGGGCTGGTGGGGGCCCAACCCGCCCTACCACCATCCGGTGTTCGTGCTGACCCACCACGCCCGGCCGTCGCTGGAGATGGAGGGCGGCACCGTCTTCCACTTCGTCACCGGCGGCCCGCAAGCCGCGCTGGAGCGGGCGTTCGCCGCCGCCGGCGGGCAGGACGTCCGCCTGGGCGGCGGGGTCGCGACCATCCGGCAGTACCTGCGCCTCGGCCTGGTCGACGAGCTGCACGTCGCCGTCGTGCCGAAGCTGCTCGGGGCGGGCGAGCGGCTGTTCGACGCGCTTAACGGGATCGCCGAGGGGCTGGAGTGCGCCGAGTTCGCCGCCTCCCCGACAGTCGCCCACGTCCGGCTGGTCCGCGCCGGCCGCTGACCGGGCCGCGCCACGTCACGCCCACGGGACGGTGATCGGGCGGCCGGCGGGGCTGGTAGCCGCGCCGAACCGGGTGCGTTCGTCGATGGGAGCGGCCCGCGGGCGGCGGTCGAAGACGACGAGGGTGCCGGTGGCGAGGGCGAGCGGGTCGAGGTAGGCGTCGAGCTGGGTCAGGCCCTCGCTGAGCGGGTCGGGCCGGCCGGGCCGCCACACCTTCAGCTCGATCGCCTCTCGTTGCCACCGGCGGGTGCCGTCCGGGTCCGAGTAGGGCCAGCGGATGTGTAGGTCGATGCGGCCCCGGTCGATGCCGTACTCGCGCTCCACGAACCCGCCGCCGTTGACCAGCCGCTGCAGGAATCCCATCAGGACCAGCTGGGGAGCGGCTTCGTGGTAGCGCTGGCCGGCGGTGAGGATCTCGCCGTTCTCCGCCAGAAGGCGGCGAACTCCTCCAACAGGCCAGGCAGGTCCAGGGTGCCGTCGCGGCCGACGAAGGCCCGCGGCTGCGCGGTCACGTTGGCCTCGACGGCCCCCGCGAGGACCCGGGCGATCACCTCCCGGTAGATCGGGTTGGCTACCCGGACCGGATTGTCCGGCGCGACCAGACCAAGATCACGCACGTACTGGAGGTCGTCGCGGCCTGGCCGTTTCTGTCGCATCCGTCGGCGATACTGACCTTGTCGATCGTAAGTTCGAGGAGGGTGACTGTGCGAGATCTACGTTTCTCCCCGGAGGTCGCCGGGCTGCTGGGGCCGCGGCTGATGGACTGGCTGCGGCGGGAGCCCATGTTCGCCCCGGTTCGATGCGTCGGCTGCAAGGCGGAGGCCAACCTGGACTCCGGGGTGGCGATGTCGGTGCTGCTGCTGCCGCACGCGAGCGGGGTGGACGTCCGCTACGGCCACGCCTCCTGCTGCGCGTCCCGGCTGATGCCGCGGGAACCGTGCCTGATCCACCAACAGATGCCGCCCTACTCGGAGCTCCACGAGCTCCTGACCCGGCTGGACGGCGCTCCGCCCATCCTGTCGGTCGCGGCGGTCGGGCCCCGCTCCGTCGATCTCGGCGGCGGCGAGCGCCGCGACCTCCTGCTCAGCGCGCTGCTGGCCCGCGGTCTCGTCATCGTCAGCCGCATCGACGGACCGACGCTCGCGCGTCTGCCCGTCCTGACCGGCTGGACGGCTCGTCCCCACCTGTCCGCCGGAACGGTCCAGATCCGCTCCGGCGACGACGAGCTGATCTACGAGGCTCCGCCCAGCGACACCCTGCCCGGCTGGCTGGGCCACCTGGTCCCCGGCCAGAACCTGGCGTTGCTGGTCTCCAGCGTGACCGCCGGTGACGCGCCGGCCGAGGCCGACCTGGAGGGCGTGATCAGCGCGACGCTCAGCGCGGCCGGCGACGCCCGGACCGTCGGGGGCCTGGTCCCGGTCGCGCTGCCCAGCATCGAGCCGATGATCGACTGACCGGTGCCCGGCCCCGGGCAGTGTCCGGCGTAGAGCTGTTGGGCGAGCGCGGCCTGGTCGGCGGACAGTCGAGGTCGGCGGACGGCGGCGCGGCCGCGGGCGCGCGCGGCGGCCGGGACGCCTTCGCGCCGGACGCGATGTTGATGTCGATGTGGATGTCGCGGTCGGCGACGCCAGCGCGCAGCAGCGCTCGACCTGGTGGTCGGGGTTCTGGTCCCCAACATCAACCGTTACACCGGAAAGTTGGGAGCCCCGGTCATGGCGGCGTACAGGCCGCCGGCGGCGGTGAGCGTGTCGTGGTTGCCGGTTTCGGCGATGGTGCCCTTGTCGAAGACGATGATGAGGTCGGCGTGGCGGATGGTGGACAGCCGGTGGGCGACGGTAATGGTGGTGATACCGGCGCCGGCGAGGTTGCCGGCGATGGTGGTTTCGGTCAACGTGTCCAGGGCGCTGGTGGCTTCGTCGAGAATGAGGAGCGCGGGCTGGCCGGCCAGTGCCCGGGCCAACGCGAGCCGTTGGCGCTGGCCGCCGGACAGGGCCGACCCGTTCTCGGAAATGATCGTCTCGTAGCCCATGGGCATGCCCATGATGTCGCGTTCGAGGTCGGCGAGCCGTGCGGCACGGCGGACCTCGGCCAGTGGCAGGCCGGGGGTGCCGAAGGCGATGTTCTGGCGGATGGTGCCGTTGAAGACCGCGACCTCCTGGGTGACCACGCCGCACTGGCTGCGGGCGGTCCGCAGATCCAGCCCGTGCAGGTCGTGCCCGTCGAGCAGGACCGTGCCTTCGGTGGGCGGGTAGAGGCCCAGAATCAGCTTGACCAGCGTGCTCTTGCCGCTCCCGGACGGGCCGACGAAGGCGACCTGGGCACCGGCCGGGATGCTCAGGTGGATGTGGCGGACCGCCCACGCGTTGGCGCCCGGGTGACGCAGGCCGAGGTCGACCAGGTCGATGCGGCCGGTCAGTGGTGGCGCTGGCCGGTGGGGGCCCGACGCCTGTTCGGGTGCGGTGGCCAGCACGGTCGCCAGCCGGCGTAGCGCGCCCTGGACGCCCTGCAGCTGCTGGAAGGAGACCGCGAGCCGGGTCAGTGGGCCGGAGAAGTTGGTTGCCAGCGCGATGAGGCCGAACATGGCGCCGATGGAGAACCGGCCGGAGAGCACCTGCCAGCCGGCGAGCAGAGGCAGCGCAAGGCTGGCGGTGTCGGCGGCCGCGGTCATGCCCACCGACGCGATGGCGGTCAGCCGGGCTCGCCGGGCGCTCGCGGCGAGCTGGCGTTCGTAGAGGGCGCGCCAGCGGCCGAACGCCCATTCCTCGCTGCCGGCGGCCTTCACAGAGTCAATGCCGCGCAGCGCCTCGGCGGCGAACCCAACGGTCCTTCCGGCTTCGGTGAGTTCGGCGACGGTCAGTTGGGTGATACGGCGCGCGGGCAGGGCGACGAGCAGGATCTGGGCCAGCCCGAAGCCGGCGGCGGCCAGCCCGAACGTCGCCGAGTACGCAAACAGGACCGCGGCGTATACGGCGACGAGGACACCGTCGAGTATCCCGCTGAGGGTATTCTGGGTGAGCACCATCCGTACCTGGTTGTTGGCGGACATCCGGCCGAGCAGGTCACCGACCGAGTGGGCCTGGAAGAAGCCGTAGGGCAGCCGCAGCAGATGGTCGAAGAACGAGGTGGACAGGGTGCGGTCGACCTTGTTCTGCAGATCGACCAGCAGCAGGCCGCGGGCCAGGCTCGCCAACGTCATCGACAGCGCGACCAGGCCCACGCCGAGGGCGAGGGCGGCCAGGGTGGCGGGCTGGCCGGCCGGGATGACCTGGTCGACCATGAGCGTGGTGACCGCCGGGCCGGCCAGCCCGAGGGCGGTCAGCAGCGCCGAGGCGACCAGGATCCGCGCGGTCAGCCGGCCGGCGCCGGGGGCGCGCGCCGCCCGGGCGGCCATCGCCCAGCCTGGGCTGGGCGGGCGGGCCCCGCCGGGGCTGAACCCCGGTCCGGGTGTCATGGCCAGCGCCACCCCGGTGAAGTTCTCGTCCAGCTCCTGGCGGTCGGCGATCACCCGGCCGCGCGCCGGGTCCACGATCACCGCGTCCGCGCCGCGGAAGCGCTCGAGGACGACGAAGTGGTTGAACGCCCAGTACAGGATCGCCGGCGCCCCGACCTGGGCGAGGTCGTCGAGCCGCTCCACCCGGTACGGCTTCACCTGCAACCGGTAGGAGCGGGCGGCGGTCGCGACGGCAAGCGCGCTCGCCCCGTCCCGTCCCACGAAACACCGCCTGGCGCACTCCTCGACCGTCACTCGGCGGCCGAAATAGCCCAGCACCATCGCCAGGCACGCCGCGCCGCACTCGGTCATGGTGTCCGAGATCAGCACCGGCACCCGTCGCCGCGGCTGCACCCTGCCCAGGACGGCCCGGTGCCGCCCGCCGTCCGCACGCATACCGTCCGTCCCGTCCTCCGACAGCTCCTGCCTGACGCGGGCGTGGGCGGCCCGGCTCAGCAGCGGCCGCCCCCGGCGTCGTGCCGCCGTCACCCGGCCGTCCGCCTGGCGCTAAGGGCCGCCTGACCCGAGCAGGCTGATCAGCCGCCGGTCGCCTACATAACCTCTGGCCATCACCACGACCGGGCCGCCGCCGGCGGCCGAACCGCCGCGGGCCGGTGCCGACGGGCCGTCACCTCCCGCGGCGAGAACCCCCCGCGCCGGCAGGGCCGCCGCGCCCGCCAGCGTCGGAAACTCCCGGACCAGCTGCGTCGCGGTCAGCACCTGCCCGCTGCCCGACACCACAACGCGGACCGTGCCCGCGCCGTCCGCGGCGGGCACCCGCACCGTCGTCCCGCCCCGCACCCGACCGGCCGCGCTCTCCGGGAGCACCGCCACCACCCGCCCCGGCCAAGGCCCGTCGCCGGTGAGCACCAGCGCCGGCACCGGCGTGAACACCGCCACCCGCACCAGCACGGCGACGGCCACCAACGCCGTCAGGCACACCACGCTCGCCGCGACCACCGTCTTCCACCACCGCGACGGCAGCACGCCGTCGAGCTGACGCCCACCGCTGGCGGGATCGCCACCCCACCGCTCGTAGTGCGCGAGCGCCGACTCGCGGAACAGCGCCCGATGCAACGGCTCAGCCGCCTCCGAACCGCCGGCCTCGGGCCGAGCCGTATCCGGGCCACCCGTCACCGCGCATCCTCTCCGCTGCCCACCAGCCGACCTCATGACAAAGGCCGGGATTCGTTGTCACGCGGTACGCCCAGACCAGGACGACACGCTGTCCGCCTGGTCGTCCGGTCGACGCGTCCGCGCCGACACCTGCCGCGACCGTGGCCTGGCGGGCGCCTGCTTTGCTCGCTGGGGTCTTCAGGTCGCGGCGGCGACCGCCGCCGCCCGCGTGGCCTGGTCGACCTCTTGGGTGATGAGGTCGTCGTTGACGCTGATCGCGGCCAGCGTCGCCGCGGCGGCGTGCGCGAGGAGCTGGCTGGCCGGTCCGTGGACATTCCCGACCGCCCACACCCCCGGGACGCTGGTACGTCCCGTGGAGTCGGTGGAGACCCAGCGGCCCCTCGCGGTCTCCTCGGTGGCGGCACCCAAAGCGGTCAGCAGCGCATCGTTGGGCACAGCGCGGGAGGTGACGAACAGCGCGGACCGGGCCACTACGGTGCCGTCGGCCAGGCGCACTCCGGCTAGCCGATCGTCCGCGACGACGAGGCCGGTCACCGTCCCCTCGACGACCCGGACGTTGCGCGCGGCCAGCGCCGCCCGTTCTTGTTCCCCAATCTCGCTGCCGCGGACGGTGTGACAGAACAGGACCACATCCGGCGACCACTGCCCCAGCTGCAGCGCCATGTACGCCGCCCGCACGCTGTCAGCCAGAACACCGAGAGCTTGACCGCGGATCTCATAGCCGTGGCAGTACGGGCAGTGCAGCACGTCACGCCCCCACCGCTGGTGAATGCCGGGCAGGGCCGGCAGTTCGTCGGTCGACCCGGTGGCCACCAGCAGCCGGCGCGCACGCAGCGTCCTTCCGTCGTCGACGGCGACGGCGAACCCGGCTTCCACCTGGTCGACGGCACGGACCGTGCCGGAGACCGTAGCGACGCCGTAGGCAGCCACCTCGGCGCGGCCGACGGCCAAGAACTCCCTCGGAGGCATGCCGTCACGGGTCAGGAAGTTGTGCAGATGCGCCGCCGTCGCGTTCCGCGGCCGGCCCGCATCCACCACGATCACCCGGCGCATACAACGGGCCAGTACCAACGCGGCGGACAATCCCGCGACACCGCCTCCGACCACCACCACGTCATACGCCTGATCTTTCATATACGACTACCTCGCAAGACACGGACCTGTTCCGCTAGTGAGGCTTGCGGTCTGGAACGGGCAGGGGTCCGCTTCACCCGCAGCGGGGTTTCGGCACCGGGGAAAGGGGAGCAGTCCCTTGGCAGCTTCCGCTGCCAGGGACCACCGGCTTCGCTGACCAGCGCCTTTGATCGATACGCCGGACTATCGGAGGTCGCGAGCAGAAATCACAGCGACCCCGGGCGCGGGCGGGCCGGCGGGCTATGGAGCCCGCCCGCGCCGGGACGTCGACTGCGACTTCACTAGCCCAACCCCAGGGCGTGACCCGCCCTGACGCCCTCACCGGCAGGCTTACACGCGACGTCCCTCTGCTTGTACAGCGCTGGCGTCAATTACAGCAATGCGACCCGGGGTTGCCGCCGCTGTCTCCCCCGTGGAGGGCGGCCAGCGCGTCGTCCGTCAGGATCTGCAGCGGCGCCGGGGCGTCGGCCTGCGTGCCCTGCGTGCCCTGCGTGCCCCGCGGGTCCTGCGCGTCCTGAATATTCTTCTCGTACATGGTGGTTCTCCTTCCGTCGATGGTCTACTGCCGTGAAACCCGCGGAACGGGCCGGGTGTCGGTCTCGGCCTCACCATTGGCCGTCCGCCGCGGTCTCACTCGACCAGTAGAACGACGACAAGACACACAGTCAAAACATATACGTATTTTTGTGCTATTGACACACAACATTCGGATCGGCGAAATGACCAACATGTCCCGGCCCTGGGCCGACGAGAAGAACCATCCGGCCTGGTCCTGGCCCGACGGCTCGCCGCGAAGGCCGACCAGGTCTGGCTCTTCACCATCAACTTCAAGATCCCCTGGACCACGCCGTCTTCCCGCCGCCCTCCTCCGCTGCCTTCTCCGCACCTGCCGGGGCGGAGCGGAGGGCCCGTAACTCGGCGGCGAGTTCGTCGGCCAGCCGTTCAGCGCGCAGCGCCCGGGCGCGGGCGTCGGCCTTGGCGTCGGTGAGGACGGCGATACGGGCGTCGGCCGCCTCCCGGTCGGCGACCAGCCGCCGGTCGCTGTCGGCGCGCATCCGTTCGGCCTGAGCGCGGACGTCGAACAGGGTCTGGGTGGCCATCTCCAGGCGGCGTTGGGCGCTGTCCGCGCCCGCCTCCGCCCGCACGGCCCGTTCCTGGGCGGCGGCGACCTCACCCGCCGCCGCCAGCTTCGCCTCGCTGATCGTCGTCGCCGTCTCCTCCCGCAACGAGGTCATCGCCGCCTCGCCCTCCGCCCGGATGGCCTCGACCCGGGCCGCCGCCTCGGCGCGCTCGGCCTCCAGCCCGGCCGCGGCCTCCGCTCGCAGGGTGGCGATTTCGTCGTCGTGGGCGGCGCGTAACGCGGCCAACTCGGCCGCCGACCGCTCCCGTTCGTCGGCGAGCGTCCGCGCGGCGGCCGCCCGTTCCTCCTCGACGTTCCCGAGGGCGTCGGCCAGGCGGGCCTCGGCCTCGTCGAGCCGGCGGGTGAGGTCCTCGATGGAGGCGAGTGCTTCGGCGGTGACGGCCTCGGCCTCCCGGCGGGCCGTGCGCTCGGCCCGGGTGGCCTGTTCGGCGCGGGCCGCGCGGGCGACGGCCTCGGCGACCCGGCCCGCGGCGTCGGCTTCCGCCGCCTCGACGACGGCCTGTGCCGCGCCCAGGTCGCCCATGGCCGCGATCTCGCGGGTGAACCCGTCCAGCGTCCGGCTCAGGTCGGCCACCAGAGCACCCACCCGCTCGGCGAGCGCGTCGGCCCGTCCCGCGCCGGCCGGCCGGGTCATCGCCACGCCGGTGACGAGTAACGGCGGGGGAGCGCCCTCGGTCGGCGTCGGCGGCTGCTCGGCCAGCTCCCGTCGACGCCGGTAGGCCGCGACCCGGTTGTGGTCGGGGTCGCCGCAGTACGCCGGCCGCCGGCCAGGTCCGGCCGGCGGCGCCGGCGCGGCCGCGCATCCCGGAAACGCGCACGTCGCTGGCGCGCTCTCGCTCGTCGCCACCGTCACGGCCCCCACCATCCGTTCCGTTTCATTGCATCACGTTAGGTAACGTAAGGAACGTATCAGCAGACGAAACGATACGCAATACTGACGCCCGATAAGCTTCCCTTATCGGGCGTCAGGACCGTGCGCCCGATCCGGGTTTCGTCACGTCTGTCCAGCCGGCTGTCCCGTTGTCCCGTCTCACTGGATCTGCTCTTGTCTCAGGGAACCTGCGCAGATCCGTCGGCGGGTCTCACTGAACCTGCGCAGCGGAGGGGTCGACCGTGGTCCCGATGTGGCCGTTTGCTTACCGTCAGTCTCAGTGAATCTGCGCTGATCGCTACGGTGTCTCACTGAACCTGCTCTGTCCGTGGACGAGAGGGGCATTGGTGGGCGCGGCTGCGACCGTCGGCCAGGTGGTGCCGAGACCTGGGTTGGGCTTCGAGCTCGAGTTCGTCGAGGTGGGTGGGGGCCACGAGCGGGCGCCGCTCGCGGAGTGCTGGAGCCGGGCCTTCGAGAGCGCCCCGCCGGTCCGGGCGTTCTCGTTCGCGAAGGGCTCGTCGAACTTCCCCGGCTGGTACTGGTCGGCCACCTCAGGCCGCCACGTCGGCTATGAGTCCTGGCTGGAGCGGGATCACGCCCGGCTGCTGGACTTCGACCGGTCCGTTATCGGGTTCTCCTCGCAGCCGTTCCGGTTGTCGTGGGATCAGGACGGCCGGCGCCGGCGCCATACCCCGGACTTTTTCGCGCGACGGGCCGACGGGGGCGGGGTGGTCATCGATGTCCGGGCGGACGACAGAATCAAGCCGCGGGATGCTGAGGCGTTCGCCAGGACCGAGCGTGCCTGCGCGGAGGTCGGCTGGGAGTTCCGCCGCGTGGGGACGCCGGAGGCGGTCTTCATGGCAAACGTTCGCTGGCTGGCGGGCTACCGTCATCCGCGCTGTCACCGGCCGGCGATCGCGGCCGCGCTGACGCGGGTGTTCTCGCGGCCAGCGCCGCTGCGCGAGGGCGCCGAAAGGGTCGGGCCAGTGGTCGCCGTCCTCCCGGCGCTCTTTCACCTGATGTGGTCGGGCCTGCTGGTGGCGGACCTGCGGTCGGCGCCGCTGCGGGCAACCAGCCCGGTGAGGGCGGGAGACGTCGGGTGAACGCGGGCCGGCCGGGGGTGCTGCGGGTTGGTGATCGGGTGCGCCTCGACGGGGCGGCGCTGACAGTCGTCGGGCTGGCCGGGACGTTGGTGCACCTGGCGGACGAGCGCGGGGCCGCGAGCGTGATGCGTCTGTCGGAGCTCCTGCTGCGCGGCGAGGTGACGGCCCGGCGCCGCTCCCGCGCGGCCGCGGTTGCCCACCACTCGACTGGGGCGGGTCGCGCCGGAGGCGGCCGCGGCGGCGGCATGGTGGGAGTCGCACATCGTCGAGGTGTTGACCGGCCAGCCGCCGGGCGCCGAGCCGAACCGGCCGCCGGCGGCCGAGTACGACCCGGCCACGCGGACGCTCACCGAGCGGGAGGAGGCCAAGGCCGCGGAGCTGGCGGCGGCCGGGCACCGCGGGGTCAGCATCGGAACATTGCGCCGCAAGCGGCTGCGCTATCAGGAGCAGGGACTGCCCGGGCTACTGGACGGCCGCCTGGACCGGACGCGGCACCCGACCGGCCGGGCGGATCCCCGGGTCGTCGAGGCGCTGCGGCGCGCGGTCGACGAGGCGGAGGAGGGGTCGAGCCGGTCGGGGGAAGTTCCTGCGCTGGCGGGTCGGCAAGCTGCTGGCGGCCGAGTACGGCCCCGGCGTGGTGCCGCTCCCTTCGCGGGCGACGTTCTACCGGCTGGTGGGTTCGGTCGGCGCGGGCCGGCATGTCACCGGGTCGGCGCGCACCCGCCGGTCGCTGGCCAATCAGCCCGCCGGACCGTTCGGCCAGGTCACTCCGGTGCGTCCGGGTGAGCTGATGCAGATCGACTCGACGCCGCTGGACGTGCTGGTGCGGCTGGAGAACGGCAGGGCGGGCAGGGTCGAGCTGACCGGGGTCATCGATGTCGCGACCCGCACGGTCACGGCCGCGGTGCTGCGGCCGGCGACGAAGGCGGTCGACGCTTCGCTGCTGCTGGCCCGGACGGTGACGCCAGAGCCGATGCGGCCGGGCTGGGTCGACGCGTTGCGAATGGAACGGTCGGTGCTGCCGTTCGAGCACCTGCGGCCCCTCGACGAGCGGCTGGAGCACGCGGCCGCCAAACCGGTCATCACCCCGGAGACGATCGTCTGCGATCACGGGATGGTGTTCGTCTCGGACAACTTCCGGGCGTCCTGCGCCTGGCTGGGCATCGACTTCCAGCCCGGCCACCTGGGCACCCCGACCGACAAACCCCACATCGAGCGGATGATGAGCTCGGTCGGGACCCTGTTCTGCCAGTACGTCTCCGGCTACGCCGGGTCCTCGGTCGAACGGCGGGGCCGGCACGTCGAGGCCGAGCCGCTGTGGTCCTGGGTCGAGCTGCAGGCGCTGCTCGAGGAATGGATCGTCGCGGCCTGGCAGAACCGGCCCCACGACGGGCTGCGCGACCCGGCCGCGCCGGCGCGGAGGTTCACCCCGAACGAGAAGTACGCCGCGCTGGTCCAGGCCTGCGGCTACGTCCCGGTCGCGCTGTCCGGCCAAGACCACGTCGAGCTGCTGCCGGCGCGCTGGCGAGCGGTTAACTCCTACGGGGTGAAGATCGACCATCGGATCTACGACGCGGAGGAGCTCAACCCGCTGCGCCGGCAGCGCTCCGGGATCACCGCGAAGCGCGACCTCTGGGAGGTCCACTACGACCCCTACGACGTCTCGAGGGTCTGGGTGCGCAACCACTGGGACGGCGGCTGGATCACTCTGTTCTGGAGGCAGCTGACCACCCCACCGGCCCCCTTCGGGGAGTCGGCCTGGGACCACACCCTCGGTCACCCGCGTCCAGGTGACACCACCTCAACCGAACTCGCCGACGCCGCCGACAGCCTGCGGGAGCGGGCGCACTGCGGACCCACTCCGGTTGAGGCACCCACGCCCGCGACGCCGGACCTTCAGGCCACCCCGGTCCCCGGCGCGGCGGCTCAGCCCGATGACCAACCCGCGGGCAGTGGGGAGGGCGGCACCTTGGCCAAGGTCATCCCCCTGTCCGTCTTCGATGCCCGCGAGGAAGCGAACCGCTGGTGGTGACGCCCCCGGCGGATGCTCCGCGGGACACCACGCTGACGCTCGCGGGCTGGCGACGGTTCGTCAACGCACCGCCCGCGGACATCGACCTGTCCGGCGACGAGGGCACGAGCGCGCCGGCGCTCCCGGACGCTGAAGCGCTGGACGAAGCCAGGATCGACTACCACTCGGAGCTGGTGACCGTCGCGACATCGACGGTTCGTGAGGTCATCCGCCAGGGCAGGCTGCTGACGCTGCTCAACCGGCGCGAGACCAGCGCGCGACGCGGACTGATCGTTTCCGGCCCGGGGACGACGGGCAAGAGCACGGCGCTCAAGGAGCTCGGCCGCGTCTATGTGTCGACGCCACCCAAGGGCTCACCGCGCAAGCTGGCCGCCGAGTTCGCCCGGTTCCTCGGCCTGCCACCGATCAAGCCCCGCTACAACGTCGCGGACATCGCGGACGCGGTCTGTCATGTGCTCACCGAGGCCCGCACGGACCTGGTCCTGGTCGATGAGATCCACAACCTCAACCTGGCCACCTCCGCCGGCGAGGACATGTCCGACCATCTCAAGTACTTCACCGAGCACCTGCCGGCCACGTTCGTCTATGCCGGGATCAACGTCGAACGGTCAGGACTGTTCACCGGGATCCGCGGCAAGCAGATCGCCGGCCGATGCGTTCTGGTCAAGACCGGGCTGATCCCCTACCAGGCCGAGTGGAAAGGCCTCGTCGCGGCGATGGAGAGCGCGCTGCGTCTGCGCCGCCACCAGCCGGGAACCCTCGCCGAGCTCGACCGCTACCTCCACCAGCGCACCGGCGGCAGCATCGGCAGCCTGTCCCACCTCGTCCGCGCGGCCGCGCTGAGCGCGATCGTCGACGGCGGCGAACGCATCACCCGCGAACAACTCGACACAATTCCCCTCGACCACGCCGCCGAGTCCGACAGCCAGGGCGCCGCATGAGTCGGAGAACGACCTGGCTCACCACGCCGCTGCGCGCCCTGCCGCGCACGGTCACGCCAATGCTCGACGAGACCCTCGACTCCTTTGTCTGGCGCCTCGCCCGCCGCAACGGCCTTGACGTTTTCGGCCTGCGCGACTTCATCACGGCCGGCTCCCATCACCAGGCCCCGATCGTGACGGAACGGCTCTCCCTTCTCACAGGCCGCTCCGCCCGCGCGCTCCACCTCGCGATGCCCGAGCTCGCCGGCCCCGAGGAACGCGCCTCGCTGCCCCTCACGGGGCGTCCCAGACCAGGTGGCCACCGTCGCCACGCCTGCCCGAAATGCGCCCGGATGTTCGTGAGCGACCCCACCGGATGGGTCCGCGTCTGGGCCAGACATGAAGACGTCGTATGCCAGCGGCACTGGTACTGGACCGACAGCATCAGCGCCGTCAGCCTGGCCGGCCATCCTGACGTCGTCCGGGCCAATCGGCGCCATCGGCGCCTGATCCGTCGCTGGGGCCGAGAGGCCATCCACGAGACCTACGAACGAGCGACCGCGATCTGCGATGACTGGTATCGGATATCCCGAGACCTCAAGGAACGCGTCTCCCGCACAGACTGGAATCCCGCGACCGCCTTCGGCGCCAGCATCTATCCCCACGCCGTGGCTCTGACCCGTCTGATGACGGCGACCTACTGGCGCGCGCTGATCATCGACGAGCAGCATCCGGCGGGCCCCCAGCACAGGGACCTGAGCAGGTTTGTGCTGGCCGGCCGCTACCGTCTCAGCCTGTCCACACCGTCGATCATCCGCTACACCGCCGAGGTCCGCCGCACCGCCTATCCCTCCTTCTTCTGGGCACCTCGCCCTGGCCGCCACACTCGGCAGGATCTGTTCACGGAGTGGGTCATCGACCAGGTTCGCGAACGCGTGGACGGTCCATGGCATCGCCCGCGCGAAGCGGCGCCCTGCACCCCGGACACCCTTCCGGAGCCAGCCAAACAGTCTCCACAACGCAGATTCAATGAGACGCTGGCCGGAAACTGCTCGGACTGAGCAGATCCATTGAGACAACCGCACTCCCGAACGTCTCAGTGAATCTGCGAAGCCCAGGTCAGCGGCCTTGATCACAACGCAGGTTCATTGAGACGGGACAGTCCAGACGGCCTGGCTCTGTTCTCGTATAGCTATGACAGGGGTGACCGCCAGCGGGCGAGAAGGCCGCCGTCTCTTCGTATCCGGGTTCCTGGAGGGCACGGCCCCCAAGCGGACTTCAGCGGGCGAGCAGTCCGCGGAAAACCACCCTTTCCACGGCTGCGACGAGTTCCGTCAAATGGGAGGCGTCAGCGCGGAGTCGGTCCGCGCGCCAGGAGAGGCCGAGAACGCCGTTCATGGCAGCCCACAACGCGGTGGCGGTGGTGACGGGATCGAGGTCGGCGGCGAGCGAGCCGTCGGCTACCCCGTCGGCCAAGGCGGCGGCGAGTTTGGCGTTCTGCTCGTCGACGAGCGCGGCGACCCGTTCCAGGGCCGCGGGTTCGTCCGGCGGCTCGGCTAGCAGGCGGAACTGGTGCGGGCGCTCGGCGGCGAAGCGGACGTACGCGGCCGAGGCGGCCCTGATGCGTTCCACGGGGGTGCCCGGGGCAGCGTAGGCGTCGTCCATGTAGGTCCGGTTGTCCTCGAGTGCCCGCTCGGCAACCGCGATGAGAACGGCCGCGCGGCCGCCCACGCGGTTGTACACCGTCTGCACGGCGACATCCGCGCGTTCGGCGATGCCTTCCAAGGTGACCGCCTCGGGGCCGCCGACGGCCAGCAGCTCCTCGGCGGCGTCGACGACGGCCGCACGGGTTGCGGCGGCCCGACGTGTCGTGCGTGTGACCTTGATTGTCATGGATCCGCTACTTTACGAGGTGCTCGAACGGCCGGACCCCCTGGTCCGCTTCTTTCAGCCCGGAATTCACCGGGAACCGGCCTGGTGGCGCTCATGCACCGCTGAGTCGTGCCAGCCCGACGCCGAGGCGAGGCCGAGGGCGCGCTGGACCGCCTGAGGGCGGAAACCGACACGTTCGAGTATCGGCCGGAACAGACCGGGAGCGTTCGCGGTCAGGGTGAGGGACCTGGGGACGACGACGCGGTCCGCGCGGCGCTCGATGCCGCGGACGATACCGGCGGTGACCTTCTCCAGCGGCACCATCTTCCACAACCCCTTGGAGTTGCCGCCCCAGAGGGCGTGCCCGGCCGGGTCCGCGGTCACGTCGTCCATCATCGGAGTGCGGAAGAACGTGGGGTGGGCGCTGCCGACACCGACACCCAGGTGGCGAACCTCCAGGCGAAGGCTGTCACACATCGCCCACACGCCGGCCTTGCTCGCGGTGTAGGAGATCTGCAGCGGCGAGTGCACGAAGGCGGCCATGGAGGAGATCGCGAGGAGATAGCCGCGTTGGGCCTCGACGTGGGGCAGAGCCGCGCGGAAGGTGCGCCAGACGCCGTTGAGGTTGATGTCGATCACGCGCTCGTAGGCGGCAGGGTCAATCGTCGCCAGAGGGGCCATGGTGTCGATGCCCGCGCCGGCGACGGCGACATCAAGGCGCCCGAAGTGCGCGGCGGCCTCGTCCATGGCCGTCCGCAGTCCGGCGAGGTCGCGGACATCCACGCCCCAGCCCCGGGCGGCCGTGTGGCCCCCCAGCTTCTCCGCCTGGGCCTGGGCCGCCTCGGCGTCGAGGTCGAGCAGTGCGAGCTTGGCACCCCGGTCGCGCAGGGCGTTGGCCAGGGCGATGCCGAGGCCGCCGGTGGAGCCGGTGAGGACGACGGTGCGCCCTGTCAGGTCGTAACGGGTCATAGCTGTCTGCCTGTGTTCGAGGGTGGATGCGGAGGTCTGGTCCACATGACGTTTGGAGCATGACGTCTGGAGCCGGTTCCCAGGTCATCGCGGGGATGTTCCCTGCGCGATCGGGACGTGGGCGGCCAGGAAAGCCAGCTGGTCGTGGAGGACGCGCTCGAACGGCTCACCGCGGTAGATGTCGAAGTGACCGTCCGGATAGCGACGGATCTCGCCACGGGGTGCCTTGCGGGCGTACCTGAGCGTGGGGCCCGATGGGGCGACGCTGTCCGTCTCGCACACGCAGAACAGCACCGGGCAGACGATCCCCCGGGTCCTGCGACCGGGCCGGTACCGGACGATGTCGAGGGCGAAACGCGCTGCCACCCGATTCTCGAACGGGACATCGCCGGGCACCAGGGCGAGGTAACCCGGCTCGGCGTCCGGTGCGGTCATCAGTGCCGCCGAGCCGGGGCGTCCGGCGGTCGCGACCAGGACGGGTGCACGCCCTAGACACATGCCGACCACATCGCGTACGGCGCGGGCCATGACCTTCACCGAGCTGATCGGACGCATCGCGAGAGCGGAGGCCACGCCGTCGGTGAACAGCCCCTGAGCGATGACCGCGGCGACATCCGGGTCCTGCGCGGCGGTCGTGAGGACATGGCCGC
>Ga0207710_10000111_pt1 | contig 103552 bp, 72 predicted proteins | sample KBSS24metaG_FD_184400 | JGI IMG/M metagenome (GOLD analysis project Ga0207710, IMG submission 184400) | Switchgrass rhizosphere microbial communities from Kellogg Biological Station, Michigan, USA - KBS S2-4 metaG (SPAdes) (version 2) | ecosystem: Host-associated > Plants > Roots > Rhizosphere...
GGCGGCGCAGGAGCCATTGCGGATGTCGACGGCGGATTTTTCCAGAACCGCGCGCAATTTGTCTTCCAGGCGCGGAGCGACCATGTACAGGAACGTCAACCCGTCATCCGCAAGCATGCTGACGGAGCACACGGTTCCCACGCCGACAGACTCGATAAGCCGCGTTATGGACGCGAGGACTTCCTGCAGGGGGGAGTTGCTGGTGAGCTGTTCGAAAACCTCACGCTCTGCAGCCGCGACACGCTCGGTTCTCTTGCGCTCGGAGATATCGGCGATGCTGCCACGCACCAAGCGCCGGCTGCCGCTGGGCATGCGTACCAGCCGCACTTCGCAGATGAGGTCCTTGCCGAAGGAGTCTCGATGCATCCACTCGAACACCTGCGGTTCGCCGTCCAGGGCTCGCTGAACATATTCACGAGACCGGTCAGCCGAGGGGGTGCCGTCGGGCTGCAGCGGCGGACTCAGATTGATGGGCCCCACCTCCAACAGGCGCGCCCGGTCCAGCCCATAGAAGCGCTCTGCGTTTTCGTTCGCATCAACAAACCGTTCGGCGTCGACATCGAGCACCACGATAGCCTCGGGAGCGTGATTCACCAGAAGGCGATACCGGGCTTCGCTTTCTCGCATCGCCTGTTCGGATTCGCGGCGATCGGTGATGTCGCGCAGACAAAGTACGAAGACCTCGCGCCGCGACAGCCTCGCCTTGCTCACGGCAATCTCGGCAGGAAAGAACTCCCCGTCCTTGCGCTGACCCCACGACTCGCGCGAGGCGAGATCGAGAGCCGTGTCCCCGGTGCTCGCCGCCAGGCGAAACAGAGCCTGCGTGATGGTCTCGTGCGTGGCGATCTTCGGAATCAACAGGTCGATGCGCTGACCAACAACCTCGGCCTCTGCGTGGCCGAAAACCCGCTCGCCCGTCGGATTGAATGTCTGGATGACGCCGTCTTCGTCTACCGTGAGCACGACGTCTTTGATGTGATCGAGAATAACCTGCAGATGCTCTGAGCTCTGCTCGCGAGCCTCGAGCGCCAGCGCCCGCGCCTCGTCCGCCATGAGCCTCATCGACTGAACGATGCCGCGGCGTTCTTCATCGATGGCTTCGTAATGTGCGCTGACCAGCCGCAGCAGCATCGCGAGATCAGGAGCAGCAGACTCGGTCCGCAGCCGCAGCTCTTTCAGCTGCGTGCGCAACTGGGGATGCAGGTCTGGACTGTCCTCTCCGCAAAGACTGTCGTCGGCGCGCACCAACGTCGTCGTGCCGCCCGGATTGGCCTCAGCGCTGTCGACGACGGCGCGAATCTTTGGATTTGACATAAAAAAAGGTGAACCCACCCTCACGCGACCGTGCGGCGAGCCCTTACGGCGCGCTCGTCGCAACCTGCTCGGGCAGGCCCTCCCCGGCAATCACTGGGATAGAGAACGTGCGCGTCCAATCCTGGTTCGACTCGGAGAACGAAACGACCGCCGTGAGGGCAAAGATCCCATCTCTCTTCGGAAGGATCCTCACTACGTGGCGTATCGGCGTACCGTCCACGAGCTTGTCGACGCGCTCGAGCTGCGACCCGTCGACGATATCGAGGCCCTCAGCAACCTGAAACGAAACCGAGAGACTCTCGGGAACCGGGTCCCGCGGCACCACGGCCACATCCAGGTCCATCACCTGTCCCACTTCGGGGCGGCTTGGCAGCGCAAATTTCAGCTCCACGGGGCCGGCTTTTCCCGAGCTGACCGCGGCAACCATGTCGGCGAGAGCTGCCTCGCCCGTCTTCGCGGGAGCCGGCTTCGATTGCGCGTGAGCCTTGGGGCCCCCGGCGCGAGCAGGCCCGGCCGGCGGGTTGTCGCCTGAACCGCAGCCCGCAACGCTCGCGGCAAGGCAGGCGGCGATGACCGCCAGGCAGCCGGCACGGAAGAAAACCTCAGGTTTTCGCATAGCTTTGGTGCACTTCTTCGTGTGGCTCCTGCGGTTCCAACCTCGAAATGTACCGCGTCCGGGCGCCACAAAGCACGCGGAAATGCCTGTTCTGTGGAACGTGGCTGAAATTGCCCGGGCTGCCCCCGCTGAGGGCGCCTGCGGCGCTTTGGCGGCGCGTTTGCCCGGCAATCAGGCGCCCAGCGGCGGGTCGTCGAGCGTCTCCAATTGCTCGCGCAGGTCCCCCAGATAGCCTTCCCAGTAGCGATGCTCGCCAAACCAGGGAAAGGCGCGGGGAAAGGCCGGGTCGAGCCAGCGATGCGATACCCAGGCCGCATGGTGCAGCATGCGCAGCGACCGCAAGGGCTCGATGAGCGCGACTTCGCGGAAGTCAAAGTCCGCGAACTGCATATAACCCTCCAACAACTCCGCCCACTGCCGCCGCTGGTCCGACCGCGATCCGGCCAGCAGCATCCACAGGTCCTGGACGCGCGGGCCGGTCGCACAGTCATCGAGATCCACAAAGGCCGGGCCCTGCTCGTTCCACAGCAGATTGCCCAGATGACAGTCGCCGTGAATGCGTATCTCCCGCAGTGGGCCCGCTCGCTCGAATGCCTGGTCGATACGTTCCAGCAATGCTTCACTCGTCTGGATGTAGCGATCGCGCAAGACATCCGGCAGCAGCGAGCCGGCCAGCACCTGGTTGCACGCATCGATGCCCAGACGCTGGATACCAAGCCGCGGGCGGCTCCGGAAGGGGCGCAAGGCACCAATCTGATGCACACGCGCGAGACTCCTCCCGAGTAGCTGCCGCGCATCGGTGGCGTCGAGCTCAGGCGCGCGGCCCTTCATCCAGGGAAATGCCGCGAAGCGGAAATCGCTGTACGTGAAAAGTGTGCGGCCTTCCACCACCACAGGAGCCGCCACGGGAAGCTCGGCAGCGGCCATCTCCGCCGTGAACTGGTGCTCTTCGCCGATCTGCTCATCAGACCAGCGCTCCGGCCGATAGAATTTCAGCACCAGGCTGCCCCGCGGGCTACCCAATTGGTAGACCCGATTTTCGTAGCTGTTCAGCGCAAAAAGCCGGCCATCCACATCGAGGCCAACCGAGGTGGCCGCATCGAGCACCACGTCGGGCGACAGCCCGGTGAAGGGCTTCACATCCGACACATCGCTTTTGTTTATCATCACCGACTTAAGTTACCTGAACGGACCGTCACTCATGAATCGCTCATCGATTTTAGTTACCGGCGGAGCTGGCTACATCGGAAGCCACGTGGTGCTCCAGCTACGTGCGCGCGGGGAGCAAGTGGTGGTGCTCGACGATCTTTCCACGGGGTTCAGGCAGGCAGTCCTCGACACCCCGCTCGTCGTCGGGAAAGTGGGCGATCGGGACCTCGTGATGGAAGTACTCCGAACTCATGCAGTTGACACCGTCATGCATTTCGCTGCTCACACCATCGTTCCTGAGTCGGTGTCCAACCCGCTCAAGTACTACGGAAATAACACCTGCTCGACGCGCAACCTGCTGGAATGCTGCATCGAGACGGGTGTCCGGCACTTCGTCTTCTCCTCCACGGCAGCCGTGTACGGCATACCGACAGACAGTCTCGCCGCCGAGACTTCGCCGACAGCGCCCATCAACGCGTACGGCACCTCCAAGCTCATGTCCGAATGGATGTTGCGCGATGTGGCGGCCTCTTCGCCTCTACGATATGTCGCCTTGCGCTACTTCAACGTCGCAGGGTCGGACTCGGCCGGCCGCATTGGCCAAGCGACCGCCAAGGCCACTCTGCTGATCAAGGTGGCCTGCGAGGCAGCCGTGGGAAAGCGGCCGCATGTCTCCGTCTACGGTAGCGATTACCCGACGCCCGATGGAACGGGTGTTCGCGACTATATCCACGTCGAAGACCTGGCGACGGCGCATCTCGATGCTCTCACCTACCTGCGAAAGGGTGGCGCACCCCAGGTACTGAACGTGGGATATGGCCACGGCTACAGCGTGCGCGAAGTACTGAAAAGCGTAGAGCGCGTGGCGGGCCACTCTCTGACCATTCGCGAAGAACCGCGTCGCGCCGGGGATCCTCCCTTTCTCGTGGCGCGCGCCGACCGAGTTCGATCCGAACTGGGCTGGCAGCCGCGTCTCGATGACCTGGACACCATCGTGAAGACCTCGCTGCAATGGGAGCAACGGCTCCAGCGTGAGCCGTGGTAAACACGGTAAGCGCACTGCTCAGCTCTTCCGGCTAGAATACCGCGATGCACTGGGCTCGCCCCAAGTCATTGAGCGGATTGATGCTCCTCGGCCTGGCACTTATCGCCGTGCCGCTCCTCATCGCAGTGCTGACCGCAGCGCTGCAAATCCGCGCGCTCGCCGATACTGGGCAGAAGATCGTCGTCGAAGGCGTAACAGCCGCACGCGCGAGCCAGGAGCTGTTCAGCCAGATCTCCTCACTGGAGCGCACAGCACGCCTCTACGACGTGCTCAACGACTCAAACCTCCTCGAACTGTATCGCCGGCAGGATGCGCGGCTGACGGCCACGCGAATTCAACTCGAGCGCCGCGATCAGTCCCCGACTTCACGTAAGACGTTAGGCGAACTTGGGGAACTGCAACGGAACATTGGGCTGTCTGTCATGTCCATGCAGGCAGGAAAAGGAACGGCCAACCCCACGGGGATGTCGCGCCGTTTCAGCGACCTCGGGGAGCTGGCCGACAAAGTAGCCGCGCAGAGCAACGCGCAGATCGATACCGAGGTCGCGCAGCTCGAAACCCAGACTGAGCAGGCCCGGCGCCGGCTCCTGTGGCAGGCGGCGCTCCTGGTGCCGCTCACCATCATCGCGATCATCGTGTTGACGGTGGCGGTGGGCCGGCCGTTGCGCCAGCTCGACCGCGCCATCAGTGAGTTGGGTGAAGGCACCTTTTCCAACCAGATCGCGGTCGCGGGGCCGCACGACCTGGAGAGACTCGGCGGACAGCTCGAGTGGCTGCGGCAGCGATTGCTCGATCTCGCACACGAGCGCAATCGCTTCCTGCGGCACATGTCGCACGAGCTCAAGACACCGCTCGCCAACATCCGTGAGGGCACCGAGCTGCTCATGGATGGCGCCGTCGGCGAGCTGGATTCAAATCAGCGGGAAGTGGCGGGAATCCTGCGCGAGAACGGAATCAAACTGCAACGCATGATAGAGAACCTGTTGTCATTCAGCGCCTGGCAGACCTCGAGCGTCGGGCTCGAGGCCACCCAGTTCCGGCTGCGGCCGGTCGTCAAGCAAGTGCTGGAAAATCAGCAGCTCACGCTGCTTTCACAGCGCGTGCGGCTGGATGTGCGCATCGAAGATGTGACGCTCATCGCGGATCGCAGCAAGGTGCGCCTCATTCTGGAGAACCTGGTCTCCAACGCGGTGAAGTATTCCCCCAAGGGAGGTACTATCCATCTGCGCGCACGCACCGCTGGCGAGCTGCTCGAGCTGGATGTCGCTGACAGCGGGCCGGGTATTCCAGTGGAAGACCGCGCGCATGTGTTCGAAGCTTTCTACACTGGACGGGCCTCCAAAAGCTCGGCGGTCAAAGGCACTGGGATCGGTCTGTCCGTCGTACTCGAATTCGTCTCCGCGCACGGCGGCACCGTGCAGATCGTGGATGGCGAATTCCCCGGCGCGCATTTCCGCATCAGTATGCCGAGCCGGCCCGTCAACACCGAGCAAAAAGCGCATGCGCATGCCGCTTGAATGCGTTACGGCGCGCAAGCTGCGAATGAGGGCAATGAAATCGAAGCTGACAGCAGGTGTCGCCGTCATAGGCACACTCCTCGCCGCCTGCACCACCGACTTTGGAATGCGTGAGCGCGAGCCGCGGCCGCCGGCGCCCGTGGTGGACAGAAATGCGGCCTCCGTCGCAGTTTTGACAGAAGATCTGCAACTGCTGCAGAAACTCGTCCAGGGCGCCCCGGCTGAGCAGGCGGAAATGATTGCCGCTGCGCAGCGCGACTACGAGACTGCACCCACTCCGAGCCGCCAATTGCGCTTTGCCCTGGTCCTGGCAAGCCCCGGACACCCGGGCACCGACCTCCCCCGGGCCCAGCGTCTGCTGCGGGAGCTCATGGCGAACCCGGAAATGTTGCTTTCTGCGGAGCGTGCCCTTGCTTTTTTGGAACTGCAGCAAATTGACGACCATTTGACGTTGGAAGCAGAAAATCGCAGGCTGCAGGGGGACGCCGTTCGCGCCGATCGCGAGCGCCTGAGTACCGTGAATCGCCGTCTGCAGTTGGAGACAGACGAGAACGCACGGTTGCGCAAGGAGCTCGATGAGGCAAGAGCCAAGCTCGATGCAATCGCCAACATCGAGCGCTCGCTGAACGAGCGCAAACCGAGCAACGAAGGACGTAAACCGTGACGATTCCCGCGACGCTGTTGCAACCCGAGCAGTTAAGGACGAGGCACTTGAATCAAACAGGAAAACGTAAAGCACGCATCCTGGTGGTTGATGATGATCCGGGTCTGCTACGCCTGCTGACGATCCGCCTGCGCGCGGAGAGTTACGACGTTGAAGCCGTGGAGAGCGGCGTGCAGGCCCTGGCCGCGGCCAGCCGGTTCCGCCCCGACCTCGTCATCACCGACCTGCGCATGGATCACATGGACGGCATCGGGCTCCTCAAGGAGCTGCAGAACCGCTGGCCGGGCCTGAAGGTGATCATCCTGACAGCTCACGGCACGATCCCGGATGCCGTACAGGCAACGCAGATGGGCGCGTTTGGCTTCCTCACCAAGCCGGTGGACAAGCAGGAGTTGCTCGACCAGGTGCAGAAGGCACTGCGCATTTCCGGATTTGGAGCCTCTGACGAGGACTGGCGCGCCGAGATCGTCACGCGCAGCTCCGTCATGGAGGAGAAGCTCGCGCAGGCTCACATGGTCGCCGGAACCGATGCACGTGTGTTGATCACGGGCGAGAGCGGCACGGGCAAAGAGCTGTTGGCCCGCGCCATTCATCACGCGAGCCCGCGGAAGAACAAGCCGTTTGTCGCTATCAACTGCAGCGCGATGGCCGAGAACCTGTTGGAATCGGAGCTGTTTGGTCACGAGAAGGGCTCGTTCACGGGTGCGACCCGTGCGCACCGGGGCCTGTTCATGGCGGCCGACGGCGGCACCTTGATGCTGGATGAGATCGGTGACATGCCGATGCGCCTGCAGGTGAAGCTGCTGCGCGTGTTGCAGGAAAATGTTATCCGCCCCGTCGGCAGCACGGATGCAATCCCCGTCAATGTACGCGTGATCTCGGCAACCCACCGCGATCTGCAGAACCTGATGACAGCCGGTCAGTTCCGCGAAGATCTCTACTACCGCCTGAACGTCGTGCACATCGAGATGCCAGCGTTGAACCGGCGCCGGGAAGACATCCCGCTGCTGGTGGCGCACTTCCTGGCGCAGATCGCGAAGGAAAGCGGCGTCCGCAAGATTTATGCACCCGAAGCGGTCGAGCTGCTCGCCACTGCGGATTGGCCGGGAAACATCCGCCAACTGCAGAACGTCGTGCGCCAGAACGTCGCGCTGTCACAGACTCCGATCATTCCGGTCGAGCTGGTGCAGCAGTCCCTCGGTGGTGGCCCAGGCCGCCTGCCCTCGTTCGATGAGGCGCGCGATGAGTTCACGCGCAGCTACCTGTCGCAGATCCTGCAGATCACCGGTGGCAACGTGAGCCAGGCCGCCCGCCTCGCGAAACGCAACCGCACCGACTTCTACAAACTCCTCGCCCGTCACCAGCTGACGCCCGAAGAGTTCAAGCAGCGATAAGTAGCGCCGAATAGCGCTGAGGGGCTCCCGTCCCTCAGCGCGGGTCCGCGCAAAACTGCCTGACCATCCGCCTGACCTGGATCCGATCCACCAGCCTGCGCGGCCGTAGCACCGCCATTCGACCGACCATCTCAAGGTCCGCAAACCGCTCCACCACCTGGTACCAGGGCCGCTCGGCGTAATCGTCCAGCAGAATCTGCGTATCGCTCAGCGGCGAAAGGCTGAGCAAGCTCTCCAGCACGCACGCGACCCGAAACCGCCCATCCACCAGGACGAGGTCCGGTTGCTGCGCAATAGATCGGTAATAGCGCCAGGGCGCGGCTGGGTAGTCCTCCCAGCGGCGCACACGGCGTCGCGTGGGCTTAGTGAACACAGGCATGCCCCAGTGGTATGTCAGCCCGATGTTCACGTGAATGAGCTTCATTACGGGCTTACGGTCTCCCTCTTCCACTAGCTTGCGCCGCACATCCGCAAGGAAGCTCCCATCGCTGTCGACGCTCACCAGCGTGTTTACGAGCCTGCTTGCGAGGATCGTCGAGCCGCCACTGCCGTACTCGAGGTAATTGCGCGCGGACGCAATCTGTTTGCGGAAGTACGCGGTGCCTTCTTCGTCGAAATGCGGCTCCGAAGGTACGTCGAAGTGACGTACCCGGTTTGCAATGACGAATTTGGCAGTTCGGTAGGCGTCAACGAATTTTCTAGGCGCAATGCTCGCACCCAATGCGGAAAGGGTCCCGTCAGTCATTGCAAAAGCTTCCTCTGGCAACGAAGGAGTTGCGCCGAACTACCCTGCTAAGCAACCTGTGTGCCCGACCGGCGGCCCCGCGCCCCCACGGGAATTGGCTATCATTGACGTGTGGAAACGACACCTGTCATCAGCCGCGACGTTCGCCGCCTCAGCAGCGAGTTGTTCGACGTGCTCGTAGTCGGAGGGGGCGCGTCTGGTGCGGCCACCGCACGCGAAGCCGCCCTGCGCGGCTTCAATACGGCCTTGATCGAGCGCGAAGACTTCTCCGCCGGCGCCTCGGCACATTGCTTCAAGGTTGTGCATGGTGGAATCCGGTACGTTCAACACGCCGACGTCCGCCGCCTCCGCGCCTCATGTTTCGAGCGCGCAGTACTGCTGCGCATAGCGCCGCACCTCGTATCTCCCCTGCCCTTTGTTATTCCGACTTACGGCAAAGGCAAGAGCAGCCGCTGGTTCCTTGGAACGGGTATGTTGTTGTACGACGCCCTGAGCGCCGATGTGAACAGGCATGTGACGGATTCCGCACGGCGTGTGCGGGGGACGCGATTCCTGAGCCGGAGTGAGACGCTCGAGCTGTTTCCGGACATTGCCGCCGACCACTTGACCGGCGCGGCCGTGTTCGAAGATGGCCAAATGTACAATCCGCCCCGCCTCGTACTCGCCTTTGTTGGTGCCGCGAGCGAGCAGGGAGCGGCCATCGGTAATTATGTCGAAGCGGAACGTCTGCTCACCGAAGGAACGCGCGTGACGGGAGTCCGGGCGGTTGACCGTCTGCGAGGTGAGCCGTTCGAAATCCGGGCGCGCCTGGTCATCAATGCGGCCGGACCCTGGGCGGAAGGGCTGCTGCAACCCGGTTACGGCCAGCCCGGCACCTACTCGCGCGATGCCTGCTTCATGGTGGACCGCAAATTCGCGGCCCCCATGGCGCTCGCCGTGCAGGGACACGCCAAGGACTCGGACGCGTTGCTTGCAAGAAACAGCCGTCACCTGTTTCTCGTTCCGTGGCGCAACAGCACGCTCGTGGGTGTCTGGCACTCAATCGTACCGCGCGACCCGGACTCGGTCGGCCTGGCCCGCGGCGAGCTGCGGCAGTTCATTGATGAATTCAATACGTGCTATCCCAACCTGCAGCTGCGGGAAGCGGATGTGCGGCGGGCGGATTTCGGCCTGGTCCCCTTCGGCGAGGCTTCGAGCCAACAGGGTGGCCTGAGTTTCGGCAAGCAGTCGCGGTTGATTGACCATCGCCATCACGGCCAGAGCGGGCTCATTTCGCTGATCAGCGTGCGCTACACGGTTGCACGGCGAGATGCGGTCGAGGCTCTGGATCTAGCGGCCAGGCAGTTGGATGCCCGACGCTCCGAGCGTGACTCCACTGTCACCCCACTCGCCGGCGGTGATATCGCAGACTTCACGTCTGCATTGCACGCGTTCCAGGCGCGCCGACCTTCCTGGCTGACCGTGCAGTCAGCCGAGGGGATGTTGCGCAACTATGGAACGCACGCGACGCGCGTTCTAGAGCTGGCAGAGCGCGAGCCCGGGCTGGGTCGCCTCTTCACCGGCAGCCACGTAAGCTTCGCCGAGGCAATTTATGCTGTGCGTGCTGAAACAGCACAGCGCATGGGCGACATCGTGTTCCGGCGTACGGAGCTCGGCACCGATGGCCATCCCGGAAAACCAGCGTTGGATGAGTTGCAGAGACTTCTCGGCGCGGAGCTGGGTTGGTCCGAGCAACGCAGCACCGAAGAGCGCGCCAGCGTCGAGCGCGAGCTCGAAAGATACCTTGCCGCCCCTCCAGCCCGCGGGGAACCCGGCGCACGCGCGGAACGCGTACGCGCCTGACAGGCAGTGAAGGGCAATGAACCTGGCACAAAGTGACACCCGCATGCGGATTTTTCTCACCGGTGGCTCGGGCTTCATCGGCAGCCGCCTCGCCCCGCTCGCTGTTCAGAGCGGACATGCTGTTACCGTCGTAACTCCGGTCAACACTCCCACCGAGCAGACGCGCTGTGATGCGCTTGCGAAGGCTGGAATCAAACTCGTCATTGCGCCGTTGGAGAATACTGCGGTCATCGCCCGCGAGTTGCAGGGCCATGACGTCATAATCCACCTCGCAGCTGCCCAACACGAAGCGCAGGCGCCTGAGAGCCACTTCCATCGGGTGAACGTCGAGGGTACACGCAGCCTGCTGGATCTGGCTGCGAAGGCCGGGATACGGCGTTTCGTTCACGGCAGCACGATCGGCGTGTACGGCAGCGCGGCCGCCGGCAGTCTCGATGAGCAATCGCCGCTGGCTCCTGACAACCCGTATGGGCGGACCAAGGCTGCGGCCGAACAGGTTGTGCGGCAGTTCGACTCACCCCTGGAATGGGCCATCGTGCGGATCTCCGAAACCTATGGGCCCGGCGACATGCGGCTGCTCAAGTTATTTCGCGGCATCAGAAAGGGACGCTTCCCGATCCTGGGCAACGGCGAGAACCTGCATCAACTGATCTACGTGGATGATCTGTCCCGCGGCCTGCTCGCCGCGTGCACGGCACCGGCTGCTCACAAACAGACCGTCGTGTTGGCCGGTTCCGAGAAGATAACCACCAACGAGATGGTAGCGGCCGTCAGGGAGGCCGTGGACAGCAGGAAAAGCGTGCTTCGTGCGCCGATGTGGCCATTCGTGCTTGCGGCGTTCGCGTTCGAATCGACGTTCAGTCCCCTTGGGCTGAAACCGCCGTTGCATCGGCGGCGGCTCGACTTCTTCCGCAAATCATTCAGTTTCTCGACGGCGCAGGCGGAAAAGCTGCTTGATTTCAAGCCGCAAGTGGGATTCCGCGCGGGCGCGCGCAATACGGCGCAGTGGTACCAGGCTAACGGTTTACTATGATGTTCGGCTGGCGCAGCCGCAGCGGCCGCTGCAACTTCTGCTCCAGCATTGCCACGACCAGCGGGGCGCCGATCTCGTTGACGTGATCCGGATCTTCAAAATCCCGCGGGTCGGTCAGTGCGTCCCGTAAATCGATGATCTGGGATACACCCGCCTTCAGCAGCCACGAATCGAGCTCAGCCACTTTGTCTACGGGGGCTTGTGCCGCATAACCTGGATGTACCGGGAAGCGTACGCCGATGACCCGTACATGCCGAGCCCGCGCCAGATCGAGAATTCGTACATACCATCTGAACGGCTGCTCAACCTCTCCAAGCCCGTCGTGGTCGCCCTGCCCTGTCCGTACGGCCTCCTGCATCCGTTGCGCATCTGTCAGGCGACTCCAGCCCAGGGGATCGCCGGCAGCCCTGGCGTGTTGCGCCGAGTGCGTGAGCATTACACTCAACTCCTTGCGGAAATATTGCAGGAAGTCCTCGCTGAACAGCGGGACCTGCTGCAGCATCGCCGACCACAAGTTGTGCTGTACGCCGGAGCGGTCCCACGCAGTGATGAAATAACGATCGGCGAATGAGCGGTTGGACGACTCGACCCGGCCCCGGGAAAACATGTGCGGATCGGCGGTGAGGATCAGTGTATCAATGCCCGGCGTGGTGTTGAGAACCTGCCGCACCTTCGCAAAGCACTCCCTGAGCGAGTCTCCCCCGGAAGCAATGCTGTAGGCGGGTCCCTGCGGGCTCTCATTCAGGTAGTCGTTGAGCGGCACCGCGAAATGCGAATCGCCCGCAAATACGGTGCGGACATTTCCGTGGGCGGCAAGCGCACTGACCTGCTCCGTGTACAGGCGTTCGCGCTGAAAGAATCCGGATGTCTCGTAGGTAAAGACATTCCCGGCGGCAAACAAGAGGAGCGCCACCACGCACTGCGAGACCAGCCGTAGCCAGGAGAACGAGCGCGTCAGCTGCAGGGTTGTGATGTCGGGAGCGGACATGACCAGGCTTCCCCGTCAGAACTGAAAGTAGATGAAGTCCAGCGAAGCGCCGGTATACCGGAAGAACAGCGTGATCACGAATACGAGGGCGCACGCAGGCCAGGTGAGCAGCGCGGCGCGCTCACCGAGCTCGAGCGCGTACTTCTTGTCACGCTGCCACCACTCCATCGCCAACAGGAAGCTGATCGCCAGACCCGCATAGGCAACCGTGGTCAACAGACCCATGGAACGCAGGATCGAAATCGGGCTGCTGAACAGCGACGGCGAGGCGATTTCACCCACTACGCGCCACGCGCCCGAGATGGTCGGCGAGCGAAAGAAAATCCAGGCGAGTACGGTGAGCGCAAAGGTCACCAGGATGCGCAGCGCAATGGTCGGAACCCGCACGAAAGGGTTGCGGGAGGTGGCTGGCCGCGCCAGCGGCTCTCCGATGAAGACGCGCGGGATCACATACAGGCCGTTGAGAACGCCCCAGACGATGAAGGTCCAGTTCGCGCCATGCCACAGGCCGCTCAGCGTGAACGTGACCAACAGATTGAATGCCTGGCGGGCCTTCGAGGCCCGGTTGCCGCCCAGTGGGATGTAGACGTAGTCGCGGAACCAGCTTGACAGGGATATGTGCCAGCGCCGCCAGAACTCAGGATGGCTCTGCGAGAAATACGGCGTGGCGAAGTTTTGCATGAGCTCGAATCCGAACAACCGCGCCGTACCGAGCGCTATGTGCGAATACCCCGAGAAGTCGGCGTAGATCTGGAACGCAAACAAAACGGAGCCCAGGAGCATGACGCTGCCGGGCAAGGCTCCGTTGTGATTGAAAATGGCATTGACCACGGTTGCGCAGTTGTCCGCGACGACCAGCTTGCAGAAGAAGCCCCATAACATCTGCCGCAGCCCGCTGGCGAAAGCCTCGGGCTCCATGACGCGCGGCACGAAGAACTGCGGCAACAAGTGACGGGCCCGCTCGATCGGGCCTGCGACCAGCTGTGGGAAGAAGGCAACGTAGGCGAAGAAACCGATCGGATCGCGGACGGCGCGCATTTCGCGCCGATACACAGCGATGGTGTATGTCAGTGCCTGGAAGGTGTAGAAGCTGATTCCCACAGGCAGAATCACCTTGAGCGTCGGTGCCTGCAGCTGCACGCCTATCCCGGCAAACGCTTCGATAAAGGAAGAAACGAAAAAATTGTAATACTTGAAGAAGCCGAGGACGCCGAGATTGACACCAATGCTCAGTAAGATCAGTGCACGTCGGTGCCGTGGTTGCTCGGTCCGTTCCAGCCCGATGCCAACCAGATAGTCATTGAGCGTCGTGCCGAACAACAGGCCGAGAAATCGCCAGTCCCACCACCCATAGAAGACGTAGCTCGCGGCGAGCATCCAGGCATTCTGGGCGCGCAGTCCCGCTCGCCGCAGCAGCACGTAGACGAGCAGGACGAGAGGCAGAAACAGAACGTAGTCAGAGGAATTGAACAGCATTAAAACGGACTAACCAACGCTCTTGCTTCTTGTGTCAAACGCTGGCTACGGCGGCGACCTTCTTGCTGAGGATCTTGACCTTCTTGCCATAGAGCATGAACAGTACGCGGAAAACAGCCTCGAGCGTCGCTGTCACCGCCAGACCTACGTAGTTTAGCGGATTCTTCCAGAACACATACAACTTGAGCGCGAAAGGACGCACCGCGCCGAAACCGGCCAGCTGCAGAATCTGGCCGAGGCTGTATTCAGTCACGTTGTAGAAGTGATCGATGTTATGCGACAGGTTTTCCGAGCCCACCATGGGGTTGGCGCCGTTCATCGCATACACGACGACCCGCCCGCCCGGGCGCAACGCCTGTCTGCACAACGTCAGGAACTCGACCGTCTCATCGAGAGTCAGGTGATTGAGCTCCTGCTCCGGAATGATGACATCGTACTCGGAGCGTTTGTCGGCGAGGAACTCGAACGCCCGGGCCACTTCGCAGGGCAACTGGCGCCGCCGGGCCACTTCAACCTTGGCCGCATCCGAATCGATGCCGAGCACCGCGCCGTAGCCGCAGTCGCGCAACATCTTGACGAGGTAACCGGGACCACAGCTGATGACGAGTATCCGCGCCTGCCTGTCGGCCGGCATATGCCCCAGGTAGTTGGCCCGGTAGTAGGCGGTGAAAGAGGTGAATCCCTTCTCGACATCCTTCGGTGCCTGCCAATAGGAGTCGAACGGCTCCAGCCGCGCCGCCAGCCGTTCCGAGCGGCCCACCGGGTTGCCTTCAGCAACCCGGGGAGCGCCTTTGTCATAAGCTTGCAGACTGGCCTCGGCCCTGGCGGCCGCCGGCGGCGATGGGCGAAAATTGGCATTCATCGGCGCGTTTCCCCGTATCTGACGCTGGTGCGATTTAGAAAGCCGCGGCAGCCTGATCGGTTCCGCTTCCCCGCGGCCAACCGGCAGCCTTCAAAAGACGCGACTTTCAACCGCTCGCTTGGGCAGAATACACGCTGCCGGGGTAACGCGGGACCTTCATTAAACATTGCGGATCTTATTCTGTAACTATGAATATCCACCGCTGGGCGGTGGCGGCGGCGTTGTCATGGCAGCCATGGCACGCTCGCTGGCAGAACGGCACGACGTGACGGTCCTGACCTCGCGCGCGGGGGAGCTTCCATCCGAAGGGATGGATGCCAACGTCAAGGTTGTGCGCGTGCCGGTCTTCTTCCGGCGTCATCTCGCTGTCGCCAATATGCCCTCCATGGCCGCCTACTTGCCCATGGGACTGTTACGCGGCCTGAAGCTGGGCCGGGAACGCCGCTTCGACGTCATCAACACCCACTTTGCCGTGCCTACGGGACCGCTGGGTGACTGGCTGTCAACGCGCCTGGACATTCCCAACGTCCTGTCAGTGCATGGTGGCGACTTGTACGATCCTTCAAAGAAGAGCTCGCCTCATCGACATGCGTTTTTGCGCCGGGCCGTCGCACGCCTGCTGCGGCGCGCCGACAGTGTCGTCGCCCAGTCGCGCGATACGGCCCGAAATGTCCAACAGATATACGGTGTCGAGCGCAAGGTGGAGCTGATACCCCTGGGAATCGACCGGCCACCGCAAAACGTCCGCGCGGAGCGCGCGGATTTCAACCTTCCGGAAGATGCCTTCGTACTGGTAACCGCGGGCCGCGTGGTACCGCGCAAGGCGAGCACTCAGTTGATCGAGACCCTTGCGGCGTTACCGGACGTGTTCCTGGTCGTAGTTGGCGATGGGCCCGAGGTGGGAGCCGTGAAGCAACGGGCGGCCGAGCTGGGAGTCGAGAATCGGTTGCGCATGCTCGGCTACGTGTCGGATGAGGTGAAGTACAGCGCCTACGCGGTCTCCGACGTATTCGTGTCTACAGCTCAACACGAGGGCTTCGGGTTGGTATTTCTCGAGGCGATGTCCTTTGGATTGCCGGTCGTTTGCTACAACCGGGGCGGCCAGACGGACTTTCTCTCGACCCCCGACACCGGGGATGTCATACAGTTGAACGACCTCGAGGCTTTCAACAATGCGGTGCGGGCGCTGCGCGGCTCACCGCAACGTTGCGCCGCCGTCAGGCGGCACAATCTCGAAAAAGTGGAAGAATATTTCATCGCGCGCTGCGCCGAACGCTACGAGGAGCTGTTCGAAGCCGCGATAGCGGCTCCCCTGGGCAGCGCCGCGCGACTGGAGCACGAATAGCATGTGTGGAATTGCCGGAATCGTGGGCAATAATTTGGTGGCGGGCGCCGGCTTGCCGGATGGCATGCGCAGCATGCTCACCGCCCTGCGCCATCGCGGCCCGGACGGCGAGGGTGTCGAGTACGACAGCAATGCAATTTTCGGCCATCGCCGCCTCTCCATCATCGACCTGGACGGCGGCCGCCAACCGCTGGTCAACGCCGACAAGTCCATCTGGCTGGTATGCAACGGCGAGATCTACAACTACAAGGAGCTGCGGGCGGATCTCGAGGCGCGCGGCCATCGCTTCCTGACCCACAGCGACTGTGAAGTCATCATCGGCTTGTACGTCGAGTATGGCGACCGCCTCGTGGACCACCTGCGCGGCATGTTTGCCTTCGGACTGTGGGATGCGCGCAAGCGCCGCCTGCTGATCGGGCGCGATCATCTCGGTCAGAAACCGCTGTACTACGCCAACACGGCCCGCGGCTTCGCCTTCGCCTCCGAGATCAAGGCGTTGTTGGCATTCGACCCGGCTTTGCGCGAGCTGAGCCTGCCGGCGCTGGACCAGTACCTTGGGCTGCGCCTGATAGCGCCGCCGCTGTCCATGTTCCGCGGTATACGCAAATTGCCGCCGGCGCATCTGCTCGTGCTCGAGGCCGGCCGCGAGCCCGCCATCAGCCGCTTCTGGAGCCTGAGCTACCAGCCGAAGCTCACCGGCTCGGACGAGCAGTTGCTCGATGAGCTCGAAGCGCGGATCGACGAGTCGCTACGCCTGCACCTGGTCAGCGATGTCCCTGTGGGGGCCCTGTTGAGCGGTGGACTCGACTCGAGTCTCCTGGTTGCAATGCTGGTGAAACGCATCGGGGTCAAGGACCTCGCGACATTCACGGTGGGACTGCCGCATCAGCGCTTCGACGAAGCGCCGCATGCCCGCGCTGTCGCCCGGATGTTTGGCACCAGTCACCATGAGCGCAGCCTGTCCCCGTCCCTGGTAACTCTGTTGCCGGATCTCATCTATCACCTCGATGAGCCTTCCGACCCGCTGTCGTTATGCACGTACCACGTTGCCGAGCTTGCCAGCCGGTCCGTAAAGGTGGTGATTGGTGGCGACGGCGGCGATGAGCTGTTTGGTGGGTATGACCGCTACTACGGTAACTTGTACGCAAACCATTATGCGCGGGTACCCGCGGCACTGCGGCGCCACGTGCTTGGACCTGCCCTGGCGCTGATTCCGGAAGCAGGCTGGTATAAGAGCGTCGGCCATCAACTTCGCTGGTTGCAGCGGCTCTCCTTCCTGTCAGGCTCCAGCCGTTATGCGGCGAGCTTGAGTTATTTCTATTTCGACGAATCGATGCGTGCTGAGCTGTTTACGCCGGATGCGCTGACACAGCTGACCGGCATGCACGCCGAGGATGCGATTCGCGCGCCTTACGATGCGGCCACGGGCGATCCTCTGGATCACATGCTCGCGGCCGACAGCCAGGTGCGGCTGCCGGATCACCCGGTCATGATCACCGACCGTATGTCCATGAGTCACGGGCTCGAGGCACGCAGCCCCTTCATGGATCATCGACTCGCGGAATTCGCCGCACGCCTGCCTTCCAGCATGAAGATCCGGGGCCGCTCGCTGCGCTGGGCTCAACGCAAGCTGGCCGGCCGCTATCTGCCGCGCGAGATTCTCGACCGCCCGAAGCAAGGCTTCTCTTCAGCGTTGCCCTACATGCTCAAGCAGGAGTACCGGCGCCTGTACGAATGCGTCCTGCCCAACTCGCAACTCGTCGAGGCAGGCGTCCTCAGACGCGGGCCCATCGATGATCTGTTGCGCGAGCATCTGTCGGGCCGGGCCGATCACGGCAACCGCCTGTGGCTGCTGATCAATGCAGAGCTCTGGTATCGAATGATGATCTGCGGCGGCAGCCGCGAATCGCTGCGCGCGGAATTGGATGCTGCAGGATTATCTGCGGCCGCAGCATGAACCGCTTCACCAAGATCCTGCTGCGGCGATTCGCCCGCGCCGCCCGCCCGTACCTGCAATCCCACGGACTGCTGCGTACGTCGAAGGTGTTCAATTCGTCGGCGCTGGTCTGGGAGCCAGGCGCCGAGCGCGTCATCGTGCTGGCGCCGCACATGGACGACGAGACTATCGGTTGCGGGGGCGCGATTGCGCGTCACGTGAAAGCCGGAGCCAGTGTGCACACCGTGTTTCTGACCGATGGCAGGCACGGCAGCGGCCGGCTGCAGGACCTGCGTGGCGAAGCGCGCCGTGCTGCTGAACTCGAGGTCGTAGCAACGCGCAAGGACGAAGCACGGCGTGCGCTCGAGACGTTAGGTGTCCATTCAATCTCATTTCTCGATGTGGAAGACGGCACATTGGAGAGCGACCCTGGGGTCGTCGGGCGTCTGGCGTCACTGCTGCAGGCTCAGCAGCCGCAGATCGTGTATGTCCCCTGCTTCCTCGAGCAACATCCCGATCACTATGCGGCGAGCCGCATACTGCTGGAAGCAACGCGCGGCTTGTCCCTGCGCTTCCAATGCCTGGCATACGAGGTCTGGACGCCGCTGTTTCCGAACTGTCTGGTCAAGATCGACGACGTCGTCGAACTGAAGAAAACAGCGCTGGCGCACTACCGCAGCCAGCTTGCGGACCTGGACTATCTGCATACCTCGCTGGCGCTGAACGCCTACCGGTCGGCCGGCTTTGCGGCAAAATACGCACAATATGCTGAAGCGTATTGCTCATTGCCAATAGAGGATTACCGCAGAATGTTCGACGACTATCGGGGCGGCTGAAACCGGATGCGCATCGGGGTCATGTTGAGGCACTACGATCAACACGGCGGCGGCGTGCGCGTGTATACGCGCGCCTTGCTGAATCAGCTTCTCCAGCAGCAGGACGGCCACGAATACGTCCTGTATTTCAACAGCCCGGCGCTGCTGGGCACGTATGCCGGCAACCCCAGGGTCCGGGAAGTCAGCGTCGCGGGCAAATCAGTATTCTGGTGGGACCAGGTGAGCCTGCCGCGAGAGCTGCGCAAGCACGGCGTGGATGTCCTGTTCAACCCCAAATATTCCGTACCCCTGACCGGGAAGCAACCTTGCGTATGGGTGTGCCACGGACTGGATTGGTACGTCATGCCATGGGCCTCCCGATTTATCGACCGGTTGAGCCATCGGCACCTGATTCCGCGCTACGCGCGTCGCTCCGCCGCCATCGTTGCGGTTTCCGAAGTGACGCGCGAGCACCTGATCGAATTCCTCGCGGTGCCATCCGAGCGGATTACCACTGTTTACACCGGTATCGACGACGCGTTCAGATTTCAACAAAACAGCGACGCGCTGGCAGCCACGCGCGCAAGTTATGGCCTCCCCGAGCGCTATGTGCTCTACGCGGGCGCGGTCTACCCTCCCAAGAACTTCAGGCGCCTGGTGCAGGCCTATGCGCAGGTCGGTCCTGAGCTCGGAGTCTCGCTGGTGATCGCCGGGGGAACCAACCGGTTCCTGTCCGCGGATGAGATCCGCGAGCCCGAGCGCCTCAAGCTCGGCCGCTGGGTGAAGTGGGCCGGGTGGGTGGACTCCAACAAGCTGCCCGCGTTCTACCAGATGGCGCAGGCACTGCTGCTGCCCTCGCTGTTTGAATCCTTCGGCCTGCCCATACTGGAGGCAATGGCCAGCGGCTGCCCAGTGGTCACGTCCAACTGTTACGGCTCAAAGGAAATCGCAGGCGATGCCGCCGTGCTGGTCGACCCGCTGTCCGTGGACAGCATTGCGGAGGGTATCCGCCGCGTGCTGACACAGCCGCAACTGCGGGAGAACCTGATTGACAAAGGCCGCAGGCGCTCGCAATCATTCACGTGGGAACGCTGCGCCCGCCAGACACTCGACGTCCTCGAGCGGGTCGCAAGACAAGGGGGTTGAAAAACACGCCCGGCGGCAGGCTGTAGGGTTTGCAGCGTTCGGCCGGTAACCGGAAAAACAGGCTAAGGCTCGTTCAAATGACTGATCGCGCACCCTCAGTTCGAATTGTCGTACTCTGGCATGCGTTGGTCGCGGGCCTGCTGTTCGTCGTGGCTGACGAGCGGGTTACGGGCACGGCCTTCTGGAATGGCCGGCGCGAGGAGTTCCTGGCCAGTCTGTTTCTCGTCGGTGCCTACCTGGTCACGGCGCTGATATCGATCATCGCCGCGGCTCGCGGCAAGCCTCTCAAGCCCGCCACCGTCGTGGCAACCAGTCTGTCCGTATTCGGACTCGCATTCTTCCTGCTGCTCGTGGTGGCGCGCCCGCCGCCCTACTCGCGCGCGCTTCTCACCTCCCTAGTGGCGGTTGCGTTCGTGTCCATACTCGCCAGCGCCGTATTGGGCCGCTTTCGCTGGCCGGCGCTCGCAGTGTTAGGTGTCTGTCTTGCAGCGCTTGCGGGCATCGATGCATACCACACATTCGGACCGCCGCGGCCGCCCGCCATGGCGCACACGACCAAAAACCTTTCAACTGCGCTCTACACCGTGCAGATGGAAACTTACGAGAATGCGTTACCGAAGTCCGTCGTGCGCGGCGGAGCCATTGCCGCGGTCGGCGATCAGTACCTGCTTGCGACCGGTGACGGCCGGCTGTACGTGTTCGCCTGGCCCGCGGGAGGAAAATTCACAAAGCCGCGGCTGCTGCCCAACCGCGTGCCCTTCAACCCGCAGGACTTCATCCTCGACTCCCACACCCACTGGGCCGAGTCCATGGCCAACAAGGACTCCGCAGATGGCATGAAGGGAGTGCAGACCTGGCAGTTTCGCACGGCCGATGTGCTGGTGAAGGAGGACGGCGAGCAGCTGCGCGTGTTTACATCGCATCATTACTGGGATACGCGGAACAAGTGCTTCACGGTCCGGGTTTCGATGCTCGAGGCGCCGCGCAAGGACTTCCTGGCCGGAACCGCAAACAATCCCTGGCAGACCCTGTTTCAGACCACTCCCTGCCTGCCCCTTCAGGGACCCGACAGCCTGCATTCCAACAACCCGTTCGGCGGCATGGAAATCGGCGGACGCATGGCGCTCACCGGGCCGGATGACCTGCTCCTCACCCTCGGTGACCATGACTTCTCCGGGGTGGAATCCTCTCGGGTGCTCGCCCAGAATCCAACGGCCCAGTACGGCAAAACCATCCTGATTCATTTGCAGAGCAAGAGCAGCGAGATCTTCACCTCTGGGCACCGCAATCCCCAGGGACTCTTTCAGGACAGCGCAGGCGTCCTCTGGGAGACCGAGCACGGCCCCCAGGGTGGCGATGAGCTCAACATCCTCAACAAGGGCGCGAACTACGGCTGGCCCACCGTGACTTACGGCACGGACTACGGCTCTGCGGCCTGGCCGCTGAATGCCCACCAGGGGCACCACGACGGCTTCGTCGAACCCGTGTTTGCCTGGGTGCCCTCCATCGGCGTTTCCAACCTGGTGCGCCTGCAGGGGGAGGCCTTTCCGGGCTGGAAGGATGACCTGCTCGTGACGTCTCTGCACGCGCGCTCGGTGTTTCGCATCCGGATCGCAGGCCGCAACGTGATCTTCGCGGAGCCCATCGAGATCGGCGACCGGATCCGCGACATCATCGAGGGTCCCGACGGCCAGATCCTGCTGTGGACCGACAACTACAACCTGATATCGCTACACCAGGCCCAAGGGTCCAGCGGTGCCGTCCTGTTTGGCACCCGGTGCGGCAACTGTCACAAAATCGACCAGGGAACCAACAACGGCTACGGCCCGGACCTCTACCGGATCGCCGGGCGCAAAGCCGGGACAAACGCCAGTTACGATGGCTATTCGCCGGCCATGAAGGCTTTCGGCAAGACCTGGACGCCCGAGCAGCTGGACGCCTTCCTGACCAACCCACAAGCGGTGGTGCCAGGCACGCTCATGAGCTTCCCGGGAGTGAGGGACAAGCAGGAGCGGGCTGCCATCGTGACATTCCTCAGCGGATCCAATTGACGGGGGGCGCCTAGCCTGTCAGATCACGGGCGAGCTGTCCGGCATAGGTCGGCGAACTGCTCGACGATCGCTTCCAGATCAAAGGGCGCGGCGGCGGCTCGCGCCCGCTGGCCAATGGCAGGCCAGGCATCAGTGTGCGCCAACACTTCGTCAATGACTTTGACAATGGCCTGAGAATCGTCTGCCCGGAACAGAAAGCCGTTGACACCGTGTTGAATCGACTCTGCAGCCACCCCTACCGGTGTTACCGCGACGATCATTCCGCACGCCAGGGCCTCGACGATTCCCAGGCCGAATCCTTCATAGAGACTGGGAAACAAGAACACGTCGGCGGCCCGCAGATAGTCCTGAACGCGGTCGGTTGCGCCGGCCATGGTCGCGTGTGCTTCCAGATTCAGAGCCCGAATCAGCCCCGAGAGCTCCGCCTCACAGTCATCGAACGAGCCGGCCCCGCTGCCCACGATAACCAAATGCAGCTGCGGGTGACGGGCGATGATTTGCGGCCAGACCTCGACCAGCCGCACAATGCCCTTGGCTCGCGACAGACGTCCCGCAAACAACACCACGGTTGCCGTCTGCGCAAGTGACATTTGCTCCCGCAGCTTCGCTCGCTCCTCCGGGCTTGCCGGCTGGAACCGGCGCAGGTCGATTCCGTTCGCAATCCGAGCTATTCGCGCCGGAGCTACTCCCAAGCGCAGCAACATGTCCTCGACCTCACGCGAGATCGCTACTACCGGCTCGGCTCGACTCAACACATAGCGTTGGACATGCGCGAGGACTCCATGCAGTAGCCGTCCCGCATGGCCCATCGAGCGCAGGCTCTCAGCCGAGAGCGGCTCGGCGAGCTCGAAAGTGGATTCGATGCGGATGATGCAGCGCTTGCCCAACAGCCGGCAGACAGGGATTGCGGCCAGTGGAATGACCTTCAGGCCGGAGACGATCACGACATCGTAGCGGCCAGACTCGGACAACAGGATGAAGGCGAGCCGCCACAGGTAGCTCAACACGGCGGGCAAAGCACGCCAGCCGATTCCCTTCATCTGCCCGCCGGGACGGATCCGCCGTACGCGCACGCGGCCGATCGTCTCTTCCGGGAGCACCGGTGGAGAGGGCTGCCGCGTGATCACCTGTGTCGAAATTCCCCGCGCGGCGAGCCCATGCGACAGGTAGGACACCATCAGTTCGACGCCACCAATCTGGGGCGGATAGAACTCCTCGGTCAGGTAATAGATGCGGGGTGCCGCCGCGGCGGCCGGCTTGGAGCTCATGCCGCCTCGGGCGGGCTTGCACTGGTGGCGTTCACGGCTCCACGCGCCACGGACCTGCGGTAGTAGGCCAAGGCGGCGCGGCCGATGATACCCCGCGGCAGAACGACGGTGCGCACCGGTTCCTCGACCGCCGAATATTGCTGCTTGTAGTCCGCGGCACCCAGCAACATATCGAATTTCTTCAGGCCTCGATCGCAGGCGGACATGATCAGGAACTCGCGTAGCGAGTTACCAAAGCCCTGCTTGGCGAAGGCCGCATCGTAGGTGGGCATGTAGAAATAGAAAGTATCGTTGCGCACGAAACCAACATGACAGGCGACGATCCGCTGCGGCGAGCATACGGCGCTCAGGTGCAACAGACCCTGCGCGGACATCTCCCGGGCCATGGCGTGCAGAAACTCGGGGCCCTGCGGATCGGTGACGAAGCTGGTGAGATCCCGCGCTTTCACCCAGGCCTGTTTCTGCTCGATGAGGGCCTCGAGGATGGGGGTTTCCGGCGACTGCCACACCTTGAACTCGAAGCCCTCCTTCTGCAGCTGCCGCAACCTGCGCCGGGCATCATCACGGCGCTTGGCGCTGCGGCTGGCGAGCCAGTCGGCACCGCTCGCCCAGCTCAGCGGTATGTTGAATGCCGCCTCCCGGGTTTCCACCCATGCACCCTGAGCATCCGCAAATGCACTGATACGGGCATCGGCACGCACCTGACCCAGGCGCAAAACGTCAAATCCAACCTTGCGCTGCAACTCGCGCCACAGAGCCTGCAACGCAACGGCTGCGTCGGCCTGCGGATCAACAATGACATCGCAGTAGTCGGTCACGCGCGCGCCGACCCATTCGAGCAGCCGAACCCCTTTGAAACGCCGCAGGGTCAGCGGCCATACGGCGACCAACCGGTCGGCATCCCAGAGGGTCATAACCTTCAGACGGCGCCCGCCGGTGGCACCGATGGTCCGCGCCCATGCCGTGTACCAGCCCAACTCCTGGAAGGGATGGCTGGCCGCCTGCCGCAGAGCGCCCCACGCATTGGCGAGGTCCGCCAACGATTGCACATCCTCGATGAGTCGCGACTCCAAGTACTCCTGCTCCTTCTTCTTCAGGTTACCGGCAGCGACTGCCGCTTATGGTCAAACAACGGGCTGCGGTTCGGATTCGGAACGAGGCCGAGCAGCACGGCCGCACCCGGGAACAGACAACAACCCAGAGCCGCACGCAACCAGGGTGCCGCGCCCAGTGCGGACGCCAGCGTGGTGGCGGCCCAGGTGAGCGCGAGCGCGGCAGCCACTCTCGCAGCCAGCTCGATGAACACCCGCCACCGCAGATGACGCGTAAAGCCCGCCGCACAGATCAACACGACGCAGCAGGTGCTCACTATGGCCGCCTGGATCGCGCCGCTGATCCCGATTCTCGGTATCAACAGTACGTTGAGTACGGCAATCATCACGGTCCCGGCCGCCAGACTGCGGAAATACACCGACTGCCGATGCACCGAGTATAACAAACGGTACAGCGCCACCTCGCCACCCTTGATGATTGCCAGCAGGCCGAACCACGGCAGCAGGCTCGCGGCGGGCGCGAAACGCGCGCCGAACAGCGGCACCACCAGAATCGGCAGCAGCAAGGTGATGGCCACGGCGAGCCAACCGCTCAGCGCGAGCTGGATGCCGCAGAACTCGCGCGCCGCGGCCGCAAACGCCGGCGCAGGCCGCTCGGCAACCGCTGTCAACACCGGATAGAGCGCCATGCCCAGCAACGTGAGCGGCACGATCCCGACCTCGACGAACTTGATGTCGCTCGCGTAGAGCCCCACCCGCTCCTCGCCGAGGAAATACGCGATCATGAGCAGATCGGTGCGGGCGTAAAACTGGCTGAGTGTCTCAGAGCCGGCAAAGTGCGCCGTGCGGCGCCACGTCGCCCGTAACACGCTCCAGCGAAGATCAAGGTGCCACAGCGCTCCGTGCTTCGTACTGTTCCGATAGGCCAGCATCACCAGCACGATCGCCGCCGCGGGAAACGGCAACAAGGTGACGGTCAATTCCGGGGGCCGCGGCATCAGCAACACGATGAGCGCAAGCGCGATCGCCGTCACGCGACAGGCAAGCTCCAGCAGCGCAGGCGCTATCATGGCCTGCGAGGCCATCGCAGGGACGAACAACGTGCGCGCCAGGGCAGAGCCAAGTTGAAATATCGTGAGCTCCAGGACGACAGTTACGGGTGCCGATTGGCCGTCGCTGAGAGCCAGGAAGATCGCAAAACCCGCCACCGCGAAACCAAGCTGCGCGCTCTGCGTTGAGACTATGTTGCTCCACAGCTGTGAGCGCGCTGCCGCCGCCGAACGGACGTATTCGCGAATGCCAAACTCCTCGAATCCCGAAGTAGCGGCGAGCGCAACCAGGCTGCCGATTGCAAATGAATATGAATATTCGCCTGTGCCGGCCGGCCCGAAAACACGGGACACCGCGACAAACAGGAGAAAGCTCAATATGTCGGCCAGGACCCTGGAACACGACAGCCAGATCGCATTACTTATTGCTGGCATCGCACTCGCGGGTTTCCGGGTCTTGGGTCGCACACCTGGGCCACGCTGCGGTAGAATGCGCCAAAACGCCTCTGGGGCAGACCCAACTGGCTCATAAGCGCTACCGGCGCAATATCGGGTAAGTCATTGAATTGCCGCCCGCAGCGAAACAGTATAGGTTGAACCGCCATATGAAGACACGCCAGGAGCCTGTCAGCGTGCCCCCATGCCCCAAGCTATCCGTTGTTGTCCCCTTTTTCAACGAAGAGGACAGCGTCGGACCCATGCATGCTGCGTTGACAGCCGCTATCGACCCTTTGCACATCACTTACGAGATGGTGTTCGTGGACGATGGCAGCCGTGACCGGACACTCGAGATCGCTGCCGACCTGGCTCGCCGTGACCCGCGCGTCTTCGTAGTGAAGTTTCGGCGTAACTACGGCCAGACCGCCGCGATGGCGGCCGGTATCGAGCAGGCTCGTGGCGAAGTTATCGTGACGCTCGACGGGGACCTGCAGAACGATCCGGCCGATATCGAGCAACTGCTCGCGAAGATGGCTGAGGGTTACGACATCGTGCAAGGCTGGCGCCATCAGCGCCAGGACAAGATGATCTCCCGTAAGATCCCCTCCATGATCGCCAACCGGCTGATCGCCTCCGTTACGGGCATTCCAACTCGTGACAATGGCTGCTCGCTCAAGGCCTACCGTGCCGAGCTGATCAAGCGCATCCCGCTGTATTCCGAGATGCATCGCTTCATTCCCGCGATGGCCTCGGTAGCCGGGCCGCGCTTCACGCAGATCAAGGTGCGTCATCATGCGCGGCGCTTCGGAAAATCGAAGTACGGCCTGTCGCGTGTCTACAAGGTCGCCCTCGATCTGCTGGTGATCAAGACCGTAACAGCATTCACTTCGCGCCCGTTACGCTGGTTTGCGACGCTGTCGCTGCCTCTGATGACAGCGGCGCTCGTTACCTTTGCCTACACTGTCTGGGTCAAGCTCACGGGGAACGGCATGCCCATCGTGCCGATCGCCGGCTCAGGGTTAATATTCTGCGCCGGAGCTGCCATGCTGATTTCGAGCGGCGCACTGGCGGAGCTGGTCTACAAGACCGGGGATGTCCGCGAACGGAATTTCTCGCGCCTCACTCAACAATATGACGACGGACCGGGGCGCGCCAGCTACGGCGACCGATCGCGGAGTCCGTAAGCGTGCAAGAGGGACGTAATCAAGTGAAGGTATCGGTCATCATTCCGGTGGGCAGCCGCTTTGCCGACATGGGGGCGTTGTATCCGGAATATCGCGCCGGGTTGGAAGCGCTCGACATGCCGTACGAGGTGATCTTCGTCCTCGACGGGCCCCGGCCGGGAGTTGCACAGGCCCTGCGGCATCTGCAGGCAGCAGGTGAGCCCATCGTAGTGGTCCGGCTGAGTAAGGCCTTCGGCGAGGCAACCGCGCTGATGGCCGGATTCGAGCACGCCCGCGGCTCTATCCTCCTGACGCTGCCCGCGTATCACCAGATCGACGCCAGCGAGATTGGAAAGTTGGTTCAGGCACTCGCCTCGGCTGACATGGCCGTGGGACGGCGCTGGCCACGCGCCGGCAGCGCACTCGAGTCAGTCCGCCGCAAGGCGTTTCATGCCGCGGTTGCCTGGCTGACCGGGCTGCGCTACCGGGACCTCGGTTGCAGCGCGCGCGCCATGCAACGCCGCGTGCTGGAGGAAATCACACTGTACGGCGACCAGCATCGCTTCCTGGCGCTGTTGGCTGACCGGCAGGGATTCCGCATCGCTGAGGTGGATATCCATCAGTCGGCGAAGGATCAGTTCCGGGGCCGCTACCGGTTGCGCGACTACGCGCACCGCAGCCTCGACCTGGTCACTGTGCTGTTCCTGATCCGCTTTACCAAGAAGCCCCTGCGGTTCTTCGGCATGCTGGGAGTCATCACGGCCGGCCTGGGTGCCGCGCTGCTGTTGTATCTGGCAGGCGAGCGCTTGCTCTTCGGCGAGCCGCTCGCCGACCGGCCGGCGCTCCTGCTGTCCTCCCTTCTGGCTGTCGTGGGCGTACAGCTGTTCGCCATTGGGTTGTTGGGCGAGCTCATTATTTTCACGCATGCGCGCGATATCAAGGACTACAAAGTCGAAGAGGTCATCAACTTCCCGCGCGACCCGACCGTGCCGGCCGATGATGAGGTTTCCCAACAGCGCGTGCACACCGGCTGAGCTTACGCTTCGTGTACGCTGGATCTGACGCGACGCGTAGGCTGCTATGGCTCGTCGCCGGTGTGGCCCTGATCGCCGGTACGTGGGCGCGGTTCAAGGGCCTTGGCAAGTGGCCTCTGGCTTGGGACGAGTACTACCTGGCCCAGTCCGTCCAGTTCGTGCTGCACTCGGGGTTGCCCGAATACCCCTGTGGGGGCTTCTACTCACGCGGAGTGTTGGTGCAATACGTGGCAGCTCTCCTTCAGATGGCCGGGCTGTCAGCAGAAGCGGCACCGCGCTGCATCGCCGCGGTGAGCAGTCTGCTCGCACTGCCCGCTGCGTTCCGGATCGCACGCCGCTGCGGCGGAGTCAATGTCGCCCTGATGACCGCCGCCATCCTCGCGCTGTCCGTCTGGGAGGTGGAGATTGGACGGTTCGGAAGAATGTACGCGCCTTTCCAGGCCGTATTCCTGTGGTACGTCGTGTTCTTTCTCGATTACACCGTTGAGCATAGACGGCGCGCACTCGTGCCGATGCTCATTTTGTCGGCCGCCGGAGTGTTGATCTGGGAAGGTGGTGCGCTGCTCGCGCTCGCCAACTTTCTGCCGCCGCTCATCCGGCATTCGGTTGGAAAGGAGCAATCCGACGGCACACTGACGCGCGGCGAGCTGGCATATATGCTACTCGCGAGTGCGCTGTTCGTACCGTTGTATTGGTTTGCCACCGCCGATCTACGCGTCATGGGAACCGCGCCCACGCTGCCACCGGGGTATGAATCATTGGATGAGCCCACGAGATCACCGCTGGATCTCGTCGGACCGCCATTTCACTTTCTGGCAGCGCATCCGGCCTGGCTCGGCGCGGCCCTGATCCCCCTTGCGGCCGCGCTGCTGGCCCTACGATGGCTGTTGCTGCACTGGCGCGCGCGGCCGCTGGCGCTGGCAGGCCTCGCTGCTGTCCTTGGTGCCGCCCTGTTGCATCAGTTTCTGTTGTGCGCAGCCGGGATTGTAATGCTGCTGTTGCTGCGGCTGATAGATGTGCGGACGCTTGCCAGTCGCAGCGGCCCCTTCGTGCTCGCATTGGCCGTGTGCCTGACATTCTGGACGGCCTTTGGCTTGTCCGTCCCCGACTGGCATCCGCCAAATACGACTACCGCTCATGCGCTGTTTTTTCTGCTGTATGAGTTCAGCCGCTTCCCTGATCTCATCCGGCAGATTCTCGTACCCTGGGGCCACTCTCTTCCCACCCTCGGCGCAGCGCTGGTGGTGCTGATCGCAGCTGAAGTGGCGCGCACGGTCGGCTCCGGACGCACGGTACCCGAGACAGAACGGGTTGTGCTGATCATTCTCATCGCTCTGCTGGTCGCCGCCAGCGCCGCAGACACCCCACGGCACGAGACCCGCTATGTGTTCTTTCTCTACCCTCTGGCGTTGATCATCGCTTTGACCGCTATCTCCCAAGCCCTGCAACTGCTGCTCAAACAGCCGCGGATTGCAGCCGCCGGCGCCGCGCTCGTATGCCTGGGTGGCTTTGCATTGACGGAGGATTTTCGCCCCGGTCACCTGCTGCACATCGACAGTGCCGAGGTGAGTTTCCGGCAGGGCATGAGCTCCGCGGAGGCCGCGCAGTACCCTGCCCGCAGCGACCTCAGCGGCGCTGCGGCTTGGTTGCAGGCGCATGTAACACCGGGCACCGATCTGGTGATCAACGGCTTTCCGGGCGTGGACTTCTACTATCCGCACGCGAGCTATTTCTTCATGGAGAGCACCGACTCGCGCTTCGAGAGCTGGTCCTGTCACGCCGGGTCGCTCGAGCGCTGGAGCAATCTGCCGCTCCTCCACTCCATAGCAATGCTCGATGCGCGCGCTGCCTCGCATCCGCGGGTGTGGCTCGTGATCGAGTCTGCCCGCCGTGCGGACATCCTGAAGCGGCTCGTGCAGGCCGATCCAGCGTGGCAATACGATGTCGCCTGGATTGGCCGCAACCCCGGAATTTCCATCGTCTCGCTGACACGATCCAAGGATCCTGCCTGATGCCCAGTGATACTTCGATCGGCGCTGTGACACGGCTGCCCCGGCTGCGGCAGATATTCTTCGAGGCAGCGCGCTTCGTCGGCTCGGGCCTGCTCGCATTCCCGCTGGGATTGGGGGTCGCGGCGCTGTGCCGGGAACAATTCGGCATGCGTCCGGAGCTTGCGACAGCGGCCGCGTTCGGCACCCTGCTGTTCCTCAATTTCGCGCTCGGGCGCAGGCTCGTATTTCGCTCGGCCGGTTCCGTCAAACACGAATTTCGACGCTTCATCGCAGTTGCAATCGTCATGCGCTGCTTCGAGTCGCTGCTGAGCATCTCACTGCTCAAGCTGTTCGCAGTTCCCTACCTCGCCTCCATTGCGATGGCGCTCGCGATTTCCTCCATGATCAAGTTCTTTCTGTATCGTTCCTGGGTTTTCGTCCGCCCCGCCGCCGCAGCGGGCAACCCTGACCGACGGAGCCCGCGATGAAGCTGATAATCCAGATTCCGTGCTACAACGAGGCGGACTCCCTCGAGCGCACCATCCGCGACCTCCCACTGTCGATCGACGGTGTCGGCTGCGTCGAGTACCTGGTCATCGATGACGGAAGCTCGGATCGCACCTCCGAGGTGGCACGCGAGCTCGGTGTGCATCACGTCGTACGCCATCCGACGAATCTCGGGCTGGCACGCGCTTTCCAGACTGGAGTGGATGCCGCACTGCGCTTCGGCGCCGACATCATTGTCAACACTGACGCTGACAACCAGTATCCGGGACGCTACATCCCGGAATTGATCGCACCCGTGGCGGCGCGGCGTGTTGACATCGCGATCGGGGACCGGCAAACGAGTGAGATTGAGCACTTCTCGCCATTGAAGCGCCTGCTGCAAAAGGCTGGCTCGGCGACCGTGCGCGGTCTCAGCGGGACTACCGTGCGCGATGCGCCGAGCGGCTTCCGCGCCTACTCGCGAGAGGCTGCGCTGCGTCTAACGGTCCTGTCGAATTTCAGCTACACGCTCGAGACCATCATCCAGGCGGGCAAGATGGGGCTGAAAATACTGGACATTCCCATCACGACCAACCCGCCGCTGCGGCCGTCCCGCCTGCACAAAAGCATGACGCAATTCGTGTTCCGGCAGGCCGCCACCATGCTGCGTCTGTATGCCTTTTATGAGCCCTTGAAGACTTTCTCGACCTTGTCGGTCCCGTTTCTGCTGGTCGGCGGGGCAACCTGGGTACGCTTCGCCTACCTCGCACTGATCGGTCAGAGCGGTATCGGCCGCCACATTCAGTCATTGACGATGGGAACCGGCCTGATCCTGGTGGGCATCCTCGTTCTGTTGTTCGGCGTGCAGGCCGACATTGCCAACAAACACCGGCAGTTGACGCAGATGGTGCTCTATCGGCTGAGGAAGTTCGAGCTGCGGATGTTTGACGAGAAGGCCTGAAATGATGCCTGCGCGAATGTCGGCGATGCAGCGGCTGTTGATTGCGGCGGTCGTCGTGGCACTCGCCGTAAGTTGGGCGACTCATGTCACGTCGTCCCCGGTCGATAAGGACTCCGCGCAATCAGTCCAGATGGCAGTCAACCTGGCCTACCATGGGGTCATCTCGCTCGATGAGCGCGCGCCGTTCACGCCCAGCGACTACCGCGAGCCCGTTCCAGTGCTCGTAACGGCCGCGGGGATCCGCTTGATGGATGTGATCCTCGGCCCTGCGCAGGCGCCCGCCTATTTCAGCGGTGAGCGGCTGAAATATCTGAAGCTGCAGAACATCCTGTGGCTTGCCCTGCTGTCATTCGGAGTCTACTGGGCCGTTGAGGTTGTCACTGGATCCTTTGCGGCCGCGCTGGCTGCCCTGCTGATCGCAGGCACCGTATTTTCCGCCAACCGCTGGGCATCCGGGATGCTCAATGACCTCTATACGGACCTGCCCGCGGGGGCGGTGCTGGTACTGGCTTCCACGGCGCTGGCCGTAGCACTGACACGCAACCGCCGCGGCTACTGCGTGTTGGCCGGGTTGTTGTTCGCCCTGTTGACACTCATAAAAGCGGCCGTGATGTACGTATTTATCGGCACGCTCGGGCTGCTCGTCTGCGTGTATGTGCTGTATCGATCCCGGCTCGATCTGGGCACCGCGCTGCGGAACCTCACAATAATGACACTGGCATTCATCTGCACCGTCGGGCCCTGGATGCTGCGCAATCGGGTGGAGCTGGGCAGTTTCCAGGTGGCGCAGCGCGCCGGCGTCGTACTGATGGTCCGCGCCGTCAAGGACCTGATGACACGCGAGGAGTACGTCGGCGCGTTCTACGTCTGGGCACCACAGAGGCTGCAGCCCGTCCTGGGCCGTCTGCTCGGATTCGGCCCGGCTGACCTGCAACGCGGCGGGCGCCTGCAGCATCTGAACCGCAGTCCGGATTCGGACTTCGCGGCTGATGATATGGCGGCCGAGCAGGCGGGACGCCCGCAAGACGCAATCGCATATTACCGGCGAGGCCGCGCGGAACGGATGAAGCTTGAGCATGAGCTTGTCGCTGCACATACACCGAACGCGGAAGTTGCGACCGATAAGCTTCTGCAGCAGCGCGCGATGAACATCATCAAAGCTCACCCCCTGCAGCACATTGCCACCACGGTTCCATTCCTGTGGCGGGGGGCAACTGTTGCGTTTCCGATACTCGCGCTCGCGCTCGTGCTGGCGACCCGTCACCGCCGCTACGACATTGCACTCCTCGCGCTACCGGCGTTCGGCCTGGTCATGTTCTACGCGCTGCTGAGCCACTTCATCCCGAGATACAGCGTACCGGTGCGCCCCGTGCTGGTGGCGTTGCTGGTCATAGCTGCGCAGTTGGGCTGGCAGGCCTTCCGGCAGCGCGGCCGCCGGGATCCATCTATAGTTGTGATGCGTTAGATACGGGCAAGAGTATGCAGTACCTCGTCCTGGCAATCCTGTTCGTGGTGTCTTGTGTCTACTATCTGACCGAAAAGACCCACATACTGCCGCCGCAGCTGGCGTTCCTGCCCGAGGGCCTTTCCGCTCTCGTGGTGCTGTATGTGATCGTAGCTGGCGCCGCAAAGCGTTTTCACAACGTCCGCGCCCAATATTGGATCGTATTCGGCCTCATTGCCGTCATCATAGTCTGCGGCATCGTCTCGAATCAGGTGGCCCCGGGTCCCGTATTCGCAGGGTTGCGCTACTACGCGCGCGCGATTCCGCTGTTCTTTCTGCCGGCGGTGTTTGCATTCACGGAAGAGAACCTGCGCAAGCAGATGCGCTTGCTGCTGTTGATCTGCCTGGTGCAGCTCCCGCTGGCTGTGCGGGAACGCCTGGTGGTGATGCACTCGGGGCGCTGGAGCGGCGACAGTGTGGTCGGCTCGTTCGAGGATTCCTCGGTGCTGTCGATCATCCTGATCTGCGCCGCCTGCGTGGCGACGGCAATGGTCATGCGCGGCAAGCTGACACGCATGAAGTACCTGCTGCTGTTCTTCATATTGCTGATCCCCACCACCATCAACGAAACCAAGGCCACCTTGATCCTGCTGCCGATCGGCCTCGTGACGACCATGTTGGTCGCGTCGGCGCCGGGGAGGCGGCTGCGCGTCGCCGTGGGGGCGGTGACTCTGCTGGCGACATTCTTCGCGATCTTTGCGCCGATTTACGACTACCTCGAGCGCGACAATCCCTACAAGGTGAGCATCGTGAACTTCTTTACCGAGCAGGAGAAGTTCCAGCACTACGTGGACCAGAACGCGGACACGGGCAGCAAGCACGTCGGCAGGCTCGACGGGATCACGGTTCCATGGCGGCACCTCTCACGCGATCCCGTGCAGTTCGCCTTCGGTGTAGGCATCGGCAATGCCTCGCATTCGCAAATGGGTGAGCATTTCACCGGCGCCTACTACCTGATATTCCAGAAGTTCCTCCTGTCCTCCCTGACATCCTTCATGCTCGAGATCGGCATATTCGGCACCGCTCTGGTGTTTGTTCTCTATTGGATGATATTCAAGGACGCGCTGATGGTTGCGCGCAGCGATGAAACCTTCATGGGTCCCTTCGCCGCGGCGTGGACCGGCATCGTCGCCATGACGCTGTTCACGCTGCCCTACAAGACAACCTATGTTTTTCCCTCGTTGTCGTATTTCTTCTGGTATCTATCCGGAGTCGTGGCGGCGCGGCGCATGGTGTTGGCGCAGGCGGCGCAGCCTGTACGGGCCCCCACACCGGCCCCGTCAATTGCAACAATGGGACACTCAACTTGAACCTCGAGATCGACCGGCTCGCCGAAAAGATTGCCAACCGCTTCCTGCCGCGCGCGGCCGCCCGCGCGGTGCATTCCATGGTGGAGCGCCGGGCGCTGGCCAGGCTCGAACGCCAACCGAGCGATGTTGCAGCGCTGTGTAGCGAATCTGACGCCCCGCTGCGCACCTGGCTGAGCGCTGACTATGAATCGGAGCGCGCGGAACTGAGTCAGTTGCTGCAGCCGATGAGCTTTGGCACAGGCAGCGGCGCGGTAAATCCCGGCGATCGGCGCGCGCTGTATTACATCGTGCGCGCACTTCGCCCACAATCGTTCCTGGAAGTGGGGACACACGTCGGCGGGTCAACCACTGCCCTCGCATTCGCGCTGAAACAACAGATGCGCGCCGACCCGCGCGCGCGTCCGCGGCTGGTGAGCGTAGACCTGAGCGACGTCAACAGCCCCGAAACGGGAGCGTGGAAGCGCCTCGGGTGCAGTCATTCGCCCCGCCAGCTCATTGAGGCGATCGGCTGCGCCGAGCTCGTCACATTTGTGACGAGCGCATCCGTGCCGTATCTGCGCGGCTGCAACGAAAAATTCGACATTATTTTTCTCGACGGCGATCACAGTTCGAGCGGTGTGTACCGCGAGATACCGCTCGCGCTGCGGCTGCTCAATCCGGGGGGAATCATCCTCCTGCATGATTATTTCCCCGGCGGCCGCCCCCTCTGGAGCGACGGAGCGCTGGTGGCCGGACCCCAGCTCGCCGTGCAGCGATTGCGCGCCGAAGGTTTGAAAATCAATGTCATACCGTTCGGCGCACTGCCCTGGCCAACCAAACTCAACTCGAGCATTTCGAGCCTCGCGCTGGCCTGCCGCAGCAATGCCTAAACTGCGCCGCACCAGGCTTTGTCGCCACTCCCGCACAGTTGCCACCGCCCCCCGACAGAGGATAAATTTCCAGTGAAGGGCAAACCCATCGCAAGGTGGGGACGCAAAGCCTCCGGTCCGGCGGTTGTCGGGGATAGCGGGGTTGCCGGGAAGGTGCGGGGTCAGGAGTCAGCAACCTCCTCATTCCCTTCCTTCGGTAGCTCCCATCCAATCCAACCGTCCCGCAGACCGGCTCCCTCCCATCCTTGCCGCGAGGACATGATTGAGATGACAGATAGATTCCAACTGCCCGGCCTGCTGGCCGTTTTGTGCCTGACCACCCTAGGCGTGCTGCCCACCGTGGGAGGCGCGGCAACCATCAAGCCGAACCCGCCTGCCAAACTGTGCATCAACACCAACAACTGCGTGAACGCAGCGGATCCGTCCAGCGGGATCAAATGGCACCCCGGCCATTACATGATGCTGCGCGGCAGTCACAAGAACATCCCGGCCGAGCTTGCCACCATCAGTGCGATCAAGAGCGAGCCCACCATCAAGGGTGTGCTGGTGGACTTCAAATGGCCCGTGCTCGAGCCGAACAAGGGCGCCTACGACTTCTCGATGATCGACCAGTACCTGAATCAGATGAAGTCGCTCAACGCCGGCAAACATTTCATCATCCGGGTCGAGAACCGCGGCTTTGGCGGCACGACCGGTATCGTGACGCCGGGTTATCTCAGGAGCGACCCTGTTTACCTCGGTGGGCAGGTCGTCATGGCGAGCGGTGTGGTGGCGCGCATCTGGGATGCGCCCGTAATGGACCGGCTGATTGCGCTTCACCGTGCATTGGCGGCCAAGTACGATTCGGATCCGGCCGTGGAAGGAATCAGCACTTCCGAGACAGCGATCGGCTGGAGCGCAGCCAACCCGGCGCCCTCGACATACAGCGCCACGGCTCTGCTGACGCAGCTGCAACGCCTCGTTTCCGCGCAGCGTGACTCCTGGTCACGTTCCAACGTCTTTTGCGAAACCAACTATCTCGGCTCGGATGCCCAGATGGAGGCGCTGGTGAAATCGTGCGGTGACGAGAAGGCCTTCATCGGCGGACCCGACGTGGTACCCGGCCGCAACCTGCAGGCAGATAACGTGCTGCGCGGCGATATTGGCTCAGTTGACTACCGCGGTGTCATCGCGATCAAGGCGGAGGTGCAGAGCTCATCGCTGGGTGTCCGTTGGACGCTGCTGCCTGCCGACCTGTACACCCAGGCCGTTACGATCAACAAGGCCAACTATATGTTCTGGGACCGCAACACGACCTACGGTGGCCCGGCGCAGAAGTGGGACACCGGCGAACTGCCGTTCATCCGCTCGGTCAATGGCAAGACGATCACGGATTGCCCCAGCACCTTCAACGGTGCCTGTAAGACTGACTGAAGCCGCCAAAGCGCTTACCGCCGGGTGCCGAGCCCGGCGGTGAGCGGAATCGGCCAGCTCAGCGGCGCACCTTTGCCAACACCATGGTCCAGGGTAAAGGCTTGCGCACCGCTACGATCTCGAAGCGCCTGGAGAGCAACCGCACGAAGCCGTGCGAGCTCCACTTTTGAATATGACCGGGTGTGTTTCCCAACGACGGGATGTACTTGCCGCGCGCCAGGTTGAGCGTGCACCAGAGCGGCTCGCGCGGCACGCTCGCGAGCAACCACGGGGAGGCCAGTGTGCTGAGCACGTCGAGCGCCCGTTCCGGTTCCTCGAGATGCTCCAGCACCTCACAACACACCACCAGCTCGGCGGCGTCCCCGGGAGCCTGGAGGTCATAAATGCTGGCTGCGCGGAATTGTGCCGCTGAGGCACTGCGCGCCGCGTTCTCTTTAGCAACAGCGATGATCTGCTGTGAGAAGTCACTACCGCGCGCCAGGATACCTTCGCCGGCCCACTTGAGAGTCCAACGTCCCTCGCCGCAACCGATCTCGTGGACGGTCCGCGGGTTCGCGATACGAACCAACTCGTCCAACGCGCCCTCGAATCCACGCATCAGCCAGCGCACAATGGGATTGCGGGAACCGTACTTGTCGTAATGATTGCCGGCCCAGACGCCGTCCTCCTGGACTCCAGCGGCCACTACGCCCACGGCTGGAGTTGCTGACGAGGTCTGTGACGTATCTGGGCCCGGCATATGCGTATCTCCTTTCGAGCGAGACAACGATTTTAGCTCGAAGCGGTTCCCTGAACAGCGGAAGCCGGTGCTGGAGGGGAGATCCCTGCGTCCGTCGGCAGCCAGTGCAATCATCTTTTTCAGCGGGTACTTGGTTTCGCCCGCAATGCGCTCGTGCCGCTCGTAGTACACGCTTGTTGAGCGGAATCCGAGCTGTGGCACGATTCCGCGCAGGAACAGATTTACTTCACGATATTCCTCGAGCGCATTCAGCGCAGCCCGGCCCATCAACCGGTAGTCGGCATGATTGGGAACGATACCCACACCTAACATGCCCAGCAGTCCATAGTATCGCTCTGCGGTCCAGCGCTTGAACCAGGTGTCCGTGACGCGTTTGTTGCGGACGCCGTACACTATTTCATTGCCCTTCTCGTACTCATCGACCATCTGCTCGATGACGCCGAGGTCATCCTGCAGATCCGCATCGAGCGAAATCACCGCATCAGCCTGTACATCATAAAGGCCCATTCGACTGCCGCGGCGGACGCTCAATGTAATACAGGTCGATCGAGCGGCCCACGCGTTCCACGGGCGTGAACTCATCGAGCCAGGCGAAGCCCGCGGGGGCACGCGCCTTCTTCGCCAGACTGATGGCCACCCACCCTGTGACGGGCATATCTTCGGGTAATACCTCGAATGCCGGCAGCCCTTCGCGCGCGAGATCGTTGCTGCCTTGAAAAGCCAGATGCACGTTGCTGATACCGCGTTCCCGCAATACGGCCTTCAGCCGTTTCAGATCCTGTCCCCAGTCCAGGTCGGCAACGATCAGAATCTTCTCCGGCCTGGAGCCGGCGAACGCATTGAAATAGGTCATCTGGTCCGGCATGACCATGATCGGGGTGAGCGCTTGCCAGCAGACCGCGCCGGCCGCGAGGCCCTTCGCAGCGATCGAGGCCGAGCTTGCGCGCAGCAGCATGACAATCGCATACCCCGCGCCGATCGCCAGCGGCGGGAACAGGATGAGTACGTGCCTCAGACCCAGGTTGAAACGCACGAACACCATGCAGAACAGCAGGATGCTGCCAAATGTCACCGCGGGAAAGAGGATCTGCCAGCTCCTGGTCCGCCAGCCGCACACACCCAGCAGACCGAGGCCCGCCAAGCCCATGACGAGCAGTGGAATGGGCGTTCTGACGGCGAGGGTGATTGGATAGTAGTACCACCATCCTTGCATCGAGGTCTTGCCCAACAGGAAGGTCAGGTGACCCCGGTCAGCCATACCACTGGCCCAACGCACACCCAGCGGCAACTTCACGAGGTAGATCGGAACCGGGATTCGGTCGGCCGCGAAGTGCGCCACGTCGCGCAGCATGCCCGGATGTCCCGCGACCCGGTCCACGAACGGATCGATTCGGGGATCGAGCTGCGCCACTGGCGCCAGCCGCATGTCATAGGCCAGCCATAACGTGACCAATCCGGCCAATATCACGATGCCGTAGCCCTGCCAGCGCGGCTGCAGGACGATTTGCTTCAGAGCCTGCGGTTGGAGAATGAGCATGCTCAAAACGAGACCCGCGGCCGCAACCACGAGAAACGGCACCGCCGACAGCTTGGAAGCGACTGCGAGCGCGCAGGCGGCGCCGAGGAACCAGTCCGCCCCCGTCGAAGGGCGCTCGACCCAGCGGGCGAGCGCATAAAGGGCGACCGCAGCCATTGCGGCGGCGGCCAGATCAGTGGTCGCGATAGCGGCATTGCCGAGAATTGGCGGGGTTGCAGCGATGAAGAATGCGGCCAGCAGCCCGGTGGCATTGTCGGCCACGCGCCGCCCCCACAGCCAAGTCACCACGATGAGAACGATCAGGAACGGCAGATTGCCGATGCGAGCCAGTGTCAGGGTGCGTTCGTACTTGCCGCAGCAGTACAGGATCGCGCGACCCTCATCGAAGAGCCTGGCCTCACCATGCCAGCGCGAGCCGTCCAGATACGGTCCCACGGAAACCGCCAGCCGCGCGAGCGGCCCGTGCCACAGATCGTAGTCGTAGCGACCCGTATCCAGCAGCTGAATACCCGCCGCTATGTGGGCAGGCTCATCGTATGTCTGATCGAAGCTCGAGTAGGTCGAAACCGTCAGAGCGATTGCTGCGAGCAGCAGCAGGAGCAGGCATACCAGTGTCAGTCGAGAGGCGCGCACGCTGGGTGATCCAGGTCAACTCGTCATTATTGTTATTATTATTGTTGTGCTGTTGGCTAGCGGGAAACTACGCCGCGGTAGACGCCGAGAGTCTGCTCAGCAATGTGATCCCAATCGTAAGTTCGCAAGGTGGATATCCGGCGCGCGCTCAGGGCTGCATCATCACGCGGCAGCTGGGCCAGCCGGCGCAGGCCGTGTGCGAGCGCTTCCCGGTCACCCAGAGGGAAATAATTGCTCGCGTCCAGGCCAACTTCGAGGTTCGCGGGAATATCGCTGGCCAACAGCGGCAAGCCGTACGCGAGTGCTTCGAGCAGCGCGATGGGCAGGCCTTCGTGCGATGACGGAAGTACGAACCCACCGGCATGTGTGTAAAGCTGCTGCAATGCCGCGCCACTTTGAAATCCGGTCAGCACCACGGCATCGCCGGCGGCCTCCCGCACGCTGTTCGAATACGCATCCCCATCGAGCGCACCCACGAGCGCCAACTTCCAACCCGGAACGGCGGCCGCCGCAAATGCCGCGATCAGATCCAGCTGCCGTTTCTCCGGTACCAGCCGGCTGACCTGCAGGAAATAGCGCCCGGGCTCCAGTCCGAAGGAGCGCACGTGCTGCGAACCAATCTGCGCCGCCCCACGCGCCACCCCGTTACGGATCAAGTTGGATTCGAGCCCGTACTTGGAGCGCACCAGCTCCACGATCACGCGCGATACCGCAATCCGCGCATGCGCACAGCGCATGCCCACCTGCTCGCCCAGCCGCAGAACCCAACGGGCGAAGGAGCTCCATTTGTCCCGTTCGTAGTCAGGACCGTGATGAGTCACCACGACGCGCAGGCCCAACAGCCGCGCCAGCGGGGTAACGATCGCGGGACCCACTGCATGGACGTGGAGGATGTCGGGCCGGGTGATGCCGGCGTACAGAACCCCCAGCAGCGAATGAACCAACGCTTCGAGGCCCTGGATGCGCGGCGCCCAGAGTCTGCGCAGGCGCACAGATCCAAACACGCGCAGCTCTTTCGGAACATACCGTGACCTGACGATGACCTCGATCTCGCATCCCAACCGGGACAGCCGCCCATACAACTGCTCGGCGTGAGTCTCAACGCCGCCCTGTACGTCAGGAATTCCACGCAGGCCGAGAACTGTTATTTTGATCGGCCTGACGGCCTGCCAGCGGCGGGCGCGTTGCGATTCGGCTCGTTCGGTGTGTACGCTAACGTAGGTTTTTGGATCTGTTTCCCAGGATCGCTCTCGCATGATATCTCCGCCGCCCCCTGATGCATTCCGCCGTCATCCCCCGACGCCGGAAGGCGGCCGGGCGCCCTCCATAGTCGTCATCGTGCCTGAAATGCTACCCGTACCGCCAGTGCTGGGAGGCGCAGTCGAGCTCTGGGTGCATGAGCTGACGTCCCGCCTGGCAACACCGGGACGCCGCGTTGCTGTCATCTCCCGGCCCGCCGGAACTGCCGGGGTACATGGCGTCGAATACATAAACCTCCCGTGGACGGGACCCGAGCGGCTGCTCGACCGGCTGAAGCAATCGCTCAGTCAAGCTAACCCATTACGTTACATTGCGAAGCTGCTCAGTGTCTGGTCCTACGCCCGGCGTGCGGCGCGCGCCAGTGAGGGATTTGACATTTTGTATCTACACAATGAGCCCAACGCGCTGCTGCTGATGCCCAGGCGTTCCGGACAGCAGATCGTGCTCCACATGCATAACGATCATCTGACCATAAGGTTGCTTCGTTCCGTTTACCGTCGAGCACTCGCTAAGGCCGATCTCGTGCTGTTCGTCAGCGAATTCATCCGCCGCAAGGCCTGTGCCGTCTTCCCGGAACATGCGCAACGGTTCAAGACCGTCCTGAATGCAACGGATCCGGCGGTCTTTGGCCCGGGCGATGCCGTGCCCGGCGCCGCTCCTCCTGAGCTGCCACAGTTGCAGTCCGGCGGACCTCACCTGCTGTATGTTGGTCGGCTCGCGCGGATCAAGGGAGTTCACGTGCTGATAGGGGCGTTCGCGCGGGTGCGGGCGCGCTTTCCGCAGGCCCGGCTGGTCATCGCGGGATCGGCGTTTTTTGGCGGGGCCGTCAAAACCGCCTACGAAGCGGAGCTGGCGCGGCTCGCCGCCCCCCTCGGCGAGGCAGTTGTATTCACCGGCTACCTGCCCCAGAGCAGGTTGAGAATGCTGTATCGCGCCTGCGATGTTGTCGTAGTGCCGTCAATCTGGGCCGAGCCCTTCGGCCTGGTTGTACTCGAGGCGATGGCATCCGGTACCTGCGTAGTCGCCTCCGCGGTGGGCGGGCTGCCCGAGGTCATCGATGATCGGCGCACGGGCCTGCTGGTGAAAGCTGGGGATCCTGTAGCATTGGCGCAAGCCATCAACGAAGTGCTCGCGGACAACAGCCTGAAACGCTCTCTCGAGCGGGCGGCCGCGGAAAACCTGGCCCGCAAATTCACCTGGGACCGTTTGGTCGGAGAAGTAGAAGCGCTCATGCAACGCTCATCATGATTGCCGTCGTTTATCCGCAGTTCTATGCCGTCGGTGGAATTGCGCGTTACATTGATTCCTTTCTGTCGAACATCGCCCCTGGCTCACCGCCCGTCACTCTCATCACCGGGGGAACACCCCCGAGCGAAGCCGTGAGCTATGCGGGTGTTGAGATCATCCACATTGGTGACCCTGGCATGGATCGTGCCGGCCTGCTCGGCTGGGGTTTGCGGGTGCGCGCGTTACTGCGGCGCATGCACGCCGAGGGCCGGGTACGCTGCGTGAATTTTCATGCACCGCCCCTGATCCCGGGTTTGCTCCTGCCACCGCAGATTCCCGTGGTGCTCACAGCTCATACCACCTACCTCGGCATGTCGGGCCGGTTCTACCCACAGCGCCATTTTGAAAGCCAATGGAGTGCCAGCTCCCTCACGGTCAAGCTGGCGATGGAACGACGCTTGTTTGCCACGGCCTCCAAGGTTGTTGCGTTGACGGAGCAGGCCCGGGCCGAAGTGTCGTCTTATGGATACAAAGGTCCGATCACCGTCATCCCTAACGGCGCCGACACTCGAAACTTCCGGCCGGACCCGGCGGCCGCCAAGACGGTGGACGTTTTGTTTGGAGGACGCATCGAGAGGCGCAAGGGGAGCCGATCGATGGTCGAGCTATGCAAGGCGCTGGTCCGGGCCAGGCCGGCCATACGCATCGTAATCGTGGGCTATGGGGATGATGACGCCTGGGTTCGCCGCGAGCTCGGGCCACTCGCCCCGGCTGTACAGCTGGCTGGCAAGGTTCCCTTTGAGCGCATGCGCGATTACTACAACCGCAGCCGGGTTTATGCCTCCACGTCCTACTACGAGGGCCTGCCGGGTACCTGCCTGGAGGCCATGGCAATGGGCTTGCCGGCGGTGGTCTGGGACTTCCTGTTCTACCGTGGCCTGGTACTCGAGGGGCAGACGGGGTTTCTGGTGGCGCCGAATGAAGTTGAATGTATGAAGACCCAGGTATTGAAGTTACTGGACGATCCCGAGGCGGCCCGGCGCATGGGTGACAGAGCTCGGCAGATCCTCGAATCCGGCTATGAGTGGCGGCAGCTGGCGCCGCGGATCATGGCTGAGCTCGAGTCAGCGCTATGAGTGCGGCCAGCCTGCTCCCGGCAGAGAGTGTGTTGGTTGAGCGCAAGCGCTGTCCTTGCTGCGACTGCACAACCTGGCAGGTGCTGATTCGCGAGCCGCTCGACAGTCCTGCCATCACCGAGTTCCTCGAGCGCCAATACGAAGGCCGCGCGCGGCTCGCGCAGCTTACCGGCGCGGCCTACGAGTTGGTGCGATGCACCGGCTGCCGCCTCGCCTATCAGCGCTACATTCCGGGCGAGCGGCTGCTCGGCGAGTTATATGACGAATGGATCCCCGACAGCGAGCGGGAGCGCCTGGCGGCGCAGCGCGATGTTTATGACCCGAGCTATTGGGCCCAGCAGATTCATTTCTTCATCGAACACTTCGGACTACACCCGGCCGAGGTGCGGGTGCTCGATTTCGGGATGGGCTGGGGCGAGTGGGCGAGCATGGCGCGGGCTTTTGGCTGCGATGTCTACGGAGCGGAGCTGTCGGTCGAGCGCCTGCGGCATGCCCACTCGATAGGCATTCCAACGCTGGATTGGGAACAGATCGGCGCGCGGCGCTTTCACTTCATCAACACCGAGCAGGTGTTCGAGCACTTGGTTGAGCCCGTGCAGATACTGCGTCACCTGGCGGGCGCGCTCGAAACAGGTGGCCTGCTGAAGATCAGTGTGCCCGATGCGCGCCGCGCGTTGCGGCTCGCGGCCCGCAGCGGCCGCTTCGAGTCGCTGCCGCCTGCGCTGATTGTGCCGTTACAACCGCTCGAACACATCAACTGTTTCGAATTCGACAGCATTGCGCGCCTGGCAGCCGTTGCCGGCCTGAAGCCGCTTCGGCCGCGCCTGCGGCTGATCTACAACGCGACCTCCGGCTGGCTGAGCCCGAAACGTGCCGCGCGGCTGCTGCTGCGTCCTATCTATCGGCACGTTTACCCAAAGAGCACCTTCGTGTACCTGGTGCGAACGGACTAGCTGCCATCCATGCGACCCGTGTCAATCAACTGAGCGAGCTGCTGCGCGTTGCGCAGCGAGTGTTTGCCAAGTGCGTAGCGCCGCGCCCGTTCACCATACTCGGCGCGCAATCCTGGTGTGACGAGCAAACGGCGCACTGCATCGGCAAGTCCGTTCGCGCTGCTGGCGCGAAATCCAAGCGCCTCGCGCTGTAACACATCGTCGGGATCCACCTGCAGGCTGACCACCGGTACCGCGCGCATCCAGGCCTGGATGAATGTGTTAGGGAACCCCTCAGACACACTCGTGTTCACGAACACGTGCGCGCGGGCCAGGAGCTGGTTGATTTGCGCCTGCGGCCGGGGTCCCAGGTACTCGACGTTCTTCGCCAGGCGGATGCGCTGCATGACAGCCGCATTCCAATCGCGCTCTCCCGATCCCCCCGCCTGGGCGCCCACCATGACGAAGCGCGCGCCCGGGACATCCTGCAGCGCTGCCGCAAGGTCGAGGAACAGCTCAGGCCGCTTCCAACGCTTGAAGTTGGCGACCCACAGAACTGTGCTGGTGTCGCCTGACTTCTCGATCCCTTCCGTCGGCTCCGGATGGAAATTGCGTACGATTCCGTCGGCCGTGCGGCCGTAATTGCGCTCCAGCTCGGTTCGCTGCCACTGCGTCTGCGTCACGATGTGATTGGTGGCGCCGATCATGTACCTGATACTCGCGTTCTCGAGAATCCGCCTGATTGGATTGCGCCCCGGATCCAGAGTCTCCCCCGTGACGTCCGTATCGTGCGCAACATGCCAGATCATCCGGGCGGAATTGCGGCGGGCGTACCAGGCGCATACCCCTGAGTAGCCGCAGGCGACTCTCTGATAGATCACTTGTGGCCGCAGCCCCTGCAAGGCCCGATACAGAGGTACGGCATCCATGCCATAACCGAAGCGAGGCGCGCGGCTGCTGTTGCCGATGCGCACGATGCGATAACCGCGCGGCTTGAAATCCGGATCCACGCTGCGGGCGACATAGGAGATGTCATAACGCTGCAGATCCAACAGCGACTCGAGCAGACATTGAATCTGAAACTCGGCGCCGCCACCGGACGCACTCGGGTGATGCGGCGTCACGATGGACAGCCGTGTCAACTCGGCGCTCACGCACGGCTCCGCAACCGAGCAACTCTCACTAGATCACGCTCCACCAGGTCCGCGATCGCGCGGTAGCCACGATGCTGCAGTACATATAGGCGGCCACGTTCCCCCATGGCGCGCGCCCGCTCGGGGGCCTCCATGAGATCGACGATCGCATTCGCAAAGGCGTCCTCGTCCCAGGGGACGCAATACCCTGCCCCGCTTTGCTCGATCACGAGCCGCTGCTCTGGATGATCGTTGGCGACCACCGCTTTGCCCATGGCCATGTATTCAACCAGCTTGGTCGGTGAGGTGGAGTTGAGGATGGGTGTCGGATAGAAGGGCGATACACAGACATCCGCCTCGCGCACATAACGAAGAGCCTGCGGCTGAGGCAGCTGCCCAACGAGCACCATGGCATCGGACACCCCTGCCCTGCGCGCCTCCTCAATCAACAGCCGCTCGTCGGCCGGATCGTCACCGCGTCCCACGAGGTATAACTTCGCTGCGGCCACCTTGCGCCGCACACGTACCAGCACGCGGACGAGAAAGTCCAGGCGCCGCACGCGAGTGAGAGCCCCGAGGTACATAAAACATCGTTCACCCGCAGGAATGACACTGCGAAGCTCGCCTGCGGGCGCAGGAGCTGCGCTCTCCTCCCGTACTCCCATCGGGACGGCAGTCATTCGCTCGAGCGGAATTCCTTCTGCGGCAACGTCGCGACGCATCTGCTCGCTCTGCACAAAAATATGATCGGCCGCCGGCAGCAGGATCTTGTACAGCGTGACCCAGAAGAACGCGCCGCGGATCCGATACAGCAATGGGTAGCGGGCGGTGCCGTCGCGGGCCCGGATCAGATACGACTCGGGAAACGGATACGACAGCCAGTAAATGAAACGGCGCCGAAACAGCCTGGCAGCCAGCAGCGCGAACAGGCCGGAGGCGAATTTGTCCTTGACCATGACCATGTCATAGCCGCCATCGCGCGCGCGCCCGAAGACCCGCAGATCGTGCACGATTCCCAGGAAATGCTTACGAATCCGCGCCAGCAGCGGTGAGCGCAGATCCGTAGGGCCGACCCACACCGTACCTCCGTGCCACTCGGTCGTGTAAGCCTTGTCGCAGGCAGCCTCGCTCTGCAGCAACCAGTCGATCCGGTGACCACGCGCTGCAAGCTGTTCCCCGAACAGCACTGAAATATCAACGCGCTGGGGCGGGTAGTTGTCGGAAGAAACGATGAGGAGGCTCGCCACCGAAGCGGTGTCGGTGGCGCTCACGGCGACATGGTTCGATGCGCCGTCAGTCGGACCCCGCGCGCGTCACGTTTTCGCTCCATACGCGTATCCGTAGTATTCGCCGCTCGAGCCCACCGATTCAGTGGACTTGTTGAGTATGACGCCAGCCAGTGGATACTCCGCCAACAGCTCGCGGGCGCGCACCAGGCTATCACGTCGAGTCAGACCATCGGCGACGACGAGCACGGTTGCATCGACCCGTGGAGCGATCATCAGCGCCTCGTCAGTCACCAAGGTCGGCGGCAGGTCCACAATGATCAGCGGGTTGGGAGCGACGCTCTTGATGTAGCCAAACAGCTGCTCCAGCCGGTCGCTGGCGAGCATTTCGGAGGCCAGGTCGCTGTTGACCAGGTTGCCGGCAATGGCGAGGTTCTCAGCTCCGATCGAGAAGAACACGCTGTGCGCGTCGCACTCGCCGCTGAAGTAGTTGATGACGGTATGCGGCGGCTGCGCGCCAAGATAGCGGCAAATGGTCGGATGCCGCATGTCCAGATCGATCAGGTACACGCTGCGCGAACCTTCGCGGGCGAAGTTCAACGCAAGGTTGCACGCTGTGACTGACTTGCCCTCACCGGCGCCAGGACTGGTTACTGCCAGAACTGTCCAATTGCGCAGGCTGATCAGATTGAGGAGCCGCGTCCTCAGGATTCGATACGCGGCGAGGACGCGTCCATCCGCGGCCAGCGGTGTACCGGGCAACAGGATGCGATGTTGGATTGCCTGGGAGCGATCACATTCCAACCGGATGTAGCTCGGACGCGGGGCGCTCGGATTGATGGGAGCGCGCGCTGCCGCCCGTATCTCGGGTTGCGCATCGCTCGCACGGCGGGCGAGCGGACGCTCCGTCTTGGGGGCGGCCGCGGGACTGCCCGCGTTCGCCTGTTTCAACTTTTCCAATGCTCTTTCGATAACCATGATTCGTTCGGCCGCGGCTTCGGCTGTGTTTCCTTCTTGTGTTTCAGGCGCTCGTGCTGAGCACGATTGTCGTCACGAGAGCTCCGGCGGCTCCATAGATCACCAGGGCCGCCGTCCATCCAAGCCTACGCTTGCGCCGGTCCCAAGGGTTGAGCATTACGGGGACCACCCCCAGGGTGCCCATGTCAATGAGTCCGGCCAGGTCGCCGCTGCCGCGCACGCTGGGATCGATGACGTCCATGATTGCTGCCATACCGAAGCCGAGCGCACATCCGATCACAATACCCAGCAATATGATGCCGAGGCGATTCGGATAATACGGGACCCGGGGAACGGCAGGCTCGTGCAGGAGGGAGAACTTCTCACCCCGTGCCTCGGTTTCCATGGTCTGCGCGAGCGCTGCATTTTTCATCTTGGTCTGCAGGTCCTCGTAACGCGCGCGGGCATTATCGTAGTCGCGCGACAGCTGTACATACTCGCGCTGCACATTCGGCGCTGTAGTCAGGTTTTTCTCATAGTTGCTCATGTCAGCGCGCGCACGGGCTTCCATTGTGTGCAGGTTCGCCAGCTCACGCCGCGCGGAATCCAGCTGCGATTTGACCTGCAGGTAGTCAGGATTGTCTGGCGTCGCAGCGCCCAACTTCATGCTGGCTCCGCCCTGAGCCTGCAGCTCCGTGATCGCCCGTTGCAGGCGCTTCACTTCCGGATGCGCAGGGGTGTATCTCTGCTGAGCATCTGCCAGGTCAGACTTGAGCTTGGCCAGCTGCACGCGCCAGTCACCGACCGCCGAGGTCAGGCTGGGGGCGATATTGTTGAGTTGCAGCTGCAGCTCGGTCTCCTTCTGCTGTGCAATCAGGATCTCCCGCTGGGTACTCTCCAGGTCATGCTGCAGGCTATCGATGCGTGACAGGTTGTGAGTCTGCATGTCAGGCAGCGAGCCACCGTACTTGGCCTTGAAGGCCGCGAGCTTCTGCTCCATCCCCACCATCTGGGTTTCCAGCTCCTCTGCCTGATTGTGCAGGAACTGGTAAGCGGCAGTAGCGCTTTCGGCGCGGGTGCGGCGGTTGTACGTGAGGTACAGATCCACGATCTCGCGCTCAACCTTCTTGGTAATGTCCCGGTCGCCATTCAGGTAATAAATGGAGAAAGCCGTGGAGGAATCGAGGGGCTTGCCAGTGATGGGATCGACGCGTTCCACGGAGGTGTCCTGCCCGAGCATCGCCGCCTTCTGCTCGAGGTCGAGGTCGTGCCTCGTGGGATAGGGGTCAATCTTCTTCACAATGGGCTCGAGAAGCTCGGGTGTCATGATCCTGCGCCGCACCAGCTCGAGCTGCTGCTGTGCATAGGCAGGAATGTCCTCCATATCGCGCACCGTGCTGGAGACCATTTCCTTAGGTATTGAGGCCGGCTCCAGCATGATCGTAGCCACGCCGCGATAGGTCACTGGCAAGGTGTAGGCGATGAAGACGGCCGCCATAATGACCGCCGGGACGATCAGCGCCGGGTATTTCCAGCGCCGGCGTACCAGGTTGGCGTAATCGGTCAACGAGCTGCCCGAGGTAGCCCGGGGGGTTTGCTCAGCGATGTGGGTTGAGGCCATGAAATCCTACTGTGATGAACACGCCTTCATTGTGAACCGCTGAGGCAGCCGGCGAGAGTTTCTGCCACCCGTATCTGAGACCGCCCTGCAGGCTCCATTCCCGCGTGAGCGCGTACTGGACGGACGCTTCACCATACGACCTGTCGCGATTGCCTGCACTGCTGTTTCCCAACCGGCTCGTTCGGGTCAGGCGGGTTGCCAGCAGGCCGGAAAAGCGGGGCCCGAAGCTGCGGGTATACTGCGCCCGGATCTGGTAAAGACCTACTTCTCCGCCGACGCTGCTGGGCTCCAGGAATCTGCCGACACTGTATTGCAAGCGGCTCGTGAGCCACTGCTGGCTTCCTCTCCACTCCACACCCCAGGCGGTCACGCTGCTGCGGCTGCCGTCGAACTGATTCTGCTCGTCCTTACCGACCTTCAGATCGATCGAGAAATTCGCGGTTTGCGCCGTGCGGTAGCGATAGGTGAACACGGCGCCATAGGACTGCGACACCAGCGCACCGTTCTCGCGGCCATTGACCGGATTGTAGCTGCTGTAGAACGGTCCCACACCGACGGCCGAAAGTTGACTCAGTGCCCAGAGCGCATCGAGCTCGACGTATGGACTGTCGAAGCTCACGAGGGTCTGCGGGATTTCCGTGCTGTAGCGCACTGCGTTGTAGTTGGCATCCAGCTCGCCGCTGAAGCGTTGCGTAAAATTGTGAGTTATGTTGGGCCCGACGGTCCAGCTCTGACGGGTAATGCCCGTGACCACCGCGCCGGTACCGACCGTGTCCGGAGCTCCAGGATTGAGCGGATCAAACTGGACGAGGCCGTATTCGGTGTTGTAGGCATCTTCACGGTGGTACGAGGCGATGCCTTTATAGTCGGTTTTCTGGCTGCGATACTCCCCCCGCATGCCAAGTTGCGCCTCGAGGCGATTGAGCGACTTGAAGGAGGACTCCTGCACGGCTATTTGCGGCAGCACCTCGAGCGTGGAGCGCACGGTCTCCCGCATCAGATCCGCGGCAAACAACGCCTCGTACCACTCACCGCCGCGCTTCGTTTGCGACAACAGCCTGTTCGTGTCGTACTCGGCGGTCGCCTGCACGGAGGGAACGAAGCTCAACTGTTGTGCCCGTGCGGGGAGCGTCAGCAACAGCGCGCAGCCGCAGATCAGCAGCGCGCAGGTCCACTGCGCCCCGGCGCCGTTTCCGTTACGGGACGACAACGACATCACCCGGCTCGAGCAGTATGTTCTGCTGGAGGTTCTTGCCCTTGCTTACTTCGCCGTAGCGAAATGGCAATGCCTTCTGATTCGGACCGCTTCCGCGGATGATGGTCACATCGTTTGTGCTTGCAAACGGCGTCATACCCCCTGCGAGGCTCAGTGCCTGGATGACGTTCATGCGCGGATTCATGACAAAGGATCCGGCCTTCGCGACCTGGCCTATGACGTAGATGCGGCACCCGTCCAGCGTCTTCACTGCCACGGTCACAACGGCTTCAGGAATGTATTTGAGCAACCGCTGAGCTATCTCGGTTTGCACCTGGGTCACTGTCCGCCCACCGCCGTGGATCTCGCCCGCGAGCGGGAACGAGAACTTGCCATCGGGCCGCACCACGACGGTCTTGGTGAGCTCCACTTCTTTATATACATCGATGTCCAGAGTATCACCCGGATTCAAGGTGTAATCCGGCTGCGTCTGCTGCGCCTCAACGCGCGGCACGACACCAACCACAAGGAGTCCCACTATCCCCAGCAGCCATGGCAGCCGAATACTCATCATCTACACCTCGAAAGTTTCAGTTGTTGGAAGCGGCTGCTGCTTCAGCCCGCGGTCGCCGACGCCCGCCCCGTCCCGGGCGAGCTGCCCATCCACCTTTGATTGCACTTGCGGCTCTTTTTGTAATAGTTGATCGCCGGTGCCATACGCGCGGCGCGAACCTTTTGGCACCTTTCGTATTCATTCTGGTTAAACCCGGCCAGGTTCATGGTGACCTCGGTCACATTATTCGCGAATTGCGCAGCAGTTCGCAAATGCGTCGTAAACATTTGACTTAACTGAATGTTGCATGAACAACCACTCCCCCAAGCCCTGGGCGCTCCTCGCTGCGCTGCAAGAATCGATCCCACCGACCGTCGTTGGTGCCGTCCTGGTTACCGTTCTGGCCAGCGGGTGCGTCACCTCCCCCACTAGACAGGCTCCAGCGCCTTACCCGAGGAGCAAGTTCATCCGCAATGCACGCTGGGACCTGTCAACTGTCAGCGAGCTGCGTTCCGCGTTTGGAAGTGACCTATGGCCCCTCGCATGGGCTGCTGACGGAGAGCTTTACGCCGCCTGGGGGGACGGGGGTGGATTCGATGGAAACGAGAGCAGCCAAACCGGGGGCAAGGCCAGCCTCGGGTTCGCAAGAATAACCGGCGCACCGCAAGCAGGCCGCAAATCGAGCTATCACGGCAAGAATGTCTGGGGGACCCGGCCGTTCGCCGAGAACCAGGCTACTTTCGGCGGCAAGGTTGGCGATCTCATCTCGCTGCGGGGAACGCTCTATGCACAGGGGGGTCTGTGGACGACTGACAACTGCACCTGCGCTGACCCTACTCAAAAGGGCGAGAGCAACAGCACGCGCACCCTGACCTGGTCCTCCGATTTCGCAAAAAGCTGGACGATCGCCCCTTGGACGAGCCCGGCCGACCTCGGCGCGACGTTGCAGTTCGGACGAGATTACGCCGGAGCGTTCGATCCCCTGCACGTGTATCTGTATTACCAGCGGGATGTCAAAACTGACCCAACGCATCTGTATCTGCGGCGCGTGGACAGCGACAAGCTCACCGTCGATCCGGCGACACCGGGTCACTTCGAATATTTTACCGGCCTGCAGGTAGATGGAACGCCCGGATGGTCCATGAACGAGTCGGACGCCCTGCCCGTGTTTACGGATCTGCGCGTTCCTGCAGGTGTCTACAGTGCGCCGGAGGTGGTTTACAACGCGCAGTTGGGCCGCTACCTGCTGACGGCAGCTCATGGGCTGCTCACCGGCCAACTCGGCCTGTTCGAAGCGCCCGCCCCCTGGGGTCCCTGGGCGACCGTTGCCTACTATGACGATTGGGGTGGATTCAACGAAACAGCGAGCGAAGGCAATGGCATCTCGTTCCCCGCCAAGTGGATCAGCCCCGACGGCAAGACGCTGTGGGCGGTCTTCTCGGGCCTGAAAACGTCCGAGACCAACAACTTCGATTCCTTCAACGTGGCGCGGCTCGTCCTGAAAACCCGGCACGGGCTGGCGCGCATCGACTCCCCGCTGGCCGGAACGTCACTGGCCGCCGGGTCCACCGTGAAGGCGCGCGGCGCAGGCACACACCTGCGCTGGTCGGTCACCCGCATTCATATAGACGCGGATCGATTGATCCAGCAGGAGCTGGCGCAGGGGACGGGTCCGTCGCTCACCTTCACGCTTCCGGCGGATGTGCCGGCGGGCGACACCATCCGTCTTACGCTGGCCGCGGCCGGCAGGGGGAGTGTATATCGCGACTTCGCGATTGAATAAACATATCGCGACTTCGCGATTAAATGACCCTATCGCGACTTCGCGATCAAATGAACCTTTCCCGCGCCGCTCAGTACGCCTTGTCACCCCTCGCCAGGATCACCAGCGTCTTCGCGAGTATCTTCAGATCCAACAGCGGCGACCAGTTGCGCAGGTAGTCCAGATCGTACTTCAAGCGCGCTTCCATCTGCTCGATCGTCTGCGTCTCGCCGCGCATTCCATGAACTTGCGCCAGTCCGGTCATTCCCGGCACGACCTTGTGGCGCAACATGTATCCCCTGATCAACTTGCGATATAGCTCGTTGTGGGCGACGGCGTGTGGGCGCGGACCGACGAGACTCATGCGTCCCTGCAATACGTTGAGGAGCTGCGGCAACTCATCCATGGATGTCCGCCGCAGCAGGCGGCCCAGCGGCGTGATGCGCGAGTCGGTCCGCGTTGCCTGTTTGATGGAGTCGCCATCTTCCGTCACTGTCATGGTGCGGAATTTGTAGACGATGATCTCGTGTCCATCCAGCCCGTAGCGGCGCTGTTTGAATATCACGGGGCCCGCCGAGGTCATCTTCACCAGCATGGCAATGCCGAGCATGAGCGGCGCGATGGGGATCAGGATGGTCATGGCCAACACGAGGTCGGTGAGCCGCTTGCTGAAGCCGCGATTGCCGTGGAATGGCGTCTCGCACAGGGCGATGAGCGGCACACCCAGAAACTCGCTCGTACCGCCCTGGATGGAGTCGAACGGAAAGATCATCGGAACATAGTAGATCGAGACGGTGGTATCGCGCAGTTCTTCGAGTAGCGTCTGCACCCGGCTGACATGACTGACCGGCAGCGCGATAAAAATGACGTCGATCCTGTGCTCCTTGACGTACGGGACTATGTCCTTCATTCCTCCCTTCAACGGCGACTGATGCGATGTTCCAAGCCGTTGCGCTGCCCGATCATCGAAGAATCCGTCCACGATCAGTGCGGCTGAAGAGGTCGCCTCCAGGCGCTGCGTCAAGGACTTGCTGATGTCGTTGTAGCCAACGAACACGGCGCGCCGCGCATTGGCGGGATCGGACAGAATCAGCTTCAGTACCTGGTGGATGAGCAGAGAGCAGCCCATCAGCACCACCGGCGTCGTGACCGCCCAGGTGAGCAGCATCGCGCGCGAAAAGTCGCCCGAGCTCTTCGTCGCGTATCCGAGTACCAGCAGCACGAACAGCAGGATCAGCCAGCGCAGCGCAATCCGTGCCATCAGCCGCCGCCGTCCGCCGATGAGCTGGCTCATCAACCCCCTGTCCTGCTGCAGCAGCCCGGCTGCCAGCAGCAGCACAGCGCTGAAGAGGAGCACGAAGTCCTCATTGAAGGCCACATTGAAGTACCACCGGGCGAGCAACAGGAGCGCGCCGGCCAGCAGTGGCAGCGCGACTACCTGGGCCACTGCCAGCAGGCCGATGGGTAAGGTGTGTTTGAACACCACCGGATGGGTCATGACTCGAGCCTATGTTTTCGTAAGTCGCCGCAAGCACACACCGAAGTTGAGACCGCAACTTTTGCGCCCACCGCGGCATGGATTGTTCTTGCACCGAAGCGTCCGGTGCAACCAGCAGACCAAAGGCTGGTACGGAAGTTCGCCCTCGTCAACCAACATCGCAGCCGCGGCCTGTCGGGCAATGGCGACCCGCCATTTCACGTTCCTAATCATGCGTTTACCTCACAGGATGTGCACTTGCGGCGGGCGGCTGTCGGCGCCCAGCAACAACCTGGGCGGCGCTGAAACCGGCTCGCCCACAGTCCCGGGACTCCAATTATTGTCAAAACAATAAGTTGCAAAGTCTGGCACGGTGGTTGCAATTCGTTCCTCGCACACACGTGCACAAGGGCAAACCCATCGAAAGATGGGGGCGCAAAACCTCCGGTCTAACGGCTCTCGAGCCCATGACAGCGGGGTTGCCGGGATCGCCCCGTCGCGATTTCGTTATCGGACAATCCTGCGCGATTGCCCGGAAGCAACCCCCTTGCATGCTTGAGTTACCGCGGACCGTAAGGCCCTCGCGCTGCCCGCTTTTGTTTTACACGCGCAGTTGCGGGAGTTGGAATGATCAGAGCGACACGCTCAATTTCGGTTGCATCTTTTGTTGCGTCTATCGTATTGGTCGGTGGCAGCCTTGCAGGCTGCGGTGACTCGGGCTCATCAGCGAGCGGTGCGAGTGCCGCAGCGTCCGTCTACCCCATCGACCGCCCTACTACCGGATCAGGACCCACCATCAGCGGGGTTCCTGCCTCAACCGCGGTTGCTGGCGAGGCTTATAGCTTCAAACCCCAGATCGCCAACACCAGCAGCACCTCTGTAAGCTTTTCCATCCAGCATCAGCCGGCATGGGCCAAGTTCGACGCGAAGACGGGTCAGTTGTCCGGCACGCCGAGCGCGAGCCAGGTTGGTCAGTACTCGGGCATTGCAATCACGCTGGTCGCAGGCAAGACTTCAGTCGCACTCCCGGCATTCAGCATCACCGTTGCCGAGGCGAGCGCCGATACAGTGACACTGTCGTGGCAGGCACCCACCGAGAATGCGGACGGCACGGCGCTCGTGGACCTGAAGGGATACAAGGTTCACTACGGCCCGTCGTCCAAGAGCTATTCGGATGTCATCCAGGTTGCCAATCCCGGACTGACTGCTTACGTGGTGCAGAACCTGCCCGCCGGTAAGTACTACTTTGCCGTTACCGCCTATAACTCCAAGGGGACGGAAAGCGCCCTGTCGGGAGAAGTCTCGACCCAGGTCGTCAACAACTGACCGTCGGCTCACTCTTCGCGCGGCTCCGACGATCCGTCTCCCAGCGACGGATCGTCGGGCGTCGCCGCCGACCGGCCGAATTGGGTGGCATCGATCTGATTCTTCGCGAGCAGATCGTAGAGCGTCGGACGAGTAACACCGAGCAACTTGGCCGCGCGTGACAGGTTGCCACGCGCGACCGCGAGGGACTGTCTGACTGCCTGCGCCTCGGCGCGCTGGCGCGCAACCCGCAGATTGAGATAATCGGGATCATCGCCCGGGTCCTGCAAGCCCAGGTCGCTTGCCGTGACTACGGAGCCTTCGGCCATGATCACGGCTCCCTTGATGCGGTTTTCCAACTCGCGCACGTTGCCCGGCCAGCGATGCGCCTGGATCGCGCGAATCGCATCCGGGGCAAGTCCGCGCGTGGGACGGCCGAAACGCTCGGCCATCTCCTGCACCAGCAGTTGGGCCAGCAGCAGGCTGTCACCCTGGCGCTCGCGCAGCGGCGGAATGCGGATGGCAACCTCGCTGATGCGGTAGTACAGGTCGTCGCGGAAATCGCCGGTGCCGATGAGGACATCGAGCTTGCGGTTGGTTGCGCAGATGATGCGCAGATCGAGCGGAATGGGCGTACGCCCGCCGATGCGCTCGACGGTCCTCTCCTGCAGGACACGCAGCATTTTTGCCTGCAGCGATGCGGGCATCTCGCCGATCTCATCGAGGAACACGGTGCCGCCATTGGCCGCTTCGAGCTTGCCGGGCGTGGTGCGGGCAGCGCCCGTAAACGCGCCCTTCTCGTAACCGAACAACTCACTTTCGAGCAGGTTATCCGGGATGGCCGCGCAATTGATCGCGACGAATTGCAGATGCGAGCGGCCGGAAAGCCTGTGAACGGCGCGCGCCAGCAGCTCCTTGCCCGTGCCGCTGTCACCCAGCAGCAACACCGTCGCGTTGGTAGGAGCAACCTTCTCGATCGCGCGGCAGACGCTGCGCATCGCGTCGCTCACACCAATGATGCCTTCGAGCGCCATCGAGCCGGTTCGCTCGCGCAGGCGCCAGTTTTCCTCCTCCAGCTCGCGAATCCGGAACGCGCGCCGCACGACGATGGACAACACGCCGCCATCGAGCGGCTTGTGATAGAAATCGGCGGCACCGAGCCCCACCGCGGCAACGGCGAGCTCGCGGGCGTCATGCTCGGTCATCGCAATGATCTTCGTATCCGGGGACAGATTCAGAATCTGGCGCAGCAGCTCGAGACTTTGGGCCGCCACGGCCGGCTCACGAGCCGCCCCCAGATCGAACAGCACCACGTCCGGCTCAAGACGGCGGACCAGGACGAGCGCCTGCTCCGACGTTTCGGTCGACGTCACATCGAGATCTGCAAAGATCTGCTCGAGCTCACGGCGCAAGCCGCGATCGTTCTCCAGAATGAGAAGCTTACGGCGCTGCATCTGCGCAGCCGGCAACAGCTCCTGTGCCATGCGTGCTCCCGCCTCCGACCCGTTCCGAGGAGACCGGAACTTTACACCAAAGTGTAAAGAGCGCCGCCACTTCCGCTGTGCATCAGGTCACACTCGGGCCTAATTTGGCGCGCTGACCCCGGTGATGACCCAGGGGCCACGGAACTGAAAGCGGCTCACCAGGTGCGCCACCACCCCGGCCTCCAAACGCAGACTCTTCTGCGGAATGATTCGCAGGCTTCCCGCGGACAGCGGCCAGTTCTGCGGCTCGATGACGACGTCCTCGAACCCGACCCACGCGCCGGTGAGGGGGAACTGGCACTTATAGAAGGCTTCCTTGGCCGCGAAGATCAGGGCTGCCTGCCGGCCCCGCTCGGGTGGTGGCAATTGGGCCAGTCGCTCGATCTCGACCGGTGTGCAGATCTGCGACCACAATTCTTCGTCAACTGCGTCCACGACTTCGCAATCGAGGCCAACGCTTCTCAGATCACATTGACGTGCAACGGCCGCTGCTGCGTAGCTGGAGGTGTGAGTGATGCTCCCGACGATGGCCGCAGGCCAGATCGGTTCACGCTGCTTGCCCGCGAGTAGCGTGAAATCGCTGATCCCCAATTCACGCAGCGCCCGATGAGCGCAGGCACGGCCCGCAGCGAAATCCTGGATACGTTTCTCGGCGCAGTGGGCAATGAATTGCAGTTCCGCCGCAGTGAGCAGCTCACGAGAGGCGGGTACGGTCAATTCAGCCGCGATCACACCCGCGGGGAACAGCTCGGAAACTTCAGGGGATAGCTGTGCGGGATTTTCCAAGTCCGGAACCCGTTTTCAGACAGGCTCCGAACGCATCCAGCGCCTCAGCCGCCGCTTCATTACCAGCGGCAACGCTTTGATGGAGTCACCCAGCGCACTGGCGCCTGGCATCGCGGGATGCAATCCCGCGCGCTCCAGCCAACTGTTCACGCGATACAGGTGGCGCCGGCGGGCGGTTACGTCACTGAACCAGAGTATTCCCAGCGAGATGGACACCTCGTTGCCGTTCTGTACCCAGTGAGGATGGCACGGCGGAATGTGCACGCCCTCCCCGGGCGCCAGATCAACATGCACCGATTGCTGTTCCAGGTGATCGGAGTACGGTGCGAGCTCCCCGCTGCCGTGGAAATAAGCTCGCAACCGCTCGGGCTGCAGCACAGCGGGATTGAACCCATCGGCAATGGATAATTTCTTCGACCCGCGGATCTGAAGCAGGAAGTTGTGCTCCTCGTCCAGATGGAAGGGGGTCGTGGAACCGGGCGAGCTCACGAAGATGTCCGCCCGCGGAGCCGACAAGCCGGCGGCAACCCGCTCCGAGGGCCCTCGGAACTCCTCTATTATGGTCTCGAGCAAAGCCGCGTACTGCGGGTCCGCGCCCACATCCCGCAGCTGCATCCAGGCGCGGCAGCTCTCTATCTGCGCCAGGGTCTCGACGGCCGACAAATCGGGCCGGGTCAGCTTGCGATCAATGAAGGTTCGCTTCTCCCCGCTCGCATCGTCTACCTGGTTGATCGCGTGGTCCCCCTTGAAGTACAGGATGGGATGGCCCAGGGAGCGCGCCAGCTCGATCAGGCGCGGAAGCTGCAGCAGCGGATGCGTACACAGATTGTGGCGGATCTTGAAGGGGTAACGATCAAAGTAGGCGGTGAAATGATCCTCGTCGAGCTCCAGTAGCGGACCCGCCTGGGTACGCGGCTCTCGTACGGGATTTGATACGGTTTGCATGCTGTGGCTGAGCCCTTCTATTACATCTTATTCTAGTGCCGCGCCGATTATTCTAACGCCGCGAGGACCGGGTTACTCGATGGGAAACGGCAGATAGATGGCTGCCTGGTGGCGATCGAGCCTGCGAATTCCTGGTCCATCGAAGGCGAGCGCCGCTGCGGTCAATGCGCGGGCCCGCGTGAGATCGGGGAGTGCGCGGCTTCGCTCGGCGGCCGCGCTCCCAGTGTCCGACACTGCGCGGTCGGGGGCTCCCGCGTGAGCGGCGGCGCCCATTGGCTCTGCCGGCCCCACACGCTCTGCCGCCCCCGCGGGGTCGGCCGCTTCTCCAGGTGTCGTCATTGCCGCCAGTTTGGCCGCGCGTTTGGCGGCGACCTTCTTGCTCCACTCCCCAATTGTTGCGCGCACGTTATGGAGGCTCGCGCGGCGCAGGAGTTGAACATTCACAACCGGCACCTGTGTGGCGCCCCAGCGCTGCTTGTAGTAGGCGAAGTTCTGCATGAAGCTGAGGAACCGGTCGCCGCGGCGGATGGCCTCTCCCATGGCCAATAACAGCAGGAGCTGCCCGGGTCCCAGGTCAGCGCGCGATTCGTCGTAAGCCATCTCCAGGCACCAGGTGCCATGCCGATCCGGCACTGCAGTGGTGTTGGAGCCGTTCAACAGGCCCGCGAGCAGAACGCCGTCCAGAACAATACCTATGAAGGACGGCTCGAGCCCTGCCCGGCCCGCCACGATCTCCTGATAGAAACGCACTCGCCGCGGATGACGCTGGATGGAGGAGTCCGTACCGTTCTTCCAGCTGCGGCTATCCAAATCACAATACGCCTCAAACCATGCGGTAACCGCCCGAGGTCCTTCAGCCAGCACGATTTCCACCTGGCCGTGAGCGAACAGCCGCCGAGCCTGCCGGCTGATGTTGGAGCGCATCTTCTTCGCGAGCGCGCGGAAGTAGGCGGCCTGATCGCCCCAGACAACGGCTATTTCGGTATATGGCTCGACCGGGATATCGCGCGCGCGGAAGGTACCGTTTTCCGCGGCATGCATGGCCTCATACAACGGGGTGCCAGGTAGCTGGCCGGCAAATTCGAGCAATCCCCAGCCGCGCTCCCGGGTGCAGACATGGTTTATGAGCATGGCCGCGACGCGCGCCTCATCCTCCGGCGCCGCCAGGATACCGGGCCGCTCCGTATCCAGGGGGGCTAACACCCCTATCCGCACACCTTGCCAGTGCAGTGGCCCGACACTGGGTCCCACGCTTTCGATCGAACGGCGCAAGGGCGCGATCCCGATGAGTCGCTCGCCTTCCCAAATTAAGTAAAGCCGCTCCTCGCTTCCCGGGACGTGGTACTCGGCGCGCAAGGCATAGCAACGCAGAAAGGCTGCTGAAAGGAACGGATTGCACCGACTCGACAATGCGTTCAGCCGGTCGATGTGCGCCGCATAGCGCTCGACGCCCACAACACCCGCGATGGAAGTAACCGAAAGTCCTGAGAGCAAACCAGCACCTGCAAATCAGCCGCCGGCCTGAAGTGTGACTCAATTCGCACTTTGCGCAAAATGCACTGCAACAGCGGCCTCGAAGTTGCCCGACCACGACTGTCTCGAAGCATTCCCAGCGCGAGTTGCGCGATGCTCGATTCCCCCAGGAATGGGTACGAGCGTACTGCAGACGCAACAATGAAAAAAATCCCGGCATCGGTATCCGAGGCATTTGACGAAGCCACAACGCGTTACGCCGAACGGATCGCCCTGGCGGGCGACGCCGGCAAGGGTTACGCCGAGGAGCTCACGTACGCCCAGCTGGCTGCGCGCGCCGACCGCATTGGTAGTTGGTTACTGGCTCGGGGCATCGGGCGTGGCCAGACGGTCGGGCTGTTCGCCCAGCGATCAGCGGATACGATCGCAGCAATCCTGGGCATACTGAAAGCGGGCGCGGCTTACGTGCCGCTCGATCCCGCCTACCCCAAAAAGCTGCTGCAGTACATCTACGAGGACAGCAAGCCCTCGGCGATGTTGGTACACGATGCAGTCCTTGCAAAGCGGCCACAGGAAGTCTTCTGGACCGGCGAGGCTCTGACACTCGGCGCCGACACGGGATTGCCAGCCTCCGCCGCGCAAGTCTGCAGCTGGCCGGAAGTCTCCCCGGATGACGCCGCGTACGTCATGTACACATCCGGATCCACGGGACGTCCGAAAGGTGTCGTCGTGCCACACCGGGCGGTGCTCCGACTCGTACTCGACAACGACTTCGCCAACCTCGGACCTGACGAGGTCATTTTGCAGATGGCGCCGCTGTCATTCGACGCGTCGACATTTGAAATCTGGGGGGCATTGTTAAACGGCGGCAAGCTAGCCGTCGTCTCCAATCCTTACCCGTCCCTGGACGATATTGCCGCCGAGATTGCGCGCCATGGCGTGACCACCATGTGGCTCACAGCCGGATTATTCCACTTGATGGTGGACAACAATCTCGAGGGCCTGAAGCCGTTGCGCCAGCTGCTGGCCGGTGGCGATGTACTGTCCCCGCCACACATCGTCAAAGCGCTCCGTGCCCTTCCCGGCTGCCGCCTCATCAATGGCTACGGCCCTACGGAAAACACGACGTTCAGCTGCTGCTACACCGTGCCGAGGGACTACACCGGCGCGAATGCTCTTCCGATCGGCAAGCCGATCCGCCAGACCGAAGCGCTGATACTCGATGAATCTCTTCGCCCGGTTCCCGCGGGCACGGAAGGAGAGCTCTACGTTGGCGGCGCAGGTGTTGCGCTCGGGTATCTGAATCGCCCGCAGCTGAGTGCCGAACGGTTCATTTCTCACCCACACGATCCCAACTCCACGGCCCGGGTCTACAAGACTGGTGACCGCGTCAGGATGCGGGCTGACGGCAACATCGAGTTTCTGGGCCGGCTCGACCGGCAGGTGAAGATCAATGGTAAGCGCGTCGAGCTCGACGAGATCGAAGCGCGCATCCGTGCTACCGGGCTGGTGCAGGACGCGGCAGTCGTATGCCCGCCGGGAGCCGTAGGCCAGCGGCGTATCGTCGCGTTCATAACCCCTGTCGCGAACAGCTCAGTTGATACGGAACGTCTGCGCCGTGTTTTGCGCGACGACTTGCCGGACTACATGATCCCTTCCTCGATCACTCAGCTGGACTCGTTTCCGCTCTCGCCCACGGGCAAGGTGGATCGCGCCAAGCTGCCTGCGGTCGCTGCAGCACATACACAAGTCAGAGGCCGGGCACCTATCAACGCCACCGAGGCCGCGCTCAGGGAAATCTGGCGCAAGGTGCTCGGAACAAATGCGGTTGGGGTGGACGACAACTTCTTCGATCTGGGTGGAACCTCGCTGGGCCTCATGGAGGTCCACGCCAACATCAAGCGCTCGATGACCAGCGACATCACAGTCGTTGAGATGTTCCAGTATCCCCGTATCAGCGCGCTTGCAGAGCGTATGGCGCGGACTACTCGCGCAACGCCCGGGTCGCATCGCGCTTCAACACGGGATCGCATACGGGGCGAGGATAACCGGGTTGCGATCGTTGGCATGTCCGGCCGTTTTCCCGGAGCGCGCACCGTCGAGCAGTTCTGGCGGAATTTGCGCGACGGCGTGGAGTCCATTACCCACTTCAGCGAGGCTGAGCTGGAAGACAGTTTCAGCGACGAGGTGCGGCGGCAACCCAACTTCGTCAAGGCGCGGCCCATTCTCGATGGTGTCGAACAGTTCGATGCCGAATTCTTCGGAATGTACGCCCGTGAGGCGGAGCTCACGGATCCGCAACACCGGGTATTCCTCGAATGTGCCTGGGAGGCGCTCGAGAGCGCGGGTTGTGACCCTCGCGCGTTCAACGGCTCGATCGGCGTGTTCGCCGGCTGCAGCATCAATACCTACTTCCTCGAGCATGTCTGCCGTGATCGGCGGACAATCGAGGCGTTCACGAGTGACTACCAGGTCGGCTCATATCCCCTGTTGCTGGGGGCCCATCAGGACTTCCTGGCCACAAGGGTCTCCTACAAGCTGGATTTGAAGGGCCCGAGCATCACGCTGTCGGCGGCGTGCTCAACGTCGCTGCTGGCCGTTGCCCAGGCCTGTCAGAGTCTGATTCTCGGCCAATCGGATATGGCTCTTGCGGGCGGAGTCTCAATCACCTTCCCGCAGCGGCGCGGCTACCTCCACCAGGAGGGAGGCATGGCCTCGGCCGACGGCACGTGCCGGACCTTCGACGCCAATGCGAGCGGAACGATCTTCGGCAGCGGCGCGGGCGTCGTGGCGCTCAAACGCTTGGCGGACGCGCAGCGGGATGGAGATCATATCTTCGCGGTGATCCGCGGCTGCGGAGTCAACAACGATGGAGCCGCGAAGGTTGGGTTCACCGCTCCCAGTATCGATGGGCAGGCGGCAGCCGTCGAAATGGCTCACCAAAATGCCGGGGTCGATGCGCGGTCAATCAGTTACATCGAATGCCACGGCACGGCCACCCCGTTGGGTGATCCCATTGAGATCGCCGCGCTCACCAAAGCTTTTCAGGCGAGCACGAGCGAGCGGCAGTTCTGCGCCGTGGGCTCGGTCAAATCGAACATCGGGCACCTGGATGTCGGTGCGGGCGTCGTAGGGTTGATCAAGACGGCACTCTCGCTGAAGCATGGACTCATTCCGGCCACGCTGCATTTCACTGCCCCCAACCCGCAGATCGACTTCGCCGCGACGCCTTTCTACGTGAATTCGAAACTCACCGAATGGCCCCGTGCGGACGGACACGCCCACGCCGGTCCGCGGCGCGCGGGCGTGAGCGCATTCGGTGTTGGCGGTACGAACGTACACCTCGTAGTTGAAGAGCCGCCCAGCACAGAAACTCGTGAAGCGCCGCCGCGGACTTCCGAACTGCTCGTCGTCTCAGCGAGAAGTGAGGCGGCGCTGGCTGCCGCGCGCAGCAATCTCGCAGCCTACCTTCGCGCGAACCCGCAAGAGTCACTGAGCGACGTGGCCTTCTCTCTGCAGGTGGGCCGCCGGACGTTCGAACACCGCTCATTTGTCGTGGGGCATGCGGCTGAGGAGACGGCTGCGAAACTTGACTCCGCCTCCACCGTGGATGCGCAGCCTCCTGCCAGCAGTGGCCGCAAACCGGCGGTCGCATTCATGTTCCCGGGCCAAGGTTCGCAGTACCCCGACATGGCTCGCGATCTGTACGCCGGAGAACCGGAATTCCGGGTGCACTTCGATCGCTGTGTGCAGATCTGCACGCCGATCATCGGCGAGGATCTGACAGCGCTCGTCTATCCAGCCGCCAACTCGCCCGAGGCTGCAAAGCGCCTCATGGCAACGAAATTCGCGCAGCCGGCGATATTCGCGGTGGAGTATTCACTCGCGAAGCTGTGGATGAGCTGGGGTATCCAGCCCGACGCCATGATTGGACACAGTGTGGGCGAGTTCGTCGCCGCGGTATTGGCGGGCGTGATGACCGTTGAGGATGCACTGCCTGTCGTGGCCTTGCGCGGGAAGCTGATGCAAGACCTCCACCGCGGCTCGATGCTGTCCGTACGGCTGCCGGAAAGGGAGCTTCGCCCGCTGTTGACTCCCGAAGTTGCGATCGCGGCGGTCAACGGGCCTTCGCTGACGGTAGCTTCGGGCCCGGATGCTGCGATCCATGAGCTCGAACAGATGCTCCAGACGCGCGGCGTCGTGTGCCGTCACCTCCACACGTCACACGCTTTCCACTCCTCGATGGTCGAGCCCATCGTCGAGCCTCTCAGAGAGCGGCTGAAGCAAATCCCTTTGTCGCCTCCGACCCTGCCCTACGTATCTTGCGTCACCGGCACTTGGATCAAAGAGTCCGAAGCGACCTCCGTACAATATTGGGCACGGCACGCCCGCGAGACCGTGCGCTTCGCGGACGGCATCAAGACTGTGCTCGCCATGGAATCGGGGCCTGTGTTGTTGGAAGTCGGTCCGGGCAACGTACTGTCCACGCTGGCTTTCCAGGCACTCCAGGGCGCACCCAACCCGGTCGTCACCTCGTTGCAGGATTCGGCTCGCGAGTCATCCGACCGCGCCTGCATGCTGGAGGCCCTGGGCCGTCTGTGGACTCACGGCGCCGAGCCCAACTGGAGCGCGCTGTATGCGCAGCCCGTGCGGCGAGTGCCGTTACCGACCTATCCGTTCGAGCGCAAGCGATTCTGGATCGATGCGCCACCGAAAGAGCGCGGCCCGCGCGCGCTCCAGCCTGTTTCCGCAACTCCTGCCGCAATCCCGCAGGTAACCAGTGCTTCCCAGGACGATATCTCGATGCCCCAACACCAGAACAATCAACCGCAGCCAAACCAATCACAGCCGCACGGGGGCGCCCCAGCCAACGGCGGCCGCATTGAAGAGCTCGCCGCCACGATTGCGGGCATTCTCGAAAACCTCTCCGGAAGTGCGCCGCCCTCGACGACCGCGCAGATCAGTTTTCTCGAGATGGGCTATGACTCGCTGTTCCTGACGCAGGTGGCGCAGAAGATTCAGAGCCAGATGAAGGTGAAGATCACCTTTCGGCAACTGTTGGCGCAGTATTCGACTATTCCGGCGTTGGCGGCCTTCCTGGCAGAAAAGATGCCAGCCAGTGCAGCTGCCCCCGCTGCACCGCGCGCGGCCGTAACGCCCGCTGCCGCCGCGGCGTTAGCTCCCGTCGCCGTGGCGCCAGTGGCTATGCTCAACCCGGTCGCCTCCGCCCCAACCACAACGCCACAGATGGCCACCGCTTCGTTCGCCGTAGCCTCACGCGCGAACGTGGGGGCACCCGTTGTTGGATCCGTGACCGGGCTCGAAAGCCTGTTCCGGGATCAACTCAACGCGGTGTCACAGATCATCGGCCGCCAGTTCGATGTGCTGCAGGGACTGGGCGTCGCTGCCCCGAGCGTCGCTGCCGCGGCGCCGACAACAGCGCCCATCGGCGCGAACGGCGCGGCCCCACCCGCGGCGCCGACGACCGCATCGGCCGCCCAGGCCGCATCGCCTGCCGCGCCTGTATCAACACCTGCCGCCCAACAGCAAGCCGACGACCCGCGTCCCTCGCGCTTCGCCGTATTCAACCCAAAAGAAGCGTCGTCATCGTCCAAAGGCCTGACGCCCGTACAACAGCAGCATATTGACGATCTCACCGCGCGCTACACCCGCAAAACCGCGGGTTCGAAGCGCTACACGCAAGAGCACCGTGCAGTGCTGGCCGATCCCCGCGCCGCGTCGGGCTTCCGCACCGAGTGGAAGGAGCTGGTGTACCCGATCGTCAGTGATCGGTGCGCCGGGTCGAAGATATGGGACATTGACGGCAACGAGTACGTAGATCTCGTCAACGGCTTCGGCCAAACGGCTTTCGGGCATTCACCCGATTTCGTCGTTCGAGCGGTGAAGGAGCAGCTCGACAAGGGCTTTGCCATCGGCCCGCAGGCCGACCTCGCGGGTAAGGTTGCCGCTCTGTTCTGCGAGATCACCGGCAACGACCGGATGACGTTCTGCAATACGGGTTCGGAAGCAGTGATGGCCGCGATGCGGCTCGCGCGCACAGTGACCGGACGTGAAAAGATCGTCATCTTTAACGGCGACTATCACGGTCAGTTCGACGAAGTGTTGGTGAAAGGCGTACAGCGTACCGGCCAGGAGCCACGCTCCATGCCGGTAGCACCGGGTATTCCGGCCTCCGCCGTTCAGAACATGATTGTCCTCGACTACGCGACACCCGCAACGTTGCAGTGGGTGCGTGAGAACGCCGAAGACCTTGCGGCGGTGATCGTCGAGCCCGTTCAAAGCCGGCACCCCAGCCTGCAGCCTTACGAATTCCTCCGCGAGATCCGTAAGATCACCGAATCCTCTGGTACCGCTTTCGTAATGGACGAGGTCGTCACCGGCTTCCGAACCCATCCGGGCGGAATACAGGCACTTGCCGGAATCCGCGCCGACATGGCCACCTACGGCAAAGTAGTCGGCGGCGGATTACCTATCGGCGTTCTCGCCGGCAATACGAAGTTCATGGACGCGCTGGATGGTGGCACCTGGAGATTCGGTGACACCTCGTTTCCGGAAGTGGGCGTCACTTTCTTCGCCGGAACCTTTGTCCGCCATCCGCTGGCGCTCGCGGCCGCATGGGCGGTCCTGCAACATATCAAGGCCCAGGGCCCCCAGTTGCAGGAGAAGCTCGCAAAGCGCACGGCCGCACTCGCCGCCGATCTGAACCAGTTGTTCGCGCAGTATGGCTTGAAGACCCATGTGGAGACCTTCGCCAGCTGGTTCTTCTTCAATATCCACAACGAGCATCCGCTGGCGACGCTGCTGTTCTATCACCTGCGGCTGCGCGGAGTGCACATCCAGGATGGTTTCCCCTGTTTCCTGACGACCGCTCATTCGGAAGGCGACTTCAAAACCATCTACGACGCCTTCAGTGAGAGCGTCGCCGAGCTGCATGCCGCCGGGATCCTGGGTACTGCGCAGCAGACTCACTCAACGGGCATCGCGGCGACCGCGGCGGCCAAAGTCGTTGCGTTGCCCACCCCCGCCGGGGCGATCGCCGGACTGCCATTGACCGAGAGTCAGACCGAGATCTGGCTGGCGGCACAGATGGGCGATGAAGCCTCCTGCGCCTTCAACGAATCCGTCAGTTTGAAAATGCACGGTACGCTGAACGAAGCGGCGCTCCGTGCCTCGCTTAGCTTTCTCTTCAACCGCCACGACGCGCTGCGCGCAGCTTTTTCCGCCAGCGGCGAAGAAATGCGCATCCGCGAGCCCGGAACGGTCGAGTTGCCAATAACGGACCTCACCGGTAGCCAGGACGGTCTGGCGAAGCTGCTCGCCGCGGACGCCCGTACCGCCTTTGACCTGGTGAATGGCCCCTCGGCACGGGTACAACTGGTCAAGCTGGCGGCCGACCAACACGTTCTCGTGTTCACCGCCCATCACATCATCTGTGACGGCTGGTCGATCAATGTGTTCGTAAACGAGCTGGCAGAGATCTATCCCCTGTTCTGCCGCGGCGAGGCTCCACAGCTACCGCCCGCGCTGCTCTACAGCACCTACGTGCGCGAGCAGTCGAAGAGCGATCCGGCGGAAGCCGCCAGGACCGAGAGCTTCTGGCTCGAGCAGTTCCGCGAGCCCGTAAAAACGCTGGACCTTCCGACGGACCGGCCCCGCCCCGCGCTGAAAACGTACAGCGGCGCCAGCCGCTGCCGGCGGATCGATGCGAGCCTTTACCAGGCGCTGAAGAAAAGCGGCGCCAAGGTCGGCAATACACTGTTTGTCACTCTGCTCGGCGCCTTCCAGGCGCTGATCGGCCGCCTGTGCGATCAGAGCGAGATCGTCGTGGGCGTGCCGACCGCGGGGCAGTCATTGCTCGAAGATCAGATCCTCGTGGGCCACTGTGTCAACTTCCTGCCCATCCGCGGTGGCTGGACGAGCGACACGACGATCGGTCAGCACCTGCGTGCGGTAGCGAAGCAGATGTTGGATGCCTATGAGCACCAGAACTACACGCTCGGCACATTGGTACGCAAGTTGTCACGCGCCCGCGAGCACAATCGTGTACCGGTCGCCGAGATTCAATTCAACCTCGAGCGGCTCGCGGACCACATCAGGCTGCCGGGGCTGCAGATCGAGGTGGTGCCGAACAGCAAGGCCCATGTCAACTTCGACCTGTTCCTGAACGTGATCGAGTCGGAGGCCGGGCTGCGCCTGGACTGCGACTACAACACGGACCTGTTCGACGCCGCGACCATCGATCACTGGTTGGACTGTTACCAGGTCGTGCTCGAGTCGATCGTTGCGCAACCCGAGCAACCGTTGGAGCGTATTGCGTGCCTGCCGGCGGCCGAGTATCAGCGGTTGATCAGTGAATACAACCGTACGTCTGCGCCCTATCCTCGCGACCGATCCGTCCAGCAGCTCTTCGAAGCGCGCGTGGCCGAAAAGCCGCAGGCGATCGCGGCGCAATTCCGCGATGAGAGCGTCAGCTACGAGACTTTGAACCGGCGCGCCAACCAGCTGGCAAACCTCCTTTTGCGGCGCATCGGCAAAGACAGCAAGCCGAAGCCGCTGGTGGGCGTTGCGGTCGAGCGATCACTGGACATGCTGATCGCCCTGCTCGCGACGCTCAAGGCAGGTTGCGCATATGTTCCGTTGGATCCAACTCATCCGGTCCCACGTCTGCGTCATATTCTGAATGACGCCGATGTTGCAGCTCTCATCACCGACGGCACCGTCGATGGCGACCTGGTCAAGGCCGGCACACCGACTATCCACCTCAGAAGAGAGATTGGCGCCATCGCGGCCTCCTCCCCGGCGCAGCCTGCAGTCACGGTAAAACCGGATGACCTGGCATATGTGATCTACACGTCTGGCTCGACCGGACTACCCAAGGGCGTCGAAGTCTCGCATGCAGCAGTGGTCAACTTCCTCACTTCAATGGCGCATGAGCCGGGGATGTCGCGCGACGACGTTCTGTTCGCAGTCACTACCATTTCGTTCGATATTGCCGGCCTCGAGCTGTATCTGCCCCTGAGCGTAGGGGCACGAGTCGTCATTGCGGAGCGGGAGGAGCTCATCGACGGATTTGTACTGCTGCTGCACCTGGAGGAATGCGGCGCCACGAGCATGCAGGCGACACCGGCAACCTGGCGGATGCTCCTGGAAGCCGGATTCAACGCCAAGCCGGGCTTCAAGATGTTGTGCGGTGGCGAAGCGCTACCTCGCGAGCTTGCCAACCGCCTGTTGGCCGGTTCCGGCACGCTGTGGAACATGTACGGGCCTACCGAGACGACGATCTGGTCTTCGTGCGCCCAAGTGACTGCCGGTGATTCGCCGATCACCGTCGGCAAACCAATCGCCAATACGCAGTTCTACGTGTTGGATCGCCATGACCAGCCCGTGGCGCACGGAGTTCCCGGCCAACTGCACATCGGCGGTGACGGTGTTGCGCGCGGCTATCACAAGCGCCCCGAGCTGACAGCAGAGCGCTTCGTCGTAAATCCGTTCGAGGCCGGGCGGATGTACCGCACGGGTGACCTGGCCAAGTGGCAGCCCAATGGACAGCTGCAGGTCCTTGGCCGCATGGATCACCAGATCAAGCTGCGGGGCTTTCGTATCGAGATCGGCGAGATCGAGACCGTCCTGATGCGCAAGGGTGGCCTGTCGGCAGTTGCAGTGATTCTGCGCGAGGACAATCCGGGTGCGGCGCGGCTGGCCGCATATTATGTTGAAGAGCCCGGTCAAACCCGCTCCGAGGATCAACTTCAGGCAGCGCTCGCCGATGATTTGCCGGACTACATGATCCCCACCGCGTGGGTCAAACTCGACCGCCTGCCGGTTTCGCCGAATGGCAAGTTGGATCGTGCGGCGCTGCCGCGGCCCCAGGCCGTGGCGCGCGCCGAAGAAGAGTTCGTGCCTGCGCAGACTGCGAATGAGACACGCCTCGCAAAAATCTGGGCCGAGGTCTTGCATCTGCCCCGCGTCAGCGCAACCATTGACCTGCTGAAGCTGGGCGCGGACTCGATCCAACTATTCCAAATCATTGCCCGCTCCAGCCGCGAGGGGATCCGTTTGACCGCCAAGCAGCTTTTGCAGCACAGGACAGTACGTGCAGTCGCCGCCCTGTTGGACGGTCCGCCCGCTGGAGCCACCACCGCTACCGACAGCCGGCCGAGCCTGCCGACGCTGGGACAGTTCCAGCGCAGCCAGCGGACTGCATCCAACATCAAACGGTGACGGAGCGATGGCCACGGCCAGCAGTTACATCTTACGTACTGCCGAACATTCCGGCACCGCGCCGGAGCCGGGGCCCGCCCCTGTTGTGAACGACGGTGCGGCCGAGCCGAGCTACCAGGACTTCCCGTGCTCCGTGGCACAGGAGCGCTTCTGGCTGCTCGATCGCCTGGAGCCCGGCAATCCTTCGTATAATGTCGCAGTACGCTGGAGACTGGACGGCCGCGTCTCAACCGACCTGCTCGAGAGCGCGTGGCGTGAAATCATCAGCCGCCACGAGGTACTCAGAACCCGGTTTCTCGAGATCGACGGCAAGCCGGTGCAACGCGTTGCGTCCAACGGCACATTCAAACTCGTCGAGATCGACCTGAGCTCCCTCCCGGAGGCCTCGCGATCGGAGGAAGGCGATCGGATCGGCTTGATCGAGGCACGCGCGCCATTTGATCTAGGAAACGGACCGCTCATCCGCGTGGTGCTGCTGCGCCACTCGACTAGCAGCGCCATCATTCTCGTTACGACTCACCAGATCGTCTCGGACGGCTGGTCAATCGGTGTCATGGCTCGCGAGATGGGCACGCTCTATCAGGCATTGGAGATGGGTGCACCGCCATCGCTCGATCCGCTTGCGATTCAGTACGGTGACTACGCGCAATGGCAGCTCGAGTGGTTGCGCCAGCGGGGCATTGAGGCAGAGACCGCATACTGGAGCCGCCAGCTGAGCGGCGTCACTCCTTTTGAGGTCCTGGCCGACAGACCGCGCCCGGCAGTGCCGACGACCAACGGGGCCATCGTCTCGATCGTGCTGCCACGCGAATTGACCAATAAGATGCACGCGCTGAGCGTGGATTCCGGCGCGACGTTGTTCGCGGCGGCCGTGGCCACACTCTGCGCGACGCTGGCGCGCTACACGGGCAAATCCGAGATTGTGATTGGCACGCAGGTCTCGGACCGCGACCAGGTCGAGCTGGAGCCGATGATAGGCCAGTTCGTCAACTCACTGATCCTGCGCAACGACGTGAGTGGCGATCCGCGCTTCACCGAGTTCCTGGCTCGCACCAGCACCACGATTTCCGAAGCGCTGGAACACCGCAATATCCCCATCGAGCGCCTGCTCGGCATGGTCAAAGCCGGGCGCGGCGGCAGCAACAGCCCACCGGTGTCAGTGAACTTCATCTTCCAGCGAACGTTCATCGAAAACCGCCACTACGGTGATTTCGCGCTGGTGGACCTGCCTTCGCTGCCCGCCGGCGCCATCTACGATCTGAACTTTTTCATGGTGGAGCGGCCGGACGGCTGGCGCTTCTCCTGTCAATTCAACACGGATCAGTTCGAAGCGGCGACCGCCAACCGACTGCTGCGCTATTTTCAAGCAGCCCTGGAAAGCGCGGTGAGCTCTCCGTCGCGACGCATCTCCGAGCTGCGGCTGGCCGACCCGCTAGAGCTCAGCCTGCTGCAGCGCCTGTGCGGCCCCACAGTCACCTATCCGGAGGACCGGACCCTTGGCGAACTGATTGCCGGACAAGCCAAAGCAACACCGACCTCGGTCGCGGTCGTGTATGGCGATCAGCGTCTGACGTTCGCGCAGCTTGACTCCGAGTCGCAGCGGGCCGCCCTCGCCTTGAGCGCCCACGGCATTGGCCCCGGAACGCGTGTAGGTCTGCAGCTTGAGCGTTCGATCGAGCTGTTGGTGGCGATTCTTGCAGTGTGGAAGACAGGCGCCGCGTACGTTGCACTGGATGTGCAGGACTCGCCCGAACATACACAGCAGCGCATCGATTCGTCCGGCGTAACGCTGGTAGTGACCACGCAGGGACGTGAAGGCGCGCTCAAAGCGTCGCGTGGAGTGATCACCAGCCTGTCCGGGCCTATTCCCAGCGCAAACTCAACCCTTCCCCGGGTGGCGGCCAGGGCCCCTGCCGCCGTCTGGTTCAGCGCCCGCAGCGGCGGTGATCCCGTCCCCGTGGAGATTTCACACCTTGCACTGGTGAGCGCCCTCTCGAGCCTGCAAACCAGGGTCGGCAGCACGAGCGCCGATGTCTTTCTGTCGATGGGTCCGATAGTCGCAGCGGCTCTGCCGGTCGAACTGTTTCTGCCTGTCATGCAGGGAGCGCGGGTCGTACTGGCGACGGCGGACGAAACGGCCTCGGCGGCCAAGCTCCAACACGTGATCAAGCAGGCTCGCGTAACGACCGCCATGGCAGCGCCGACGACGTATACCACCTTGTTGGAAGCGATTCCCGCAGGTCAGAAGATTCCCAGGATGCTCTGCGACCGTGGGGCGTTCGGATCCGTAACCGTAGCGCGCCTGCTTGCGCGCAGCACCGAGCTTTGGGCACTGCATTCCTACACCGAGACCTCCGGATGCGTGTCCGCGCGCCGCATTCAACAGCCGCATGATCTGCGCTTGTTGGGCGAGCCCTTTGCGAACACACGGTTCCGCGTTTTGGACGAGAGCCTGAGGTCCCCGCCATTGGGTGCCCGAGGCGAGCTCTACGTCGGTGGCAACACTGGTGTCACGGATCCTGATGGCGGACGCTTCATCTTCGCCCCCGCCGGGGGTGGCGAGGACGAGCAGTTGTTCAAGACGGGTGACGCCGCGCGCGTCAGGGCGGACGGTGGCGTCGAAATCATCGACGAAGGGCAGCCGCACGAGGCCGAAGCAGCCGAGGTCCGCAAGCCCGAGCAGGAAGAGGAAGTCGATCCGCAGATGGAACGCCGTTTGACCGCCATCTGGTCGCAGCTGCTGGGCGTGCAAGAGACCGCGATTGACGGCAACGCGAACTTCTTTGAGCTCGGGGGTCATTCGCTGCTGGCCGCGCGCATGTTGGCGCGCGTGGAAACGGAGTTCGGCCGCCGTGTCACGCTCGGCTCCCTGTTCCGCGCCCCGAGTGTTCGCGGCCTCGCACGGCTGCTGCACAGCGACGCGCGGGAGTTCGACTTCCGCCAGATGGTGAAATTGCAGGCGGACGGCGCCAACGTGCCGCTGATCGCGATCAACAACACGGGCGTATTCTACCTGCTCGCCAAGCGGCTCGGCCGCCAGCAACCGGTCACCTCGCTGCAGGTTTTCGACCCTGCCGCGAAACATGCAACACTGCCGCAGACACTCGAGGAGATCGCCGCCGAGTACGTCAAGCTGATCCGCCGCGTCCATCCAACCGGGCCGTACATACTCGCCGGCTGGTGTGTTGCCGGCGCGCTCGCATTTGAAATCGCGCGGCAGCTCGCGGCCGGCAACCAACGAGTCAGCAATGTCTTCCTGATCGACTCCTGGGTGCCGGGCTACTTCACGCGCCTGCCAGGGCTGCGCCGGCTCATCGGCACCTACACGCTGCGCTGGCAGCTTGCGCTCGCCGACTGGCGCCGCTTCAAATCCGGTCAGCAGACCTGGGCACAATTCATCGATCAGCGCCCGAGCGTGCAGCACCTGCGCTACCTGATAGCTCGCCTGTGGGGTACCCGCAGGCCACAGCAGACAATCGAAGCCGCCACCGGGCCCGAAGAGTACGACAAGTGGCTGCTGGAATATCTCAAGGCCGCCACCAACCGGTACGAGCCGAAGCCCTACTCCGGCCACATTACCCTGTTCCGCAGCACGCAGGAGCCCACCGGCTGGATGTTTGATCCGTTGGCAGGCTGGGGCCGGTATGCGCAGGGCGGTGTACAGCTGGCGATGGTGCAAGGCAATCACTTCACCATGTTCCAGGATCCCGGCGCCAGCCAGATGGCTGAAGCCATGGCCCCGCTCATCGCGGCCGCCGAACGTCCCGCCTAGGTTGTCGAGGATCATGCCTCACCTGGCCGGGCCATAACATGCGGCTGTTGGAATTGATCCTGACGCTCGCCGTGGCAGCTTGCGGCATTCGCCTCGCCGGCCTCGGGCGAGCGGCAGGCATGCAGTGGGTGCACGGCATGCAGCTGCTGCTCGCGGCGCTGTTAGTCGTGCAGGTACTGGTCGAGGGCTGGCGGTGGCAGGTGTTTCCCGCATACGCGGCCGCGCTCGTGGTGGCAGCCACGCCGAGTCTGCTCGGCTTGAGCGCGCAGACCCTGTTCTGGTCAGCAAGTGCGAGCGTGGCGTTGCTCGCGCTGTCGGTAGCGAGTTGCCTTTTGCTACCCTTCGTAGTGCCTGAGCCCGGGCACGGCCCCTTCGCGGTTGGGGTGACTCCAATCCCCGTCAGTGTGTCGCGGCCGCCGGATGTTGGAACTGATGGGGTTCCGGCCACCTCTGAGCTGAAGGCCACTCCGCGAGTGCAGCTGTGGTATCCGGCAGAGGCATCGGAGCGCGGGGAACGATTCAACAGGCTGGTGAAGCAGAGGGTTGCCGATCGATTCCGCGCGCTACCGAGGGCGCCGGCCGTGCCGGATGCGCCCGTGGCGCACAATACAACCAAGTTTCCGGTGGTGATTTATTTCGATGGCTGGCCGGAGGACAAAGTCCAGAACATTGCGCTGATTCTCGAGCTGGCCAGCCGCGGTTTCGCAGTCGCCTCCCTCCAATATCCGGACAGGCCGCCCGGAACGTCCGACGCTAGCGATGCTCAGATGCGGGCGCGACTGGCTCGAGAGATGGTCGAATACACGTCCGATGCGGCCTTCGAACACTCCGTTCAACTCGACCACGCGCGAGCCCGACAACACGCGCGAGATGCGATCGCTGTCCTCGATGCGCTCGCTGCGTTCAATGCGGAGGCCGGGAGCCGCTTCGCTCAGCAGTTGGATACGCAGCGCGCCGGCGCTCTTGGCTTCTCGTATGGGGGTGCTATAGCGGCTGAGACGAGCCGCCTCGATCCGCGCGTCCGAGCGGTGGTCAACATGGATGGACGACACTGGGGCGACACACTCGATAAGGGGGTCGAGCGGCCATATATGTTCATTTGTGAGGAGCTGCAGATGCCCACGGCGGCTGCCCTGAGCTCGGCCGATCCCATGATCCGTTACGAGGCCCGACTGGACCAGGTCGATTACTCCCAGCTGGCGGCCAATCTGCAAGCCCTGGGGGGCATCCGCGTAACCATCGCCGGTATGGCTCATATGAATTTCACCGACTTTCCGTTGCGCTCGCCGCTGCGCCGGCTATCCTTCGGTGGGGCGATAGATCCGCGCCGCGCGCAGCAAATCATAAAAACGTATGTGAGCGAGTTTTTCTCGCGCTACCTGCAATCCGAGCGGCCACCCGCCTTGGATTCGCCACTTCCGCAGTTCCCCGAGGTGCGGGTCCAGAGTTGGCCCGCTCCGAAGAGCTCGCTGTGACCTGCCGGGTTTGGGTTGGCCGTCCCGGAATGCGGGCGCTGCTGCAGGCGTGGCCTTGGGTCGTACTACTGGTACTCCTGAGCATCTGCCTCGTGCATGGACTGTGGGTCATTCGCGGCCTGGGGAACTACACCGCGATGCTCGATACCTACCGCGATGCCGGCTTCGTGCAGGGATTCATTGATGGCAACCTCTCCGGGGACCCATCGATCGAGGGTGCCAAGCGTTACTACCCGCCCCTGCTGCACGCCCTGGCCGCAGTCGTTGCATCGATCGCTCACATGCAGCCACTTCAACTCCTCGTCAGCGCGGCCCCGTGGGTGAATCTGCTGATACCAACAACTTTCTTCCTGATGGTACGCCGGCTGATTGACGCACCGGCGGCCGCCATTGCCACGGTGTTGCTCGTGTGCTTCGACGGGACGTTCCTGCCACCCTGGATGGCCGCTTCCTATTCGCCTTGGCACTCTGTCCCGGCCATCACGCAGGCGTTGTTTTTTTGCTGCATCTGGATGATCAGCGCGCGCGCTGAACGCGGCCGCTTCGGTGATGCGATTCTGATCGGATCGATGATCGGCATCGTGTTTCTCGCGCACACGGTTCCCGCCGTGCTCCTGGCTGTGATTACGGCGGCCGCGGCCGTAGCGATGCAGGGCATGCGGATGCGAACGGTTGCGTGGGTTGGTACCGCGGCTTTGACTACAACGCTCTGGACGCTGCCGTTCCTTATCCCCCTCGTGACTACCTACCATCTGAAGATCCTGAACGCCGCAGGGGCGTTCACCGACGATCTGTTCGATCCAACCCGGATTCCGAAACGAGTCATTGCTGCCGTTCTGCCCGGATTGGGCGCCCTCGCGCTGCTAGGTTGGAATTACTGGCGCGCCCGACAGTTTGGCCGCAGCGTCGCCCCCTCCACAGTGGTGATCCTGGGCGTATGGATTGCATTACCCGCCCTGTTCATTGCCCGGCACTTCGCCTGCGGTGTTGGCGGCACTTCCACCGTCTGCACGGCGTTCGTAGTACCGGTCCACCATTGGATGTTCTACATACAGTCGGCCCTGGCGTGCGTGTTTGGCTATGCAATTGTTTCGGGGCTCGCCCCACCAGGCAGCGCGGCGGCGGCGAACCCCGCCGCTGCGTCGTTCGCCACAGTTGTGGCGGCGAGTGGCGCCTTCGCGTTGGCTTGCGCCGTTTTGGCCTTTCGGCCAGCGGACCAAACGATGCGTGAGCGCGCACTCGACATGCGTAGCCGGGTTGACCTGGAACTCTATCAATGGGTGCTGACGAGCACCCAGCCGAACGCCTTGTTTGTCACGGACATCTCGACTAATGCCGTTCATGACAGCGCCGCGATCGCAGTACTCGCGGCCGCCCGCAGGAGCGTCGCGCTTCCCTTCACCTATTCGAATCCCTACATCGACTGGCAGACGCGCAAACAGCGTGAGGAGGCCTACCTCGCGGCAGCACTCTCCGGAAAAGATTCGGGCACTCTGTGCCACCTGCTTGCGGAAGCCGGCGATGGCAAGCGGGTATATGTCGCGCTCGCAACGGGGACCGACGCCCCGTCCGGCCAGGTGCAACCGGTATTTCGCAGCAAACAGAACAACGTGTATTCCGTGATGCCGTCCGTCTGTAGATGAGGCTCAACGCGCCCGGTAACGGTAGCTCGGACCGTCGATTCGCGCACCGACTTGCCCGGCAGCCTGCGGGTACCCTGGACCTCTATGAGCGAGCAGCACGCCAATCCGACGAACCCGCGCCGCCTGGGCTACAAGGCTCTCGAGATCCTGCTGGGCCGGCTGCCGACCGGACGCTGGGCCCGGGCTGTCCCCGGTCTGCCCCGCTACCACGCCCGGCAGGTGATGGCGCGGCGCGATCACACGGGCTTGTACACCGGCATCTACCCGACCTACGAGGCAGCGATGGCGGACATTCCCCAGTCCCGCCAGGCGGGCTGGGATCACGACAGCTCAGCCAAGCTGTGGTTGGATCAGATCGACCGGGTAACACCCTCCACCTATCCAATCTTCTTCTGGCTCACCCAGGTGTTTGGCGGGCAGGATGCGTTGGTGGACGTCGGTGGCTCGATTGGCCTGACTTACTACGGCTACCGCCGGCTGGGCAACATGCCACCGAACGCCACCTGGACCGTCGTGGAAGTCAAGCGGATCGCCGAGCAAGGCACTCAGATTGCGCAGCGGGAAGGAGCCGCGGCACTGAAGTTCGTAGACCAGCTCGCGGCCGTGGGCCGCTGCGACGTGCTGCTGTCAGCGGGTGCGCTGCAATACATGCCGCTGTCCCCGGCCAGCCTGCTGGAGGCGCTGCCGGGTAAGCCGCGGCACATCCTGTTGAACAAGCTGCCGATCACTGCGGGCGAGGACTGTTGGACACTGCAGAACTATGGCCCTGCGGTGGCGCCCAACCGGCTCTTCAACGAGAGCCGCTTCCTCCAACAATTCGCCGCTCACGGTTACCAGCTGCGCGACCGCTGGGCGGTGCAGGACCTGGACTGCGTGATTCCATTCCATCCCGAGCGATTCATCAAGGAGTTTGCCGGGTTCGTATTCGAGCGGCGCTGAGCGGCCGTCACCGCCGTACCGCGCCGCACGAGCTCCCACACTGCAACCTGTCATGCGCGCGCGCCTGAGCAAAATCTCGCCGACCTCCTGGGTCACCGCGCAGAATCTGTTCAAGCAGATATTCGCGATCGCGCTGTTCGCCATTCAAGCGCCGTTGCTGGGCCCGCGTGCCTTCGGCCTGCTCGCGCTCGTCATGGTCTTCATCGGCTTTTGTGAATATGTGCTGGAGATTGCCGGGACAGACGCACTGATCTCGGTAAAAAACATCGAGCCCCGCCACTACTCGACGATGACGACTGTGAACGTCGCCTGCGGCGTTGCATTGGGCGCGCTCATTTTCGCGTTCGCACCCCGCATCGCGGCGGCTTTTCGCGAGCCCGAGCTGGTGCCGCTGCTGCATTTCATGGCGGCGCTCCCCATAGTTACCGTACTGGCGTCCGCACCCAATGCAGCCTGCCGCCGCGAGCTGCAGTTCGAGCCCCTGGTGACCCGCATGCTCGCGAGCACCACCATCGCCGGTATAGTTGGTTTGATCCTCACCTTCATGCACTACGGGGTCTGGGCCCTGGTCTGGCAGGCGACCCTGCAACGGGTGCTGAACGTCGCGATTCTGTGGAAGCTCGTCAAGATGCCCTTCCGCATGGGCTTCTCAGCGCCCCACTTCAACGAGTTGCGGCGCTACGCAGCGCCGATGGTCGTGTCCCAGACCATGTCCTGGGCAGCGGACCAGATTCCCCGCTACATCCTGGGTTTCTTCCTCGGCGCAAGCGAGCTCGGTCTGTTCAGCCTTGCCGCCCGTCTCAGTGACATCGTCGTGCAGCTCGCCGTGTCGCCCCGTTACGGCGTCGCCCGCATAGAGATGCGCCAATTTGCAGATGAGCGCGCCGGCATCGAACCCGCTACGCAGCGAATCCTGACGCACATGAGCGCCCTGACATTTCCGCTGTGCATTGGCGCGGCCGCCGTCATGCCATTGCTCTTTACGACCTGGCTGAATGCACGCTGGGCAGGCGGAGTACTTCCCGCACAGCTGATGATGTTGGGAGTTATTCCCTATGTCACGCACTACGCCCTCAGCGCCGCGTTGCTCGGAATGAACAGACAATCAGCCATCGCAATCAACGCGACCGCGCAGACGTTCACGCTGGTATTGGTCAGTGCCGCTTTCGCCCCGCTAGGCCTGTATCCGGCAACGGCCGCGATCGCGTGCCGTCCACTGGTCACTGCCACCATTCCGGTCATCTTCGCGCGCCGCTATGGCGGCATTGCAGCCAAGGGTGTGCTCCTCGCTCAGATGCCGGCGCTCCTTGCGGCTGGTGCCACCGGGGCGGTCGTATTCGGACTGAAGCTGCTGCTGACGCCGTATCTGGGCAGCGTGGCACTGTTGGCCTGGCTCGTGCTGGCCGGGGTCGTGACCTACGGCGCGTTGATCGGACAGTTACTGCCTGAATTCGCCGCGAGACTCACCGCCCGGCTGCCGGGGCCGCTGCGGCGGCTGTCCCGCGCGAGCTGACTCTCAAGCTGATTCGCAAACTGATTCGGAAGGTGATTCGCGAGCCGATCCGAACTCAAACCGCTGGCGGGGTCCACACCGGATAGGGCCGCACGATGGCCGGCGGCTTGCGTAGCCCGCGCGCCGCCCGGTAGGCGGTGAGCTTCATCTCATCGCGCCACGCGGAAGTCCCCGGCGGCGATGGGCTCAAACCCAGCGAACGCAGGCGCCGGTTGATTCTGTGCAGCTCCGTCAGCCGGTCGACCGAACGCAGCTCGTACGTCACGCTCAGTGCAACTGACACGTTATCGTGATTCTGCACCCAATGCGGCGCATTGACCGGCACGTGGATCCCGAAGCCGGCGCGCAGGTCGTAGGCATTCGCGTCCACCTGTCGCTCCGGCCGATACTTGGCGAGCGCTTGGCTGACCGCATAGAACTTTTCCAGCTCGAGGTCGGTGACCAATGTCCGGTCGGTATGATCGAACACGTAGAATTGCTTGTCCCCGGCGACCTGCAGCAGGAAGTTGGTCTCGCCATCCATATGGTATGGCGTCACGCGATTGGGGGAGCTGACGAGGATCAGCACTTCGCCGACAGTGACGTCGCAACGCATCTGCTCGCCTGCGAGCTCCACGATCCGCGCCAGGATCTGCTGCAGCACCGGTCCGTACTCAGGGTCCTGCTCGGTATGCTTCAGGATCACCAGTGAGTTGTTGTGCTCGATGTTCACCAGGGTCTCATCGAGCGAGAGCCGATCCTTCTGGCCGGACTCCCAACTGTTGTTCACGGCGATCTTGCCGTTCGACCAGTAGGTGTCACGGTGATCCGGCATGCGCCGCGACAGGGCCACGAGGTTCTTCAGCTCCCACATCGCATTGCCCGCCAGTTGGTGCGGGAACATGAAATTGACGCGGTTGTAGTTGCGCCTGAACAGACCCTGCGGGTCCTCGATAACAGGCGCCGGCGCCGCGGCAGAGGTGCGCGTCATCAGCGTTTTCTGACCGGCCCGTGCCGGTGCTCCTTGAATTTCAGAATGGCTGCGCCGAGCGGGCGCTTGATGGAATCGAGCAACACCGATTTACGGGGTGGCGTTGGCGAGAGGCCCAGCTTCTTGCGCAGGAAATTGTTCGCACAGTACAGGTGCGCGTATTCGCTGTCCCAGCTGTGGTAGTTGATGCTCACGGACACTGAGATGTTGTTGTCGTTCTGCACCCAATGCGGCGCATTCACCGGGATGTGTACTCCGTTGCCAGGCACGAGGCGCACAACGTCGGCGTGGTGCTGCAGCTCGGGCTTGTAGACCGCTGCGTTGTTGTCCTCGCACCAGAAGCGCTCAATCTCTTCTTCTGGAAGAACTTCGCGGTCGAACTTATTGAAAATACTTATATCCTTCTCACCATGGATCTGGAGAAGGAAATTGGTCTCGCTGTCGATGTGATACGTCGTGATACGGCGCGGAGAGGTAATGAACAGAATGACCTCACGGCGGCGCATCTTCCTCTCGAGCTCCCGTCCACTCACCTGCAGCAGATCTGACATGCAGCGTTGCAGGACGTCCGCGTAGGCCGGATCAGTCTCGGCGCGCTTGAGGATGATGAAGGCCCCGGCGTTCTCGATGCGGCGGATGGTCTCGTCCACGGGAAACTCGCACCGGGATGTGCCCCAGCGCTCGTTGAGATCGGTGACGCCCGCATCGTAGTACAGGTCATCGGGCCGCTTTGCGGCCGTGTCGCGTGCCAGCTCAATGAGCCGTGGCAACTCGAAAAGCGGGTGCCCCGTCAACTCGTGATGCAGAACGAAATGACGACTGTTGAAGTGCTCTCGGAATATTTCCGGTTTCAGGTCGAGCATAGCTAGTCTCAACACCCTGTAAGAGTTCTTCCCGGCGCGAAGCGCCGCTATTTTTCGCGGGTCGCCTACGGCTAGGCGCCCCCGGCGATCCCGCCAAGGCGTGGGGCGCAGCCCCTGAGGAGTATCGAGCAAAGCGCAGCGGCGGCAAATGATCTGTTTCTCAAATGCGGCCAGTCCTGACTCGCTTTACATAATCCGATTGTCACCGCACTGCAAGGAGTGCAGCCCAGACTACGCAGCTCCGTCTCAAAGACCCAAGAATGCGGCTGATCCGGCGTTTCGGACCTTATCTGTTCGTAGGTGTATTCGCGGCGTGGTGCGCGTATTCGCTGCACGGCGATCTTGCGCAGCTCTCCTTGATGCAGATGATTGGATCGTGGGAGCTGGTCGCGCTGGCAGCAGTGCTGTCAGTGCTCAATTACGCATTGCGCATCATTCGCTGGCGCACCTATCTCGCGCGGCTCGGCCATCGCGTGCCGTTTCGCTTCGCGGCTTTGAGCTTTACCGCCGGGTTCGCCTATACGGTCTCTCCCGGAAAGCTCGGTGAGATGGTCCGCGCGCGGTACTACATCCCACTGGGGATCCCCGTCAGCGATGTCGCCGCGGCCTTTTTTGCCGAGCGCTTCCTCGACCTCGTCGCAATGATCGCGCTGGCAGCGCTGCTGCTCAGCGCTTCATCGACCTATCACGACACCGTACTGGCCAGCGCTGCCGGGGCAGTCTGTGTGCTCCTCGCGCTGGCACTGTTGCCCTGGGCACAGATAGCCGAGTGGGTCCATTCCACCGCCCTCCTGCCGAAATCGGTCGGTTCGACCCTGGCCAGTATCGCAAAGGCATTGGTCTCGACCCGCACATTGCTGCGGCCCGGAATACTCGTGGCGGGCTTCCTGATTGGCCTGCTGGCCTGGAGTCTCGAGGGCGCAGGACTCGCCCTGCTCAGTGGGATGTTTCCGGCCGTGCACCTCGAGCCGGCGACGGCGGTCGGCATTTATGGCGCGGCCGTGCTCATAGGTGGACTCTCCTTCCTGCCGGGCGGTTTGGGCAGCACGGAAGCTGCGATGACGGCGCTGTTGGCGGCCCACGGCTACTCAGTCAGTCAGGCGCTTCTCATAACACTGACCTGCCGCTTGGTCACACTGTGGCTCGCCGTTGTATTCGGTTGGTGCGCCATCTTCGCGCTTCGGCCCAAGGCGCAGGCGGTTACGCCATGGCTGTAGAAGCCCTCATGCAGCGGACGCCACTGTGCGTGGATCTGGACGGGACGCTCATCCGCTCGGACCTGCTTCTGGAAACGCTGCTGCTGCTGATAAAGCGCAATCCGCTGTACCTGTTTCTCCTGCCGTTGTGGCTGTTGCGGGGTAAAGCAGTCCTGAAGGTGGAGATCGCCTCACGGGTGACCCTGAAGCCCGCCGCCCTCCCCTACAACAAGGAATTCGTGGAGTGGTTGCGGTCCGAACGGACAGCACAACGCAGTATTTGGCTATGCACCGCCGCCAGCGAACCGCTTGCGCGTGCCGTGGCAGACCATCTCGGATTGTTCGATGGGGTCCTCGCCAGTGACCGATCGGTCAATCTTGCGGGCACCGCGAAAGCGGACCGCCTGGTCGGCCAATTTGGCGACGGCGGCTTTGAATACTGTGGGAACGAGCGCAAAGACATGGCGGTCTGGCGGCGCGCAGCCGGTGCCATCGTCGTCAACGGTACCTCACGCCTCGAGACCGAAGCGTCGCGCTCCGTGCGCGTCGTACAGACATTTCCATCGAACGCACGGCCACTGGAGGCGATGATCCGCGCGCTCAGGCCTCATCAATGGGCCAAGAACCTGCTGATCATGGTCCCGCTGCTCGCCGCTCACAGTGCAGCCGATCCCGGCTCCTCCGTGGCGGCGCTGCTCGCCTTCGCCGCCTTCTCGCTGTGCGCTTCTTCGGTCTACCTACTGAACGACCTGCTCGACCTGGAGGCGGATCGCACTCATCCGCGCAAATCGAAGCGGCCCTTCGCCGCCGGCGACCTGCCGTTGCTCGCCGGTCTCACCGTGGCGCCGCTCCTGCTCGTGGCTGCGGTTCTCATTGCCGCATTCCTGCCGCCCAAATTCTGGCTCGTGCTGGCTACTTACTACGCCTTCACGTGTGCTTATTCCTTCGCATTGAAGGGACTGGTGCTGATCGACGCGCTGGCACTCGCCGGGTTGTACACGCTGCGCATCATCGCCGGAGCGGCGGCCGTGTCTGTGCCTCTGTCATTCTGGCTGCTGTTGTTTTCTGTGTTCCTGTTTCTGAGCCTGGCGTTCGTGAAGCGCTTCGCGGAATTGGACTCGCTGCGCAAGCAGCGCCGCCTGAGCGCGGTCGGGCGCGGCTATCACGTCGAGGACTTGTCTCTATTGCAGAGCCTGGGTACGGCCAGTGGTTATCTGAGCGTCCTGGTGCTCGCTCTGTACATCAATTCACCGCAGATCGAGGTGCTTTACAGCCGGCCCAAGGTGATCTGGATGCTGTGCGTGCTGATGCTCTATTGGGTCAGCCGAATCTGGATGGTTGCCCAGCGCGGCAAGATGCATGACGATCCCGTCGTGTTCGCGCTGAAAGACAGACAGAGCCTGGGTATAGGATTGCTGGCGGCCGTGGTAGTTGCGCTGGCCATCTGACAGAACATGCTGCGTGAAACGGTGGGTTCCTGGGGTAACGTCGTCAGGGGAGAGCATGCGTCCGTCAGCCTGCGCAGCCGGCGCGACCCCTTTCCGCGAGTCGATGGAGTCGGCACGGTCCTGCCGTACGGCAACGGACGAAGCTATGGCGACAGCTGCCTGAATGTAGGAGCCGGGCTCGTGCAGACGCGCGGGCTCGACCGGTTCATCCGCTTCGACCGTGAGACGGGCGTGTTGGCCTGCGAAGCCGGGGTGCTGCTTGCCGACATCCTGCAGATTGCCATGCCCGCCGGCTGGTTCATCCCTGTTACACCGGGGACCTGTTTCGTAACGGTCGGCGGGGCGATTGCCAATGACGTGCACGGGAAGAACCATCACGGGTTCGGAACCTTCGCACTGCAGGTGCGGCAGCTGGAGCTGTTGCGCTCCGACGGACAGCGGCTGTTGTGCTCCGCGACCGAGAATCCACAGTGGTTTGCTGCAACTGCGGGCGGGCTCGGTCTGACAGGCATCGTGACTTGGGCGGAATTGCAGCTGCGGCGCATTCCCGGCTCGTCCATGGACGTGGAAACCATCCGCTTCCACAACCTCGATGAATTTCTGGCGCTGTCCGCCGATTCGGACCGCGATTTCGAGTACACCGTCGCATGGGTCGACTGCCTGGGGCGGGGCAACCGGCTGGGACGCGGACTATTCCAGCGTGCGAATCACGCGGCAGCGCTCGAGGGAAACAAACCGCGAAGGCGGCTCGCCGTGCCTTTCATGCCGCCGTTTTCGATGGTGAACGCCGCTTCATTGCGGATTTTCAACACTGCCTATTACCACGCGCGCACCGGTGACCGTAGGCGTGCGCTAATCGACTATGCGCAGTTCTTCTACCCATTGGATGCCATTCTTCACTGGAACCGCCTGTATGGACCGCGGGGTCTGCACCAATATCAGTGTGTCATTCCGAGCGGCGTTGGCCTGGACGCAACTGCCCAGCTGCTGCAGACCATCGCGCGCAGCGGGCAGGGGTCGTTCCTGGCGGTGTTGAAGATGTTTGGGCCCATGCTCTCGCCGGGCATGCTGTCCTTTCCGCGCGCCGGCATCACCCTGGCCCTCGATTTTCCCAACCGGGGCGAGCGGCTCGAGCGCCTGTTCAACAACCTGGATGCCATCGTGACGAGCGCGGGGGGCCGCCTTTACCCCGCGAAGGATGCAAGGATGCCCGGCAGCCTGTTCCGCAGCGGTTTTCCGCGCTGGCAGGAGTTTTCGCAGTACATCGATCCGCGTTGCTCTTCGACTTTCTGGCGCCGCGTGATGGAGGATAAGTGAGAAGAGTCCTGATCATGGGTGCGACTTCGGCGCTTGCCGAGGCCACCGCGCGCATTCTGGCCGCACGCGGCGATTCCCTGTACCTGGTCGGCAGGCGCCCAGATGCGCTCGAGGCCATTGCCGCCGATCTCAAAGTGCGAGGCGCGGCGCAAGTGGCATTCGAGCTACTCGATGCCACCGACGTAGCCTCTCACGAGCCGATGCTGGCGCGAGCGACGCAGACGCTCGCCGGACTGGACACTGTGTTGATTGCTTATGGGACGCTCAGTGACCAGAAGGCATGCGAGGGTTCCGCACAGCTCACTGTGCAGGAGCTGACGACCAACGCAATTTCAATTGCCGCCCTGCTCACGCTGGTCGCACAACAATTCGAGCGCCGCAAATCAGGAACCATCGCGGTCATTTCATCGGTTGCGGGCGAGAGAGGTCGCGCGAGCAACTATGTATATGGCAGCGCCAAGGCATTGGTGACCGCATTCACCTCCGGGATGCGCCAGCGGCTCTCGAAATCCGGTGTCGCGGTCATCACCATCAAGCCCGGATTTGTCGACACCCCCATGACGGCCGCCTTCCCCAAGGGCCCCCTCTGGGCGAAGCCGCAAACCGTGGCAGCAGGCATCGTCCGCGCAATGGACCGTTCGGCGGCCGTGGTCTATCTGCCGTTCTTCTGGCGGCCCCTGATGGCGGTCATCCGTGCGATTCCCGAGCGGCTTTTCGGCCGCCTCACGCTGTGACGGCGCGGCAGCGGCGCAAAAACAAAAACTCGTCTATAATCATGTGGATGACGCGGCTTTCGAGGCCCTCTACTAGAATTGGCCGCAAGCGCGACAATGCGGACATAACTATGGCACAGTACCCGCAAGCCGCCGTTTGAGACGCCGAACTCGGCGCTAAAGTCCGAGGTCTGGTTCAATCCGCTTTTCATGGTCGCAAACACTACAGGTATGAGCGCCGAGCCCCGACGTCAGAAAACCTTGGAAGAGTCGGAACAACAACAGGTGCATGAGTCGGATCGGGACGTCTCCGAGGCCCTGATGCTGCTTTTCAGGCTGCCCGATGAAGCCCTCGCCAGCATCCATGAGTCGGCGAAGAGCCTGAAGGTCAACTTCGCGGAGGCAGCGCTGCACACCGGGCTCGTTACGCAACACGAGCTCGACCAGGCCCTCGACTATGTTCGCCGGCAGGAGCGCAATGCCGGGCGCGGTATCGTCGAAGAGGCCCTACGCCGCCGCTCTACCCGCCGCGAAGTTGCCCTGTGGACGGGCGAGCGCGTCTTTCCAGGCAAAGAGCTCATCCTTGCGCACCAGCCCGACCATCAACATAGCGAAGCTCTGCGCAGCCTGCGCACCGAGTTGCTGATGCGCACCAGCGGCCGCCGGGGTGCGGGTATTTTTGCCTTCCTGAGCCCCTGCGCGAAGGAAGGACGCTCACGGCTATGTGCCGAGCTTGCGATCGCATTCGCGCAGCTTGGCAGCCGCACGCTGCTCGTGGATGCAGATCTGCGCCGCCCGCATCAACATGAGCTGTTCGGAGCCGACAACCAGATCGGACTGGCGCAAGCGCTGGATGACGGCAGTGCACCGCGGGTTTATGGAGTTGAAGGCGCCCCGCAGATGCAGCTGCTCACTTCGGGCGCACTCTCACCCAGTCCGCTGGAGCTGCTGTCCGGCAGCCGCTTCGAGCGGCTGGTGGCGGAGTGGCGCCGCAGTTATGAATTCGTGCTTATCGATACACCCCCGGCCTCCGAGTTCTCGGACGGCCTGCCGGTGGCGACCGCGGCGGGCAACGTGGTGCTGCTCGGGCGTAAGAACTCAACTTCGTTCAGTGTGTTGACGGAGTTGTGCCGCAAGCTCGAAACCACTCACGCCAGGGTTGTGGGCGCAGTCATCAACACTTTCTGACGATGCGCGCGTAAGCCCGCCTCACTGTCCGGGATACCCCCTTGCCGTTAGCCGTCACCGCCGAGGGTCAGGAACCGCCACATCCAGTTGCTACCGGTGCCGCGGCTCAGCCGCTGCTCGGCATTCAGTACCTGCGCGCGGTGGGCGCCCTCCTCATCGTCTTTTTCCACACGACCATCCAGATTCCCCAGTACACGGGGTACTTCAACAACTCGCTGCTCGGTCAGCTGCACCTCGCCAACGGGGTCGATCTGTTCTTTGTGGTGAGCGGCCTCATCATGATGCTGTCGAGCCGCCGCGCGAGCCCCGGTGACTTCATCATACGGAGGATGATCCGGATCATCCCGATGTACTGGATCCTGACGAGCCTGCTCGCAGTGCTCGTCTGCTGGCGCCCCGAGTTGTTTCGCAATACCGCGCTTTCCTGGGAGTACCTGCTCAAGAGCCTGGCGTTCATCCCGTACGCCAACCCGGCCCAGAACGGCCAGTTCTTCCCGTTGCTGGTACCCGGCTGGTCGCTCAATTTCGAGATGTTTTTCTATGCCGTGTTCGCCGGTACGCTGTTCCTGCCCTATCGGATGCGGTTACTGGCGATGGGCGGCGCCTTTGGCGTGTTGCTGGGGGCCGCGGCCGTTGCGCACTCGCCCGCCCTGAGCTTCTTCGCCGATCTGCGGCTGCTGGAATTCTGGCTCGGCATGCTGATCGCCACCGTTTTCCGCGATCTGAAGCTGCAATTGAAGCCGGCCGTGGCGGGCATCATTGCGGTGCCCGGGTTCATCTGGCTCCTCGTCGGTCTGCCACTGGCGGCAGCCGAAACTCACGTGCAGTACCTGGTCAACAGCGTGTTGCCCGCCGCTGCTGTTGTGTTTGGGGTGGCGGCGCTCGATCTCGGCGCGCGCATCAGGAAGATCTCCGCCTTCGAGTTGCTGGGGGACGCGTCCTATTCCATTTATCTGACCCATATCTTTTCGTTGGGTATCGTGCGGATCGTCTGGGTGAAGGCCGGCCTGGCGCGCGAACAGCCCTTCCTGGTAACCGCATTCGCGGTGTGCTCGTGTGTCATCGCGGTGGCCGTGGCGGTGTTGGTCTACAAAAACGTGGAGCTGCCGGTCCTGCTGCGATTGCAGGGGGCGTACAAGAGCCGGCGGGCGCGCCGGCTCGAGGGGGCTCCTGCCTCAATCTAAGGATCCGGCGGCAGGAAGCCGACGTCATCCAGGTAGAACGTGTTGTTGTCCAGGCCGGTTTGATCCTGGATGGCGAACTTGTAGATGCGGATCCCGCTTACGCCCAGGTCCACCAACGGGATCTTGTAGGTAGTCCACTGGCCCACCACGGGCGCGGGCCCATAGTCGAGCGGGTTGACCACCTTGCCGACGGGGACATCGCCGACCTTCTGGAAGAACACCTGCAGTTTCTGGTCGGGCAGCGTCGGTTTGAGTGAAAACGTCAGATACGCATACGGCCGCGCATCAAAATCCCAATTGCGGGCGAAGGGCATGAAACCGCCCCAGGGCCCGGACAGCACCACCTTGATCGATTTGGAACCGCTCACCGGCTGGCCCGTCTTATCGGCGTAGAACGGCTTCGCGCTGAACGAATAGTCACCCGGCCAATAGAATGTACCCTTGTGGTAGACCCAGGCGGGCTCGCGCGCCGGCGGCGTTCGCGACGCCGCGGCTGGCGCCTTGCCGGCTTGGCCGGCATCGCCCGGGCTGGCGTCACGCGACATGGCATTCCCCGGCGGCGCAATCCCCGGCGCGGCGCCGCGTGGTGCAGTGTCGTGTTGGCCAGTGTCGCCACTTGCAAGCCTGGATACCAATTGCACGTAGGCGGATTGGTAGTAGATGCCGGGCTCGCTCACAGCCCAGGAACTCTCCGGCCACGCCCGGTTCCAGTCCCGATAGGACTTCTGCTGCGGCTGACCCGCGGGCGGTTGCAGTGTTGCCGGCACTCCGTTTTTCACGGCGTCCGCATTGGGTCCACCGGGCACGTACCCTGGAGCCGGCCCACACTGCGAGCTGAGCGCATCGCTCCATTTCGAGTCTTGCCAGAACCAGGTGTGGTAGATCTCGTTCGCGGAACGCGTCGCGCCCTGCTCGTACATGTTGGTCAGATAGACCATGCCGAACGGATTCACACCGTGAAAGTAGTGCAGGATTTCCAGCGCGCGCGTGCGGTAGTCGAGCTGGGCGCTGCTTTGGATGTGATAGGTCCCGATGTCGAGGTTCGTGTTGCCGTAATTCGCGCGCGGGCCGTTGCTGCCCCAATGATACTGCGCGTCGTGCAGGAAGGCCCGGTACAGGTCATCCTCAGGCCGGAAACCGTAGATCTGATTCCCGGCACTGACATCCGCGGCCTTGTCGGCCAGGATGGCGGCCTTCGTCGCCGCATCGGCGTTGGGAAGCGTCGTGTAGTAGAGCAACGCTTCACCCTGCTGTGCGTTGTACCGGGACCATCCCATGTCGCGATACGAGCGTGTGTCGCGGTAGTGCGCCTTCAGATAGTCCTGGAATTGCGAATCCACCGTGAGGGCGTACAAATACACTGCGGCAACGACGGCCTCGCCCGCCTGATCGGCCGCACTCCAGTCGGCGATACCTGCACGGACTGTCCCGTTGTCACACTGTGTCTGCGGCTTGACATGTTGGAAGTTGTTCCAGGCGCTCAGGGCCCGTGTCCTGAGGTCGGCGCTCTCGTTGCGCAGCTTCTCGACAGTACCGTACACCACCCCCGCATGAGCCAACATGCCGGCGACGGCGATCGTTGCCGACGTGCAGCTTGGAACGTAGAAGCGTGGGGTGCGGTCCTGCCCCGGCGTGATGCCCGTTGCGTCCACGATCTCGCCGACCTTGAGGGCGGCGCTGCCATCCGGGTATTGCATCTTTTTCAGCCAGTCGGTTTCCCAGTGCACTTCGTCGAGCACGTCGGGCACGCCATTGCCTGACTCGGGAATACCGAAATCATCGCCGAACACAGCCGGGCTCTGCTCGTACGCGGTCAGCAGCTGGTGTACGGCAGTGGCTGCGAAGGTCACGTACTTGTTGGTATCGCCGGCATCGAACCAGCCGCCGGCCAGATTTCGCACCTTCGCCTTGTTGTCACGGTCTGTAATATCATGCGCCTCGGTATCCTGACCGCGGCCCACATACGCGGGCTCGTCCACCCAACACGCCTGAGCGTGCGGCAGGTGCTTCGGGAAGCCGCTGCGTTGATAGAAATACATTCGCACGGCCGCCCGCAGGATCGGCTTGTAGACATCCTCGCCAACTGCAAACGTGGCTGATCTGACTCCACGCTGCACGTCAAACACAAAATAGCTTCCGGGCGTCCTGACAGTGCCGAAATCAAACCACCAGCCACTGTCGCCTGAGGATGCCTGCAACTCGCCGTGGCGCCACGCCTCCGGATGCCCGGAGTACACCACGGCACCGTCGGCAACACTGCGCACTTCGTAAGCGGTACCGGGCTCGAAATGGTCCGCACTGTCGTAGCCGGCGCGCGGATTGCGAATGACGGCCACCTTCGGATCAGCAGGCCGATAACCGAACTGATCGACGAGCAGATGGGCATTCAGGCGGATGGCGGCACTGGCGCCCGGAGCGGCGGGCACGCGCCGCGGCGCATCCGCAGCCTTGCTGCTGCAGCCTGCCAGCCCGAACGACAGAATGAGCGCTGCTGTTATTGACGATCGCATCGAAGCTTCCCCGTGGCGGCGCCTTGCCGATTGTGCCACGGCGCCTCGTACCGCGGTCGCCCGGCGTCCACCTCGTGGACGCCGGCGATTGTCAAGGATTTCAGTTCGCCGCGAGGCGCTGTCTGTTGTGATCACCACCGCAGTCATGACAGTCCGGTCAAGTGCGGCAAGACCGTCTGTGTAGTGGTTCACAGACACTTTGCGCATACAGGTAAATACCTGTTCAATCATCGCCGGAACAAGTGGGCTTGCCGCAGGTCAGCGGCGCTGATGTCCACGGGTCCGCGGGGTCCGGTCTACAGCTAACAAGGTCACACGGCTGCGTGTTGCCCGCCAGGGCGCGCTGCCCACGACGCCAATGTAGACCTGTGCCTCGCTCCGCACTAGCTAAGGCAACAGGTATAAGACATGACGCGATCGACCGGACCGGCCAGAGTGCTGCGCGCGCTTGCAATTCTTGGATCTGCGCTAGCCCTTACAGCCTGTGGAGGAACCTCTGGAAGCGCTTCCAACGCGCCGCAGTCGGTGACCGACACTCCACCCGCATCCCCCGCGACGAACACGAACGATACCGTTCACCTTTCAGCTTCGACCTACTCCGTTGAGCAGAGCGCCGGCACGCTGACCATCACGGTAAGCCGCACAGCCGGCGTGATGTCCCCCATTACCATCGACTACGACACCGCCGATGGCACGGCCATCGCGGGCACTGACTACACGGCCATGAGCGGTACGCTGCAATGGGCCGAAAACGATTCGAGTGACAAGTCGATTATCATCCCCGTCAACAACGCGGTCGCTTTCTCCGGCGGCAAGTCATTTGACATAGTACTAAGCAATCCGAGTGCCAACGCCACTCTCGGCAACCCGGGCAGCGCTAGTGTCACGATCTCGGGAGCGGCTTCCGCCGGCGTCGGCACTTTGGAGCTGGCCGACACCACCCTCTCTGCGCAGCAAAGCGCCAAGACGGTAAGCGTTTCCGTCAACCGCAGCGGCGGAGCAGTCGGAGCAACCTCGGTTGCCTACGCGACGACGGACGGTACCGCCGTTGCAGGTACCGACTACACCAAGACGCAGGGCGTCCTGGAATGGGCCGATGGAGACTCGGCGGCGAAGTCATTCTCGGTCCCAATCAGCGCCGCGAAGGCCTTCTCGGGCCAGAAGACTTTCCAGGTTGGCATCTCGAACGCCACGTCCGGTGCAATGCTCGGCAGTGCCGACAATGCGACTGTCACCATCACCGGGAGCTCCTCTGCCACCGTCGGCACGCTCCAGTTGTCCGCGGCGAATTATTCGGCTGCACAGGGCAGCGGCACGCTCAAGATCACAGTCAATCGCGTCGGTGGCTCCTATGGGGCGGCCAGTGTCGCTTACTCAACCAAGAACGGCACGGCCGTGGCAGGAACAGATTTCACGGCGACGAACGGCACCCTCAAGTGGGCCGACGGTGATGCGGCCGCCAAAACGTTTTCAGTGGCGATCAGCAGCGCAGCGTCATTCACTGGCAGCAAGACTTTCAGCGTCTCGCTGTCGAGCCCGAGCGCCGGCGCGACAGTTAGTAGTCCTGCGACGGCCACTGTGGCGATCTCCGGGAGCGGTTCCGCTCCAGTTGGAAGTCTGCAGTTGTCTGCGTCGAGTTACGCCGTCAGCCAGGGCGGCGGCTCTCTGACCGTCAGTGTGAGCCGCACGGGCGGCTCGAACGGCGCAACGAGCGTCTCGTACTCGACGACGGCTGGCACTGCGGCCGCAGGCACTGACTTCACCGCTGCGAGCGGAACGTTGCAGTGGGCGAGCGGTGACACTGCGAACAAGACCTTCGCCGTCGCGATCAGCAACGCCACGCCCTTCTCCGGTACCCGCTCATTCACGGTCAAACTTTCGAATGCCGCCAATGGCGCGGCCCTGGGCACTCCTAGCCAGGCAATCGTCACCATCACGGGCGATGCAGCCTCAGGATCGGCCTTCTGGGTTTTCAAGAACGGCATCTTCAACTGGGGCGGAGACTACTCGTTCACGGCCACTGCGAACTACAAAGACATGAGTGGTGCGTCGGTCAGCGGCTCGTATGACATTGCAGTGACATTAACCGGCGCATACGGCGGGTATCTGCCCTACGCGGGTGGAATAGTGCCGCTGTGGAATTTTGACGCGAGCCCGTACAACTACCTCACCTTCGCGTTCAAACCCACTGTGGCCAACCAGACGGCGCAAGTGTTCTTCGTCAAGGTCGGTGACATCCCCGTGGGTGTCGTCGTGAATCCATTCAGTGGACAGTACGGCCCCAAACCGCAGGTCGGTGTCTGGGGAACCTACCGCATCCCGCTGTCCGACCTCGGTGTCAAAGGCACGAGCGTCTATAAGTTCGCCATCCAGGATCAGACCGGGCTCAGTCAAAACGTCTTCTACGTGGACAGCATCGGCTTTAATTGATCCCGAGGCCGCGTCGACGGCGCCGGGCAGACTTGTCCGTGATGTGAGTCGCGCGCAGCGTTAGCTGCGCCGCGGCTCATGCACGCCGTGCGTCGGCTCGCACAACGAACCAACTTCCAACACCCCGCGACCCGCGGTCGCCAACAGGCGACGAGTTGAATTGTCCCGCGGGATCTGCGCCGCACAGCGCGCGGGCGGGCGCGCCCGAATCTCACCAAACACTTTGTAAGAAGCAGTTTGGGCGCATGAGACAACTCGTGGCCTGTGCCGGCGCCCAGCGCTGGACGCAATGTCAGTGACGCTCGCGGGCAGCAGACCTCAGTCTAGTGACTCCGATCGGCGACGGGCACGGCAGTGTTTATAATCAGTTACCTACGGTCGATATCTCGCCCGCACACCCCCCCTCTGTCTGCGAGACGCGACAAATCTGTGGCTCGCCAGCCACTGCCAAGCTCTCTGTCACGTCAGTATTCGTTTATAGATCAATGACATAGGGTCGTTGGCACGGACGTTGCATTTACACCCTGCATTTTCATATGTACGTATCGACGCCGACTCTCGGCAGCCTCAATCGCTGCGCTCGGCTCGAATAGAAGGGCAAACCCATCAAAAGGTGGGGGCGCAAAACTTCCGGTCCCATGACTAACAGGTCTGTGGACAGCGGGGTTGCCGGGGTCGCACCCAACGCGATCTCGTTAAGCGAGTGCGGTAATGGTCACCGCTTTCGTTGCATCCCCGCTTTGGCCTGTGGTCGTGCCGGACGCTGCCCTTAGGTCAATTGTTGATTTTATTTGCGGGGATCTATGGGAAATCGCACCAAGGGCTTCAGATTCAGCGGGGGCGCCCGCCTGCTCACCGGTTTGGTCATTGCGGGAAGTTCGCTCTCGAGCGCCTACGGCGCGATGTCATTTTCATCGGTTGGCCCCCTTACCGGCCCTCCCGGCACGGTCGTCACGATAACCGGCAGTGGACTGTCCAATATTCAGGCCGCCTGGGTCGGCGCAGCACAGGATGCGGGCGTCACGAATGTCAGCGGCGGCAATTCGGTCAGGATCACCATCCCGAAGGATGCCACCTCAGGCTCCATTGGCATCTACAACGGCAGCCAGTGGGGTTTCACCTCCCAGAAATTCACGGTCACGGCCGCTACCACCACACCAGGCACCGGCACAGGGACCTCGGCCGGATCCGGGACTAGCGGCACCGGTAGCACCACCACCACTGGGATGTCAGTGCGGGTTTCGGGCAACCATCTGATCGATGCGTCCGGTAAAACGCTGCAATTGCGCGGCGTGAACGTCAGCGCGCTGGAATTCGTCGCCGTGCAGGGCTGGGATGCAGCCGATCCGTGGGGTGGCGCCGCACCCAACCTGGCGGCCATCAAGAACTGGAAGGCGAACGTCATCCGCCTGCCACTGAACGAGGCCTCCTGGCTTGGCTATACTTGCAAGGATGCTGCCGGCAAGACCCACAACCCGGACCCGGGTGCCAACTACAAGGCCACCGTTGCCAAGGCCGTGGATCAGGCCACCGCGGCCGGCCTGTACGTGATTCTGGATCTGCACTGGACCGCGCCCGGCAGCAACTGCCCGCTGACGCAGAACGCGATGGCGGACTACGATCACTCGATCGCGTTCTGGACTTCAGTCGCGACGCAATTCAAGGGCTCGCGCAACGTGATGTTCGAGCTGTTCAACGAGCCGTTCGTGGGCGAGTCAAGCGGTGCGGGCAGCAACTGGTCGACCGTCATGAAGGGCGGCGCCCAGTCGAATTTCCTGACGGGCGGAACTCCATACCAGGTCAACTACAATTGGACCGCAGCCGGCATGCAGCAACTGCTCAATGCAGTCCGCGCCACCGGTGCAACCAACGTGGTGATCGTAGGAGCCGTGAGCTGGTCGCAGGATCTGTCGGGCTGGGTGAGCTCCAAGCCGACCGACCCGGCCCATCAGATGGCTGCCGCATGGCACCCTTATCCTAACTCCACGAAAGTCGGCGACCCCCAGGCCGCATTGCCGGAATACGGCAGCGCTGCGTACACGTGGGCCCAAAGCGTGCTGGATGCTGGCTATCCCGTCATCATCACCGAAACCGGCGATCACAATGCCGCGGGTAGCACGGGCGCTCCCCTGCTGCAGAGCCTGCTGCCCTGGGCAGATTCGCGCTCCGTCTCGTACCTGGGCTGGACCTGGGATGCCTGGGGCGACGCCGACAACGTGTTGATCAAGGATGCCTCGGGTACACCAACAGATGGTTACGGCACGTACTTCAAGCAACGGCTGACCTGCGCGGCCGCAGGCACCTGCAGCGCCAGCTCGGGCTCGGGCACCCCGCCCCCCCCGACGACCACTCCGCCGCCGACGACGACACCCCCTCCGCCGACCACACCTTCGGGCTCGACCTTCTGGGTGTACTACAACGGAACATTCAATTGGGGTGGTGACTATTCGTTCACGGCCTCGGCGAACTACAAGGACACCAGCGGCAAGCCTCTGACTGGCGCGTACGACATCGCAGTGACCGTCAACGGTGCGTACGGCGGGTTCCTGCCTTACGCGGGCGGCACGGTTCCCCTCTGGAATTTCAACTCCGCCCCCTACACCTATCTCACGTTCGCGATGAAGCCCACAGTCGCAAATCAGACTGCGCAGGTGTTCTTCGTGAAGGTCGGCGACATACCGGTGGGGGTCGTCGTGAATCCCTTCAACGGTAAGTACGGTCCTGCTCCCCAGGCGGGCGTATGGGGAACCTACAAGATCCCGCTGTCGGACCTGGGCGTGAAGGGAACGAGCATCTACAAGTTTGCGATCCAGGACCAGACTGGCCTGAGTCACAACTTGTTCTACCTGGATAACGTCGGCTTTACGAACTAGCGTTCACTGGCGGCGCGCTAACGCGCGCGCCGGCTGAGCGCACGAGCGCTGCGGGGCAACCCGCAGCGCTTTTTTTATTTACGGCCCGGTACGGGCCAGCCCTGTCACGGGCAGTACTTCGATACTCTTGAACTCAATCGGGTAGCCATTCGACTGAATGGATATGTAGCCCGAGCCGAGCGAGCGGCTGGCACCCGCGGCCAGCAGACGCTGCGCGTCGGTGTTGCCCTCATCGAGGGCCAGATCGGTGTACTCAACGATCAAGCCACCGTTAATGACCTGCCGCACATGCTTTTCCCCGTCCACTTCGACCAGGGCCGTCACCCACTGGTCATCGCGGATAGTGACGTCACTGACCTTCGAGCACAGCTGCTTCAGACGTACACCGCCCACGGACACCAGCGTGCCGTAGTGGCAAACATCTCCGGTCGGATTGCTGCCAATGAACCGGCCGCCGACGAGGTCAAACTCCACCGAGACCGGGAACTGCTGCTGCGTGCGCATACTGTGCGGGTCCTGGCTGTGGAGCTGGATCCCGCTGTTCTTGAAAGCCCAGCGCGGCGCCCCGGGGGCCAGCTCGCCGTTGAAACGGTACTGTGCCCGCAGCCAATAATGCGCAAACGGCTGGTTGTAGAACAAGCTGCCGAAGCGATCGCCGAATTTGTCGTACTGCTGATAGGAAACCTTCAACAGCCCCTGCTCCACCCGGAAGGTATTGCGGTAGTTGTCTCCGGCCTCGAGCCCGGCGATCTTCGCGGTCCAGCCGCTCAGGTCGTGCCCGTTGAACAGACTGAGCCATTGGCCACCGGGAGCTTCGACCTGCGCTTTGGGCTTGGGCGCGCAGGCAGCCAGCGCGGCGCAGATCGCAATCGCGATCCGGGTTCGAACGGCGCTCATCAGCGCAGCCGCACGGCGCTGACGCCCTGCCCTGCGCCAACATGGCCAGGGGTGTTCACCGCGGGGCGCGCGAATGGGTTGCCGCAGGCGCGCAACGGATCGTACAGGCTCAGATATTGCACCACCTGTGTCTGATCCGCTCCATTCACGAAGAAGTCGCTCGACAGCAGGTATGTGGAGGCAAACCCGTCCGTCATCCGCTCGACCCGCGAGCGCCGGTCGTTGGAGCGGTCGTACTTGGTGAAGGAGTTGGTGAAAATGGAGAGGAAATGATACTTCATGCGATTCCACGTGGGCCGCTTCGCCAGCAGCGCTGCGACCTGGTCCTTGGCGAAGGCATGCAGCCCCGCCTCATCCAACTTGAGGAAGCTCAGACGGCGGCGTACGTGACTGACGATCTGAGCTTCGGTTACCGAGGGTGCAATGCCCACGACACCCACCGCGGCGGCCACTACGACACCTGAGGTAATGGCCAGAAACCTGCGCCGCGTCGCCATCAGGCAGCCCGTCCAAGCACATGATCCGCGGCCCACAACGACAGCGCCGACACTGTCAATGTTGGATACGCGGGACTTGCGGTGGGATAGGAGCTCGCGCCGAGCACCAGCAGGTTGCGATACTTATGATGAATGAGGTGCCGGTCCACGACGCTGGTGGCGGGATCATTCCCCATGACCACCGTGCCTTGAATATGAGCGGCCGTCGTGCCCAGGGAGGTGCTCACGAGCCGCTCGACGGGCAGCGCCGCGGCGAGCTTGTCGATCATCCTGGGAATCTGGTCCGCCCCACGCTTGGCATAGTCGGAATACTCGCCGAAATGTACCTGGGCGCGCCGCGGATCGTGCCGGCTGACGGTGACTGAGTTGGCATCGCTCGGGATGTCATCGAAGAGAAACCCGAGCATCAGGCGCTCGTTCCAGCGGCCGGGCTCCAGGCGCAGCGCATCATCGGGGCGGTAGGCAAATGGCGAGCTCCAGGTTTCGATCATGCACGCGGCGTGATCGCGCCGGTGCTCGCCTTCATAGAAGAGGTAGCCCAGGCCCGTGAGCACCGTGCTGCCGTTGTAGCACTTCACCCCTTTCAGATCGAGCGTCACGTAGATCGGCATCTGCTCGTGCAGGCGCCGTCCGATGAGCGGGTGATCAAAACCGGAGCGCAGCAGAATGTGCGGATTGAACAGCGCGCTCGCCGCCAGCACGATCAGATCGCCGGTGTCACGCTGCGGAACATTTTCGTGAATGTAGTTGACTGCCCGCGCAATGCCCGCGGCGGTCTCGACTGTCTGCACTTCGGAGCGCAGCCGCAGGGTCACACGGGGATCCTTGTACAGATGAGCGAGGCCGTTCTGGATCGTGAATTTGGCGTCGACGGGACACAGCGCGCAGATACCACTGGCACAGCACACGCCGCGCTTGCCCGTTGGAATGCTGGCCCGCGCGGTAGACATCTGGAACCAGCCGTCCGGGAAGCTCTGCTTCAACAGCGCATCGGGGTCCGAGAAGCGATGCGGTGGCAGCGGCAAGGGCTGCGAGCGGGGTGTCGGGCTGTCGGCCGGTCCCGAAACCAACATCACCTGCTCGGCGAGCGTGTAATGGGGCTCGAGGTCAGCGTATGACACGGGCCAGTCCACTCCAACTCCATAGCGCGACTGGAGTTGGAAATCGCCGGGCATCATGCGGGTCGTGCCGCCCATCCAGCACTTCGAGTTACCGCCGAACCCCGGGCTCGTATACCACTCCTTGCGGGGGTTGTCGTTGTCGTAGACTTCCTCGGGCTCGATGCTCGAATGACGGCGGTTCGCCAGCTGCCAGGCCTTCGTATCCTCATTGCCGCGCTCCAATACGAGCACCCGCGCACTCGCTGGCGCGTGCTCGAGATAGCGCAGTAGAAAAAACGACGCAGCGAAGGACGTGCCGACAATGACCACGTCATAGTGCGCAGTCATGTTGCTTCACCTATGGTGTTGACGAGGGGGCGACATTGGCCCGAGTAACTTGCGACTTTGGTCGAAAGTAGCAGAGCGCGCAAGGGGATTGTGTGACCAAGGTCCCACCAAGGCCAGCGTCAGCGCCAACGCCGGCCACCGCCGTCACGGCCGGCGGGCCAGTGGCCGCCGCGGCGGTACCCGGATGGAGCCCTGCGGCGGGGCCGCGGGAACGGCCCTGTTCAACCGTTGTTGCATGAGAATTCTACCCATGGAAACTGTTGCGAGCGTCACTATCACAAATTCGATGCTCAGTACGTTGAACCAGCGCGACTCCGACAGGTTGGCAATCAGTTGTTGAAACAACAGCGCGAGGTACAAGGCGCCCTGGACGCGGACCGTGGCATACAGCCGCAATCCCTGGCGCAGATACGTCAGCAGGTAACCTAACAGGATGAGGCCACCCACCATCCCCAGGTCGTTGATGACGTCCAGGTAGCCGTTGTGTCCTTCGGTTGGATAGAAGTTGAGCCGCCGGGTCATCTCGAACGACGGTGAGCGGAACACGCTCCCGATCCAATAGGCGCCGTAGCCGCTGCCCAGCACCGGGCTTTGAGCAATGTGCTCGTTCACGATTGCCCAGATTGCCGTGCGGCCGGAGAAGGTCTGATCCTTGCCGGTCAGCATCGTAATGGGCTTCAGCACGAAACTCAGGCCAGGAACGACGTTCAGTACGGCGAGCGAATACAGCAGCAGCGTGCCCACAAACAGTGCAATCAGATAGGGCATGTAGCGCCGCAGCGTGGTTGGTGAGCGCATCAGCATCAGCAGCAGGATGCTCGCGAAGATCGCGGCCATGAGCGATGTAGAGCTGCGTGAAAGGATGAGACATGCCACTGCCGCGCCGCCGCCGATGAGGACCATCCACCATTTGCTCTCCTTCCCGAGCCAGGCATGCAGCCACAGAATGACGCCGGTACCCGCGATGGATCCCAGGCCGTTCTTCTGCGTGGCCAGTCCATGCCAGGCATTCAGCAGCTCGGCCGACGTCGCCTGCTCGATGGCCAGCGTCGGGTAGGTCATGCCGAAAATGAGCGAGCCAATCAACATGATGGTCAGAATCGGCCGCACCGCGCTCTGAAAGCGCGTCGTATTCCACGCCAGCAGGCACAGTGCCATGGCATCCAGCCCGATCGTGGTGACCCGGATCATACGGCGGACCGTGACAGCGGGCTCGATCGACCACAGCACGCTCATGGCGGCCAGGGCGGCGAACAACAGCAGGTAAGGATTGACCTGACGTAGCAGCATCAGCGCATGGGCGCGCCGCTTGAGGACCGTCAGGGCTCCAAACCCGAGCAGCGCCAGCCAGGTGGTGCGGCTGAGCGGACTGCCCTCGGTGGGCATCGTCGATGAGATGTCCTGGGCGTAATTGAAGCCCTCAGGAACGATCATGAAGATGATGAGCACCCACACCATCAGAGTGGTGCCCAGCGCGCCCTTGCCACCGCGGGCCTCCCGTGTGGCGCGGGGACTCTGGCTCGTTCCCCGGGGCAGGGCTGGATTCATGCGATTGCTCACTCACTGCTGCCGCACCTTCGGGCAGTTTCACATAACTGACCGCAGCAGTCTGCGGCATGGATATTGCACGATCGTACTATATGACGCACAGGCTAACCGGCGTTCGTGCTCGCCAATGGGCTCAGATCACATTTTTGACATTGGGGCGAGCACGCCGCAGGCGCGTAATGATGAAGTAGTAATGTCCTGACATAGAATTAATACAAAGGCAGGAGGTTCTCCCTTGGCCGCGGTTGTCGGATCAGTTTCAGGCTCGATCGCAGGATCAGCCACTCATAAGCGCGTTCGCTTCGGCAGCGTGGAACCGGCGCTGCTGGCCGTTCTCAAGCAGCTGGACCCGCTGCTGGCCGTACTCACCCTCGTGGTGTGCAATCTGTGCTTCGGCCAGCGCCTGTTCACGCCTGCGATGGGCGGGGTGGCCATTCTCACCTTCATCATTTCCAGCCGCGTTTTCACCCGCCCGAACCGCGAGGATGAGCTCACAGGAAAGCCGCTCACGACCACATTCTCCCGCATCGTCCTCGAGTGGGTGATGGTCATCTGCGTTCTGCTGTTCGCCGGCTTCGCTTTCAAGGTCTCCGCCCAGTTCTCGCGCCTCGCGATGCTGACATGGTTCGCCGTGACCCCGCTATCCCTGTACGCAGGCCATGCCCTGCGCCTGCGGGCCCGTTGGCTGATCTCAAACAGTGACTATGCGCCCACCTATCTCATCATCGGCGCCAATAGTGTTGGCTTCGAGTTGTTCAAGCGGCTGCCGCGCAAGGGTTTCCTCGGGTTCTTCGATTTCCGCAGTGCCGACCGGTTGCCCGACACGATAGATCCTGCTCACCTCGTGGGTCACTGCAAGGATGTGGCCGAGTTCGCGCGGACCCGCGGCGTCACCTCAATCTATATCGCACTGCCGTTGAGCAATGTCCCGCGCATCGGCGAGATGATCCGCGATCTGCGCGACACCACCGCATCGATCTATTTCGTTCCGGATGTGTTCGCCTTCGACCTGATTCAGGGGCGTCTCGTCGAAATCAACGGAATGCCGGCCATTTCGGTTTGCGATACACCGTTCCACGGTATGGACGCCGTGATGAAACGCGCGACCGACATCGTACTGGCGAGCATCGGACTGCTGCTCCTCGCCGCGCCGATGTTGCTGATAGCCCTGGCCGTCAAGCTGACATCGCGCGGACCGGTCCTGTTCCGCCAACGCCGCTACGGCCTCAACGGCGAAGAGATCATGGTGTACAAGTACCGCAGCATGACTGTCTGCGAGGACGGCGCCGTGGTCACGCAGGCAACCAAGCACGATCGCCGCGTGACACCCCTGGGACGAATTCTGCGCTCGACCTCGCTGGATGAGCTGCCACAGCTGCTGAACGTCCTGCAGGGACATATGAGCGTCGTGGGTCCACGGCCGCACGCGGTAGCGCATAACGAGCAGTATCGTAAGCTCATCAACGGCTACATGATCAGGCACAAGGTCCGTCCCGGAATCACCGGGCTGGCCCAGGTGAATGGCCTGCGTGGCGAGACTGAAACAGTGGACAAGATGCGCGAGCGCGTCCGGTTCGATCTGGAATATCTCAGCCACTGGTCGCCCTGGCTGGACATCAAGATCATCTTCAAGACGATCTGGGTCCTCGTCCGCGGCCAGGAAGCCTACTAGGAATACACGTGAGCATGCTGGGCGCCTCCCCGATCGGAGAGCCGGTCGGCCGGCCCGCGCGATCGCAACTACGGCGGGTGACCGTTGCCGGCACATCGCTGTCAACGTCTCGCATTGGACTCGGCACTCACGCGCTGCATCGTCTCCTGTCGAGACGCGCGCGTCAGAACCTGCTGGCCGGGGCCTTTGACCGGGGGTTGCGCTATTTCGATACCGCGCCTTCCTACGGTGCGGGCATTGCGGAGCTGGAGCTGGGCCGTTTCGCGGCCGGCCGACGCTCCGAGCTGGTGCTGACGACCAAGTTCGGCATCGCGGCGGGGCGCATGGCGGCGGCGATTCCCGGGTGGGTGTACGCGCAAATGGCCTTGCGAGTGATCGCCGGCGCAACGGGAACGAAGCGATTCCTGGGGCGCGCAGCGCCGCGCGATTTCAGTGCCGCCCTGGCGCGTGCCAGTGTCGACAGCTCGCTGCGGCGCCTGCGGACGGACCATGTGGATATCCTGTTCCTGCATGAGCCGAGGCTCGAACTGTTGGGTGACCCCGAGTCCCTGCTCAGAGCGCTCGAGGCGTTGAAAGCTGCTGGAAAGGTTCGTTACTTTGGTTTGTCCGGCGACGGCGCGCAATGCGGGCGAATCGCCGGAGCCCATCCGGCGCTCGCCGAAGTGCTGCAGACCGAAGTAGCACGGGATGCGGACGGCTTGCCACTACCGGGCAGCCCCCAGCGGGCCGCGGTCAGATTCTGGGAATGGAGCGCGCCGTTGCCAGCGGGCCAAACGGCGCCGACCATACAGAGGCTGCGTGAAGTAGAGTCGGAATCGGTTCTCGTGCTGTCGACGAATGTCGCCAACGGGCTGCAGGAAGTCGTTGACTCGATGTAATCTTCGATCCAGAGGTGTGTTGCATGTCCATGGGGGAGCGTTTTGGCGCGGTTGTCTGGTGCCTGCTGCTGTTGCTGCGGGGAGCTGCCGCCATGGCCGCCGACCCCATTGACAGCGGGGTGGCCGCCGCACGTCCGTTACTGCAGTTGGGCCCCGGCGACCAGGTCAAGATGGAAGTGTTCGGCCGGCCCGAAATGGACACCACTACCTATATTTCCGACGATGGCACCGTGCGGGTCCCGTTGGCGGGCGCGGTCGCCATCGGGGGATTGTCACCCGGGGCGGCCGGACAGAAAGTCGAGGCCGCGCTCAAGAGGGGGCAGTTCCTGGTCGATCCGCACGTGACCTTTACGGTCGTGCAGTCGCGCAGTCAGCGGGTGTCCGTGCTGGGCGAGGTGCACAACCCCGGGCGCTACCCGGTTGAATCCAACACAACCGTGCTCGATCTGCTGGCCCAGGCGGGCGGTGCGACCGAGAAG